>ENA-UOXP01000262-UOXP01000262.1-mixed-culture-metagenome-genome-assembly--contig:-NODE-262-length-40006-cov-31.807489_pt1 | contig 40006 bp, 25 predicted proteins | sample MGYA00238161_ERZ761639 | MGnify/ENA primary metagenome ERZ761639 (study PRJEB28913, sample SAMN08776760) | mixed culture metagenome | isolation source: Freshwater growth medium | place: USA...
CGGCGATGGCGGCGGCGGGCGCCGTTGAGGCGCTCGTGGCGCTCGTGCGCGACGGCGACGCTCAGGGCAAAGCGAACGCAGCCGGCGCGTTGTGGACTATGGCGGCTGGCGACGTCGCCATCAAGGCGGCGATGGCGGCGGCCGGCTATTCATTGAGGGACGCGAGGGAGGCTGGGTTCACCTGCAAGGACGCGAGGGAGGCTGGGTTCACCTGCAAGGACGTGAGGGAGGCTGGGTTCACCTGCTGGGACGCGAAGGCGGCTGGGTTCACCTGCTGGGACGCGAAGGCGGCTGGGTTCACCTGCAAGGACGCGAAGGCGGCTGGGTTCACCTGCAAGGACGCGAGGGAGGCTGGCATGCTGTCGACCTGCAAGGACGCGAGGGATGCTGGGTTCACCGCGCTGAAGGAGGCTGGGTTCACCTGCATGGACGCGAGGTGGGCTGGGTTCAAGGCTGGGAAGGAATGCTATGAGGCCGGCTTCACCTACGAAGAGGGCAGGGCGGCTGGTTTTCCTTCGCGTGTCAACTTTAATGGCAAACTTCCTAACGCCCCTGATATCACTTTTTATGACGTGCGACCTGTTCATTGGCCATCTTGTAAGTCCCCCTCCAAGAATTCGAACCCAGGTTGCCCCTTGCCACCGCGCCCCCCTCCGCCTGGCGAGCATCGCCGCGGCGGCCACACCGTGCCGCCGCGCGTGCGGCCCGCCCATTCCAAGTCGTTCGTCTTAACCACTCTTCCCTCTCCCGTGTGCGCAGATAATTTTGACTGGGATGGGAAGTACCTTCGTGATTGAAGGGCTTGGTTGATAACCGCGGTGCCGCCCCCACCATGCCGCGACGACCCCAGATAGCAGCCACCATACCAAGGGCGCGCCGGGCACCTACACCAGCCGGCGTGGAGCCGCCTTCCAGCCGAGATGCAGGGAGGGGAGGGTGGAATGATTGCCGCAGATGTGCAGGGGTTCCTCGAGTGCGTGCCGTAAGCTCTCCGAGAATCGAACTCAGCTCGACCCTCGCCGCGCGCGCCCTCCGCCCTCCCGCGCGCCCCCCCACCCTCCGCCCGGCGAGGCGGCCGCGCCGTGCCGCCGCCCGTGCCGCCGCACGTGCGGCCCGCGCCCTGCGTGCGGCCTGGGGCGGCGTGGCGAGCCCGCGCTGCCGCGACTCTCACGCCCGCTCTTGCGCGTGGCGTCCTCGCATGGCGGCGCAGGGAATTTAGACTGGGATGAGAGAAATTTTGGAAGGAATGGATTCACCTATGAAGAGGGCAGGGCGGCTGCCTTAGGCACTAATCGGCTGCAGGAGCTCAAGCCGCACCATTAATACTACATGTAGGTTAATGACATCTGTTGAGTGTTGTAACTACTACGTCGTGAACATGTGTTTTCGCCACGTTCTCATCCCGGCCCTGCGCGGCCACCCGTTCGAGCCACTCAGAGCTCGCTGCTTGGGTCGGCCCCGCCGAACGCTGGACTTGTAAAGCCGTGTGTCTACGCAACGCTTTCGAGTACATCAGACAGCCCCATTCCCGCCCATCCGCTGGTACGCCACCAAGTACTCAGGGTAGATGTAGCTTCCATGGAAGACAATAAACTCACGGAAGCGTGCGATGCAGCCGCCAGTCTCAGCCACGAGCGAGTGGAAGTGCACGGGCGGCGATGCGCGAGGCACCGCGGCCAGCTCACGCTTATCGCCCGTGGCAAAGATCGAGCCACCGCCGCCGTCCATGCTTGTTTGGCCATCTTGGGTGCGGACAGAGTGGCCCAGGGAGACGCGGCACACGAGAAGGTAGTGGAGCCTGCCAGGGTGGCGCACCTTCACAAACAGCCGCTCGTGCAGCTCCTTGCGTGCGCCGCTCGTATCGTGCGCAACGTCGGTGGTCACGTATTGGTCATTCTTGCCCACGTCCTCCGCAAAGTACGTGCCGTGGCCAAAGATCCCCCTGCTGAAATGCTCATTGGGCCCGTTACTCAGGATGCTCAAGAGCATGTCCGGCTTCGTGCCGTGCAGCAGAACCCGCTCGTTGGCCTCAGCATTCATGCCACCAGGGAAGTGGGCGCGGTCCGTCTTGAGAACCAGGCTGGACAGGGCGGCCCCGTTCCTGCGGAGCCGCGCGAGCTGCTCCTGGATCTGCTGCTGGCCGGATACGTAGCGGTCCCAGAGCTTCGGGTGCTCGAGCCGCCACGCGCACGCCAGCTCGAGCCGGCTGTAGACTCCGGGCTGGCGGACGTCTTGACCTCTGGAGAGCTGTGTGGGGTCGGTTTGGAGCAGAGACTGCAGAGTAGCCCATAGGTTCGCATCGTTGCGGCGATCCAGGGCGATCAATGCGAAGCCGTCGTTGGCACGTGCGGTCGTTGCGAGACTGGGCTGCCAGTAGGCAGGCGGTGCGCGCCGCTCGGCCGCCATCGCACTCATCTTGCTCTGCGCATGCTCCGCCGCCTTCCGAGCCGCATCCGCCTTTGTCGACGCCTCCGCGTGCCGCCGGCGCTCCTCCTCGAGACGCCGGCGCTCGGCCTCCGACTGGGCCCTCTGCTCACGTGCGGCCCTCTCCTGGTCTCTCAGCCGTTGGTCGGCGGCGCTCAGCTCAGCCTCGCGGCGCCGGAGCTCCATATCGCGCAGTCGGCACGCCTCCTCGGCCTCCCGCAGCTGGCGACGCTGCTCGGCCGCAGAGCTCTCGAGCGCGCTGCGATGCCTGCGCTCCTCCTCCTTCATCCTCGTGCGATGCCCGCGCTCCTCCTCCTCCATCCGCACTCGCTCGGCTTCGGCAACGCTCGCAATCTCGAGCCGCTCCAGATCCGCCGCCTCCCGCGCCTCCTCTGCGAGCGCGCGTGCCGCCGTCGGATCGAGGAAGGGGTGCTGGCTCGCCGACGTGGCGTCGAACCTCGCCTCCGGCGCATCCGCGAGCAGCCCTCGGAGCAGCGCCTCCAGGTGGGCGTACTTGGACTCAGACGCCTCGGCGTCGCTCGCGCTCTTGTGCCACGAGAGCAGCGCACCCGAGGGCGAGAAGCAGAGCGAGCCCTCCCGGCAGGTCGCCTTCAGCACGCACACGCCATACGCAAAGAGGTCCGCCGCGTGCGTGGGCTTGGGGGCGGGCGCACTGCTGTTCGCGGGCTGAGAGAGCTCGGGGGCGCGGTACTGCTGCGTCCCCAGCACGCTGCTCGGCGCCGCGCTCATGCTCGCGATGTCGCGGCTCGTCTCAAAGTCGGCGAGGCACGCGTTCCACACGCCCTCACCCTGCGCCGCCATCAGGACGTTTGGTAGCTTCACGTCGCCGTGCGCGAAGCCGTGCCCGTGCAGGTGGCGCAGCGCAAGAGCGACGTCGTTCAGCGCCGCCTTGCGCGCCAGGGCGATTGGGCTCTTCTGCAGCAGCCACGCCTGCATGTCGCCCGCGTCACAGTGCCTGAGCTGCATGTACGCGACGCGCCCCCCTGCCCTCGAGCTCTCGAAGAGGCACTCCACCTCGGCGATCAGCGGGTGACGCAGCTCTGACAGGATGCGCACCTCGCGCTGCAGCCTGCGCCAGTCCTCGCTCCGCTGCAGCGTGTACTCCTTGAGCACACTGCGCCTCCCGCCGAAGACGCCCGTGAACACGTGGTGTAATGTCTCCGGCGGGCCGCTCATGAGCGAGAGCTGCGAGTAATGCGAGAGCTCGCGCTCGACGAGCATGCCGGGGATGGCGACGCCATCGACCTCGCACAGGCGCAGCACGGGCTCGGTCGCCAACCACTCTGGCAAGTGGACGAAGGCCATCGCCGAGAGCGCCACGCGCGTGGACCTCAGGGCGCTCTCGGCGCGCTGAACCTGATCACGCGCCTCGTCGAGCCGTTCGGTGGCCCCGGGCTCTCCCTTCTCGACGGCGGCGTTGGCGTCGATGAAATCGTTTCTGGCATCCTTCCAGGCCCTGTGCAGGGCGTGCAGGCTCTCGAGCCCAGCTTGCGCCCCCTCTACCTTTTGGAGCTCCGGAAGCTCCACTCGCGATCGATCGACCTCGCGCATGCACCGGCTGATGAGGGGCAGTGCCTCCTCGCGCAGCGCGCCCAAGCGCCGCCTCGGCTCCGCCCCGAGATGTTCCTCCAACTTTTCCAAGGCCATCGCCTCATTCGGCAAGTCTCTCGCCAATTCTGCACACTCACTCGTGGCGTGCTCGATCAGCGCCTGGAGCCTCTGCATGAGCTCAAGCCGCGCCGTGTCGCGCCTGGCCACAGCGTCGCCCCTGGCCACAGCGTCGCGCCGGCCCTCGTCCTCCGCGAGTTCCAGCGGCGACGCCTCGAGCGAGAAGCAAGCGCGCACGTGCTGCTGCGCGCTCGCGAGACGGCCACGGGCCGACGTGACGTGCTCGAGCATCTCAGCGCATACGTGAAAGGCGTCCAGCTCTCCCGGCTTGATCGGCAGCGACGTCTGCCTCGCCACGGGTAGCGCGGCTGGTGAGGCACGCACGTGGCTGAACTCGACGGGGTCGATCTCTGTGGAGGCAGCCGTAGCGTTCACCAGAACTTCCGCACGGCCGTACAATTTGGCCTGGCGCGCACGGGCGATCTCGAGCTGGCCGAAGAGTTCGTCGAGACCGGCGTCGCCGGCTTCAAGCTCAACGGCCGTCACTGTGCGAGAGTGGACGGTGGCGCCCCCGCCGCCGAGGATGGCATCCACGTGCAGCTCGATGCTCGCGTTGGGCGGCACGAAGCCCGTCGTCGGGACGAAGGTGCACTCCCCTTCGCAGACCACCTTGAACGCCATATGCGACTGCAGACTGCGGGGACAAGCGGTCACGCACGCGGGAGAGGGTGCTTACTGCCAGAGATGGTGGGAGTCGAGGGGCATCGTGCGCAGGAAATGCGAACCTTGGATTCGTGATGCGCAGATCGCATGAAGGAGCAGCGACAATGCGCAACGATTCCGGAGGATAAGCACCGAGCTCGATGCTTGCCATCGGAAGCGGGGCTTGCTCTTCAGGCTTGGACTCTATCGGATAAAGCTCGATGCGTCCACTTGAGGCAAACAATGAGGCCATGGCCCTCGCGTCGAATAGATCGCATGCAGCAGAGTCGATCTTCACCGCCTCATGCAATGCGATCGGACGATTCAGCAAGATGGCCGGAGCCTCAGCAGTAGCTCCTCCCTTGTTTTTGATGACAATCTCGATGCTCCCACCAGGAGCCACTGCGCCGGCTAATGGAATCACGGTTGTTTGATCGTCGCTCTGGAGGACGAGGAAGGCGTAAAGCTGCTCCGTGGGGTTCTCGAGGCGCACGCTTGCCTCGCCTTCGCAAAAGTGAAGCGCGCTTCTGTCGCGAACGCCGACGCGGATCGCCGCCATCATATTCGCGACAGGCTCGGAAGAAATACGTGTGAACTGGCTGTGAATAAAACGGACGAGCAATGATTCAAAAGTGACAACTCTCATTCCGTCATGAAATTGTCTGACACAGTCACAGATACTCGCGTCTGCAAGCCGGAAGGAAGTCAGGAGCCCGCTGAAGCTGTGTAGCAGAAAAGTGCTACAGTACAAGCAGCCACATGTGGTGAGTCTCTCCCGGGGGCACTTCCTCATCCGGGCGGTTACTAATTGCGTGGACAACAGGCCAAGAATTTTTCAAGAGGTTCGTCAGTGGGAGAAGGGGGGTGCAGGTGTGCAACCACAACGCGTCAATTGGTGGACTTGTCGGGCACTTGGTGGACGATGCGCTCGTTGTCGCTCCTGGCGCTCGTCGCGCTCGTTCGCGGCAATAATGTGCACCGATACGTGCACATGAATGACCTTGAAAAGCTGGAGGCGGAGATCCTCGGCAAGAGATCCACGGAGCTCAACGCCGTCGAGGCTCACACCGGCCAAACGCCGCTGTTTAAGGCGGTCTCCGAGAAGAAAACCACGGCCGTGAAAATGCTCCTCAAAGCGGGCGCAGACGCCACCATCGGTGACAAGGATGGCTATACCGTGTGCCACGAAGCCGCCAGGCTGGGTCACCACGAGATCTTGTTGATGCTCCTTGAGAAAGGACTTCCATGCACGACCGATTATCACACTGATGGGTTCACGCCGCTGCACCGCGCGTGCACGGGGAAGTCGGAGGCACACACGGCCGCCGTGCGTGCGCTGATTAAGGCGGGCGCGCCAGCCGACCAGAAGGCCAAGAACGGCATGTCTCCTATGGAGCTGGCGGTGGACAATGCGGCGACGAGGGGCCTGCTCAAAACTCGGCTCAAGAAGGTCGAAATGTCCAAGCAGTACAAGGCGGAGCTCTAAGCGTCGGCCCATCGGTGATCACGCCAAGGACCATGGCTGCGACGGGGGCAGGGAACCCTTTTAGCACACGCGATGGGCACATGCGGCAGGCCCACACGCATTTTCAATCCCCATTTAATACCCCCCTATCTGCTCACATTCCCGGAGCGGTCAGGCTACTTTCAGGCTACCCTTGGCGAGGGTCGCAGTTGTGAGTATCTAAGGAAAAGAAAACGCTGAACGCTGAAACCTGATTCGTGCAACGCTGAATCGTGAATGCTGAACGCTGAATGCATACTCATCTTGATGTGTGTGCACACTCTCCTTGTACGAGTTCCTTACTCCCACGCCGACATCCCCTTCAAATTCCCCCACCGCAATTCAGGGGGTCCTGCCAATGTGTAGGTAGCTTGGTAAGTTACAAAGTTCTCTCTCCTTGTACGAGTTGACCGCACCACCATGCCGCACCACTCCTCCAACATTCCGGCATCGAGAGTACCGGTCGCGAGATGTGGCCGGTGCGTAACGGGTTCTTAAGGTATCGACGTCTTGTTCGTACGACGACGACGTGACATTCTCTTTCACGTATTTGTGGTTCACTGCCAGATAAGCCGGTCAAGGCGCCACCGGAGTCCGTACCCCCAAATAGTGAATCAGTAGTGAATGCGGCGGCGGATTAGTGACTCAATTAGGAACAGTCAAGATAATTCGGGAAAGAGGTTTGGCTCGCCCTCCGTACGTCGTGTTCGTTCCTATAGGCGAGAGCCAAAACGCGGTGCCTATCACGAACATTTTTCCCCTTGAGATGAGTGAGTTAGTAAGTTATTGAGACACTCAGACACACCGTGCTGGAACAATACGGGATATACACATACGGGTCGAGATATCCACTAAGGCACATAACTCACTCACTCTACACTCACACTCACTCACTCACCCACCCTTGAGATGCCTACTATGTATTCTCATCTTCGAATAGCCGCAACTTTCTCAAAACGGAAATTCAGCCGCGTTCTCGCGACGCATCTGCGACCTCCGAGAGCGGGCTCAGGCTTCGGCCCCACTAATTGGGTGGATCCCGCCGCATAAAGATGCTGGTGCTCTCCTCCCTCGCGTCGGCGCTCGTGCTGCCCGCTGGCCAGGCGGTCCATGCTGTCCATGCGCCGCGCTTTGCGGCCGTGACGATGAAGGGCGGCGCGACGGCTTTTGCTTCCAAGCACTCGTCCACCCGTGACCTGAAGACTCTCGAGACGCTTCTCGCGGATGTGGAGTTGCCCTTTCTGAACCGCAAAGGCAAGGTGGTCGCGACGCTCGGCCCTGCATCGTCCAGCCTCATCATGATCCAGAAGCTCGTCGCCGCGGGCGTCGACGTCTTCCGGCTCAACGCTTCCCACCGCCGTCCGGGCCAGTTCGAGGAGCTGATTCCGTGGATCCGCGCGGCCGCGACGGCCGCGGGGCGCGACGTCCGGATCCTCGGCGACATCCAGGGCCCCAAGTTCCGCTGCTCGCTCACGCAGGACGATGTGCCCGTGCCGCTCACGCGCGGCGAGGTTCTCGAGTTCGGCCTCGCGGCGAGCAATGCGGACGCAACGCGTCCGGGGCGCATCACGCTTTCGCCGACGGTCGAGCAGACGGCGCTGATGCGCGGCGTGACGCCCGGGATGCGGCTGCTGCTCGACGACGGCTTTATGGAGGTCAAGGTCGTCTCGCGCGTCAGCCCCGACCTCGTCAAGGTCGAGGTGCTCGTTGGCGGCAAGCTCAAGAGCCGAAAGGGTATCAACGTGCCCGAGCTCCAGATCGACTGCTCGGCGCTCACGGCCAAAGATCGTGAGGACGCCAAGTATCTCCTCTCGATGGGTGTCGACTACATCGCCCTCTCCTTCGCGCAGAAGGCGTCCGACATCCAAGAGCTCATCGACCTGATGGACGCGCAAGGCGTGCCAAAGTCGGCGCGTCCGGCAATCATCCCCAAGATCGAGAAGCCGGCGGCGCTGCGCAACATTGACGAGATCCTCGCCCTGTCCGACGGTCTGATGGTGGCGCGCGGCGACCTCGGCGTCGAGCTCGGGTTGCAGCGTGTGCCTTTCGCCCAAAAGTTCCTTGTGCGCAAGGCGAACGACGCGGGCAAGTTCTGCATCACCGCGACGCAGATGATGGAGTCGATGATCTCGAACGCCGTGCCGACGCGCGCCGAGGTCTCGGACGTGGCCAACGCCGTCTTCGACGGCACGGACGCCGTGATGCTCAGTGGCGAGTCGGCGATGGGTGACGACCCAGTGGGCGTCGTCCAGTGGATGGGACGCATCATCGCGGAGGCGGAGGCGCACGCGGAGGACCTCGCGCCTTCGATGTAAACACCAAGGGCACTTCAGCAGCAGCAGCAGTGGCCGCAGGAGAAGCAGCAGGCACAGGCGGCAGAGTGTGTACGCGATCTCGCAAGAGGACGAGAGCGATTGCGAGTCGCTGCATGGAAATGAGAGAGAGAGAGAGGGGAGGGGGGGGGATTCCATCGAATGGGATGGACAATGGCGCCCCTGCAAGCCCCAGCGAGAACGCACAGCTGACGCACATGATGCCATGAACCGAGAACCCAGCCGCATGTTCCCTCGAGGTCGCTGACTCGTCAGTCGCGCGCGGCCGCCCAGGGGGTCTTGGTGTCTTGCCTCGCACTCCACGCTCCAGATGCGTATCTGCTCAGTATCTCGTATCTACTATCACTTGAAACCATCTTTGGTGAAACATGTGAGAGAGTTTTCCATGGAGGCCCAGAGGTTGAGCATCAGCGGCGTTTTTTCATTTTTCATCTGAGAAGTGTCAGAAGACGAGATGAGAATTGAGATGGCGTCGCCAGGATTCTGCCAGGAATATTTTTTCAAGAATCCGTTACCTCCTCATCTCTCATCTCTCTTCCGCTTGCAACCCGCGGAGGAGGCTGTGAGTCAAGTGTGTGAGTCGATTTATAAACTTTGCGATGAAACTACCGGTACCGAAACGTGAGAAACGGTCTCGGGACTCCGAGCTCGCGTGTAAATCCCTGTCGCATCACTCCGCTCTTTTGCCAACATGCTGCTCCTCGCTGTCGGTACCCTCGCGTTCAACCTGCTCACAGCTCCGTCGCCCGTGGTGCTTCATCCACGCGCCGCCGCGACCATGGCCGTGACCGAAGATGCAACCGTCACCGGCTACCTTGCCAAACTCGAGGGCAAGGTTGCCGCGATGGCGGCCCAAGCAGGCCGGCCTGTGCCGGCGCGCTGCATCGACGACGCGTGCCTGCCGCTGTCCGAGTACATCTCGGTGCTCGAGGCGGCCGCCGTGGAGCTCGAGGCCTTCGGTGCGGTCGTGCCGACGGGCGCCTCAAACAACATCATTCCGATCGGCAAGGCAACCTCATCGGACGGAAGCCTCTCCCTGTACCTGAGCAAGCTCGAGGCCAAGGTGGAGGCGCTGTGCGTGCGCTACGACGTGCCCATGCCGCAGCAGTGCAACGCCGAGATGTGCATGGACGTGCAGGAGTACATCGAGCTGCTCGAGGAGACGTCCAGCCAGCTCGAGCAGCAGTGGCAAGCGGCCTCGACCTCATCCGACTTTGGCTCCGCGTGGGGCCGCGGCGAGTGGGACCAGCTGCAGGCCCTGGATGTGAGGACCGCCGACCGCCCCCCCGAGGTCGCCTCCGCCCTCGCCCTCGACGGCTCGCTCACCGGCTACCTCTCGCGCCTCGAGGCCAAAGTGGAGGATCTCTCCGCCAAGCTCGGTACGGCGGCGCCGGCGCGCTGCGTGGGCGACGCGTGCCTGGACCTGCAGACGTACGTTGCGATGCTCGAGGAGTCGGTGGTGACGCTCGAGAAGCAGTGGGCGACGGCGAAGAGCGGTTCGTGGTGAGCCCTGCGCGCTTGCTTGCTGCATGCGAGGGCGGCACACCTTGTGACTCACTCTCCTCGATGCATGCGAGGGCGGCTCACCTAGGTGACTCACTCTCCTCGATGCATGCGAGGGCGGCACACCTAGGTGACTCACTCTCCTCGAGAACGCTTCGTGAATTGTGTTGGGCGATCAGCGTTCAGCTCCGCCTTCATGTTTCCGCTATCGGCACCTTTCGAGTTGCGACGTGCCAGGAGCTGCTCGGGTGTCCTCTACATAGTCCACATCCTCACATGTCTGTTACGATCTGTCATTTTGGTGCTCCGTTGGGGGTAACAGAGAGCATGTTCACGCGCAGATCGCTTCGAAGTTTTTGGGCGACTCGCACTCGGAAAACACATGAACATACTCCATTCATGGACAAGGGTGAAGGGCGCGACGTCCGATCAACATCACGATTGAGAATGAACAGGAAAGATCCGATCGAAAGCGCAAAGCGCGCTCGCGGCTGAACCCAGCGATCGCTATTCCACAAGGCGAGCGAGCGCGCGCCCGATTAGGAAATCGGGGCGCGGTGCCACGCTCCGGGGGCCGCAAGCCAGGGCAAGGGCCACACACAGGGGGCACACACTAACACAAGATAGTAGAGACCGTCTGACAGAACAGCCTCAGAATAGCCTGCAGGCATTTCCTTCTCGGACGTCCAATTCAAGTCAAGAATACATAAACAACAGACAACCTTTTACGGAAGCCTATCGAATGCTCCGGAAGCCAGCGGGGGAGCTAGGCTTGACGTCATCAACTACATCAACGAACTTTCCGAGCGTACCGGTACAGTTGCCTAGAAATAGCGCGTCTGCCGTCCCGGTCGCGTCCGTCCACCGATTTGCGCGAGCAACAGACCGCGCGCACGTACGTACGGCTCCAAATAGTGCAGCATGAAGACAGCGCTGTGCACGATCGCCCTCATGAGCGCTGCTGTTAACGCGCTATCGCTCGGTGGTCAGCCGGCCGCGGAACAACATCTTGACAGCCGAGCCCGGCTAGCAGCCCTTTCGGGCGGACAAGTAATGGCGCCCAACAGTGCGCCTTTGGTGCCTCCGCTCAACGATCCTCCCCAACAGTTGAAGATGCTCGCCTCCGGGCTCGTCAAGGCCGTCACCGTCCCGCAAGCAAAAGTCATCGATGGCAAAGCCTTCCCTCTAACACTGTCACCCACGGGCACACAATTGGTCGACCGCGCAACCTTAATCCGCGAGAACCGCCAGGAACTTATCGATGTGCTCCGCGAGTACGGTGCCGTGCTCCTTCGCGGATGGGGAGCGTGCGCCCCGTCACACTTTGCTGAGATCTCTGCAGCGCTGCAGCTGCCCACGACTGAGATGTCATGCTCGGCCGGCCCGCGCTTTGAGGTCGCGAGCAACGTGTTCACAGCGAACGAGGCGCCACCAACCGAACGCATCCCGTTCCATCACGAGATGGCTCAGTGCAACGCGCCACCCGCAGTCATTATGTTCTTTTGCGAGCAATCTGCGCCAAGCGGTGGCGCGACACCAATCATCGAGTCGCACCTTGCGGCGGCGTACCTGCGCTCGCGCCACCCGGACGTGGCTGCGCGCCTCGAGCAGAAGGGCGTGCGCTACGTGCGCATCATGCCGCCCGTGACCGATACCTCCTCGGCGTTGGGTAAGTCGTGGCGAACTGCCCTACGCGTCGAGTCGCCGGAGGAAGCTGAGGCAGCGCTGCGTGCCATGGGGTCGACGTGGACGTGGCTCGCCGGCGGCATGCTTCGCACGGTGACCGAGAGCCAAAGGGCCCCTGCATGCACGCGCTCACCATGGCGCCCCTCCCTCTTCCCACAGGTGACCGAGAGCATGCCGGCTCTCCTCCGTGATGAACGCTCCGGTCGCGAGGTCTTCTTCACGGCCGCTGAGTCCACCTTCAACGGCGTCGCAGACGAGGCCGCCGACCGCATCGCCGTTGAGGGCTCCGAGGAGGGGACTGAATGCCGGACTGTAAGGCCGGAAAAGTCCATCATCTATGGCGATGGCTCACCGCTCGACAGTCCTACGAAGGCGGCGATGCTCGATGTGAGCGCGTTCATGCTAAGGGCGCAGGTGGCCATTCCGTGGCAGCCGGGCGACGCCTTACTTCTCGACAACGCAAGGGTTCAGCACTCTCGAGAGTCGTTCAAGCCGCCGCGCCGCATCCTTGCCTCCCTTGTGGGGACTCTCTCGAAGTCCCACGGCACGCTCCGATGGGACGCTTAGTAACGACGCTTCCGGGCACACTCGTCCTTCATCGACAGTTGGACTTGCATGCATCTCAATTAAACAGGACGTTTGATACTTGTACTGTACCGACTACGGCAGACCGAGGCTAGAACCTGGTCGTTAAAGACATGAAGACAACAACCGAATGATCGAAGGCGGACGTCGAACCCTCGACGTCGGAGCCGACGAGATGCCGACGACCCGGGGATAAGCGAGCAGGTGTGCGAGCCGGCTCGGCCTCCCGGCTCCGGTGCGCGCAGGGTTGACCGGGATCGTGGGGCGAAGCCGAGCGGACCTCTGCCTCACGCTTCATTGAGTAAGCGTTATGGTTCGTCACTTGAGTTGAGTTGACTTGTGCATGCTTCGGCATGCCTTGATCTACATGAATGAACAAAAGGAAAAAACGGCCTTGGAACCTCTATAGGAGCCGATGCCGTCGGCCCACGAGAGCGCCGGGCGACGGCCACCAGCGACACGACTTGCGCTGCTCCTCCACCGCGTGCACTTCAAGGATTTCAAGTCCTTTGCGGGCCACGTGGTCGTCGGCCCCTTTGACGCTCGCACCACGACCATCGTCGGGCCCAACGGCTCGGGAAAGTCTTGCCTCGTTGAGGGCGTGTGCTTCGCGCTCGCCGTCGGCTCGCAGCAGCTCCGCGCGCCAGCTCTCGGCTCGCTGGTCAACCACGGCAGCACGACCGGGAACGCGGCCGTCGCCGTCACCTTTGCCGAGGCTGGTGGCCCACGCTGTCTCGTCGTGCAGCGGCGCATCGTGGGTGGCTGCCGCAGCGAGTGGTTGGTGCAGGAGTGCGTGTGCGGCAGTGGCGGTGGCGGCGGCGGCGGTGGCGGTACTCGTCGCATCGAGCTGCCGCGCCCGCCATGGGTGTGCAGCACCTGCGCGGCGACCTCGATGAAGCGCGACGAGCTGCGCCACGCGCTGCGGCGGCTGCTCGCGCTCGACATCGACCAGCCCGAGCGCTTCGTGGTGCACCAGACGAGCGTGATGAGCGTGGCGTCCAAGAGCCCTTCGGAACTCCTACAGTTCCTTGAGGGCGTCTTGGGGACCGCTGGGCTACGTGCAGGCGTCCTCGAGGAGGCCGCACGTTCGCTCGAGCTCAGCGAGGCCGTGAGCTCGCTCGAGGAGATCCTAACGGTCGCGCGCGCCGACAAGGCGATGCATGCCAAGAGCTTCGAGGCGTACCGTGCCCTCGAGGAGAGCCGTCGGGCGTTCGCGGCGCTCCAATTTCGTCACCTCAAGCGCGAGCTTGCCTTCCTGGCGTGCAGCCTCGTCAGCAGCGACGCGCGACGCAAGGCTGCGCGCTGCACGCTGCAGGAGCGCGAGGGCGTGCTCGTGAGCGCCCGTGAAGGCGCACAGGCCGTCGAGGGACGGCTCAAGGCGAGCGGCGCGGCCAAGACGCGCGCCCACCTTGCCTCGAGCGCTGCCGGCCGCATGCTTGCGAGGCTGAGGGAGGAGAGCACGCGCATGCAATTGCGTCGGAAGCAGGCCTTGGCGAGCGAATGCCGCACTGCCAAGGCCGCCGCGGCGGTGCGCATGCAGGTGCACGCGCTGGGCGAGGAGGAGCGCACCGCAGCCATCGAGGAGGCACAGGCGCTCGCTACGGCGCGGCGGTCTGGCGAGTCGCTCGCCTTGTCTGAGGCTGTGCTCGAGGCTCGCGTCGAGCGCATGAACGCCCACGCCGCCGCCGCCGCCGCCGCCGCCGCCGCCGCCGCCGCCGCTCGCGCCGATGCGAACGCTGTGAACGCCGATGCGAACGCTGTGAACGCCGATGCGAACGCCGCTGACGCTGCGGACGCGACGGGCGGCGTGGGGCGTCCGGCTAGCGACAGGCCCCCCAAACGCCAACGGCATCAGTCCAGCGGGGGCGGGGGCGGCAGCACAGGCGGAGGCGGCGGTTTGGGAGGAGGCTCTGTCACGGGCAGCACGGGCGGCAGAGGCGGCGGCAGGGCAGGTGGCCTAGGCGGCAGCGTGGGCGGCGGTGGCGTGCTCGACGAGGACAGCAAGCTCGAGGAGCATTGCCTCACGATGGAATGCGAGCTGCGCGCCCTCGTGCACGCATCGGCATGCGCGAGCCACTCGGCACAAGCCAGCCGACGGGCAGCCGAGCGATCCCAACGCGCCACCGCCGAGATGCACCGCCTCAGTGCTCTACGACAGGGCGCAGGCGAGACCACGACGGCGCTCGAGGCGGCGGTACGCGCCTCGCAGGCCGCCATGCTGCAGGCCGAGAGGAGCGCAGCGCTCGCACGCAGCGCGGCAGAGGAGGCTGAGGAGCGACTTCGCGTCCATCGGAGCGGCCTGCGCTCGCTCGAAGGAGAGCTGAGGGAGCGGAGCGCGCAGCTCGCCAGCTGCGGCGCCCAAGCCTCCTCCGACCGCCGCGCCGGCGCCGTCCGCCAGCTTCGTGCCTCCCTCGGCGGCGGTGGCGGCTCGGCGGCGTCGCGTGTGCACGGCTTCCTCTGTGAACGCCTCCGCGTGGCGCCAGCCCACATACGGTGCGTGAACGCCGTGCTGGGCGGCGCGACCCGCTCGACCGTCCTCGTCGACGATAAGCCAACCGCGCTCGCCCTAATTCATTACTTCACAGAGCGCAAGGTGGGCACCGTCACGTGCCAACTGCTCGATCAAGCGGACAAGGAGGCCGCCGCCGCCGCGCCGCCCGCCGCCTCCTCCGCGCTCGTGGCGGCAGCCGCGGCAGCCGCGTCAGCGGCGTCAGCGCCCTCCTCCGTCGCCTCGGGACGCGCAGCACGCGCCGTCCTGGGCACCGACGGCGCGGCGGCCGTGTGGCTATCGGACGTAATCGAGTGCGAGACTCGTTACCGGCCCGTCGTACAGCAACTCACGAAGGGATGGATCCTCGTCGCCGACGCACAGGCAGCCCTCGCCGTCCACGCTCGGCATTCACACCAGACCGACGATCGGACCAATGGCGGGCGCGCCGACGGGGCTGGCGGCACCAATGGCGGGCGCGCCGACGGGGCTGGCGGCCGCAGCGGCGGCGGCGGACGTGCCGGCGGTAGCGTCGGCAGGGGCGGAGGACGTGGAGGCGGAGGCGAGGGAGGCGGAGGCAGCGGCGCTGGCCTTGGCGGCAGCGGCGGCTCTCGCGGCCGCAGCACCATCGGTGGGGGCGGTCGAGGGGCTGGTGCCTCCTCGCTCAACATCGTCACGTTACAAGGAGAGCTCTTTCGAGCCAGTGGCGAAGTGCAGCAGGCGCGGGCGCCATCGGCCAATGACGCGTACGCCATCGGCGCCACCCTCGCAACCCTGACAAGCGGCGGCGGGTACGACGGCGGCATGGGCGGCGGCGGCGGCGGCGGCGGCGGCGGCGGCGGCGGCGGCGGCGGCCTTCACGCGCGGCTGAGCCACGAGGTTGAAGCCCTGGAGGCGCAGCTCGCGAGTCTGGGTCAGGCCGACGCCTCACTCGCGACCGCGGCTGCCGCCGCCGCCGCCGCCGCGGAGTACGCTGCTGCCGAGAGCGCGACGCGCCGCGCCGCCCTGCTGCAGCAGCAGCACGAGCTGAGCACCGCCCAACACGACGCGCGTGCCCTCGAGCGTAAGCTGAGCGCCGCGAGCGCCACCGTTGCTGCGGCGGCTAGTGCTGAGGCTTCGACCTCGCGCAGCTCCGCGGAAGAGCAGCGGCTGATGTCATGCATCATCGAGCTACGTGCGCGGCTGCGATGCAAGCGAGCGCCGCCTCCACAGGCCGCCACAGACGAGACAGAGGAGACGGGGATGGCGGGGATGGCGGGGGTGGCGGAGGAGGCGGGGGTGGCGGAGGAGGCGGGGATGGCAAGCACGCCTTCATCGTCGGCATGGGATGCTCCGGCTGTGCCATGGCACACCTTACTCGACGAGACGAGACGCTGCCGCACTGAGAACGAGGCCGCCACCGAGGCCAAGGAAGAGGCTGCACGCCGCCATCGGCAGCTGCTTGGGCGGCGCCGAGCTCTCGAGGCCAAGGAGGCCGAGCAGCGCCAGCAAGCGGCCCAGGCGCTACGTGAGAGCGAGAGGGCAATCGCGGCGCTCGCGGCGTTGCAGACGAAGCTCGAGGCGCAGCGAGAGGTGGCGGAGGCTCGGGCGGCGGAGGCAACGGAGGCGGCGGCCGCGGCGCTCGCTCTCGCGGACGAGAAGGCGGAGGCAGTGTGCGCTGTCGAGGCGGCGGCGGCGAGCGTGCGGCTGGCGCAGGCTGCATGGAAGGCGGAGGAGGACACTACGGAGGGGCAGCGGACGGCTCACAGCAAGCTGAGCGAGCAGCTGGCGGTGCTGCGCGCCGCGAGGCGCACGGGGCGAGGGCGGCGCGAGGGCGAGGAGGAGGAGGGTGGCGAGGACGAGGACGACGAGGAGGACGAGGCAAGTGACGAGGGTGTGGCGGCGGACGAGGCCCCACACACCGAGGATGGCACCCTCGCCGCCGCCGTCGAGACGGTTGCAAGCCTCGAGGCTGCCCGTATGCGACTCCGCACTGAAGAGCATCATCTCATCTCCAAGCAGCGTGCCATCGACGTGGTCGCGCTCGAGGCGTACCTGACTGCTTCGGCGGCAGCGGCGCGGCTGCAGGTGCGACTGATTGCGACTGATTGCGACTGATTGCGACTGATTGCGTCTCTGAGACTGAGTGCATGCATGCGCGGCGCGGCTGCAGGCCGAGGCGCTCGAGGCGAACGATCTGGCTGAGGCGAGCTCGCGCCGTGTCGAGGTGTTGCAGCGCGAGCGCTCGCGTCGCTTCCTCCGCGGCGCCCAAGCCATCAGCGACGCGCTTCGTGCCACCTTCCGGAGCCTGTGCAAGCACGGCGATGCCGCCCTCGAGTACGCGGATGTTCCGTCAATCCTCTTCGCCGAGGGGGTCTCGATCGCCGTCAAGCCCCCGCACGGCGAGTGGACGCGCTTCGAGATACTGTCGGGCGGCCAACAGGCGCTCGTAGCGGTGGCGCTCACGATGGCGCTTCAGGAGGGCACGTACCTTGAGCGCCATGCTGAGCGTGAGGCCGGCGAGCGGACCGCGTTGTCCGAGGGCTACGCAATCGAGGGGGGCGGGGAGGCCGACGCTTCCCCCCCTCCCTTTGTGCTCTTTGACGAAATTGACGCGGCGCTCGACACTCAAAAGGTGCGCGCGCTCGCCGAGCACGTGCGCGCACGCGCGGCCGGCCAAACGGTCTTCGTCTCGCATCGGAAGGAGCTGATCGAGGCGTCGGGTAGGCTGGTGGGCACCTTCATGGTCGACGGGGGGACACGCGCCGTGAGCGTGCCGTTTGGAGCGTGAGGGGCGCCCATCACGGCGCCATGCCGGAGAGGAGCACGAGGTCTGGAGGAGCACCCGGTTTGGGGCGCTGGGCTTGACTTGACTTGACGTGACTCGCGGCGCACCCAGCCCCAAGCGGCGCACTTGTCCGACCACAAGCGACAAGAAGGTACTAGGGCTCTGCCACTGAGCGGATGTGAGGTGTGGCGGGCTGGCGGTGGATAGGGAACAGACTCTCGCGTCAGGTGAGCGATGGGTAGACAGCGGCCCGTTGGCCGGTGCGACGTTTCAAAAACATAACAAACTTCTCGCGACCGCCGACGGCTCGAGCACGCCGCGCTCGACCTCGTCTGGATACGCCCATAATGGCGGAGCCGTGTCCCATTGGGACCCTGTGCCCACGGCGTGCATCTGCTACACTGATGCCTAATCGTGTCTTTGAAAGCCGTCGTGCTGCCAGGCGAGCGCTGCAGCGCAAAGCAGCGCTGCAGAGCGGTGCAGCGCCCAATTACACTCCCAGGACCGGTCTGCATCTGGACCCGCATGCGCTGGCGCGTCAGCAGTTGGAGGCGCACGTGGAATCCACGGCAGCCGCCGCCGTGAGCAGCTTGAGGGCGGCACTCGCGCAAGGGACTGCAAGGCATGCTGCTGCCTCCCAGCCTCCCGATGGGCTGCGCGAGGCTCTCAGCCAAGACCCTGCGGTGGACGTGGACGAGGCCACGGCGGTGTGGGCGACCGTCTGGCGGCAGGAGGCGCGCCTGAGCGCGGGCGGGCTGACTCGACAGGCCAAGCGAGGATGGACTCCGGACGGGCGGTTCCCGAGCGCCTCAGACACCGGCTTTGCGACGCTCTGTGAGCGCTTCGGCCTCGAGGCGCAGGCGCGGCGGCAGAAGGCGTGGGTGGCCGGCACGGCCCGCCCACGGCGAGTGCTGGCGCTGGCGAATCCGACGGCCCATGAGGGGCTCGCGTGGTGGGTCGCTCGGGTGGCGGCGGGCATGCTCTGGGTGGCCGGCCGTGACAATCACACCGCCCTCACGATCGGGTACTCGGCGCACGACGTCGAGGATGTACTCAACGGAGCGATCAGGCCGCGCGGACTCGGCGGCGACCTCGCCAGGGCCATGCGACCTCCCGAGGCGTCATCGGCCTCCCTTGACTGGACGCTCGAGGGCGGCGGCGCGGCGCTGCTCGCCGGCTGCCACGCGCGCACACGAACGGAGACATGCACCCTGCTACGCGATCGGGTGGACGGCGCCGAGAATCTCGAGCTATCTCGGGAGCAAGCTCGGCACGGAGGCATCAACATGCTGCTCGCCCGCAACCTGTTCAACATCGGCAGGTGCAGCCGCGAAGGGGTCCGCTTCCTCCGCGCCGCATACGGCGACCGTTGGGACCAGTCCCGCGCCGTCCTGAGCGCTCGCGCCAACGCGTCCTCGCCGCCTCCTTCGCTCGAGAAGCGCTTGCGCTCGTCGTTTGCGCTCGCGGCGGCTTGCTCTCTCCAAGCGAGCCTCGGGCCCGCCCCGTCACTGCACCTCTACGTGGCGAACAATCTCGAGCAATCTCGCGGGGGCTCCCACTCGGCCCCCCTCAGCACTGCCGTCCACCCTTCCTATGGAGCGATTCGAACGGCCCTGCGCGATGCCGCGACGCTCTCGATTGGCATCTACGTGCGCACGCTCGCGTCCGAGATCCCCGGAGGCTCAGACTCGGAGGCTCGTCGCCGCTTGGGCTTCAGGCACTGGCCCGCGGCGGAACGCTCCGATGACCTTCGGATGGCCTCTAGACCTCGGATTGTCTGCCTCATCAGTCCGATGACCTTCCGATGACCTTCGGATGACCTCTGATTGTCTGCCTCATCAGTCCGATGACCTTCGGATGGCCTCTGATGACCTCTGATTGTCTGCCTCATCAGTCCGATGACCTTCGGATGGCCTCTGATGACCTCTGATTGTCTGCCTCATCAGTCCGATGACCTTCAGATGGCCTATTTGTCGGATGGCCTCTGTTGACCTCTGATTGTCTGCCTCATCAGGCACTGGCCCTCGGCGGAACGCTCCCATTACCTTGGGATTGCGGCGTGCGCTCTCGCTCTTGAGACGAGGTGGGCTGCAGGCCTCGAGCGCGGATGGCGGCTGATTGCGCCTGATTGCGCCTGATTGCGCCTTGAGCTCATCAGCCCGGATCTCCCGCTGAGTGATCGATCGTGATGAACAGTCATTGACAGTGAGTGCGCCTCAATTGCGCCTGATTGCGGAGCAGGTGGGCGCCGGGGTTCGAGAACGTCGCGTGGTTCGTCGCGTCCGATTCTCCGAGCATCGTGAAGCAGCTCGTGATGGACTTTGACGAAACCCTCGGTGTGAACGGAACGCGCCCCCTCACCGGTCGGCGCGCCGTGCTGCACACAGGCGCGGGGGGGCTCCACACACGTTTCGATTTAGATTGGGCGGACCCTACCTGGACGGCGCTCCGCACGGCGCGCAGCACGCCTGCGGCGGCCGGTGCGCGCCCGGCGACGGCTGGCAGTGTCAACGGCAGCGAGGTGCACGCTCTGCGAACTCGGGCACTCGTCGAAGGGTCGGCCGATTGGCTGCTCCTCTCCGAGGTGGACACGGCGGTCATCGGGACGATCCAGGACGGGAGTGGCGGGTTCACCTTTGGCACGACGGCGCTGCTGCGCGGCCTGCGCCTCCGAGGAGTTCGCGCCGCACCCTCATGGAACGACCTCGTGAACGCGGCCAATGCGAGGGATGCGCAGGCCATTGCGCAGCGTTGTGTTCGGAATGAAGAGGCTCGGATCGTGCCAGCGACGAAGTGTCGCGCTCGCTGAGCGTCGATGTTTATGTGACGCGAGAATGCGCCATACATGTATGAACTTGTGTTCGAGCGTTCGTGTAGCCGCAATGGAAGCGCGCCGTGCCGATACCGCAGGTGAGTTTGTGAGCGCGGTGAGACCGGGACGAAACTGACTGATGATCGGCTGAGAATCCGGGTCCTGCATCATGAAACGACAATTTCTGCGCGACTGAATGGCGACCTCTGCGCGGCGACCAGCCCGGGAACACCATCTGACGCCAGAGACGCTGCAGAAAACGCCGTTCACGCCGCTCGGCCGTTGCCCGATTGGCACGCCGACCACCCAGATCGCCACCAAGATCGCTGCTCATCTGCCGATCAGCGCTTCGGCCACCGAGTCGCTGGTCGAGGATTGCGATGGCGCCTGCCGGTCGCTGCAAAGCACGCTCGCTGGGTTGGCTCTGACGGTGAACGCTCTGCCGCCATTATTTTCGATGCCGCCATTGTTTCCGATGCTCTCCGTGCCCACTGCCGGGGCCCACAGCCTCGAGCCGCCAGCACCGCTCCCAGATTTTGTGGGTGCTCCATCGGCGTGCCGCCGGTCGCCTGTGCCGCTCTCGGAACTGTTGGACCTGCAGATGCGTGGCAGCAAGGTGAAGGCTGCCGAGACGAGCGAGCTGCTCGCCGAGGTGGAGCGCGAATGGCGCGAGCTCGAGCACGAGATTCAGGAGGTGCGCGACGAGCGAGCCGACACAGCTAACTCCCGCCGCCAGGCAAAGGCGCTGCGGCAGTCGTTCCGCAAGTGGCACGCGACGGTTCAGCGGTACCAGCGCGCCGCCATGGCCACGTGCCGCGCAATGCGCAGGCTCTTTGACAAATGGCGCTGCACCGCAGGCAGCCTGCGGCGGCTGATCGCGCTTGCACAGCACATCGTGCGCCCTCGGCTCCGGCGCGGCTACCTTAGGCTGCTCACGCACCACGCCGAGCGCCGTCGTGAGCATCGGCTGCTGAGCGCTTCCGTCGCGCGCTTTCGTCGCCGAATGCATGCCGAGTGGCGCACTTGGGCATCCGCGGCCGTAGCACGGTGCGAGGCTCACGCCACGATGCGGCTCGCTGTGCGTGCGCTCACGACACACCGTCGGGCGGTTGGGTGGCGCAGGTGGCGCACGGCCGGCGAGGCGATCACCGTCGCGAGGGCGCGGCTCGGCGCGTCGCTCGCGACGATGCGCCGTCGCGCGCGCGCGGCTGCGTGGTGTGAATGGACACACTACGCTCTCGAGCGTGCCGGGGCCCTCGAGATTCGTCAATGGTGCGCCCGTCGGCTTTGCACGCGCGAGAAGGCGCTGGCGTGGGCGCGCTGGGTAGCGCTCGCAGCGGCATGGGTGCAGCGCGTCGAGATGGTCTTTCAGTGCGTTGCGCGCATGCGCCAGGAGCAGTTGACCATCGGATGGTTCACGTGGGCATTCAAAAGCCGTGAGCTCCGGGCCTCGCTCGAGGCCATCCACGACGCGTGCGACGCCCTCGTCCACAACCAACGCCGCCGCGCGTTCGACCATTGGAGGGAGCGCGTGGAGGAGCGTGCCGCGGCAGCAGAGCACGCGCGCGCCGTGATGAGCATGCTCTCTTCACAGGGCAGAGCGTTGCGCGCCGCTCTGTGGCGATGGGCGGCTGAGCATGCATCGATACTCGAGCTGCAACGGTTTGCGCTTCGGTTACTCGACGCGAAGCTCGCGGCGGCGTGGCGCGTCTGGTCAGGGCGGAGTGCGCAGCTGCAGCTTGCCGCAACGGCCGCGTGTCAGCAGCGACTCGCCGAGCTAGGCGTCGCTTTACGCACCTGGATTGCAGCTTTGGACGACGCCGACGCGGCGCGGCAGCAGCTCGCGGATGCCGTGAGCACGATGCAAGCCCTCGAAGTGGCCATCGCCTTTCGCACCTGGTTCGCGATCGTTGACGCCGCACGCGCGCAGCTCGTTGCCACCGTGCGCGCGTGGTCGCCCGACGGCCGCGCGATGCGTCGAGTGTTCAACTCATGGGCACACGCAGCAGATGGTCATCGCCAGCTGCTCGCGGCGGCGGTGCGCCTGCTCGCCGCCAACCTTCTCAAGGCATTCAACGGCTGGACGGCTGCGGCGACCGAGCGGCAGCGGCTCTGGCATACGGCGGGGCGGCATCTCTCGAACGCGAGCGTGCGGCGCGGGCTCCATTCATGGCGAACGTTCACAGCCGAGCGGCAGGCGCTGGTGCAGCAGGCTGCCAGATGCCTGGCGTCGATGAAGCAGTCGAGCATGCGCGCGAGCCTGAACACGTGGATGTCGTATGCCGAGGCGCACGCCGAGGCGTCGCGCGTGCTGGCCGGCGCTTTGAGCTCGCTTCAGCTTGCGGGCCGTGCGATGCGCAGGGCGTTCAACTGCTGGTGCGTTGATTGCAACTCGCTGCAGTCCATGCAGCGCGCGACAGCTGCGCTGCGGTTGCGCGAGGTGCGTGTCGCGTTCAGCATTTGGCACGAGCATGTGTGTGGCGACGGCGAGCGCAACGCTGCCATGCGGCGCGCGGTGGCGTCGATGATGCAGTCGAGCATGTGCGCGAGCCTGAACACGTGGATGTCGTATGCCGAGGCGCACGCGGAGGCGTCGCGCGTGCTGGCCGGCGCTTTGAGCTCGCTTCAGCTTGCGGGCCGTGCGATGCGCAGGGCGTTCAACTGCTGGTGCGTTGATTGCAACTCGCTGCAGTCCATGCAGCGCGCGACAGCTGCGCTGCGGTTGCGCGAGGTGCGTGTCGCGTTCAGCATTTGGCACGAGCATGTGTGTGGCGACGGCGAGCGCAACGCTGCCATGCGGCGCGCGGTGGCGTCGATGATGCAGTCGAGCATGTGCGCGAGCCTGAACACGTGGATGTCGTATGCCGAGGCGCACGCGGAGGCGTCGCGCGTGCTGGCCGGCGCTTTGAGCTCGCTTCAGCTTGCGGGCCGTGCGAAGCGACATGCAATGCGCAGATGGTGGGCCCGGACCAACGTGGCCCGGACCGACCACGTGGCCCGGACCGACCACGTGGCCCGGACCGACCACGTGGCCCGGACCGACCACGTGGCCCGGACCGACGTGGCCCTTTGCGTGCGCAGCGTGGCGCAGGGCTTTCGTCTCGCGGGCAGACGGCGCGCGATGACGAGCTGGATGGCTCATGCGAGCGAGGCAGCTCGGCGGCGGGCGGCGGCACTTGGCTTGCGCCTCGCGGGGCAGCGGGTGGCGCTCATGACGGCGCTCAGGACTTGGGTCGGTGTGGCCGAAGCCGCCGCCGAGGCGAGATTGCACCTCGAGGCCGTTGAGCTCCACTGGCTCCCGCTCAAGGTGCTCGTCTCGGCGCGGGGGCGTGCGCTGCGTGCCGCCTTTGGGGCGTGGAGTGACAATCGTCTACGCACCTTCCGCGCCGCGCGCGCCGTGGGAGTTAGGCTTGAGCGCCGTTGGATCGTTGGTGCGTGGAAGAGCTGGCAGGCGCTGTTTCGGGTGCGTCGGCGCGAGGCGACGTCGGCAAGGCATGCGGCGACGCTCTTCCACGCTCGCGCGTGGCGCCAATGGCGTGCATTCGACCTCCGTCAGCTCCAGCAGCAGGACCAGCTCAGCTGCGCGTGCAATCGCATCCAGGCCTTCCTCCGGCTCGTCAAGGGAGGGTGCGCTATGGTCGCCTGGAAGGCCTTCACCGCCGCCCGGCACGTCGAGCAGCTCGACAGCAGCCGCGCCTACTGGCGATCGGGGATTCGTCAAAAGGCGATCGCCTTCAGCGCCTGGCGCTCGTGTGCAGAGGCCGGCGTGCTCGTGGGAATCGTCGTGGGCACGGCCCTCGAGCGCAAGGCTTATGCTCAGATCGCGCGCACTTTCACCACGTGGCAATCGATCGCCGCGTTCGGACTCATGATCAGCGCCGCCGAGGAACTCTTCGAGGTTCGCGCGAGCTCGCGTGCGTGGCGCGTGTGGGCGGGAGCCGCGCGCGTGGCGGCGCTCGAAGATGCCTTCGACACCCGCCCACGCTCGTCGCTCCCGCCCAGCTTTGATCTGGTCGTGCAGCGAGCATGTGGGCGCTCCCAAAGTTACCAGGTCGCATGCGGATGGCGCCGTTGGGTTCGCCATACGTACCTGCTCGAGCTCTCTGCCCTACCGGTCGCGCAGCTCGTCGCATCGCCGCGTGGGCTGGTACGGCGGCGATTGCTGCGCCGCGCTCTCCAGGCTTGGCGTCACGGCGCGCGTAGGCCGCTCAGAACGGCGCTCCAACGGCCCCAGCAGGGGAGTCCAATCCGCCATCGGGCGCCGTCGGGCGCCGTGTCGGGCTCGTCCACCCCGCCGTCCAGCCGTCTTGTGCAGCCGCAGCCGCTCAGCCCTCTCGAGCAGGCACAGGAGAGGCTTCGGTTGCTCTCCCAGCCCTCCCAGCCACCATACCCTGCGCAGCCCCGTCCGCCCCTCAGCCCTGACCACTCCACTCCACTCCACTGGACGGGCCAGGCGCAGCCCCCCTTTCCCAGTCAGCCCCCCAGCCCTCTCGCCGCAGCACAGGAGCGGCTTCGGCTGGCGCGTACCGGTACCGCCATCGCCGCATCCACCTCCGCCGCCTCCTCCTCCCCCCCCCCTGACGCCGCTGCCGCCGCTCTCGCCTCTGAGGTCTCCTCCCCCGCCTCTGCCCCGTCCTCCCTCGCCTCCTCCTTCTCCTCCTCCGCCGCCTCCTCCCCCCCCGCCGCCGCCGCTTCTGCCACCTCCTCCCTCGCCGCCACTGCCGCCACCGCCGCCTCTGCCGCCTCGGCTCACCGAGCGCGAGGGCTGTGGGAAGGCGCTGGTGTGGCCGCCGCCGCCGCCGCCTCCCATGCCGCTGCCGCACCCGCGCCCGTCACCGCCGCCGCGCCTGTCGCCTTCGCTTCTGCCGCTACCGCGCCCGAGCCCACCGCCGCCACCCCCCCCCCCCCCCCCCCCCCCCCCCCCCCCCCTACTCCCCCTGCTCCCCCTGCTCCCACTGCCGCCCTATGGGAGCGATGGGAGCGGCCGGTGAGCACTCGCGAGGAGGAACTCCGGCGGCAGCGGGAGGAGGGCGAGCGCCGTCGTCTCGAGGCACAGCGTACCGAGGAAGAGCGCCGAAGGAAGGCTGAGGAGGAGGAGCGGGAGCGGCGCAAGCAGGTGCAAAAGGCGCGCTCGCTCTCGTTTGAGCGCAAGCGGAGGAAGAAGCAGGAGGAGGAGGAGCGCAAGGTTCGTGACGAGGTGGCGGCCAGGGAGGGGCTCGCGCGTAAGTGGCATGAGGAGGCTGGAATGAAGGGAGCCGGGGCAGATGGACGCATGCAGGCGAGCCTTGAGGCAGCGGGGGTCTCCATTGGTGTCTCGGTCTCTGAGCGCTCGGCCGCCGCCAACGCCGCCGCGCTCAACGAGCTCAAGGAGCGTGGCAAGGGTGCATCTCTCATTCGTCAAGAGGTTCGTCAAGACGTGGATGCATCTCTCATTCGTCAAGAGGTTCGTCAAGACGAGGATGCATCTCTCATTCGAGATCTCGATGCAGAGCCGGGGGCCTCGCAGCTCAAATCTCCGGAGCTCAAATCTCCGGAGCTCAAATCTCTGGAGCGCAAATCTCCGGAGCTCATCCAGCAACATTCACGCGAGATGGTCGTCGACTGGCCGGCTGCGCGTGGCGATACCGAGCATCAAATCTCGGTGAGCAAGATGATCAAGACGCTCAATCGGGAGATCGCCATCTCCCCAACGGTCGCTGTTGCCTCGCCCGCGGCCGTCGGCATCCGCTCGACCGCCCTGTCCCAGCGGCCCGAGATGCTGGAGCGCCGTCACGAGCGCTTGCAGGCGCAGAAGGACCAGCAGCAGCAGGGGCAGCAGCAGGGGCAGCAGCAGGGGCAGCACCCGAAGCAGCAGCCGAAGCAGCAGCCGAAGCAGCCGGGGCACCAGGGGCAGCAGCAGGGGCAGCAGCAGCCGAAGCAGCAGGGGGGGCAGTCGGAAGCCTCGTTAAATGAGAGGGCCGCAGCACTTCGGGCGCGGCTCGGGCTCGCTCGGACGCCGTGACATATCGTCCGCGTACGTGAACGGGAGGCTGGTAGCAAAAGCCAAGGTGACGAGAGCGGTGTCACACGATCGCTCGCAGTCGTACTAAGTAGTCAGTGATTCAGGCCCTGACTCTGCGCGAGGGGAGGGGCGCGGCTGGGGGAAGCAGATTGTCGTTTACGAGCATGAGAACGACGTGAGTGTGAATAAATAAATCTCCGAAGAAACTTGCAGTCGACGCTCGCAGATGGTGTGCATGCGCCGCGCCAGCCGCAGAGCGAGCGAGCGAGCGCAGCGCGCGCGAGCTCCTTGCCGACGCCGCGATCCATTTGCCTAGACCTCATGGTTCCATCGCTCTGCCAGCGCCACTCTGCCAATCTTGACCTGCCCATCTTCTGCCGCCTTCGCAGCCGGGCTGGGACTGGGGCTTCCTGAATGACAAGTATGACTTTGTCATCGACGTGTCCACCGGTCAGAAAATCCTCGTGGACAAGACGACCCCCAAGTATAAGCTGGATGCGTCGGGTAACATCTTCAAGGGGCCGCCAATCACGGACACCCAAACGAAAGAGTGGACCACAGCCGGATGGGTCGGCTCGCTCGACTTTGCTTCTCTTGTCGTCGCCGCGCTGGAGCCGGCGGTGCCCGCGGGCTGCAAGGCGCTGGAGTACTTTCGCGAGACAGCCAGCCGCGACGAGCTGGACAGCCGCCTCCGCGCGGCCCAGCTCGCTGGTTTCAGCGACCTTGTGTGGGCGGCGGTCGAGAGGCTGCGCACCGAGCGCACCGCCGCCGAGGTGCAGGAAAAGTTCCTGACGGATGGCATGGGCCTGCTCGAGTACAGCGACCTGAGCACCTTCTTTGGTGGCCTCGAGGCCAAGGTCGGCGCTCCGAATCCCAAGATTGTGGATGCGATGGCCGCGGAGCATACGGAGCGCGACGACTCGAATGTCGAACTCGTCTCGAGCAACCACCATATAAAGACCACCTCCGCGATTGAGTGGCGCTTCGTCGTCGAGCCCGACCGCCCGCCTCCCGAGGGCTGGCCTGCCGAAGCGAAGCTGCTCGCTGCCAAGTTCCGCGCACCGATGCCGATCGCCGATATGGAGCTGCGGCTCACCGAGCGGAACGCGCGGCTGCGAAAGATCAAGGAGCCGTCATTGATCCTCGCGGAGGGCTTCGGAGCACGGCTGTACACTGGGCCTCTGTTCACCAAGGTAGGATTGCCCACCGCCCGCACGACCCCTTTTCCACACAACCCTGCATTTTCCTCAGTGGCTGAGCGCTGCCCTGAAGCTTTGTGGTTTGGTTCGACGCTCTCTCTCTTCCCACACAGTACAATGGCGTCTTGCGCGGCATCGATAGCAGCGTGCCGTTTCTCCGAGCTCAGTTCGAGATATTGTGCTTGGGCAACAAGTACACCACGACGCTGCATGCGATCAACTCGGCGATAGTCAAGCTGAGCAAGCTCACAGCGGCGACCAAGGTGTATCGCGGCTTGAGTGGCATGGGGCTGCCCGATGCGTTTTGGCGGGCCAACGAGTTTGGCGTGCGTGGAGGGATCGAGGCCGCGTTCATGTCGACGACCACCGACCGCAAGGTGGCGATGGACTATGCATCGTCCTCGGGGGCCGCCGGCTCGGGCATCGTCTTCGAGGTCCTGCAGGGCATGATCAATCGCGGCGCCGACATCACCTTCCTCTCCATGTACCCGCACGAGCAAGAGGTCTTGTTTGCGCCTCTGACGGGGCTCGAGGTGCACTCGATGCGCGTGGAGGACGCGGTGCTCGTCGTGAGCGTCGGCCTGTCCATCAACCTCACCGCCCTCACGATTGAGCAGGTGATCGGCAAGCGGCGCAAGCTGCTGGGCGACATGGCAGCCGGGGTGTGCCTCGAAGTGCGAGGCAAGCTCGGGTCGGCAATCGGTCCGCTGTCTGCGACCCTTCTCGATCGCGAGCTGCAGGCGGTCGCACTGAAGGAGTCGCCCGACTATTACAATGAAGATACGAACTTCAAGAAGGCGGTCGATGGCGTGCTGGCCGCGAAGCAGGTCGCGCTGTCGGGGGGTGGCGAGAGGCTTGCATTGTGGGGCCGGCGGCTGACCGCCGATGATTCGCGCCGAGTCGCCCAGCTGCGAGAAGCAGGTGCAAAGTCGTGGGAACTGCGTGCGGCGGGCAAGGGCGGCTTTTCGGTGGCGGCGTTGCTACAGGGTGGCTACGAGGTGGCCAGTCTCGTTCGGGGTGATGCTGCTTGGGTTGCAGCAAGTGACAAAGAGCTCAAGGCGGCCGGGTTCGACGCGGCGGCCTTGATGGCAGCGGGAGCGACTGTTGCGGAGCTGAGGCGTGCAGGCTTTTCAGGCAAGGACGCGAGAGAGGCCGGCTTTTCATGCAAGCAGGCGAGAGAGGCCGGGATGCTGTCAACATGCAAGGACGCGAAGGAGGCTGGCTTTTCATGCAAGGAAGTACGGGAGGCTTGCTTTTCATGCAAGGACGCGAGGGAGGCCAGCTTTTCATGCAAGGACGCGAGAGAGGCCGGCTATTCAATCAAGCAGGCGAGGGAAGCCGGCTTTTCGTGCAAGCAGACAAGGGAGGCCGGCATGCTGTCGACCTGCAAGGACGCGAGGGAGGCTGGGTTCAAACCGAAGGAGTGCATGCAGGCCGGCTTCACATACGAAGAGGGCACGGCGGCTGGTTTCCGTGGTTCTTATCATTTTTGGCACAAATGTAAGCGCTCGCTGAGGATCGAACTCAGACTGCCCCTTGCCACCGTCCCCCTCCGCCTGGCGAGGCGGGTCGCGGCGGCCGCGCCGTGCTGCCCGCGGTGCGGCCCGCGGTGCCCTGCGTGCGGCCCGCCGGCGTGGCGAGCCCGCGCTGCCGACTCTCGCCCCCTCATGCTGGCGTCCTCGCGTGGCGGCGCAGATAATCTTGATTGGGATGGGACGAGACTTGGTTGATGCCGCCTGCCCGCGGGACAGCCCTGTCGTGCCGCGATCCCAAGTGTATCATCCTCTATGCTACGGGCACCTACCAGCCGACGTTGAGCCGCCTTCCAGCCGAGATGCAGGGGGTTGATTGTCAGCCCCATACGAGAATCGAACTCACGCGCGCGCCCTCCCGGCGAGGCGGCGACACCACGCTCGCGCCGTTTGCATGCGGCCCGACGGCATGCTTGGCGAGCCCGCGCTGCCGAGTCACGCCCGCTTGTGCGCGTGGCGTCCTCGGTCCTCGCTGGCACAGAACATGTGTTTCTCTCGGCTCCACCTCCGTACCGCCCTATGTCTGTGAATGTGTTGCAAAACGGCCTGTAAGAACGCTTCACAGTATAAAGGCGAGGCCTTTCTCCTTTGCACTTACGGTCTTATCGTCATTCTCATATTCGGCTCTTTGTTTTTAAATCAAAAATGATCTCGTCCCGCGTGTAACGTTTGGGTTCTATCAATAGGGTTCTATAATCTATATAGCCGTTAGTTAGCCGTTTTCCAACATGAACGCTTTCGTTTTACCAACCCGGCGCGGACTGCGCGCACCCGCGCAGGCGGTGATCCCACGAGATCCCACGAGGCACCTGCGGCCCGGTGGGAGTGCCAACTCGCTGCGTGGGTGTCCCTCACGCCGACCACCAGATGAACTCGTCGGCGCTCGCGCCGCCCGCTGCGAGCATGTGCATGTACGGCAGCCGCTCGAAGACGGCTATGGCTCGCGGTACTGTGAGCTCAAGCGGTGTCCAGCTCTGGGCGACGCGCGCAAACGCTTCGGCGGCGGCCGCACGATCATCGGGCTCGGCCGTCCAGCGCACCAGCGTCGAGTGCACGATGTCCGGGATGTGCGGCGGTACTTCGCCCTCTGGAGCGCCATTGAGCGGCGTGCCCAGAGAGCGGTCGCCACCGCCCTCGACCGCCACGCCACCGGCCGCGACGATGGCGTCGCGAAGCGCCGCGCGCATAGCCGCAATCGCACCGTCGAGGTCCGCGTAGCGCAGGATCCCCGCGGCGCCCTCGAGCGTAGGTGCCTCCATCCGCAGCCGGACTGGCTGCGTCGGCCAAGTTGGAGACGCCTTGGCCTTGGCAAGCACCGGCTCCCAGAGGGCCACGCACGCCTCGACTGCGGAAGAATCCATCGCGCCGTGCGTGAAGGCGCGCAACGTCGCGATGGTGCAGTGAAGCGTCGATGGCGGGTACACGTAGGCTGCAGCCGGCAGCTCAGCGCGCAGCTTCTCGCACAGTGAACCAGCCTGCGACTGGACATCGGACGGCATCGGCCACGCGCACACCAGCACGAGCCCGCACACGTTCTCGCCGTCGAAGCGGTCGCCCGCTGCGAGCCGCGCGACTGTCGGGTTGGCCCAGGTCACCATCAATTGTATGACTAATAAGGCAGGGAATGCGAGCACCGCCCTTTCCAAAAGTTGAGTCTGTGGCTCACAGCCGTTTCATTCAACTTGAAAGTTGCGAGTTTGGTCGGAGAGGCCGCGGCGGCCGCGGCTGATGGGCGTCTTGCCGTCGCCCGCCGGCCATCAGGCGGTCGGTGGCGGGAAGGACATCGCCTTCTTCGCGGGCGTCATCCTGCTCATCAACAACATCACAGGGCCGGGCGTACCTTCCTTGCCGAATCTGTTTGTCGAGGCTGGTTGGCTGCCGCCGACGGCATGCATCATCTGCATGTGGGTGGTGACGACCCTGAGCGCGTCCATATTTGCCGAAGCGATGGATCGCATCCCCGGCAATGAGGGGTTCAAGGGCCGCGTCGAATTCGTCTCCGTCGTCGACCATTATTTCGGACGGAGGATGTACGTTGCCAGTCAGATCGGCCTCAACGGCGCGCTCATGTCTCTCAACATCATTTCGGTAATCCTGTCAGCGCAGGTGATGGACGTGCTGATCTCGGCCCTGTTTGGTAAATCATGCGGCCTCAACCTCACGCCATTTGCCCTGTACAGCAATGCCACGTCCAGCGGCTCTCCCATCCCCGGCTCGGATCGTGTCTTCTCATGCATCGACTCGGCTGACCTGAGCCACGGCAACGGCTGGGGCTGTCACATTGTGCTCTCGCTCGGGTACGTGCTCACCGCGGCGATGGCGATCCCTTGCGGCGCGTGGAACCTCGACGACAACATGATCATCCAAAAGGGCGCCTTTGGCCTCACCGCGTGCTGCTGGCTCATCTGGATCTTGGCCGCCCTCAGCATGGCCTCGGGTGGTGGCGGTGCTGGTGGCGCTGATGCTGGTGGTGGTGCTGCTGGTGGTGGTGCTGCTGCTGGTGACGTGGCGGCCTCCGCTGAGCTCGGCCTGCACGCCCTGGTCCGCTCCACCTCCTCGCGGCTGCCCGCGATCAACAACAACCCGCAGCTCGGCTCGGTAGCGGGCGTGCTCGGTGGCATCCTCTTCAACTTCGGGTTCGTCACCACAGTCCCCTCGTGGCTCGAGATGGCATGCAAGTGCTCACCACGGCGCCATCCCCCCCCTTTCCCACAGGTTCGTCACCACGGTCCCCTCGTGGCTCAATGAGAAGCTACCGGGCGTGCCCATCAATCGGGCACTCTGGCTCGCGACCACGTTCAGCGCGCTGCTCTTCGTGGCCATCGGCTTCACGGCCGCTCTGGTCTTCTCCGATGTGCTGCAAGGGCCGGTCACAGCGACGTGCGCGCGCCAGCTCGAGGACCCCACCTTTGTCTGCGCCAACGACCTGCTGCAGTTGCTCTCGCAGCCGGCGACCGCGCCGTGGCAGTCGAGCCGGGCGGCAACGACCCTGCTGCAGGCCTCCGTCTATTGCTTCCCAATCTTCTCGATCGTCTCGTCGATCCCCGTCTTCTCGATCATCATCAAGTATAACCTCATCGAGAATGGCTTCTCGCGCGGCTTCGGCTTCGCGTGGGGCGTCATCTTCCCGTGGCTCGTCGGCTTCCCTCTGCTCTACATGCCCGACGTCCTCGGGCGCATCATCAACATTACCAGTCTCTTCTTTGTGTCCTTCTCCAGCTTTGTACTGCCACTCGCCCTCTACGTTGTCCTCCAGCGCAAGGCCGGCCACGTCCGCCTGCAGGCCCAGCCGGGCCTCGGCACCACCCTCCTCGGCGGCACACACACGACGAGCACTGCCGAGCACTGCGCGCACACTGCCCCCTCCGCTGTGGGTGTGAATGTGAATGTGGGTGTGAATGTGAATGTGACCCTCGCAATGGATGGTCGCGATGCAGGCTCCACCCCGGCGGCGGCGTCGGAGGACGAGGGAGGCTTCATGGCACTCGAGCAGCAAGGGCGCCACCATGTGCTGCCACGCTCGTGGACGTGCTGCACGCCGCCCGTCCGCTCCGCGCTCGCGGTGGCCATCGCCATCCTCGTCACCGTGGGCTCGATGACTGCTCTCTACCTGACGATCACGCAGGGGACGTACGACGTCGATGCGAGCATTTGTGCGACGGTGGGCAACTGAACGTAGAAGTTTAGAGTAAACATGACCTAACGCCGTCGTGGGCGTGTGAAGTTGCTGAGAGGATTTTTGCTCCTTCTCTCCCACCAACTCCTTGGAGCCATGCCAATGATCGCTGGCCGCGCGGGCGGCGCGTCGCAGATCATGGCCGCGGTGCGCCGGAGGAGAAAAAAGTCGCCGCCTATCGCGGGCGAGAAGGAGGGCGCCACTCTCGGCCTGAAGTGGAAGGACGTGGGTGCCAAGCGGCCCACCGAGGGCAAGGAGCTGCAGAATGACGGCCTCTCAAAGGCGCTGCTGCGGCAGAATATGCGCGGCGTTCTGCACTACGTGTTCAGCGTCGAAGAATTCAAGGAGTTCCACGTTCGCGGCCTCCAACTGAACAGCTTCGTGCGCGCGGGCCCGAGTTACTACGTGCCCGACGAGACGCCCGAGCCCGAGGAGCTGAAGCCGTGGTTCGTGCGGTGGACGAACAACGTGTTCAACGTTTTGAATTCGCTCTCGCTGCAGGCGTGCCTGTACCTGGTCTTCGTGATCGTCTTTCAGAACCTCGCGGGCACAATGCGCCGCAGGGAGGAGTACTACATGACGATGCACGTGATGAACAAGTTCGTGACCACGCCATTCGACAGCCAGCACAACACGTTCGAGACGATCCGACGCGCTTCGGACATTTATGAGTGGGGCAACCAGGTGCTCTGGCCGGGCTTCTTCGGCGACGCTGGCCCGTGCAACCCCTTCGTGGGTCTGCCCAACACGCTCCAGAATAAAGGATGCAACGACGACGCGTGGCCCGACGGCGACGGTCCACACCATCTGGTGGGTGCGTCACCGCTCGGGCTTGACGAGCTGGTGCGTAGGATGGACATGCTCGACTGGACGGAAGGCATCCTGATCAAGCAGGGCCGCGCGGCGCCGCAGAACTGCGCCGGACTGCACCAGATCGGGCAGTGCTACCCGGAGCTCGAGAGAGGCATCTACACCTCGTCGACGCAGACGTACGGGTACGTTATGAGCCCGCCCGACGAGACCCTGATTGCGCCCGACGAGACCCTGATTGCGCCCGACGAGACCCTGATTACACCGGACGAGACCCTGATTGCGCCCGAGAGCTGGTTGTGAGTGCCACACCTGATGGCCTCCGATGGCCTCCCTCATCAGCTGGTTGTGAGTGCCACCTGATGGCCTCTGATGGCCTGCCTCATCAGGTACAACATCAGCCACCCCGACGAGGAGCCCGAGATACGATGGAGATACTTCTCAGCTCGGAATCTCGGCGGCAATCCCGGTGGTCAAACCTCGGCGGCGATCCCGTCGATGCGCCAGTACGATACGGACGGTTTCATTGCGGTCGTCATCCCCTTCTTCTCGGAGATCTATCTCGAGGAGCAGCACGATCTCGTCGATTGGGTCGTCGACTACCGTCTCCACTACGTCAACGCGACCAACGGCAAGACGCCACGATACTATTGCGTGCGGCTCTCGCACAACGGGCGCGACATGCATCAGGTGCGTGCGAGACGATTGCGTGGCCATGAATGCATATGACAATGACTCATGCATGCTATGCTATGCCTGCATGCATGCAGGTTTGCGACCCAACGACCAATCGGCGCGACGGCTCGGGCAAGATGACCGGCGTGGTGCGCGCTGCGGTGGAGAACATGTGGAATGACCTCAAGCGTGGCCACTATCTCGATTCGAGATCGCGCGTGCTCACGATCACGCTACAGTACGCCTTTCTCCTTGATTGCTTCTTGATTGCCTCTTGATTACATCTGGATTACAGTACGCCTTTCCCCTTGATTGCCTCTTGATTGCCTCTTGATTGCCTCTGGATTACTTCTGGATTCCCTCTTGAGTGCCGCTGAGGAGCGCTGCTTGCGTCCTTCATCAGGCTCAACTCGAATCACGTGGGCGTGCGATCTCGCTTCACCCTGATGCTCGAGCTCACCGCCCTCGGAGCGATCTTCCCATCTTACGATGTCGAGACGCGCATCCTGGACGAGGCGGCCCTCGACGACATGCTGCTGTATGCGCAGATCTCGATGGTGATGGTCGCTTTCTTCGCCATGCTCGAGCTGATCGAGCTCATCCGCCAAGGGCCGATCGACTACGTGCAGAACTTTTGGCACCTGATGGACTGGGGAAACTACATCATCTTCCTGCAGGTGTACTTCCAAGTTGTACAGGTACGTGCGGCTCTCGAGCACTCAGACTACCCTCTGATACCCCTCTGACACCCCTCTGACACCCCCTGATAACCCTCTGATGGCCCTCTGACACCCCTCTGACACCCCTCTGATGCCCCTCTGATGCCCCTCTGATGCCCCTCTGATGCCCCTCTGATGCCCCTCTTGTCGGCGTACCTGATTGCCTCCCTCATCAGGTACGCCAGACCATCGAGAATCCGGACTGCAGCTCGTTCCTGTGCGCCAACATCGGCTACTTCGATGATTGGAAGGCGATGGGCGAGTACCGCATCTGCAAGCAGTACCTCGCCCTCTGCGTGTGCCTACAGCTCTTCAAGATCACCAAGTTCACCAGCCAGCTCGTGCCAAAGATGGGCCTCATGTCGAATGTGCTCCGGCACGCGGCCATCGACATCTTCTTCTTCGCGATCGTCTTCTTCAACTCCCTCCTCGCCTTCTCGACCATGCTCTACGTGCAGGTGCGCTGATGACCACTGATTACCATTGATGACCCCTGATGACCATGCTCTACGTGCAGATGGGAGTGCCTCTCTCTGAGTGCCTCTCGGCGTGCTTCTTTCGGAGTGCCTTTCGGATGGCCTTTCGGATGGCCTCTCGGATGGCATGCTGATTGCATCTGCCTGCTTTGTGTGTTCTGCGTGCAGCTTGGGCCGGTGATGGAAGACTTTTACGACCAAGGGCCCGCGATCGTGTCGCTCTTCCGAGCTCTCTTCGGAGATTTCGATCTGGATGAGGTGATGAACCAGTCCTCAGGCTACATGAACGCGCTCCTCTTCCTCGTCTACCTCTTTGTCGCGATCTTCATCATGCTCTCTCTCTTCCTCGCCATCCTGGCGGAGGCGCAGGCAGCCGTTCGAGAGCGCGAAGCAATCAAGAAGGTCGACGATCCCAACTTCAACGAGTTTGGCGTGATGCACACGTGCTGGGACTTCCTCGGCTTCGGCTATCGCAGGGTACGCCAGGCGCAGATTCGGGTCTGATTCGGGTCTGATTCGGGTCTGATTCGGGTCTGATTCGGGTCTGATTTGGTTCTGATTGGGGTCTGATTGCCCTCCTCATCAGGTGCGCCAGACCTTGTATCCCGAGGAGGAGGCCCCCGCATGCAAGTGCTCACCACGACGCCATCGCTTCTCTCCCACAGGTTCGTCAGACATTGTATCCCGAGGAGGAGGCTCCCGTCGCCGAAGCAGTGCCGGGGCCCGAGCCGCCTCCGACCGTGGACGCAATGGTCAAAGATCTCCGGGGCGAGGTCAAGACCATCAGCGAGATTGTGAACACGCTCTGCAGAGAGGTCGTCTTGCTGCGCTCGAATGGCCTCGTCGGCACTCCGGAAGGGTGGCTCGCGCCCGACGGCACGCTACGTGGCACCGGCGAGCATGGCGCCCGCGACGACGCCGATGGCGGCGTCGTGAGTGTGGAAGACGCCCGGCGCATGCGCCTCGGGATACACGCCGAGATACACGCCGAGATGGTGAGTGTGGAAGACGCCCGTCGCATGCGCCTGGTGGTCGAGGGGCTCGATGCGAAGCTCACCAAGAAGCTCGAACAGATCGACGAGCGTCTCGCGAAGCGTGAGAAGGTGGCCGCGATCGAGCGCAAGGGCCACTTACCGGCCGGTAAGTCGAGGCCGTCGCCCTTGGTGAACGAGCGCACTGCCGCGGGCGCGGCCAGTGACTTTCAGCCCATCGCCGCACAGAGTTGGTTGGCGGGTACTACGGCCGCAGGCGGTGGCGTGGCCGCAGGCGGTGGCGGCGGCGACCGCGGCGCTGGCGGCGGCGGCGGCAGAGGGTGTGGGGAGAGCCCCGGTGCGGCGCTGGCGGCGGCGGCAGCGGCACTGGCGGTGGCGGCCCCGCCGCTGCATGCACGCCCACGCTCGCCTGCCGACCCGCTGCATGCATGCTCTCGCTCGCCTGCCACTCGGCCGCCCGTCCACTTCTCACCTGAACTCCTCACTTCCACACCAAGCAGCCTGCCGAAGCTGCTTGGGCCACCGACACGCGGACAACTCTTGGGTGCCCCCGACGAGCACCTAGATCACGCGATGTCACAGTACAGTGGCAAGTCGATCGCCGGCTTGTCAGCGTAGGCAAATGTGTAGCGAGCCGCCGACGTGAATCGTGCACGACGCGCTTTAGGCACCTTAGCTTAGGACTTCGCCGGTGATGGTCGGCGGCGGATTTCAGATTCGATCTACCGTTGACCGTCAGCTCGGCGTGTAAATAATGGTTAATGCTCTTGTTGCGATACCTCGCCTCGTGCAGGTGTACCGTACGTCGTAAGATTGGACCGCTAGGGTACTAGGTGTCTGACACAACCGTGTTCATCTCAGTGCAGACTATAACGCATAACAGTATGTCATCTACTGGCTCTCCAACTCTAGGCGCTCTCGAGGGCGTTTCTGACGATGAGATGTTGTTGAGCGGCGGAGCTGTGCCTCGGTCGCTCGGTGCGGCGGGGGTCGAGCCTGGCGCCGCGATCGCGTCGTCCGCGTCGCACGACGTGTTCTCCAACGACGATGGCCACACCTTCCGCTTCGAGGATGGCAGCATGGTGCGACTCTCGGGGATCGTCCCCGAGAACCGGCCGATAGCTCTACAAGGCGTTCGAGTCCCTCGTCGCGAAACGCCGCGCTGACGGGGACCGTCAGCTTCCGGCCGCGAATTGCTCCGCAGGGTGGGCCTGGAAGGGCGCCACACCGGCAGGGTGGGTCGCGCCTCGCGCGGCGTCGACGGTCCACGCTCCCGACTCGAGGGCCTCGACCCAGTGGGCGAGCGCAGCCTCGAAGCTCGGGCCCAGCGTGACGAAGTCGCACTCGGTCACCAGCGTGATCAGCTGGCCCGACGTGCCGGCGGGGCCGGGGTCGAGGTCGAGGTAGGTCGTGTCGCCATCCCAGTAGGGCGTACCGGCGATCGGAATGCGCCGCGCGCGGTAGGCCCCGGAGCGGATTCGGTCCTCGTCCTCGGTGGCCTCGGGCAGCGGGAAGTCGGCTACGAGCGATTGGACCTCGGCCCATTGCTCGAGCACCTTCGCGAGCGGCGCGAGCGCCCCGCAGCCCGGCATCCAGGGCAGGCCACCGCCACCGCCTGCGAAGGAGGCTTGGCCGTCGTGCAGCGCGAGCGAGGCGCGGTAGCCGGCCGGCAGCGAGGCTCCGAGCTTCGCCTCGGCGGCAGCGATCGCGTCTTCGGAGAGCGCGGGAGCCAGCGCAAGGGTGGCGCCGTGTCGTACTGCGAGCGCTTCGAGTCGGGTCCAGAGATCGCGGAGCGTGGCGTCGAGACTCGTCATACCCGAACGACTACCATGCGACCGAGAGGGCCACCATCCAGCGTCGGCTGCTCGGTGCGGCGCGGGCTTCGGCCGAAGTTCCTCGAAGTTTAATTACAGTAATTCAACTCGACCATGGAGTTAATTCTCGTTTCTTGTCACGAACGACGACGCTGTATGCAACGATACCGTGGTCTCGATCATATCTTCATATGAAGCGCGGCCCAGGCGGCTAGTCGCTCGCCTAATACACGCACACATGTCCTCCGGAGAACGCACACTTGCGCGCACACACGCGCACAAGGTCAAGGAACCGGGTGCGGGGCAAACGCCGATGGGGCAGCAGAGACTCGGCTGAGACTCTTCCGGAGAGCCTCAGATGCAAGGATTGTACGTGCCGGGCCCTGGCGTCGCGGTCGCTCGCTGGAAGCGCTCTATCGCCCCCCAGCGCGTGTCCTTGCTCGTGATCGGGCGCGCCGCCGTGAAGAACGTCGAGAGCGGCTGCGGACCGAAGGTGGAGTACGCCGGGAACTGCGGGCCCGGTGGCCCGCGGTAGCTCCACTTCGTGAAGGTGTGGAAGCGCTCCGGGCCGCCTCCGAGCACGACGCTCGCGGGCGATTCGCGCAACGAATTGGCCTGCAGGCCAAACGAAGATGTTAGCACGCGCGGCTTCAGGCTCGGGTCGGCGGCCCATAGAGCTTTCAGGGCCGGATCGACCGCAGTTTCTGCCCTGGTGCTGTGGCTGGTGTGGCTGCGGTGGCTCCGAGCCGTCAGCGGGAACATGGCCTCCCCACGCTCCCACGGCAGCCCGTAGGTGGACGGGAGGATGGGCATGTGTCGACTCCGAGCCCCGAGGGGTGAGTAGGAGGGGGAGTTCATTCGAGTGCAGCGGCTAGTTGTCCGACGACCGCGGACAGAATTCCTCGCAAGACGGAACGAGAATGTTGGTTTCAAACGCGTAACGAATAGCGACAAAACTTGAAGATGACATGTACCTCGGGTTTGCCCGGCTCCCCCCGATGTTTTTGAACCGGGCATGGCGCTGAAGACGACAAAAGACAGTAGACGACTGACTGGTCCTTCATAGGTCTGTCAGCGCTGCCACGTCGACCCCCTCGCTAGTCCTCAACCTCGAATAGCGTCGCCTGCGCCTGGCGGAGCACTTGATAGTCCCTCTCCACCTGCGCCTCGTCCGCGTGAAGCAGCAGCGCGTAGCCTGCACACGTGGCGAGGTCGATGGTGAGAGCCACGTACTCGCCTGGCTCGCTCGCCTCATACTCGACCCTAATTAGGGAGGGCAGCCCCTCCAAGGGCTCGTCATGCAGCCGTTTCAGCCGACCCTGCACCGGTGAGATCAGCTTCACCAGACGCGCGGCGCCCAGCAGCGCCGACGCGGGCGCCCGCGGCAGCGCGTTCCACGCAGCTTCGTCAAAGAGGGCGTCGAGGTACGCTTCGAGCTGCGGCACACCTCCGCAAGCCCGAACGAGGAACATGCCGCCGTGCCCGTCGCACCCGTTCAGGCGGCCCGCATTCACCTGAGGAGGGAGGCCATCGGAGGCCCATCAGAGGCGTCGCACCCGTTCAAGAAGCGGCACCGCATGCGTCTCACCCCAATGAGCCGTGGGCCATCAGCATGCAATCACCTCAATGAGCCGTGGGCCATCAGCATGCAATCACCTCAATGAGCCGTGGGCCATCAG
>ENA-UOXP01000273-UOXP01000273.1-mixed-culture-metagenome-genome-assembly--contig:-NODE-273-length-39324-cov-30.272912_pt1 | contig 39324 bp, 34 predicted proteins | sample MGYA00238161_ERZ761639 | MGnify/ENA primary metagenome ERZ761639 (study PRJEB28913, sample SAMN08776760) | mixed culture metagenome | isolation source: Freshwater growth medium | place: USA...
TCACAGAGAAAAAGGCTGAGAAAGTTCAGTAGTTTCTTCAGCAAGTAAGCTAGTATTGCGAGATGTGAATTGCCCTATTACTCCACTCGAAACGCGTGAACGATTCTGAATTCAATTTGGACGCGCTCCGTGAGAAATTCCCTAAGACGATTCCAGCCTTGATTAGTACGGAGGCCAAGTCGACCGGACTATCCGAAACTAGTTGATAATTGTAAAGTCCGAATCGCGTGAAACCTCCGAGCATCATGACTGCTTCGCTCCCTGCAACGCTCACCTTTCGACGCGCGGATCAATGGGTGGCGACCGGAATCGGCGACCGCATGGGCGTGTGGGTGCCGCTCTTTGCTTTGGCGATGCTCTGGGGCAACGCGACGGTCGCTCTGCGCTGGGCACCGCCGTGGAAGAAGCTCAACGAGAGGATTGCTGGTGATACCAGATCGGCCGCAGACTGCCTCAGGTATCCAGACTTCGTGCGACGCATCGGCCCGGATGAGGAGCCTGGCGACGCAACTGTGATCGATTTACGGATACCAATGGCAGGCCTGCCTAAGGGCCCCGAGGGGCCATCGACCCGGCCACACCACCAGCTCGCTTTTGATCGCGTTCCAGCTATCCTGTGGTGGCGATGGAAACTCAAGGGCTTGTTGCCAACGGGATCGACGAGATTGGAGCAATTTCTTGCCGCCTGCCGCCGTGCTGCCTACGGCGTGCAGTGCAACCCCGATTGCATTCCGCCGGCTGCGAGTGACCTCGAGCAGCTGCTGATCTTGGCCAGGCGGCGACGCACTCCACGCGTCTTCGTGCACCTTCGGCGCGGTGATCGCTTCATGGGAGACAACCAGCAGAAGCAACGATTTGAGCGTCAGACGCACAAGCGATTGCGTGCCATCGTCAAGCAGCTGGCAGCGGCACGGGCCAATACAGGAGCATCGCCGCCGATACAGTGGGTCTTCATGTCTGATGATTCCGCCAGTGCGGAGACGGCGCGAGCCGTGCTGAGTGCTGCAGCTGCAGAATTGTTCTTGCCGATGGACGTCCAAATGGTACCGCCTAACGCCACAGTCTGGGCCTTCACTGCCTTCCGGTACGCCTCCGGGGTCGTCGTTTCATGCAACAAGGACGGCTGGTCTTCGTTCTCAACAGTGCCGTCTTTGTTGTTGGGCGTTCCACTCTACTGCGTGAGCGACAACGACAACCCACCCGGTGGCATGTATGCGCGACACAGTTATCTACCCGCTGAAGCGATTGCTTTGCACCATCGCGACGTGCAGATTCGCGCTACATTAACACCGAGCGAGAGTCTTTCGACCCGTAAACGAATTGCCCTATGCTGGACCACGAATGAGGAGGCGGGATTTGCTCGTGCGGTGTTGCAGCACGCGGATGAGACTCCTGGTGAAAGTCTTTAGGTGCTGGTTGCGTCCGTGGCTGCGCGCCAAAGAAGCTAGCAAACGGCCCCGCGGGGCTTCACCGTCGTGTCACCGGAACCACCTGAGGCGAGGAGTCGCAACACCCATTCCGAAAAGTAACGTAAGATATCTCGGTTAGCTCATAGCTGTTACGCTCGACCGGCATGTCTCGAGGCATGTCGACCGGCCCACAGAGTTTCACCGCCGGGCAACCAAGCCATTCAGGTTTCACATTCTAAACATTAAGATTCATCTTCACATGGGAGTGGAAGACCCCCGGAGCCGGACCCAAGCCGGTGTCGCCTGAGGTACCAGGTAGTCGCGATCGCGGCTCGCCCGGGGTCGGCGCCCAGGGCCTCTGGGGTCTAAGTTGTTGGATTGTTGTCTTGAACCCCCCTGCAGATACGTCCAAAGCCCCGAAGATACGGTGATCGGATACGGCATACGCCTGCACGATCATGCTCACGATCCGTGCCCGCCGGCGGCCGTGATGCACGCAACCCTGACAGCATACCCGAGAGACCGAAGGGCGGATCGATGCTTACCGTCTAGTCCTCTCTTTAGTAACGCGTCCTGAGGGATTACCCTCTGCCGCTCGCATCACACGTCACGCAACCGACGCGTGCCCATTCAGCATTTGGGATGTTCGGGTGATCTCACAGCTGAACACTCTGCTATTCAACGAGCGCCTCCCCAGACTGGTTTAAACGAGTCGGTCAGCGGACGTTTGTCCATCTCGGGGAAGGCCTTTCTGAAGGCGCTGATCTGCTTTCGAAATTCGCGAGGAGGCGGGTCCTTGTGACGATGGCTGATCGTGTTCCAGTGGCTGGTCAGGTGCGGCTGCGCAGGCCGCGCGCCCTCCCCATAAAATGAAGGCTCGTATTTGACTGTCTCGACGCCGCCTTCGGCATGGCGCGACTCGATGATGCACTGCATCTCTTCCAAACGCGCCCTGAACATTTCCTTCGAGCGGATCAGAGACTGGAAGTGGTTCTCAGCGACAGCCTCGATGTGCTGCTCCGCCTCGAGCTGCTCAGTCTCCCGGCGTGCAATACGATCGCCGCGCTCTTTGCGAAGCTTGAGTGCATGCTCATGAGTATCGTTGGGCGGCTTCCAGTAGGCGGTTTGTATAGTAGTCGGCCGCGGCGTTAGTCGATTCTTGTCGTCCGCGTACATGGCGCTGTTGGGCGCCGGGTACATGCAGATGGCCGTCGAATCTGGCGGGGCAATAGGATCCCTCGGAGCCGCCTTCGGGTGTCCCCTGTGCCACCCATAAGGCGCACCTTGAATTGCGTCCAGTTTTCGGGTGTCGCCTCGCGTAGTCGGGAGCGTCCTCACGTCGCCCCTGAGATCCAGCGCACTGCGCGGTGACGCCTTCCGCATCGTCGCGTCGAGAGCAACCGCAAGAGGCTGGTATTCGCCAATTATCCTCGCAGACGCACCCTGTTGATCCGCCGCATTCGAATACTCGGCCCAATCGATACTGACACGCCCAGACTTATCATCGATCCCAGAGCCCACAACTGTTGCCTTGCCGATTGTGTTGACTACATTGAGCGAGCGCCCGAGTGCATTAGTGTCTACATAGTCTGTCGCGCGCCATGCCGACATCTGATCGTGGCGCCCGTCGAGCATGCCTGACTTCCGCATCTCCTCTTCGACAGCTGCGTTATTAGCCTTGCCACGGAGGACACGCGTTGCCTTTGTAACTTCAGGCGTTGCAAGCGCCGTCCGCATGGCCTCCCACCGCTGAAGCGAGTCCTGCTCGTCAATCTGGCCACGACGAGCGGCCACCTGGGCCGCCTCCACCTGGGCCGCCTTCTGGCGCCGTGGCGATGGCGAAGTGGCGACGGCCGCGCGATGGTCACGCCACACCTTGACCCACCTGGCTGATTGAGGCCCACCGGCCTTCAACCCGTACCCAGTCCCCGCGTCATCCGCACCATACCCATCGAGCTGCGTCTTGATCTCGGGTTGCATTCGCTTGGCACCGCCTTCGAGCACGCCAACCTCAAGTAGGCCAACCTCCTTGACGTCGAAACCCCGATTGAATGCTCTGGTGAAGGCCGCGTAGGTCATGCTCGTGCGCGACGGATCGTTGATTGTGGAGTTGATTTTGGCAACGACATCTTGTGCCTCTTGATCGGAGATGTAGACTTGCATCTCGCGCAGCGCGTCGACGATCTCATTCGAGGCGACGCGGCCAGAGCGATTGCCGTCGAGTGCATTGAAGACCTCCTTGGTTCCCGAGTTCGTGTCGACCCTGTGCTTAAGTATCCCGATGAGCTGATCTGTGTCATACTTGGCGCGCCAAGCTACTCGATTGTGCTCCTTCATGGCGATGATCCGATCCTGACGTTCGAGTAGCCCGCGTGGTCGCGTCTGGTCCCAGAAGAATTCGGGGCGCTCAAAGCTATCGTTGCGGAAGACGTTCACGAACTCATTCATCGCGATGTGGCCGCTACCATCGATGTCAGCAACGCGGAAAACGGCGTCCATGTCACGTTCTGACGCACGGCGTCCATGTCCGTGGTTAGTCCGTGGTGAGCACTTGCATGCAAGGGCAGGTCATCAGTGGCAATCAACGTACCTGTTAGCCCAAGGTTGAGCTTGTTTAGCCCCATCTAGGGCGGGCGCGCCGTGATAGGGTGGGGCGGGCGCCGTGGTGAGCACTTGCATGCAAGGGCAGGTCATCAGTGGCAATCAACGTACCTTGAACTCATCGACATCTACGCTGCCTGAATTGTCGGTATCCTGGTTCTTGAAGACCTCGAGCATCACGCCGAGCGGCCGCGTGAGGAAGAATTCCCGCATCACTGAGAGGACGGCCTCCGCGTGACCTCCGACTTTTGTGCCGGCTGCGATGGCCTGAGAGGAGTGCTTGCGAGACTTGCCGTCCCCGATCAGATCGTCCTTGGTACGCGTGGTCTCCCGGGCCGTCGCTGGACGAGTCGATGCGCCTGGAGCGGCATCCATCGTGCGCACGAGGTCGGAGCCGACTGCGGGAACCATGGCAGGCCCGATCTCTAGCATGGTGGGCCGCTCGAAATCGGGCCGCAACGCCTTGAGCGGCACGATATCATTCTTCTTCGGCATGGGTGCTGTCATCGGCCGTGTTGAGCTCTGTGTGGAGCCGGGCAGCGTCTCGCAGAGCAGCATCGACCGCTCTGTAGTCTGCGACTGCAGATCGGTGATACCCATTAGAGGCATTCCGCCTCTAATACTGTTGACGGTAGGTGCTGCTGTTCCCGGCCGCCCAATTGATTCAAAAAACACCGACGGGGTGCGTGCAGATGCCGAGCCATTGCTTCGCGCCTCGGCTGCAGCGACGTCGCGGCGGTTAGTCGCGCCCGTGAGCGCGCGTTGGCGTGCCGAGTGCACGCGTGGACTGACGGCGCGCACGGGCGGCTCCGTTGGAACGCCCATCCCGTGGCCGAGTGGATGGGCGCTTGTTGACCGACTCGAGAGCCGACGAAAGAAAATCTTTATTTGACGTAACCGTCGGACGCGCCGCCCGCGCCGCGCCGCGCGTGTAGAGCACATCGAAGCCAACCTTGTTGCGCAGGAGGCGCTAACTACGGCGAGGCTAATGAAGGTAGCCTCATCACATGAAATGAAACCACAAAATGTGTTTGCGCCCTCTCAAGTCAAGTCAAGTCTATACATAAACAACAGACAACCATACGGAAGCCTATCGAATGTGTTCCGGAAGCCAGCAGGGGAGAACGGGAGTGGGCGGAGATGGCGGAGGGGTTCCATCTAGAGGACTTGACTTGACTTGACTTGACTTGCCCCCTCGTCCTTTTGTAACGGCGCTCCCCTCCAACGGCACCGGCTCATCTGTCGGGCCCGACTAACCGTAGCCTCATGCAATACGCAGGCTCCCGTGCACCAACCGCGCTGGCGATTCTCGCGCCGGCCGCAACTGCGCCACCGACAGTGCTGCCGACCGCCGTGCTGCAACCGTTCGCGCCGGCCAATCAGCTCATGCTGCGGCTGCCGCAAGTGCCACCACAAGTGGCCGCCGTCGTCACAGGAGCGCTGCCGTCGTCGCCGCCAGACCTGGACGACGAGACTGCGCCGAGCCCCATCCAGACGGGTGCAGACGCATCGGGCGCAGCGAGCGAGCGCCGCTGTTGGACCGCCGAGGAGGACGTGCAGATCGCTGCCCTCGTCGCGGAGCATGGCACTCGCTCGTGGTCGGTGATCGCCGCCAAGCTGCCCACGCGGACGGGCAAGCAGTGCCGCGAGCGGTGGCACAATCACCTGGACCCGATCATCAACAAGGGCGACTGGACACTCGAGGAAGACCAGAAGCTCCTCAAGGCGCATGAGACGATGGGCAACAAGTGGGCCGACATTGCCAAGGCACTGCCCGGCCGCACTGACAACCAGATCAAGAACCGATGGAACTCGGCGCTGCGCCGCGAGCTGCGCAAGCTCAACCGGCTGGCGAACAAGCAGAAGGATGCTGTCGCCGCTGCGATCACCGCCGCCACCGCAGCCGCTGCCGCCGTCGGTGGCGCGAGTGATCCAGGCTCGGGCGCCGACGACGAGGCTGATGGTGTGGCTGCACCCGCGCCGAACGTGTCGCCCGACGCGACGCCCAGAATGGGCGGGATCTCGAGCACGTCGCCCGCAGCCGCGGCGGTCGCGGCCGCCTCGGGGCGCGCCGCGGGCACCAAGCCCTGCAAGAAGAAGGCGTCGCTGCAGTTGACGGCGACGGCGCTTGCGGCGGCGACAGATGCGCAGTCGACGTTGCTCGACTCGGCGCAGCCGCTGCCTCACGGCGTGACGGAGGAGGACCAGACGAATGCCAAGGTGCTGCTCGAGCACATGCACGAGCTCAACACGGCGTGGGTGCGCCCGTCGGATGACGCCGATGCCGACGCAGCCGCAGCGGCTGAGGCAGCCAACACGCAGAGGCTCAATTGCCACATGGACTGGCTTCAGTGCTTCTGCACACGCCTGGTTGAGAAGAGCTTGCTGCATCGGAACGACAAGCCCGAGGCGGAGGAGGGCGGGCCGCGCAAGCGTCGCCGCTCGAGCGCCAAGCCGAAGAAGGCGCAAGCCGACGAGGAGGGAGAGGGCAACGAGGGCGAGGACAGCGCCGACGTGTCACGCTCGAAGGGAGCCAAGGACACGCGTCCACACTCGTCCAAACGACCAAGCAAGGCCAAGGCGGAGCCCAAGGAGCCCAAAGCGCCGCGCCGCAGAAACGGCGGCGGCGGCGGGCGCAAGCGCGGCCGTGCGGTTGCGTCCTTGGCTCCCACCGAGGTGGACGAGGACGATGAGTGGGGCCCGTCAGCCGGCTTGGGCCCGTCGGCAGAGGGCCTCTCAGACGGCGAGGCAGAGTCAGACGACGAGGGCGCGGGCTTCAATGTGGACGAGCTGCTCGGATTGGTGACCACGACGCGCACGCTCCAGAGGATGATGGGTGAGCCGGCCGAGAAGCCACTCCTGACCCTCTCGCCGAACCATCAGTCGCATGTCGCGTCGCCCCTTGCCATCTACGACTCTGATTTCCAGCAGGCTGGTTGCCTCTCCAGCCCGCACCATTTCCTCTCGCCACGCACCTTTGAGCAGCTGCAGGCGGACGGTGCGGCGCTGCCCTCGGCTGCCCTGCTCTCGGCGGCCCTGGGTCTCTCGTCGGGCGTGCTGCCCTCTGCTGGCCAACTGGCGGCGCAGCTGGCGGCACAGCAGCCGCTCTCAGCTCGCTCGTCGCTCGGCCACAGCTCGTACTCGAGCTCACTCCACTCACTCAAACCGCCCACGCCGCGCGATGAAGCCGACGGCGTCGCCGCGCTGCTCGGTATGTCGACCTCGCAGCCCTCTTCGGCCAAATCGCACTCTAGTGGGCACGGCTCGGCGGGCAGCAACGGCATCTATCCGAACGCAGGCTCGTTCGTACTCGAGGGCAGCGCCGCCAAAGTCGCTGCCATGGTGTACGACGCGCTGGGCGCCGCCTCGGGCGCGAACGCCCCGCGCCTGCCTGCGGCCGCGCCACCGGCGAGCGCCGCGTCCAAACGGCAACGGCTCGTCTCCTCGCCCCTCGTGCCGTCGACCGAGGAGCCCGAGACGACGCTAGACCAGTGGTACGAGGGCGCCGGCGTCTCCGCGCGTCGCAAGCCGTCAGGGCTTGGCAACCTGCTGATCGCCGCACCAGCCTCGTCGGCGAGCGGCTCGTCGCCGCTGGTGCCCTTTTCGCCAGAGGTCGGATCCCGGAGCGACTCGTCGGTTACAGATGCGAGATCCACCGTGGGCTCGACGGCGCCCTCCGCCGCTGCCGCCGCCGCCGCCGCCGCCGCTGCCGCCGCCGCTGCCGCCGCTGCTGCTGCTGCTGAGCCCACGGCCGGCCGTGTGATGCCGTCGCTTTCGCTCCAGCTGCCGCCCTGGGCGATGGCCACGATGCCGCCGCTCGCCTCGCAACCCGCGTCGGCCTGCTCCCATGCCTGCTCAGTTGACCTGGCCGCTCTCGTGTCTCCTGCCCTGCACTCGCTCGGTTTCCTGCAAGGAGGGAGTCTGCCGCCTTCGGCCAAGCAGCTGCCGCCATGGGCCGTGGGGCCGTCACCCCGGCCCTGCCCGTCGCCGCGGCTCGCGATCTCTCCCAAGATGGCCATAGGAGGCTCGCCCAAGGGATTCGCGCCACAATACTTTTCGGGCGAGCGCTCGCCTTTTGGGGAGCGCTCGCAGCTGGTGCAACCCTCGTCGCAGATGCCGCCCGAGCCGCCCACGCCGCAGGAGGTGGCCGCGTGCTAAGGAGACGAGCAGGGGCACCTCGACCTCCACGACATGTAGCTTCGGATAGTGTCATCCCCAATGGATTTCAGTACCGCCGACCACCGACCGCCGACGAGAGGATCGTGCGGATCGGCAGGCGCCTGGGCGGCCGCCCGCAATGATGATGATGGCATGGACGATGATGATGATGATGATGATGATCGATCAGTGGAATGAGCATGAGCATTGCGTGCGGCGTTTGCGCGCGAGAGGCAGGCGAGGCTGTGCGGCGACAGCGCCCCCCCGGACCCTGCACATGAACTCGTAGATGTGCACTACTTTGGATGAACTTTCGATGGCGCGATGCGCGATGAGATGGCGATGAGCCTGTGTTGTGCTGACTGCATGGGCGATGTGGCGATCATGAAGCTTGAGATAGATTTGAGGACGAGCGATCGAGATCCCCGCAGATGTGAGATGTGTGGAGACGTGATGAGCGTCCTCATTGAGAATGTGATGCGTGCGCGCGCAGTGTAGGTGCGCAGAGGTGTAGTGCGTCGGGATGAGCAGCAAGACGGTTTCAATCCGGTTTCTACCGCAGAGTGTTGGATGCAAAACGAACCGAACGCATACCGAACAAGAATAAGGCGCGTCTAGTTTGATGAATTCACAGCGAAGTCGTTCACAACGGGCATCTCTTGTGTGTTCAGGGCCCCCTGGTTCTTCAGCGCTATGGCCGCCTCTCTCTGGCTATTCGCGACGTTATTCAGGCCGGGCGGTGGGCTTATGACGGTGAGGCCGGGCACGACTCCGCGAAGTGCCTCGATAAAGATGCAGTACGGTCAACAGCAGTACGGCGGCCAACAGCAGTTTGGAGGCCAACAGCAGTTTGGAGGCCAACAGCAGTTTGGAGGCCAACAGCAGTTTGGAGGCCGGCAGGTTTTGTGGCGCATTGATGGTCACTTCGGTGCCGCTGCTGCGCCTTGAGCTTCTTCTGCTTCGCCTCCTCCTCTTTCTTCTTCTTGAGCGCCTCGATGCGATCGGCCACCGCCTTCTCCTTCTCGCGCTGCTCGCACTCCTTTTGCTCCTTGGCCGCGCGCTCCGCCTCCGCCTGCAGCTGCTTGACTGCCTGCCGCTGCAGCTCCTTATCTGACGCACCGGCCCTGGCGGTGCCCGGCTCGGCCTTGCGCTTCAGGTGTGAAAGGAATGGCGCAGTCTCGAGTGGCCAGGCATCCCAAATATTGGTCGCTGCCATATTTTGTGCGCAACGGCGAGGATCAGATCCTGAGCCGCTGGAACATGATGCATGAGTCACCGTATGTGTCGCGGGCGCAGTGCAAGATAGAAGTGCTGCCCGACGGCACTCCGACGCTCGTCGGGTGTGGGAAGATGCCAACATTGGTGCGACATTGGGGCGGACCATGGTTCCCAGTCTACAAGGGTTCGAAGCACCATCTGGTCACTGGAGACCAGGTGAGCCTAGATTGCAACAACCCCGAGGCGGCAGTGTTCACCTGCATGGAAGACATCGCTGCTATGCAGCACGGCGCCTACGGCCAGCAGCAAATGGGGTACCCAGCGCAGCAGGGCTACTCGCCGCAGCAGCAGGGCTACCCGCCGCAGCAGGGCTACCCGCCACAGCAAGGCTATCCGCCGCAGCAGGGCTATCCGCCACAGCAGGGCGGGTATCGCTCTTGAAATCGGCCACCCGCACAGGCGACCACGCGAGATCACCGAAAACGTCATGTTATTGTCATAGAGCTGGGCGACAGCCCAGGAGTCAGTAGCACCAGGTGGTAAGTAGCAGCGGGATCTGCCCCATACCCTCAACCCTGTGAACGAAGCAGCCCGACGGTAGCCGGCCCGCCTGCTTGAGGCTTCGGCCCCCCTGGCCAACATTTCGCTCAGCTGATACCCTTGCCCCCTCCTTCCCGAAATCCTCCCGCGACTGCCTATGGTATTCCCACAACCGAGTCTACGGTAAGATCGTGTTAACGTTCACACCACTTTAGCGCCTGACGTGTCGGCATGACGTTGGCTACATGGCCGACGGTCGCATCGTCGCTGCGACATCGCGCCTCCTTCTCGCATAACGACACACTGCTGCCGCCCGGCGTAGCCGCACGCGGTGTCGAGCACGCAGGAGATGATTCCCTCCTCGGCTGCGTGCGCCGGCGGCTGCGTAGCCGGTTGCCAGTGACAGTGGCTGCTCTTGGAGGCTCCATCTCGGCGGGGTCCAGCTACAGCGTACGCTACGGCGGCTCGGCTGCGTGGCTGTACCATGCCAAGGTTGTGCAGGCTCTACGCACAGCGTTCCCGCTCGCGCACGGCATGAAGCCGCACGTGCACCACAACGGTGCTCTGCCGGCCACCGGCCCGGCCTTCTTCGAGCACTGCGTGGAGGGCCAGCTGCCGTCGAGTGCGCCCACGCCGCAGGTGGTGCTGCTCGAGTTTGGAGTCAACACTGATGGCGAACCAGCAGCCTTCGAGCGCCTGCTGCGCAAGCTGCTTGGGCTGGAGCCACCGTTGGCGTTGGTTGTGGTGAACACGCATGTGTGGACGCTCAAGGGCAAGCACCGCGTGTGCTGGAAGGGTGCACGCCGCTCGACGGTGAGCATGGACGAGCCCGAGCAGCGCGCCTCGCAGACATGGGAGGACCGTTTCAACTTTGGCGACGAGGACGCGATCGCGCGCCTGTGCACGCATTACAACGTGCCTCTAGTCTCTATGCGGTCGGCACTGCTCGAGGAGGTGAAGAAAGGCGCCGACCCGACGCTCGCACTGCGCCACTTTATGGTCGATTGCAAGCACCCCTCGGGGCAGGGCCACACGTACCTCGCGCAGCTCGTGCTGTGGCGGCTGCTCCACGGCATAGGCGCAACCACAGCGCGCTCACCCTCTCTTGCGAGTTCGTCATCCGCCACCAGCAGCGCCGGTGGCGCTTCTGCCGGCGATGGCGACTCGACGACCGATGCGGAGGACCTCACGTGCGAGGCAGCGAGCACGCGGGCTGCAGCGCGCATGCTCCCGACACCCGTCTACTCTGATGGCTGGCCACGTGGCGCGAGTCGATGCGTCAACGGTGAGGCTCTCCAAACGCTGAGCTCGGTAGCGGCGCGAGGCTTCTACTTCACGGATGAGATGCGGAACAAGTTTGGATGGGTAGGCTCTACCCCGGGCGACGAGCTCAGCTTCTGCCTCGTTGATGACACGGCCGGCTTGCTCCGTGTGTCCGGCACAGGGGTGGCGGCGGCGCGGCAGCAGCAGCCGCAGCAGCAGCCGCCGCCGCAGCAGCAGCCGGAGCTGCTGCAACAGCAACAGCCGGAGCTGCAGCGGCGGATGCGCCTCGCGGCTCGCCTCTCCTCGACCCCCCACGAGTGTGTCGACCGCGAGGGCACATGGGCGTTCCCTCAACCGTTTCCTCGGCGGCCGACGCAGAAGCTGAGCTGCCTCGAAATGTCATCGTGGTGCGGCGATTCGAAGTTCCCAAGCCTCCTTGAAAAGTGCCCTCTCAGCTGCGGCATGTGCTCGCCGAGCGCCGGACCGGGCACCACGAGCGCCTCGCTCGCGCTGTGGCTGGGCTACCTGCGCAGCTACGAGCATATGGGACGCGCAACCGTCACGTGCGCAGGCAGTTGCACGTGCGTCCCTAGCGAGATCGATGCGCACGTGTCGCCTTCGAAGGACGTGCCACGCGTCTCAGTCACCGCCGTCCGCCGCATCGCCATCAAGCTCGTCTCGTCGCCCAATGGGACAGGCAGCGCAGCGCCGATCGTTGCGCCCGCCGGGTACTCGCCGAGTGACGGCAGCAGGCTCGGCTGCTGCCAACTGCGCATCCGCATCGAGCAGGCCACGAGCTCGGGCGAGCACAAATTCAAATTGCTCGCTTTACTACTTGCCCAGCCGCGCGCGAGCGACCACTGGCAGCCGCCGGGTACCAAAGTGTGGGCAGGCGCGACGCTCGACATGATGCACATGCCGAACGCGAGCAGCTTTGATGAGGTCGACGGAGCGCGGCCTAGGGTTGGCTCTTTGTCAGCAGCGAGGCGGACGAGACGAGCGAAGGGTATGGTGATGAAGGGCAGTGGAGGTGGCGGCGGAAAACGCAGCGTGCATAACATGCTTTCGTAAAGTGAAGCGTTTACGCTTGCCCTTCGACTACGGAGCTTCACCCACCTATCACCGACCGTCCCTTTAGCTTTACATCACGCTCTCGTTACACTTACAGCGGCTGCTCTATTTATATACGATAGTCGAGTCTTTACATTCGTTACACGTTTTCGTTTACGGACCGGACCGCGGAGCGTGTGCGCGTTGTGTTGAGCAGCAGCAGCAGCAGCCGAACCGCGACCCGACCGACCGTCAAGACGGAAGACCCACATCGGACCTCGCCAGATCTCTACACGCGCAACGCCGCGCGGCGCTCATGCAGTCATGGCACGTGGGACTAAAGGGATATCCCCAGTGCCACGCCCCGGATGGAGATGCCAGCCTAGCCACACGCAGCACGGGCACACAACTGTCCTCCTGCTGAACAGGTTTCCACAGAATGGGATCCTCACGCGGGGTCCACTGCCGTTGAAGCGTACATCGCAACATGCCTTGGCCATTGCTGTTTCGGGGCAAGACATTTTCTTTCCTCCCTCGTGCACCGCGCAGGTCGGGCCGTCTGACCCCACGTACACCGTTGATCGTATTGCTCCGCGCTTAGGAGACTACAGCGTCGAGTGCATCCAATCTGCTTCCCACAACTTCCAGCCGCACGAGTATCCCACTGAACATCGCGCTCAGACTCTCACTTTGCCAAGGTCAAGTGCGAGGGCAGCCGGGGTCACCTCGCCTGAAGGTCGGCGGACGGTGCCACGGTCGGAAGGTGCCTCGAAGGGCGCTCCAAGTTTTGGCACCGCCAGATTGGGTCCGGCAAAGACGAGCTGAAGGGCGGGGAGTTCGCCACCGGACGCTGGGATGTTCTTGTCCATGTTGACGATCACCTTGACGGTGGCGCTGATTGCGAGCCTCACGATGATATTGTACGTGCCGTTGTCGTTGTCTTCGATCTCGATCGAATGATTGGCCGGGATGAGCGTCGTCAGATCGTGCGCGTTGTTCTTCATGAGCTGCATGCGCCCGCCCACTGGGAGCCCTCCATGTGGGATCGGATTATTGAAGCGGTCAAAGGTCTTCAGGACTATGTTGTACGTGGTGTCGCAGTAGAGTGGCGACTCCTCGGGAGGGTAGGCACGCGCATTCTTCACCTCTGGCACCGCCGACTGCACTGTGAAGAGCACAGGGGATCCTCGGATGGGCGTGTTGTACAGCCGGACGTGTACCTCGTGCTTGCCCGCATGGGTCGCCTCATGGCGGATGTCGTACGTGGTCACTCCGCCCTTGGACGCGACCGTGAACTTGATCGAAGCGGCCGCCGCGCGATCCTCACTCGAGACCTTCGCAAGACCCTTCTCGTCGAGCCACTTCTTCCGGCTGCCGTCGGGAAAGACGACGACGATGTCGAGCGCGCCCGTCTCGAGCACGGTGTTGTTGCCGAGCGCATCGCAGATAAAGGGACGCAAAATGACCGTGTCGCCAGCGATGACCTCATCAGACTTGATGTCGAGCACCTTGCCGTTCTTGTCAACCGCGCGACTTTCCTTTACCCACCCGTCGACGAAAGACACCTGCGGCGATGCCACGCCTGCCGTGATCACCACGTGGAAGGGCGAACCAGCCAGGGGCGTGCGCTCGTACTGCAACGTCGACGATCTGTTGGAGGTCGACTGCAGATCGTCGGCCCAGATATGCAAGTCAAAGGGGCCCTGCTTTTGCGGCTTGTACGTCATCTCGTAGATGCACGCGGTCTCGTCCAGGCACACCATCGTGAACTCTTGCGTCTCGACGTCCTTGAAGTTGCGTCCTTGCAGCAGTGCCAGCCCGAAACGGAAGCGCTCGCCCGGAACGGCCGCGTTGTTGTACGAGTCAAAGAACGTGACCCGTACGGAGGAGCCTTTGCCGGCAATGCCCGACTTGAGCCCGTCACCCGTGAGCACAGTCTTCGAGAGCATGGGTGTGACCGATTTGAGCCTAATCGTGATTGGAGAGCCTATGATGTGCTCGCCGAAGACCTTAACGGCCATAATGTACGAGCCACTGGCCTCGGAACACCAGTGCAGCGAATAAGAGCCATCCATGTTGTCCTTCACAATGATCTGCATCGTTTGGATCGGTTTTTCGTGACCCTTGGCATCCAACTCGTTGCCCGTCACCTTGGCGCCTCCCTGGATGCATTTGTTGCCCATCAGGTCATACGTGTGGAAGGTGATCCCGCAGCCGGGATCAGCGCCGGGCGTGCCGATATTCTTGCCGACGTTTCCGACGACCATCCCGGGGGGCACCTTGCACGAACGCGCGTGGCCGAGCCCAGGGGTGACGAGGAGCCTGAAGGGCGATCCGGGCAGCGCCGCCGCCTGCTGGCGCAGCCGCACGTGCAGCAGGTACTCTCCGACCAGACCGACCGAGTAGGAGACCGTATGCATCTCGACGAGCTTGCCGCGAGCATGCAGCGTGCCTGGGTGGATGCCGCCGTATGCGAACCCAAGACCGTTCGGGTCGGCGGCCATCTCCACCCGCACTTGTGCCGGGTCGACGGCGAGTTCCAGGCTCAGGCTCTTTTCGTCGTACTTGTGATTGGTTTTTTGGTCGTACTTGGCGGCACGGTCGGTAGCCATGCGCCGCGCCCAAGCCTGCGACGATGCCTGGCGCGCGCCGATGGACTGGCGCACGCGCGACGTGACGAGTTTACGCCCATCCTTCACAAGCGTCACCCAGCCGAACCGAAGATCATGCGCAAACTCCGCTCGCTCGCTTACCGTCGGCGAGCAGGAGCGCATGCTCGGCGCTCTGCCCGTCGGCGAGGCGGAGTCCCCCCCGTCGCCCTCGTAGAGCACCTCCACGGACCCCTCTTCGTAGACGGCTCCGTTGGAACCTCGCTCCGGGGACGAGCCCCGTGACCTTGAGGGACTGACTCGTGGGCTCACATTTTCGACCTGGCGACTGATGGAGTCGAGAGACACCTTGGCGCGCACCTTGCCATTGATCACCTTCTCCATGACGACAGTGGCCATCTGGCCGGTGCGTAGCGTGCCCACCTGCTCGGAATCCACATCCTCGCTCGCGCGCACCACGAGGGGGGTGTGCACCATGACGCGCAGCGATCGACTCCGCTCGACTGGCACACGCCCCACTCCGGCCACCGCCGCCACCTCACCAGTGAAGCCCTGGCCCTGCCCATTGTCCTGAGCGAGGGCGGCAGCAGGTTTCCCCTTGTCCGGACCTTTCCCCTTGTCCGGACCTTTCCCCTTGTCCGGTGCTTTTCCCTTGTCAGGAGCTTTGCCCTTTTCGGCAGCCTTGTCTTTGACCTTCTCAACAACCTTCTCAACAACTTTGCTCTTCTCAGCAGCCTTGTCTGGAGACTGTGCCTGCGCGACGCGTGCAGCGGCGCTCATCGGCGCCCCCACAAGGGCGAGGAACTCGTCGCTCAGTGGCGAGCCCAATGGCGGAACTACCACAGGCTCTACATACACATCTGTGGTAGTGCACGCGATCAGGGAGCGAACAGGAGGCGATCAGCGTGCACTCGGGGTGGCGATAAGCATGTAACGAGGGAGCCCATCAGCACGCAACGCGCCGCTCGTGTGAGCTTCCCCCGCGTCACCTAGATCAACGGCCGGTGCAGTGTTGCCGAGCCGATCGCGATACCAGATCTCGAAGGATTGAGTCGTGCGCGCAACAGCCCGCAAGAGCGCCTTGCCTCTCAACTGGCAGCGTGGGGCGAAAGGCAGCGGCATGATCGCCTCGACGGTGAACGGGCTGCCGTCCAGTGGTTCTCCAAAGCACGAGACAAGAAGTTTGTACACACCACTCTGCGGAGCAGTCCATTTGCAAGTGTAAGTACCATCCTCGTGATCGGTGATGCGTGCTCGCACAATCGACGGCCCATTGACGCTCACGAAGAAGGAATCACCGCCCACGCCCAGTGGCCTTCCAGAGCCATCGTAAGCCTCGATTCTGAATTCCGCTGGGCGGCCAGGAGCCGCCACTTTGATCCCTGGGCCGGTAACGCGGCAATGCGCACCCGAAATGGCAGGTGGGGCACCCTCGAGGGCATCCGAGATGGGTTGGGCAACCGAGATGGGTATCGCGCTTTTTGGAAGGGGTATCGCGGGTACATGTGGCAGCATACTCGGGCCGCGCCTACGAGCGAAACGACCGTCCTGCTGGACCCCGCGGCAAGGCACCTGCCATCCGACACAGGGGCGATAGATGGGGAGAAGCAATCAGAGGAGAATTCAGAGAGGCACTCAGCGAGGCCTTCCGCGTGTGTTCAGCACTCGGTGGGAGTCGAGGGGGTCGACCTTCGTCCTGCGCTAGAGGGGGGCTGGAGCAAGACCACATTCCGACCTTTTTGATCGCGAATCATTTGGAAAAGACTTCTCGTACTTCTGCATGCATGTAACCGTCGGTTCGAGGAGATGATGTTCCGCGTGCTGCCCGTCGGCGGGTCGGCAACTTAACGGTACGCAAATGAGGCGCCTGATCGGTTCGAACGTTGAGGAATTCGTCATTTCAAGTGTCTTGAAGAAGATGCCGCCAGCGACCGTCGCCAACATCTTCGCCACTGAGTCCATTAGATGGTTACCTTTTACCACCGACTCCGCTTCCGCCATAGCGTCCGCCACACCCTTCCGCATTGACGTCTCCAAGGCCGTCACTACCACCATCGCCAACGGCTTTAAAGCCGCCACGCATCGCCTGCGCCTTTGTCGCCTCCGTCATCACCACCACATCCATCCCCACCATCGCAACCGACCCCTGCCATCGCCTCCGCCTTCGTGTCCGCCGCCATCCCAACCGCTGTCTCCACGGCAGTCTCGACCACCGCCATCGCCGCCGCCGTCGCCGCCCCCGCCGTTGCCACCTCCGCCATCGCCTCCGCCATCACCTCCGCCTTCGTGTGCGGCACCATCCCATGTGCCGCTGTCTCCACGGCAGTCTCGACCACCGCCCCCGTTACCGGCGTTGGTAGCCACCGCCCTTCGCCTCCGCCGTTGCCGCCTCCGTGCATCGCCTCCGCCGCCGTCCCCGCCGCCGTAACCACCACCTTGGCCACCGCCGCCTCGACCACCGCCGTCGCCATCGGAGTCTCGGTCTCCGCCCGTGTCTCCGCCGTGGCCACCTCCTCCACCTTCGCCGCTGCCGTCCCCACATTGTCGCCTCCACCGCCGTCAGCACCGCCGTCAGCATCGCTAAGCCAAACGTCATCATCGCCTTTTGCTGTCGCCACCACCGACATCCCCACCGCCGTGCCCACGACCTCCCTCGCCGCCGCCGCCATTGCCGTCATCGCCTTCCTCACCGCCGCCGCCCTCGCCGCCACCGCCCTCGCCCTCACAGCCTTCGCCGCCGCCGCCCTCGCCGCCCTCGCCCTCGCCCTCGCCGCCCTCACCCTCGCCGCCCTCGCCTTCCTCACCGCCGCCGCCCTCGCCGCCCTCGCCCTCGCCGCCACCGCCCTCGCCCTCGCCGCCTTCGCCGCCCTCGCCACCGTCGACCTCGCCGCCCTCGCCCTCGCCCCCGCCGCCCTCGCCGTCGCCTCCGCCCCCCCCACCCTCCCCGCCCCCGCCCCCCCCCCCCCCGCCCTCGCCGCCGCCTCCCTGGCCTTCACCGCACCCGCCGCCGCATCCCTCGCCGCCGCCGCCGCTCTTGCCGCCGCCGCCCTCGCCCTCGCCGCCGCCGCCCTCGCCGGCCTCACCACGCCTCCAACCGGGTCCACATTTCACAGCTCGTACATTCACCCCCTCGTCAACCCCTCGTCGAGTGAGTATTGACACGCACAAAATCAAAAAGCAAACCAACGAGTCTCATCACACACAAACGTCAGTCGTGCAGGGCGCGCTGATCAACTCATTACACACACAAACGAGACGTGACAGCGGACACGCACGAAACTCAAACGTCAAAGGGACACAAACCACGTGTCTCGTGACACACAAACGAGTCGTTGAGCCTTTGTGCGACGAGCTGACATGACGACAGCTACGAGCCGAAGATGAGCATCTGGGGGCGGCGGACACGTTGTGGGGCACAGAGCCGGACGCCCGCCGTCGCATGCATGCATGCATGCGAATATATATTTGTGTGTGAATTTTTTGTTTTTTTATTCGGCGCGTTTGCAGTTGTTTTCAGTTGGCGCACGCGCACGTCAAAATGGATGCCAGGACGGAACTCGCCCCCTTCGTCGCTGCCGTCGCACAAGAGCAGCGAGACCTCTACGTAGCGTTTCTAGCCTCTCTTGGCATCGACGACAACGTCGCAGCCATCGACATCGAACAGCTTGCGGCTGAGCTGCAGTCGCTGCGCGACAGCGTCGACGACCGCTTCGAGGAAGCCGAGGAGGAGCACCTGCCAATGGACCCACGCGCTCGCGAGCCACGCGCTGACCTCGCACGGCATCTAGCTGCGCGCGGCTTGACGATCAAGGACGTGCCCAAGGACGGCGACTGCCAGTTTCACGCGATCGCCGACCAGCTCAAGCTCGTGGGCCTTGGCGACTGGGATGCTCTCGAGCTTCGTCTTGATGCGGTGCACTGGCTCGAGACGAATGGCACTCGATGGATGGACGATGGCACGGTGGGCAAGCGCTTCATGCTCAAGGATTCGTTGGGGGTTGGCGATTGGCCTGCGTACCTCGCCGACATGAGGCGGCGGGGGACGTGGGGGGATGAGGCGACCCTGCTCGCCCTGTCGGTGCTCTTTCAGGTCGAGATCTGCGTAATCTCGTCGTCTTCCGCGACTGGCTGCCGCGTGATCAAGCCGCCCGATCTGTGGAAGGTCGAGATGCGCACGACGTGTGCTCTCCACGTGGGCCACCTCGCCGAGGTCCATTACGTGAGCACTCGGCTGGTGACGGGCGAGGCGGCGGCAGCGGCGAGTACGGAAGAGGATGCGGACGCCATGGCGGAGGGACTGGCGCAGCAGAGCGAGCGGGAGCTGTGGCAGGCGGCCGAGCACGAGCAGCGGCTGGTTGCGATGATGTGCCACCCATATCAGCTCGAGGAGGCGGTGTTCGCAGAGGAGGATATGATGGAAGGGCAGTTTGAGGAAGGCGGCGACGACGAGGAGGAGGGCGAGGAGGCTTGGGCGGCGACGCCGACCCAAATCCCGACCAAGATCCCGCGCTTCCACTCACCAGTGCCGCCGGGCGGGCGCGTGGGCACCCACACGCGCTTCGATGTCGAAGGCGAGCTGCCGGGTGCCTTTGGCGAGGTGGGCGTGCTCTCGTGCTTCAAGGGCTCACCTCCGTCGACGGTGCGTGCCTTTGGCGAGGTGGGCGTGCTCTCGTGCTCCAAGGGTCCACCTCCGTCGATCCCGGCCCGAATCCCGACCACGATCGAGCGCTGCGCGTCGCCAGTGCCGCCGGGCGGGCGCGTGGGCAAACACAACCGCTTCGTTGAGGAAGGAGACTTGCTGGTCCCGTCGGCCGTTGCGAAAGTCCTTTGCGACAGCGAGGACGGAGACGTGGAGGCGGTGGAGGTGGAGGCGGTTGTGTTGGAAGAGGCGATGGAGGTGGAGGCGGCCGAGCTGGAGGCGTCCGAGGTGGCGGTCGACTTGCTGGACGTGATCGGCTCGATGCGTGCGCCGCCCAGCGCCAGTGACCGCATCGATGCGCAGATGCAAGATGCCGAGGTCGTCTTGGGCGGCGTCGAAGCCGCAGCGGGCGTTGTCGAAGCCGTAGCGGCCATCGCGCCCGATTTTGTGGCCATCGCAGAGACGCCCGCTGAGGCGCAGGAGTGGGAGTTGGAGCAGGAGTGGGGGTGGGTCGAGCATTTGCTGACGCCCGGCGCCTTCCCCGAGGAGGAGGCAGAGGCGCTACCGTTGAGCGAGGCCGTGCCAGAGCCCGAGGCGGCGGCGGACACGGTGGCGGCGACGAAGGTGGCCAAGCTGCGCGTGTCGCTTGTTTGCCGCGGCCTCGGCAAGGGCGGCAAGAAGGAGATCCTTGCCGAACGGCTGCCCGCGCCCGCAGAGGAGGAGCCAGCAGCAGCGGCAGCATCATCGATGGCTGCCGCGGGAGCTGTCGAAGCCGCAGCGGCCTTCGCGACCGGGTCTGCGGTACTCACTGAGCTTGTCCTCGCTGCAGAGCGCATGGAAGGGCCGGCACGAATGGATGCCGACGTGGTTGAGGGGCTGGCGCTCGTCGCTGAGGAGCCCGCGGCGGCAAAGGCAGCGACAGCGGCGCCGTGGGCCGAGGTGAGACCGCTCACAGCAGACGAGGCCGCCACGCTCATAAGCTTGCACGGTGCGTTCATCGCTAAGACAGTGGCTGCGCCCGAATTGGAGGAGCCCTTGGCGAGTGAGGCGGCGGAGGTGGCGAGCATGGAAGGGTCGCGGCCGCTCACTGCAGCCGAGGACAGGGCGACCGCGGCGGAGAACATGCGGCTGCAGCGGCAGCAGGCAGCAGACGAGGCCAGGGCGACCGCGGCGGCCGAGGGGCTCGAGCTCGTGCCGTCGCCGAGCAGTAAGACGGGCTTCAAGGGCGTCTGCCGGCTCCGTCGTAGGTTTGTGGCGAAGATTTCCGAGAACGGCACGATTCGCTTCCTCGGCCTCTTCGCGACGCCGGAGGAGGCGGCCTTGTGCTACGCGAGGCAAGTTGGGGCTGAGCGAGCTGCGACACGGGCGGCAGAGATGAGGATCGCTGTACAGAATCTGCTAAGTACGGCAGACGAGGCCATAGCAGCCGCGGCGGTCGAGGGGCTCGCGCTCGTGCGGTCATCAAAAAACCGGACGGGCTTCATGTGCGTGCACAAGAGAGGTCGAATCTACACGGCGGAGGTCCGGGAGAATAACAAGCGGCGCAGCCTCGGCAACTTCGCGACGCGAGAGGCGGCGGCCTTGTGCTACGCGAGGTACATCGGGCCTGAGCGAGCGGCGGCAGAGGCGCTCGCGGAGGCGGCGCCGCAGGCCGAAATCGATCCGTTGGACGAGGCCTTGCCGGCGACAGAAGCATCGGCAGCGGCGAGGGTCACTGTGACTCAGCCGTTCACAGCAGCCGAGGCCAAGGCTGCCGCGGCGGCCGAGGTGAGGTCGCTCACAGCAGACGAGGCCACCACGCTCATAAGCGTGCACGGTGCGCTCGTCGCTGAGACGGTGGCTGCGCCCGAATTGGAGGAGCCCGTGGCGAGTGAGGTGACGGCAGAGGCGAGCATGAAAGGGCCGGCACGAATGGATGCCGACGTGGCTGAGGGGCTGGCGCAGCAGAGGGTGCCGGAGCTGTGGTTGGCGGCCGGCTTCGAGCAGTGGCTGGTTACGAACGTGTGCCACCCGGTGTGGCAGCTCGAGGTGGGTGCGCCCGAAGAGGAGGAGCCCGCGACGGCCGGAGGCGTTGATCGCAGGGTCGCGGCCGCCCACAGCGGACGAGGCCAGGGGGGCCGCGGCAGCTGTTGGGCTTGTGCTCGTGCCGTCGTCGTGCAACGAGACGGGCTTCAAAGGCGTGACCAAGTCTTACTACAAGGGCGTGATCAAGTACCACGCGCAAATCTGGGACACCGAGCGGCGCTCGATGCGCTACTTGGGCTCCTTTGCGAGAGCGGAAGACGCGGCCATGTGCTATTCGAGGCACATCGGGGCGGAGCGAGCGGCGGCAGAGGCAGCGGAGGCGTTGATCGCAGGGTCGCGGCCGCCCACAGCGGACGAGGCCAGGGGGGCCGCGGTGGCCGAGGGGCTCGAGCTCGTGCCGTCGTCGTGCAACGAGACGGGCTTCAAAGGCGTGACCAAGTTTTACTACAAGGGCGTGATCAAGTACCAGGCGCAAATCTGGGACACTGAGCGGGGCTCGACGCGCTTCTTGGGCTCCTTTGCGAGAGCGGAAGACGCGGCCATGTGCGCGGCGGATGCGCTTAGTAGACGGGTGGTGGGTTATGGATACGGGAAGAGGCTCCTGCAAGAATACAAGTTGACAGCGATGCAACCGCCCAAGCCAAGGGTGGCCAGGTTGGCGGGCTCATCTTCATTGCGCGCCATGCTTGGCGTGGAGGCCGAAGCCGGCCATGAATTCCCTGTGGGATCGTGGCTGGAGGTGCGATCCCGTGCTCATGGGAACCGCCACCCCCAATTCGAGCGCGTGCGCGTGTACGAGTCGGACGACTCCAAGACACTGCGCATCGAAATGGCAGGCGAGCTCCTCTTTATCGTTCGTGAGGAGTGGGAGGTTTGGCGCGCCCCGGCGCTCCCACCCGCCCCGCTCGCGTTCGGCGCCGCCTACACCGGCCAGGTGCCCGACGCCGCCGCCCTTGCCAGCCACCTCTCGGCGGCAATCCCGGGGGTGGACTGGACGGACCTTGCCGCGAGTATCGTCGGCGACACCGCCAGCACCACCGCGGACCCGCCAGCGCCCACAGCTGCTGCGGCCGCCCTGCCGGCCGTGCGCTTCGACCGGGCGCAGCTCACCGCGCCCAAAGTGGCCGACTGGCTGGACGTGGTGCTCCGGGAGCCACCGGTCAGTGGCGAACCGCATCCGTGGCAGCTCGCCCTTCACGAGAGGCTGATTGGCTGCGACGAGCGTACCTTCAAACGTCCGGGGATGCAGGGCCTCAAGAACTTTTTGCGCTGGGGTGGGCCCCTGCCGCCCATGGGACTGCATGTACTGAACGAGCGCCGAGAGGACCGCAGAAGGCGTGGCGTGGCGACGGTCGCCGCGGTCGTGCGGGGCCAAGCAGGCCTCGTGCCCTGGCGCGACGGCGAGCTCGAGCGGCGCCTGCAACTCGCCGAGTGGCCGGAGCGGCCCCGGCCGCCCACCAAGCTACCACCCCTCGCCCTGCAGCTCGACGTTGTCCCAGGGGGCGCGTGGGGCAACCGTCTCGCCTACTCGATCGACCGCAACTGGAGGATTCGTGGCTCGAGGTGCACGTACGACTTGGCCACCTTCCATGTGGTGCCCCTGGTGTGGCAAAGCCCCGCCGGACTCGACCAGGACAAGGTCTTCACCGTCGTCTATACGCGGGCGCGCTGGACGCCCGACACAGACGCGCGCCGTGCTTACGCCGCCGTCACCATAGCCGCCGCCATGGCCGATGACGCCCACCCCCTGCGTTTGACACTCCTCGATCGACTGAGCCATGGAGGGGATGCAGATCGTGATCGTGGTCGTGATGAGCTCGATCTCGACTGGGCGCTCCGACAATACGAGGTCCAGGAGGGCGCGTGCTACTACACAGGTGTCACCCTCACCCTAAGAGGGCCCATCGCCTCAACCCCCTTCGTGCTCTCATTTGAGCGTCTCAACGAATCGCTTGGATACACCCGTGCCAACACCAAGCTTGTTGCGGCCGAATTCAACGTTGGCTATGAGGCACAGATGTCGGAATACTACGCTGACCTCCTGTTTGGTCCCAAGAGATAGAGAACCTACACGGGGCTAGCTGCGGCGGTGGAACTGGCGGCGGACACTTGATGCTCGCGTCCAACATTTACGGCCTATCATGCTACGCGAAGTACCTTGGGGGGGATGACAGCGAGCATTCACTGGGACAGTGGGGGCACAAGCAAGTGTGAGCGGTCAAGTGACACAAGGAGTCGATCAGGGATCCATGAACGACTGGGGAAGAACATCTAGTACGCGCCACGAGTAGCCGACAACATCCGTGTGTTGGTCGTTCAGGGATCCCTGATCGACTCAGGGTTTATGTGCGTGAATCGGATGTACCCGTCGCCATACTACACCGGTTATCGTCTTAACGTCCACTTCCGCGGATGTACTCGGAAAGCTGTGAAAAGCTGTGAAATGATGTACTCGGAAAGCTGTGAAAAGCTGTGAAATGATGACATTTCACAGCTTTTCACAGCTTTCCGAGTACATCCGCTGTGAAATGAAGTTTCCCTGTGAAGAAGATGCCGCCACGAATGCCGCTGTGCGACTATGGTGCGGCATGCACGCGCAAGGGCTGCGTGTACCGGCATCCGCCGAAGACTGCGGCACCGCCAGAGGCCGAGGAGGTGTGCAAGCCCTTCCTCGCTGGCACCTGCCAGTTTGGACAGCGCTGTCGCAACTTTCATCCGCCGCCGGACGAGGTTGGCGCGTGGCGCCGCAAGTATGCGACGACGGCGTGTCGGTACGGAGAAGATTGCCGTAACCAGAGCTGCTTGTTTTGGCATCCGTGGAGTGCGCTGGATACTGCAGCTTCTGCCGAGAAGCGCGTCGACCCCTTGGACGGGTGCAGCTACACGCGGCAGGAGTTCGAGGACTGTTACGGCGAAGACTGGGAGGCGCACTGGATGGCGGCTGCCGCATATGATCCGAACATTCGGGCTTTCGATGGCACTGTCCCAGCATCCAAGTCCAACAGTGCTGATGCTGGGGAGCCATCGCGCTCAGACGCCGCCACAGCCGCTTCAGCCGCTTCCGCTGCATACATCCCGTATCCAGAGATGGATGAGGACTTGTGCCATCACGTCGTCGGGCTCGCACTGGACGAGTTCGACGACGAGATCGTGGTCCCCCGGGGCTTCGAGAACCTGCCGCTCTTCCCCAATGGTCAGCAGCAGCACTCGACGGCGCCGACAGAGTGGCAGCCTCGAGAGCCTCCTCCGACGCTGCAGTGGCAGCAGCAAGATCTGCCGCAGTTCCGTTACCGGACTGAGTACCAGCCGGCGCCAAACTCGTGGGCAGCCGTTGCGGTGGCTGGCGTCCCTGCAAGCGAGCTTGGCGTTGCAATGCCGCCGTCGGCGGCCGCTGCGTCGTGGACGGCGCCCGCCCACAGCGCCGTTGCGGGCTCCAGCGCACTCCAGTACATTAGGATACCAGAGGCGCTGTGGCTATCCGAAGTCTCACGTGTCGATGCGCCGAGCGCCTTCCGGATTGCGAATCCACTGGCGCGCTTTGAGGCGGTGAATGCGCCGCACGTGCAGCGTGCCGCCACGCACACGCTGCCGCTCAGCCTGCTCACGCGCGAGGCGGCCGGCGCCCTCAGCCGCGCACCAACGGCGACGGTGCTCGACCTTCACTATCAGTCAGTCAAGACGGTGCACATAGTACTTGAGCAGATGCTTCCCATGAGCCTAGCCAGCCACGCCGAGGTGTGGGTGATCACGGGCACCGGCCACCATACGGCCAAGCACAGCCATCAGCGCGCACAGGTTGGCGGCGTGCTCCGCTCAGCGGTCGAGGAGCACCTGCAGCAGGGCGGGTATGAGTTCTACCCGGGCAAGGACCGCGCAGGGCACTCGGGCGCGTTCCTCGTAGTGGCGAGGGGACAGAGGATGCGTTAAAGTTCAAGAAACTTGAACTTGAAACGGAACACTTGACACCTAAGAGATCATCAGCGTCGTTCCTGCTGCAAACGACGACAACTAATGACAGCGTTAGTCAGGTTCAAAAACACCTGGAGCTTGGGCTGGAGCTTGTACGCCCAAGACGGCGTTTTGATGCCCTTTTTGTTTCTCACCAACGCCGACGCGGTGGAGATGGTCAGCACCTTCACAATTGGGCCAAGCCTCAGGGATGAGGTGGTCACGATTGATCCAGGACTCGCACGGCTTCTGGGAGACGCCGTGACGAACGAGTTCCGTGCTCAGGCGCTGCGCATGCTGTTGGAAGGCATGACACCAACCAGCGTGGCGCCAGAGGCGCTCCTATCGGAGCTTCAGCTCGAGGCAGGCACGGCATCGCGAGCCCGGCACGGGCTGGGCAGTCGCACCGCGATTCTCCAACGGCCTGGCATCCTTCCCGCAAGCGCTTGTGCACGACTCCGTGCGGCTGTGGACGCTGAGCGGCAGCAAAAATGTGACACAGTCGACGGCTCACCTGACGAGCAGCTTAACTTGAGCGCCGCTCAGCTCGATGAGCTCATCGCGGACCCATCGGCATCGGCGGCACTATGGGGGCTGCCAGCCGAGTTCCTATTGTCCGATTCCCAGGATGACGGGGGCAATTACGGGAGTCGGGCGGCCTGCTTCGCAGACTCTTGTGCCAAGTTGAGACTTTTGCCAGACAGCTTCGCACCAGAGTCTGCCGAAATCTTCGTGCGGCGGTACGCGGCCGACAGCCGCCCATGGAACCCCTTCCACACCGACTCGGCCGCATTGACGCTCAACCTGGCGCTCATCGATGATGCGGCGTTTCACGGCGGGGAGCTGCTGGCCTGCCACGACGGTGCTGTGCGCGTGGTTGCGCGGCGCGAGGGTGACGCTACGGTACATGCGAGCAGCTTGCTACACGGCGTGCGTCTGATCACGTCGGGCGTGCGCTACTCACTCATCATTTTCTTCGGCAGAAATCGCGCCGACGCGGAGGCCCTGGCCGCACTGGAAGCCGAGGCAGAGGACGAGGCAGAGGCCCTCGCCACCATCATGCGAGATACCTCCTTCCTGTCGCGATGCGAGGCCACTCTGGGTGGCGCAGCGTCCGTCGAACAGCTCCACCGCGACTTTGTGAGCGTGCAAAGGTCAGCTGATGGCGGCCTCGGCGCACTCATCGCACTCATAGTGCACCGCTACGGAGCACCACACCTTCGACCAACACAGATCCTGAAGGCTGCAGCGAATAGCGATGCTGTCTGCTGGTCGTTGCGCGCGCTGCTGCGGTATGCCGTGGACCTGTTGCGTAAGTAGAGGGGACGCGTTGGTGTGAGTCGCCGGAATCGACACCAAGGAACCTGTACTATCGTATAGTATGTGCTGTGAGAGCAGCGAATCGCAGGTCCCGACCGGTCCGGAGTTACGAGTACCCGGGTAGTACCGCGGCACGGCAGTATAAAGAGCGCGGAGAACGGCCGCTAAATCGTATCTGATGATCCGATCTGCACGCCGAACCCCCGCGCGGCCGCGCACATCACGTCCTCGGTACGCGCAACGTACCTCGAAGCCGAGCCCAGATCTACTTTCGTGCGGCACGAGATTTTGACCTAGGGGGAGGGTTTCACTACTCAGATAAGATAGTCACCCTATATGGTGTTTCAACACAGTGGGGCGCAGGGAACGGGTCGGCATGGAAAAACGAATTAAACGTTACTTTCGTTGTGGGATGCGATGCCCGTCCGGACAGGACTTCCGTCGTATGTACGTTGTCGCGCCGCGGTTCGATACACGCATTTTGATTGTTACGTGTCCGCCCGTCGGTCTCCAGTGTGCGGTTCGCGCGCGCGTCACAGATCAGTGTCGTCTGAGTCGTGTGTCGCGCAATTGGTGTCGCGCCATGTGTCGCGCGCGCGGACAGCATGAGCATCCGCGATCCGATCCACGCCATGGCCCCCATGGGCATGGGCATGGCGGAGCATCTAGAGGGCTTTGGTCGTCAGAGGGGTTGTTCAACAGTACCTTAGAATCAAACCTTCTACGATGGATCACTCTCGCTTGATCACTCTCTGGAACAGAGGTCAGAGCCCCTGGGATCGGACGTGGAGCGGATGGGGTCCCGGGTCCCAAACTGAGTCGTACGACGACCGAGGAACCGCCGCGCAGTACCGCACCGCGCCCCAGCGTGTGAATGGAACCGCTACTAACCCAACCGCTACCCCCCCCCGTTTAACGCGGATTCAGTTGACCCTGTATACCAAGTGATGGTGTGCCCGCCGCGTCGGGGCTCGGCACCCTGCACCCAGATCCACCACATAGCAGCGTTTGAGACAAAAACACAGTGCAACTTGCACCGTCGGATGCAATCACAAAAAGGAGCCCACGAATGACTGAGTGCCATCAGCCATGCGGCGGCACAGCACACCGCATCCTCAACTTACAAGATCGGCGGCGTTCCGGGCTGCCAAAACATTCGCCACTGCAAATTTCTTACCACTTCTTCGTCGTCCATGACAAGGAGCGCTTGATGTTACCACCCGATGACTTTTTGTCGAACGACATCGATCGTCGAATTGCATTGATTGCCTTCATAGGGGTGGCTACAGGTACCTCCTTCTTCTCCGGGCGCAGGATCTCGACCACGTAGACGGGGCGCCCCGGCACCATGACCTCCTGCATCAGCTTGCCTGCGAGCGACTTGCCGTCAACGGACAAGATGATATCGTCAAGTTGCACTAGGGCCTGCTGCTCGGCCCGGCCACCCGGTTTGACGGTGATGATCGTATTGGTAGAGTCGAGCTCGAGCCCGAGGCCTTGCGGCCCGCGCTCGAGCACAAAGGTCCGCCGCGTCGCTGAGGTTGCAACCATCGCTGGCTTGCCATCCTTGCTGCTGCTGCTGCTGCTGCTGCTGCTGCTGCTGCTCTTCTTGCCGAACGAGAGCGAGCGCATCACTCGTTTTGCGGTCCCGCCGCCGCCTCCCGGGGAAGGTGGTGGAGCCTCCGGTAATCCCGGCGTAGGAGCAGCTCGCGCGGAGGAGCCCTTCTTCTTGCCAAACGAGAGCGATCGGCGCACGACGCCGCCGAAGCCCTCTTTCTGTCTGCGCAGCTGCCGAGCGTGATTTCTCGCGAGGTGGCCGCGCCACGTCATGTTGATCTTCGTGGCCGCGCGAGTCTTCGCCGCCATTTGCGTCTGCCGTTCGTGCTCTACGCCCATCAAAAGCTCCATCCTCGCCCTATTGCGTTCATCCTCGCGCAATTGCCGCTGCATGAACACGCCCTGGATGTGCCTCGCGGCGAGCTGGCGGTGCATGTTGTCAATGTAAACTTGCTTGCGCCGCCAGTGTGACTGAATCAAGAGCGCTGCCTGCTCATCGGTCATCGAATGACCCTTGAGCACAGCGCCGACCGCAGCCATGAAACCGCCGGACTCGAGCATCGCCCCAAAGTTGCCGAACAAGCCGCCGCCCCGTTTCGGCGTCACTACTGGAGACTCGTCATCTCCCATCTCGCAAGTCGATTGCCACGGCCTCGATGTCCCACGAGTAGGGGCTCCCAAAATTCGCTTTGTCCGATCGCGGGTGTGACGAGAGCTGTTTGTCAAACTCGCGCGACAAAAGATGTTGTTGCAAAAAAACCACCTCACGAAGCAAATTCCAATCTTACCCGGACCAGTCAGGTAGTCAGTTATGTCGCGGTCCCCCCGCGCTCCACACTCCGTCTCAAAGGACGGCTCCGCTGCCCTCGGTCAACACAAGAGTATTCCTAACTCTAACTCCCGTCCATGAACGATGAAGCCCTGTGCGCCTGCGAAGGGGCAGGCAGGCAGGCTGCCAAGTCCCCAAGAGACTACAAATTCATTCAGAAGATCAGAATCATTCAACCTCAATTCTCCACGTGACCACACACCCATTGTACCTTTCTCCTCCAACAGCAGTCAGCACACTTCCTTTCCGTTTTATACTTTTCGGTGCGCAACCCGATCGATGATCGGATCGGATCATGCCCCAGTCGCGCCCCGTTACCCGCATGTGTACTTCAGGCTCTTCCGACCGCTAGGGCCGCACTAACCATCTGCAACATCCTCCTTACCTTCGTCCATGCACCACACGAGCGGACGATTTCCACGATAGGCTGAAATGGGAAACCGTTGCTTCATCCAAAAACTGCCACCCATGCATCTCTCACCACTTCTTCCTATCGAATGAGAAAGAGCGCTTGACTCCAGTACTGGCTTTCTTATCAAACGAGAGCGATCGGCGGATGGCGCTCGTCGCTTTGGCAAGCTCACGCCCAGTCATGTACTCCGTGCGCGAAATCTCGACCACATAGACGGAGCGCCCCGGCACCATGACCTCCTGCATCAGCTTGCCTGCGCACGACCTGCCGTCAACGGACAGGATGACGTCCTCGACTCGCACCAAACCCTGCTGCTCGGCCCGGCCACCCGGCTTGATGTGCACGATCGTATTGGTAGAGTCGAGCTCGAGCCCGAGGCCTTGCTGCCCGCGCTCGAGCACAAAGGTCCGCCGCGTCGCTGAGACCGCAACCGGTTTGCTGCTGCTGCTGCTGCTGCTGCTGCTGCTGCTGCTGCTGCTGCTGCTGCTCTTCCTGCCAAACGAGAGCGAGCGCATCACCTTCTTCACGGAGGAGGTGGTGTTGGAGCCAACGCCGTTGCTGCCAGTACGAGAGGAGCCTCCTCCTCCGGATGTTGGAGCAGCCGCTGGCGCGACCTCGATATTGACCGGGTCGCCGAGCAAGGCCGACATGAGGTCTCGGAGCTGCTTGTTCTCCACCGGCGGCTCGGACGGCACGGGGGGCGCTGTCGAGGTGACTCCGGACCTCTGAGTGGTCGCGCGGGCGACAGTGGGGGCAAAATCGGGGGCCATCATCGGCGAGGCTGCCAAATGAGCCTTGCTGCGCTTCGACTTGCCAAATGAGAGCGATCGTTTCGTAATGCCGCCAAAGCCCTTGGGAGCGCGCGCCTCGCGCAGCTTTCTGACGTGCATCCTCGCGAGGTGTCCACGCCAAGTCATGTTGATCTTTGTGGCCGCACGCGCCTCGTAAGCCACCTCGTAGGATTCCTGCTGGATCATGGCAGCGAGCATCTCCGCCTGCAGCTTTTGATCGCGCTTATACGCGCGCTCGCGCACAAAGCGCTGGATGAATTCCGCGGCGAGCACGCGGGCGACATTGTCAACCACTGCCTCGTGCTTGCGCCAGTGCGACTGGATGCAAAGCGCTGCCTGCTCCTCAGTCATCTTGTGGCCCTGGATCGCATGGACGAGCGCAGCGCCCCAGTTGGCGCCCGCGTTGCGCATCGCCCCGAACGCGTTGAGGCCCTGGGCAAGGCGCCGTGGCGACAGCAGCCCGTCGTCGAAATTCTCCTTGTCGCTATTGACGGCCGGGATACTCAGGTGAGGGCGTTTCTCGACAACCTTCATGGGGGACAGGGGCACCGCGAGGCTTGAACTGTTATTGCAGCGTGGCGTGATGTAGCCGTCTTCTGATTGCATTCCGTAGACGTCTTCTGAGCCATTGTAGTACGTCGTCGCGACGCGACGCGAACCCAGAGTCCCGAGCGGCCGGATCGACGACATGAGCAGAAATTGGGAGCGCGCTCGGGTTCGAGTCCACCAAAAATAGTGGCGTTGAGACTTCCTCTGTTCCCCCAAAGTGAACTTTTTTTGAGTGTTCCTGTGACAAGTCTCGTCAAGTCTTTTCAAAAACATTAACCGAACGGATTACGGAAGCCTATCGAATCTTCGAATGTGCTCCGGACGGAAGCAGGGACGGGAGGAGGCGGAGATGGCGGAGGGGATCCATCTAGAGGTGACACGTCATAAGTGCTGGCATACGTGCACTCGGAGAACAAGTACTGTAGGTCAAGTAGCTTGATTTGACTTGACTTGAATGGACTTGCCTGTGAAATGAGGCTCTGCCTCTTCCTCCTTGTCGTGGTCGGCGCACATCCGGCCAAGAGCATACCAAGTGCACGCCGCGAGCGCTCCTCGCCTCCTTTGGCGTCTCATATCTCTCAGCTCATTGGCAATCTGCGCCGTGAGCATGCAACTATTGCCGAGATCATGGAGATGAGCCGGCAGCAGCGTGAGCTGCAGAGAGCTGCAGAGGCCGCCCGTGCGCGGCGTGATTGGAAGTATGCGCCACCACGTACGATCGTCGTTGCCAACAGGCTGCCGCTCTCGGTGAAGCGCGACGCGGACGGCCAGCTGCAGTATTTAATGACTGGCGGCGGCATGGTCTCGGCTCTCATGGGCGTACGAGACGTTCGGATGATCTGGGTGGGCTGTACCCGACGACATCACGCCTGTCGAGCTCGAGCAGGTGCGGCGCGCTCTCCTGTCCCGCGGCTGCGTGCCCGTCTTCCTGCCAGCGGAAGAGGCGTCCGCGTACTACAATGGGTTCTGCAATGATGAGCTCTGGCCACTCTTTCACTACGTCATCAAGCCGACACCTGAGGCCGAGGACGGCGCTGCGGAGCGTGAGCAAGCCAACTGGCTCGCGTACAAGCGCGTCAACGAGCGCTTCGCCGACGTCGTCAACAGCGTCGCGCGCGAGTCGGACCTAGTGTGGGTTCATGATTATCATTTGATGCTGCTGCCCTCGTTGCTGCGAGCGAAGCGCATCGAGAACCATCAGCACATCAAGATCGGCTGGTTCTTGCACACGCCGTGGCCCTCATCGGAGGTATTCCGCACGCTCGCACGACGGCGCGAGATCCTCGTCGGGTTGCTCGCCGCTGACCTGCTGGGCTTCCATGTGTATGACTACGCTCGCCACTTTCTGCACACGTGCACGCGCCTGCTTGGTAGCGAAGTGTCTTTCCACGGGCGCCGGCTGCGCTGGGAGCGCCCCCTCTCTCCTGCCGAGGGGGGCGGGGTGGCGACACACTCAGTCAAGGTCGACGCCTTCCCGATCGGCATCGACCCCGAGCGCTTCCGCTTCGCGCTCCACTCCAATAAGGTGTGCGAAAGGATCTTCCAGCTGCGACAGCAACACGAGGGGCAGCTGCTGCTACTAGGTCTGTACCCACAGCCCATGATGCGCCATGGCCCACGCCCGCCTCCCAGCCCTGCGCGCGCTGCTCACGCTTCATGTGCATCTCCACACAAAAAACAGGAATCGATCGGACTGACTACACCAAAGGTCTGTACCAACAGCCCATGATGCGCCATGGCCCATGCCCGCCTCCCAGCCCTGCGCGCGCTGCTCACGCTTCATGTGCATCTCCACAAAAATCAAAGGCATCCCGCAGAAGCTGCTGGCGATGGAGGCGCTGCTCCTGCGGCGGCCGGATCTGGTTGGCAAGGTCGTCCTCCTGCAGATCGCAGTGCCCACTCGAACGGAGGTGGTCGAATACCAAAAAGTGCGATCGGTTGCTCACCGTCTCGTGGGGCGCATCAATGGCAAGTTCGGCTCCCCAGGTTGGTCTGCCTTGCATGCAAGTGCTCTGATTGCCTCTGATGGTCTGCCTTGCATGCAAGTGCTCACCACGGCGTCCTGGCTCCCCAGGCTGGACTCCTATCCTTTACCTGGACCAGGCGATCGAGTTTGATGAGATGGTGGCCCTCTACGCCGTCGCGCGCGCATGCATCGTCTCCTCGTTGCGGGACGGTATGAATCTGGTGTCCTACGAGTATGTGGCGTGCCAGGACGATCAGGCGGACATGGGGCCTGGTGTGCTGATCCTCTCCGAGTTCGCCGGCGCGGCGCAGGCGCTCGGCGCAGGCTGCGTGATGGTCAACCCGTTCAACATCGAGGATCTCGCACGGGCGATCAGTGAGGCCATTGAGATGCCGGTCGCGCAGCGCACCGAGCTGCATGCCTACGCCTCACGCTACATCAACAAGCACACGTCGCAGGCGTGGGCGCAGAACTTTTTGGCAGAATTGGAGGCGCCCGATTCGGAAGAGCTTCGGCGCCGGACGGCGCACGGCCACCCGCTGCCGCTCGCGAAGGTGGTGGAAGCGTACTCAAATGCGACGCGCCGGCTGCTTGTGCTCAGCGTCGGCGGCACCTTTTTGCCCGCGACGGGCGCAACGGCCAACGACGACACCACGCTCACCCTCGAGCAGAGGCAGCTGCTGGCCAAGTTGCTGGCCGACCCGGCAAATACTGTGCTGCTCTCCTCGGGCCGCTCGCGCGCGCGCATGGATGAGCTGAGCGCCTCGTTCGCCTCGCTCGCCGTCGAGCGGACTCCCTCGGGCCCATCTGCGTCTGTCCTGCAGATGTACGCCGAGATGGCGCCCGCGATGATTGCGCCCGCGATGGCGCCCGAGATGGTGCTCTCATGAACTCTGATGACCCTTGATGACCCCTAATAACCTCTGATGGCCTCCCTCATCAGGTACGCCGCGATGGCGCCCGAGATGGCGCTCACGCTACCGGCGAGCCTCGAGGCGCGCGGCGCCGCCGGCAGGCGCCGGCGAGGTAGCATGAGCCGCCGTCGCAGCAGCAGTCGCAGCAGCAGCAGCAGCAGGAGTAGGAGTGCTGCGAACGCCAAGTCGGCACGCGCAGCTCGCGCTGGAAACCGAGGGGCGGCTGGCGGCTGGAGTGCCAGCCTTGGCGCTGCGGCGGGCGCTGCGGCGGGCGCTGCGGCGGGCGCTGCGCAGGAGGATCTGCTTGGCGGCGTGGACGTAGACGTTGTGGCCGCATCGCTCGCGGCCGCGGTCGCCGCGGTCGCCGCGGTCGCCGCCTCCACAGTTGATCAGAAGGGGACTGATGAGCCTCGGTGTGGCCAGCTGTGGCGCTTGGCCGAGAGCGGCGTCTTCACCTCCATCGACTTGTCGATAGGCTGGGAGACCACGCTGCAGGCCGCTCAAACCGACGAGTGGCTGGAGAGCGTCGAAGCAGTCTTCCGCTATTTTGAGGAGCGTACGCCCGGCTCACGCGTCGAACGGCGCGACCGTACGATCCGATGGTCGTACGATTCGTCAGACGCCGAGCTGGGCGCTCAGCAGGCGTCGAATCTCGTCGAGCATCTCGAGAAGCTCCTCGTGGATGCGCCGGTGGAGAAGTTGTGGGAGGGCACGACGGTCGAGGTGCGTCCTCACGGATCCTCATGCGGCCACGGCCTCATGCAGCTGCTTGCCGCCGAGCTCGGGGGCGCCCGTGACGGCGCCTCTCGGTCGAGCAAAGGAGGGTCTGCAGCCTCGCCCACGGCCGCCGCGCTGCCGCCGCGCAGCTTTGACTTCGTTCTCGCAATGGGTAACTTCACGGGGCGCGACGAGGACCTATTCCTGCAGCTGCACTCGATTGAAGGACGGACGGCGGACAGCGGAGTGGATGAGCCCGGCATGGCGCTCGTCGCTGCCGACGGCGCCGGCGATGCCATCGGCACGACGGACGATGCGGCCGCCACAGCGGCCGCCGGCGCCGGCGCTGCCGGCGTCGAGGCGCCCCCCCTCACGCTGGGTGCACTTCTTGGGCGAAGTGGGACGCGGCGTGCGCTCGACATTGAGGCGGGAGGCGTCTTCTCCGTGGTCCTGGGCAATCGGTCGACGCATGCGCGCTTCTTCTTGACATCCGAGCGTGAGGCGACACAGTTGCTGTATGCACTCACACTTACGCCACAGTCGCCGCAGGCTGCCGCCGACACACGCGAGATTCTCGCCTCTCAGGCGGCCCAGGCGGCCGCGGCCGACGCGCAGTCAGCCGCACAGGCGGCCGCGGCCGACGCGGCCGCCTCGTCCGAGGAGCTCCTTCCCAATGCTCTCTCGCGCGCGACGCTCGTCGACATCGCTGAGCGGATGACGAGCTGCTTGACGCCCGCCTTCTGCCTCGACTACGACGGCACTCTCTCGCCCATGGTGGCCGACCCGGCGGCCGCACGCTTGCCGAGTGGCACGCGGGCGCTCCTGAGCGAGCTGTGTGACCGCCATCCGACTGCGATTGTCTCCGGCCGTTCTATGGAGAAGCTTCGGCAGTGGGTACAGGTGGACGGACTCTATTTTGCAGGCTCACATGGGTTTGAGATCGTCGGACCATCTGGCTCGCAGCTCAACTACACTGTCGCCCATGAGCTGCTGCCCACCATCCAGGCATGCGCACGCGAACCGAATGCCTGCCACCACCATCCCTCACTCCACTCCCTTCCCCTCTCACCCACAACCCCTGGCTCGCCGGCTCATTCCTTTCAGGGCGCGCTCACCAAGCTGCAGGCGAAGCTCAAGCAGATCCCGGGCGTACTGATCGAGGACAACAAGTTCGCGCTCTCAGTGCACACGCGCAACGTGTCAGACGAGGCGCTGCTCGCACTGGACGCGGCGCTCGACGCGGCGCTCGAGGAGCAGCCGATGCTCCGGCGCAGCTCGGCTTCACGTCATCATGTCATTGAGCTCAAGCCGCAAGTCAATTGGCACAAGGGGCGCGCAGTCGAGTGGCTGCTCAAGAACATGTGCGAGCAGATGGGACTACCATCAGGTGCGGCAGAGCGCTCAAAGACAATCCTGCCCATCTACATCGGAGACGACACCACCGACGAGGACGCCTTCGAGCTGCTGCGCGCCAACGGCTATGGCATCCCGATCGTCGTGCGCGAGCGAGCGCCCAAGCGAAGCGAGACCGCCGCTGAGTTTTGGCTGCAGCAGCGTGACGTGGCCGAGTTCCTCGCCCTCTTTCTGCACGACCGCGTGCTTATCGGCGCGGCTGAGCAGGCCGGCACCGCCGAGCCGCCACCGCCCGCCGCCGATGCGCCGGCACGGCCCGGCCCCATGGCAGGCCCCATGGCAGGCCCCATGGCAGGCCCCATGGCAGGCCCCATGGCAGGCCCTGTGGGTCCGGCTGTGAGCTTTGTGGCTGCGCCTCAGCCTCACGACTGACCCGAATTGGCCTGTCGGACACGGAGCCGGCTCGCGCTCGGCCGGGCGTCGACCCGCGCGCCGGGGGCTGGTCCTGCGGTATCGGTCGGGTTATCGGCACGGGCTGACGCGGGCTGACGTGTCGACGACCGGACCGCGATTCTGCGCGCGATCCGCGGTGCGCGAATTGACGATTATCAATTAATATTTCTCTCCGAAGTCGCAGCACTCCGTCTTTCGCTCTTCCTCCTCTCTACTGAGGGCAAGGAGTTTGCCCACTGGGCCGAGCCCACCCCTCGACGCCGGCTAGCCCGCCCCCGGCGTGGCGCACACACCAGCCCGACCCGGCGTTTATCCGTACTCGCGTGCAGTACTCCACGTACTGCATACTGCGCCGATGACAAGCGTGCGTGGCGTGCGCGCACTCAACTCCTAAAAAAGGGCCAATAAGGGTGGCCTGCATCGTACGAACGTGGACTGCATGTGCCTTTGGCGTGATGCAGGCAACATCTGTGAGCACAGAGGGACGGCTCACATGAGCGCGCAGTTGCTGTTCTTTGCAGGCGGCTCGCGCTCGTCCACGACCACCGGTGCATATTCCGGTTGCATATTCTCTGGCCGGGTGCCCTGCATGGCCGTGCCAGGCCGTGATGATAGCATCGGGAGGTCTCCGAGATCCGGTGTGCCTTCTCGCTCCTCAGTGTGCGTCGGAAGGGTGAATGTCTCCGACGCACGCGCTAGATCGCTGCCTCCTCGCCTCCGGGCGTGCACCCCGTTTGCGCGTCGTCCGCCGCCCTCTCCGACGCCGCTCCCTCCGCCGTCTTGAGAGCGGCCGCCGTGGTCTCCCACTTGGCCTCCCCCTTGGCCTCGTCCTTGGCCTCGCCCAACACATGCATGTCCCTGCACCCCCTGCACATGCATCGGCACTGCCGCCGGCTCATGAATTAGCACCCGCCTCGTCGATGGTGGCGGCGTCGGCACCTCGTAGGAGCCGAGCTCCATGAACTCGCAATCTGAGCCGGCGGTGACCGGGCGGCTGCTTTCTGGAGAGAAGTTGAAAGGGCGAGAAAGGTCGCTGCGGTTGCTGTTGCTGATCCCTCGGCCAGATAGGATCTTGATGGGCTGCTTGACCATCGTTGAGGAATCTAGTTCTCGGTTACGTGGCAGGGCGTCAACGTCGTCTCCGAAGTCTTCGATAGTTGAGATCGTGACGACATCGTCGACGTCCTTCGGCATGGAAAACGTGTCAAATCGCGGCGCCGCGGAATGAAGTGTGAATGGGATTCAGAGTGCGTGTTCTGGGCAAGAGATTACGCGCACAACACTCCCCACAAGGCTCACATGTAACCAGCGCAATGACCGCACGACGCCGCCCAACCGCCAATACCACTGTCTCTCGCACATCACACCACCTCGTGGCTCCTGGGACTCAGCGACTTAACACTTATCAGCGACTTAACACTTATTCAAAACCATGATCCCTTTAAGATTATGATGAAGTCGAGATTATATTTTTAACCGCACAGTCGCTAGCGTAGAGAGACGCGCTTGACGAGCGCGGACACACGCATACATCCGTCGCGTGTGCCGACCCTTGGTGCCGACCGCGTCGGGGGCGCGCGGCGGCGCGCTCGACTTTCGTCTTCGTGCTTTCGATGCCCGTGGCGTTGCCCGTGCTGCCGAGGATCGTGCGCGATGAAACCGTAAGGAAGACACCTGACACCGTAAGGACGCAGAACTACATTATATGAACACTACAACGAAAGCAGGGCAGGGCGAAACGAAGAATCAGCAGCAATAGTCGAACCCCCGCGTGCCAATGCCATGCTCAGTTGCAACGAAGGCGTCTCGTCTCGCGTCGAGTTCATGTGGTCCTCATGGTCATCATTGTGGAATGGGACGCGTGCATGTGTCCATCCGGTCGGCAGCCCTCGCCACGTCTTATGTCGATGCACTGAGCGACGTGTCGCCATCGCCGCCGTCGTCAGAGCCAACGCCGAGGTCCTCGCGCGTCGTCTCGGGGATGGTGCCGATCGCGGGCTGTCCGGCCGCAATCGGCGGGATCGGGCGAAGGTCGGGCCGCGCTGCGGCGGCGCTCGGCTCCCCGTTGAGTGCCTGCGGAGTGGGCATGCACCGCGGTGAGGCTGGCGCAAGAGCAGGCGAGGCCGTAAGCGCGTCGTAGTTGAACATGTCGAGCATCTCGGAGATTTGGAGCTCCGAGCCGTTGCGCGTGAGCATCGCGCCCAGAGCGATCTCCGACGCCGTCCGCAGCATTGCCCGTGGGTTCGTGTACTCGCCCGACACAGCGCCCCCCTCCGAGTCAGCGCCGCCACCACCTAATGAATCTTCGAGCAGGGCAGAGGCCGCGTCACCCAGCCGGACGGACGAAGGCAAGCGCGGCATGCGCGGCATGGCGTCGTTGGCCAACGACGGGAGCTGCGGGTCCTCGTCGACGTCAGACGAGGTCGCCTGGAAGCATTGCACCCCGCCTCGCGAATCTCGCAACGGCTCGACTTGCAGCGTGTGTGAAAAGGGGCGGCCCGTGCGCGTGTGGTTGATCATCGACACACGCACCGGCTCCCCCTTTCGGATGGCCGTCAGCAGCTTTGTCACGGCCGCCTTTGACGTGTACGGCCCCTGGATGAGATCCAGAGTGTGCCCGAGCACCTGCGGCGCACGATACTCGCAGAGCGAGAGCCACGCCTCACTCGCCCACACTATCTGGAACGGCTCCTCTGCAGCCATGATCACCTGCACGTATCTGTCCGCCTCCGCCTGCGCCTCGCTCGCCTCCGTCGAGGCCGTGCGAGTAGGCGCCAAGGCGGCTGAGCTGCCCGCCGTTCCGTTGGTCAAACTCCCGCCAACCCCGCTGTCGAGATGGTCGAGATTGAGGTCGTCGAAGAGGGTGGAGACCCCTGATCGCTGCATGGGCAACCCCGAGAGATGAGCCCCACCCTTGGTCGCCCAACGGCCGCGCTTCATCGGCGATCCGTTCCCCCCCCCCCCCCCCCCCCCCCCCCCCCCCCCCCCCCCCCCCCCCCCCCC
>ENA-UOXP01000275-UOXP01000275.1-mixed-culture-metagenome-genome-assembly--contig:-NODE-275-length-39240-cov-5.975093_pt1 | contig 39240 bp, 45 predicted proteins | sample MGYA00238161_ERZ761639 | MGnify/ENA primary metagenome ERZ761639 (study PRJEB28913, sample SAMN08776760) | mixed culture metagenome | isolation source: Freshwater growth medium | place: USA...
ATTCTGATTTATTCATTTACACTCCATTTTGTTAATTGTTGAATGACATCGAACCATTACTTTGCTTGGTATAGCGCGACGTGTCAACCAGTAAAGTGCTCTCACCAACTAATCTTTAGCAATCAATATTGATTCAGGTCCGTTTTGCTTTGTTAGAGTAGATTATTGACCGCACGCCTATGCGTCAACAGTAAAAAAGACAGATACAGATCACTCCACCAACAGTTTCTGTCGCTAATGCTAATGCTAATGTTAGTGCGTTATTTTGCTTCATTAAAATAACGGGGAAAGTCGACTAAAGGGATGATAGGACCAATAGCTGATACTGATACATAATCTCACCGAACTGCAGGACAGTTCAAGCAGTTCGGTGGATGATTAAAAGTAATTAGTAAGTCTTTAACCGCTAATCAGTCTCTACTCTAAAGCTGCCTTAACGGACATTGCTAACGTTGTGGTCGGCCTGCCGATAAGCTCGCTCAGTTGCTTTCCAGCATCATACAGCGCGCCTTTAGACGCACCAGTATCAGAATTGGCCAGTAGTCCAGCAATTGGTTCTGGCAATCCCGCGCCAAGCAGTGCTTTTTTATATTCCGATTCTGGTAAGTTGACGTAATGAATGGCTTTGTCACTCTGGCGCGAAATCTCCTCGGCAAACTCGCTGAGATTGTAAGAAGTGTCACCTGCCAATTCATAAATTTTACCTGCGTGATCATCACTCAACAAAACGCTAGCAGCCGCCTCGGCATAATCAGCACGTGCGGCAGATGAAATGCGTCCATCGCCAGCACAACCGTATACTGCACCAAGCGATAAAGCGGTGGGAATCCCCAAGGCATAGTTCTCGGTGTACCAACCGTTACGTAGTAGCACATAGGATAAGCCTGATGCCTGAATGGCAACTTCGGTTTCCCTATGCTCTTCGGCAAGTCCCAGTTGCGATGTATCCGCATGTAGCACACTGGTATAAGCCAATAGATTTACGTCTGCACGCGTTGCAGCTTCTATCACTGTACGATGCTGCTGTGTGCGTTGACCAATTTCGCTTGAAGAGATGAGCAATACTTTACTTGCCCCTTGCAAAGCGGTATCCCAGCTCTCTGGTAGATTGTAGTCTGCATGGCGAACCTGAACACCAAGTGCGGCGATGTCCTTGGCTTTTTCCACATTGCGCACGGCGGCAACAATATTTTCTGCGGGAATCTTTTCCAGCAATGAGGCGATGATAAGTCGGCCAAGTTGTCCAGTAGCTCCAGTAATCACGATCATTTTATTTCCTTTCGACTTTGTAGTTTGATTGAGAAATCGAAGGATATCAGCTATACTTACTTTTAGTAAGTACATACAAAAAGGTAAGTGTCATGTCAGAAAAAACCACAGGGAAACTTGCAGAGGCTATACGTCGTGGCGAAGTGTTATCACCCGATTGCCCATCGCGTGAAATTCTCAAGCATGTCACCAGTCTATGGAGTGTATTGGTGATGGTAGCGCTCATGGATGGAACCCACCGTTTCAGCGAGCTGCGGCGCAAAATTGGCGGCGTAAGTGAAAAAATGCTGACGCAGACGCTACAGCAATTGGAAAAAGATGGCTTTGTGAAGCGCGTATCGTATCCAGTGGTACCACCGCATGTGGAATACTCACTCACCACATTAGGCAGTGGCATCAGTGAACAAGTTGAAGCACTGACGGATTGGATTGAGATCAACCTGCCAACCATTATCGAGTTACAGCAGACACAGACTCAATAACAATTAGCAGTGTGTCGCTTTAGAAAATTGACATGGCGTTAGCCGAGATAAAGCTAACGACTAATTCAGACCAAGAATGATTAGAGAGCCTCTCATTACAGTATATTATTTAATGTAACTGAAGCTCTCTCATGCAAAGAGTTATTAACAAAGAGCTATTCACAAAGCTATTTATAGAAAGCTATTTAGAAGTACCGCCAGTCCCAGTGCCAGCCCCACTAGTATTATTTCCAGTACCAGCGCTATCTGTTTCTGTTCCACCGGTGCCAGTACCTGCACCACTACTGGCATTGCCAGTACCAGAAACATTTTTGTCGCTAGCGCCCTCTCCTGTTGTCGAGCTACTGTCGTGTCTTGTTCCTGCACAGCCTACAAACAAGACAAATGTCATTAGGGTTAATATTTTCCAAACATTGAATTTTTCCATGAGTGAACTCCTTTAATTTATTTAATAGGTTCGATTAAACAGACTATAAGAAAACATTGGCTATGTATGTGTGGTGGAGCACATACACTATCAAGGGTTATTTGAATTGCACTCATTGTTGTGATGAAGACTTTGCGCATCATTAGTAGAGTTAAATATACGATTATTAGAATGAAGGATTAACTGTCACATAAGCTTCATAAAAATAACCTAAAGTGGTTTTGTATGTTGGTCGTTACAGAAAAGTTTCATCCTGAATCAATTCGATAAATCCAGCATTCATAACGACACCCTATGACCTCAGCAATCACACACATTTCAAACGTTCATCAAAGCCCTACTGTGCAGTTATTGATGCGGCATGTTCAACCTGCGCATGAGGACGATGCATGTTTGTCGGTGTTAGAGATTTTTCAAAAAAATCCCAATTTATTTGCGATACCGGTGGTGAATTCAGATGGCATGCCGTTAGGCATTGTCGATCGCCATCTATTTGTAGAGACCTTTATCAAACCCTATGCACGTGAGCTATACGCAAAACGAAAAATCTCTGAATTTATGGTGGAAAAAGCCATAGTAGTAGATATGGGCACCACCATCGATGATGTCTCAAAAATCATCATCGATGCAGGTATGCAGCACATGGTGATTGGTTTTATCATCACGGAGAATGGGCTTTATGTAGGGCTGGCAAATGGCCACGACTTGCTAAATGAAATTATGCAGAGGAAACAAGAAGGTTTGTTTTATTTAGCCCATTTTGATCAACTGACCAATCTGCCGAATAGATTGTTATTTATGGACAGGCTGACTAGAGCCATTGGTGATGCCAGCAGAAAAAAATCCTCACTAGGCTTACTGTTTATTGATTTAGATAATTTTAAGAATTTTAACGATTCGATGGGTCACGGATTTGGCGATCAAATACTGATTGCAGTGGCAAACCGCCTCACCAATTGCGCCAGAGAAATTGACACAGTAGCGCGTCTATCTGGAGATGAGTTTATTATGATTATTGAAGACATAGATGATCAAGATACTCTAGATATCTTATGCCATCGGATTTTAGACAGTATGAAAGCACCATGGGAAGTCATGGGTCGCAATGTGTTTTTAACCGCAAGTATTGGCACATCGATGTATCCTCATGATGGTGTTGAGCCTGGTGAATTGATATTAAAAGCAGATGCTGCCATGTACGAAGCCAAAAGAGGTGGGCGCAATGCGCATACGCATTTCAAAACAGGTATGCGACTTTACTCCATGGATAAAATGACATTGGAAAACGATTTGCGCTTAGCCATTGAGCGTAATGAATTTGAGTTGTTTTATCAGCCACAGGTATCGGTGGATGGTGGCGAGGTGATTGGCATGGAAGCCCTTATCCGATGGAATCACCCAGAACGTGGCTTGCTAACACCTATTCACTTTATTGAGATTGCTGAAAAAACTGGATTAATCATTGCAATTGGTAAATGGGTGGTCAAGGAAGCATGTCAGCAGTATCAACGGTGGATTTGGAGCGGCCACCGACCATTGCGCATGTCAGTGAATATTTCACCCTTACAATTTTACCAAACCAGTTTTTGTGAAGACATTCGCTCTGCGCTCGCTGAAACGGGCATGGAACCCTCAAACCTTGAACTAGAACTGACTGAGGGCATGTTTATGCACAACATCGAAAATGTAGTCAAAGTGTTGAATGAGTTGCACGACTTAGGTGTATTGCTGGCCATTGATGACTTTGGCACTGGCTACTCAAATCTAAGTTATCTCAAACGTTTCCCGATAGATCGATTAAAAATTGATCAGTCATTTATTAGAGGCATTGAGAGCGAGACCACCAACATGGAAATTGTGCGAACAATTTCTAACCTTGCAAAAACTATGTCGCTTGAGCTAGTAGCAGAGGGTGTTGAGACGGCGGATGAAATGAATATCGTGGGTTTATGTGGTTGTGATTTTATGCAAGGCTATAAGTTTTCAAAACCACTGGCATCGGATGATTTTTTGCTTTGGCGCAGTGAATATGAGTCCTCGCTTGCGTTACAAAAAATACCATTAAAGGCTAGTTGACGGTCTGTCTTTGGTGCCAGAATTAGCGCAACTGATGTACTCAGCCCAGCACGCTACTCTAGTTGAGCAAACACCATCCACAATGGAGTCATGATTACTCTATTTGCGCAGTTAAATCATTAATGTGGTGATAGTATCGGTGATAAGCGTTATAGCAACTACAGGCTTCCGCAACCAATAAAGGAATATCCAATATCGTGATTTTTCCTCTGCTGTATTTAATGGCCATTTTCTGCTGAAGCTGACTTGCCACCTCTGAAATACTGACTCGCCTTACCCCAAGTAAATTTGAGAATAATGCCTGCGTAATGTTCATGTGTTTTGAATGTGTATTGTCATGAATAACGAGGATTAAATAAGCCAACCGCATTTCGGTAGGATGAAAGTGATGACAGCCAACCGCAAGGGCCAGCCTATTCATTAACACCAATATGTACCGGCTTAGGATTGTTCTAAATATATTACTTTTGTCGACCAGCTCGAGAAATTGTGTGGCAGGCATACGATAAGCCTCGCCTTCAATTTGCACAAAAGCGGTACAAGGCGCGACATCAACCCCTAAAAAAAGCGTAATGCCCAGCATGCCATCATTGCCAATCAAACCCGTTTCTATGCTCTTCTGATCTGTTGTCAGGGATAAAGCAATGACACTGTTGATAGGGAAATAAACATAATCAATTTTACTATTGGGTGTATGCAAGGTTTGATGTGCGTGCAAGGTCACGCGCTCACAAACTTCAAGCAATTGTGTCAATTCACTGGTGGGTAAATTGTTGAGTAATCGATTTTTGTTAGTTATTGGTGAAAAGATGTGCAATTTACAGACTTTTAACAATCATTATTCAATGAGTGGCCAATAAAATGGCTATTGGAACTTACTAGTAAAACTTTCAAGACAGTTTGAGATTACATCACTGAACACATTATTTACTATTCAAATTCAGTTTAACATGAATACATTGCAACCAAGCGTTTGTTGCATAAATGGTTTGCGTAGCAATAAACGCTTAGCCGTTAATTTGCCAGTTGATTGATGGAGGGTAGCAACCGATCGAATTCTGTTTTGACAACAGCGTAGCATTCACAACACTTCTGCTCCATGCCTGTTCTATCCAGCACTTTGATTTTGCCTTGGTTGTAGCGTATCAAATTTAAAGCTTGTAACTTTCCAGCCACTTTGGTTACGCCCTCTCCGTCCAAACCTAGCATGTTAGCAACAAGCTCGTGCGTCATGGTGAGTTCATCTGATGCCAATCTATCTAAGCTTAACAATACCCAACGGCATAATTGCTGGTCTACTGAGTGGTGCCGATTGCATACCGCAGTTTGTGTCATCTGTGTAATGAGCGCTTGGGTGTAACGCAACAATAATCGCATGGTTGGACCTGCGCGATTAAATTCGTCTTGTATCAGTTTGGCTTTGAGCCTGTAAGCCTGCCCCGCATTCTGAACAACTGCACGGCTAGGTGTAGTGCCACCCCCCATAAAAAGTGATATGCCAAGTACGCCTTCATTACCCACTATCGCGATTTCTGCAGATAAATCATTTTCCATGACATACAGCAAAGAGATGACAGCGGTGGTGGGGAAATAAACGTGATCTAATTTTTCACCTGATTCGTACAAAACTTGACCCAGTGGCATTTCCACTAGCTCAAGATCTTCATTAAAACGATTAATATCAATGACTTTGAGTGCGTTGAGGAGATGATTCTGATTGTGATTGTGGCTGTGTGGATTTGAGGCGGGGGTTTGTGTCATGAAGGGCTAACGTAGTGGAGGTTAATCAAACAAATTATAGTGGAATATCCCTATATGTCCTACAGCGAACATATAGGGGCATATGAACTGTCAAGCTAGGGAAATACCTAGAAACCAGTATGGTCAGAAAATTGTGCTCTTTAGTATAAGTTGCTGCTCACTTAATAGAGCAATCGTGACTGAGCAAAAAATGACTGCGTCAACACACAACAAGCAACTACTCCGCTTGTTGTGCATATTTTTCTGCCTTTTTATATACGGCCTGTTAACAATAGTATGATTAAAATCACCACAACCAACCCTAAGCCGCCGCTTGGAATGTAACCCCAATTCTGGCTGTGAGACCAAGTAGGCAGTGCACCAATAATTAATAGAATTAAAACAATCAGTAGTATGTTGCTAATCGACATAAGCCTTCTCCTCGAACAATCGTTGTGAAATCATCATTTTTTATTATTGACGTCGTCGTGTATTGAGTCAGCAAACGCATCTATTTGCTGATTAGCCTCATCTTTACTGATGCCATATGCCTCTTGGATTTTCCCAGATAGCTGCTCACGTTTTCCAGCAATCACGTCAACCTGATCATTGGTGAGCTTGCCCCATTTTTCTTGCGCCTTACCACTTATTTGTTTCCAATTGCCTTCTATGCGATCCCAATTCATGTTGTTCTCCTTTACTGGCTTTTTGATAATAATTTAGTTAATGACGAGCTGATTGTTTACCTGCTTAACTTCGGCTACTTGCCTGGCTACTTCTGTCGCTTTTTGGCTGCTGGCCAATGAGTCTGCACTGCCTGTCAGCATGACTACGCCATCAATTGTAGTGACATTAATATCCATACTGCTGATATCAGACTCAGCCAAAAATGCAGCTTTAATCTTGGTGGTAATCATCGCGTCTTCCACTTTAACGCCCGTTTTATCAGAGATCCCTGCACTTGTTTCGTCCTTATACATTTCTGTTTCAGCGTTAACAACAGCCGGATCTATCTCGTTTTCTGCGACGCCATCTTTACTTTTGTAGTCGCAAGCGCTTAGGCCAACAAGACAAACAAGACTGAATGCCGATAGTTTGATAAGTGTTTTTTTCATCATTTACTCCTTTGTAATCACAATAAAATTAGTATTTTCAAGCTACGCTAACATCTTGATAATTATTAACAGACAACTTCATGACTTCGCCTGTTAAGGCCGTTTCTTCTTTATTTAACGTTTCTACAACTAACACTACTTGTCCGCTAGTAATCGCATCCTTAACGAAATCTGTTAACCAGCCTTGTTCTTTTTTTGCATTGCTTTTGACATAGGTAATAGCGCCTAAAATTGAACCTAGCGTGCCGCCTACAACTGCACCCCACCCCAGCATGGCAAGCGTTGCAACTACAGGGCTAGCGATAAACAGTGTTATGTTTGCTGACACCAGGCTAAATTGCGCGATCACACCAAGCACTCCCCCCACAAAGACACCTATGCTGCCCTTCACTAACATATTCTTTAACACTTCATTACTTTTCGCCTGTGTTGAGGCTTTAGGTATGGCTGTTTCGTTTTCAAAAATTTGCATGCGCCTTAATGGCAAACCTTTGTCTTTCAGTTGTGTAAATGCTACTAACGCCTCTGCATGGCGTTGAAATATTCCAGATATATGATGATGGTAGTGAGTCATAAATTTCTCTTAAATAATCAATGTCGATTTATCGTAAGCACAAATGCTAATTCTTGCGTCTCTACATGGTCTGTGCGCTATCGTACAAACCAGTAAATCATTGAATCAACAAAAATACTGTGTGGGCTATCGCACAGATTAGACGCGTCAGCTCCTGCAACAATCAGGCTCGTCGTAGCATTAAACTTTTGGAAATGATTAGGAGAACTGAAATGAATACAATCAATGCAAGTGAAATCAAACCAGATATGTCTGTTGTATGTTCACAAGATGGTGAGTTTGCCAAAGTGGATCATATGGAAGGTGATAAAACCATCAAACTCATGAAAGACAAGTATGGCCAACACCATTTTATTCCCTTGAGCTGGGTCACTTCTACTGACAACCAACAAGTAAAAGTGGATAGATCAGGTGAGCAAGCCATGAAAGACTGGGCCATCACAGCGCCTATTATTTAACGCTCAAGTAATTTAATCTTTAAGCATATTTTAGATAGCGTTTGATCTTTAATATGCTGCAATACCCAATATTAATAAGGAAATAAATGATTATTCGTAGTGACGTATCAATGGAAAGCACCATTAAAAATGCTGCCGAGCTGACCAGAGCAAAACAGTTTAAACTTGCACGAAAGCTGATGAGCGATGCAGGCGTTTGCTATTTTACGATAGAGCGTGTGCTGTATGAACCGCACAATATACGAAGTACCGATTAATCTTCACCATTATGCTCAGTGCACACAAGTAATATCCATTGGCTAGATGTGCATTTGATAACAGCATCAGTATCTTGGTGAATTCGACTAACATTGTTGTGAGCTAATTCAAATTTCAGTTGTCAGACATGAATAGCATGACCATCTCAACGCGTTGTATTCAAGAAAGTGAGGCGAATCATGGAAACTACCCAACACAATTTAACCAATCTTTTTGATCAACTTGGCTTGCCATCCGATGATGCATCCATTGATAGCTTCATCCAAATGCACAGCCCTTTTGCCAGTGACATTTTGCTTTCTGATGCTTTTTTTTGGACGCCAGCGCAAGCCGCATTTCTGCGCGAAGAACTCTTGAGCAATGCTGACTGGACTGAGGTCATAGAGCAGCTTAACCAAAAATTACATGCTAAAACCTAGCTTTGCACACCAGCATGCCACATCATTTCATCCATTAAAGGCTCTACATGCACATATCACATTATCTAACACTTAGTTTAACCACACTCCTACTGAGCGCTTGTGGCGACTCAGCCACTCTCTCTGTAGCAGAGGGCACTGGGCCCACACCAGTGTTGCCTAGCCCTAATAAAACACTGTTGCCCACTGTGCATATCGCGACTGCGGTAGGATGGCATCGAGAGGCTAAACCAATTGTGGCAGATGGATTGCAAGTCAATGCGTATGCTGAAAACCTGAAGCATCCGCGCTGGCTATATGAACTGCCAAATGGCGATGTATTAGTGGCAGAAACCAATGCGCCACCCAAGCCAGATAGTGAAAAAGGCATACGCCAATGGATTGTTGGTAAAGTCATGGCGCAAGCGGGTGCTGCCGTACCATCAGCCAATCGCATCTCCTTACTACAAGACAATGATAAGGATGGTGTTGCAGAGGTGAATAAGGTGTTTCTAGAGGGCTTGCATTCCCCATTTGGCATGGTGTTGGTAGGCAATCATTTTTATGTAGCCAATGCCGATAGCGTAGTTCGTTATGATTATGTGGATGGTCAAACGGAAATTACCAGTGCTGGTACCAAAGTACTGGATTTGCCCGGTGGGCCAATTAACCACCATTGGACCAAAAATATTATTGCCAATGGCGATGGTAGTAAACTCTATATTACAGTGGGCTCTAACAGCAACGTGGCCGAACGCGGCATGGAAAATGAAGTTGGCCGTGCCGCAATTTGGGAACTAGACATTGCCACTGGGCAACACCGTATTTTTGCGTCAGGCTTGCGTAACCCCAATGGGTTGACGTGGGAGCCAACCACCAATGCGCTTTGGACCGTTGTGAATGAACGCGATGAAATCGGCAGTGATTTAGTGCCAGACTATCTGACCTCAGTCAAAGATGGTGGTTTTTACGGTTGGCCGTACAGCTATTATGGTCAACACATTGATGAACGTGTCACACCGCAAAATGCTGAGTTGGTGGCAAGTGCATTGGTGCCAGATTATGCGCTAGGACCACATACCGCCTCATTAGGGCTCACCTGGTCTGAGGGCAATACACTGTCCGACAACTTTAAAAATGGCATGTTTATCGGGCAGCATGGCTCATGGAATCGTAAACCATTCAGTGGTTATAAAGTTATTTTTGTGCCATTTAACTATGGCAAACCTGCAGGCAAGCCGATAGACGTGCTGACTGGCTTTGTGAACGATAATAATGAGGCGCAAGGCAGGCCTGTAGGCGTAGTGGTGGGCAAAGACGGAAGCTTGCTGGTGGCAGATGATGTGGGTAATAAAATTTGGCGCGTGACTAACCAAAATGTGGCGACCAAACCAAATTAAATAATCCAAACATATTTATTTGCAGCAAATGAATAAGCGCCCAAGAATGAGCGCTTATTTGTGTATCACTTATCAAGAGGTTACACACACCTCAACATAAGTGTGACCTACTTAATAGGTTTTACCACTCGTTGCATCACGTTCATTTACCGTTGGATTGTCTGTAGTGGTACCAATGGGTTTGTTATTCATAGAAGATGCATCGTCAGCAGGTTTACTGGTACTGCTGTTGCTTTTCGATTTATTTTTCAAACTGATCATGCCGTCTGTAAGCTTCATTTTGCCAAAAGCCATTTCACTGTGCGCCATATACTCATCTTTAGAAACCATGCCATCTTTATTGGTATCCATAGATTTCAACTCTGACTCAGTGTAATGCGTTGCTTGTTTGGTTGCTGCCGTTGCGGACACTGCAAATGTGCCCACAATCATTGCACTCAATAACACAATACTGGTTAATTTTTTCATCATAACTCCTTTATGTAATGACATTCAATTCAACTGTCGAATGACAAAGTAAATGATAGGTGGCATGAAAAAGGCAGTCTGTACGTTATCGAACCTTGTATAAAAGCAAGGCCAACTTATCCCTTGTCATGCGCATGCCACCCTATTTAGTGCGCATTGTGTGATGGATGCCTGAGCGCTTAATCCTTATCCTTTCCGACTTGGTTCCCAATCACCCCACCCACCGCTGCGCCACCTACTGTGCCGAGCACCCCACCCCCGGTGAGAACTGCACCAGCAACACCGCCGACACCTGCGCCAATTGCTGTGCTTTTATCACGCGTAGACATGCCGCTACACCCTACTAAACCGATTAGGAGTAAGGCTGCGACTACCTTTAATACTTGTGTATTGAATATGTGCATATAAATACCTCTTAAAAGAATGTCATTTCAGATGAATGACAGGTTGACCATACAACCTACCAAACAGCTTGTATGTGCGCTGGCTTGCTTATGCATAAATAATGTGGAAATGACATAAGTGGAGATAGCGAGCGTTTAAGAAGCCTTATTTGTTATCACGAAATAAAATCTCGTGGGCACTGTGGTCGCAACTATGTTCGATACTGAACAGACTGTCATTGTAAGCTAGGCATAATGAAGTCATTGTTATCCTGCCGACACCGCAGAAAGTGAAGGTTTAATGTCTAATGAAGTGAAAGTGCTTAAGAAAGTAACTGGGAATATTCAAAAACACCCTAAAGAGAGTGAAGATTCTAATGCCTTGACCTCAAGACCAGTGATATTAGATAAAGCGATGTATAACGAAAAAATTAGAGCGGAAATTGCGCTGAATTCAATTAGCGATGCTGTGATTTGTACTGACATCAATGGCATGGTGAATTACCTGAATACTGCTGCTGAAAAAATCACAGGCTGGCCTCGACAAGATGCGTACGGGCTAGCGAGTCATGAGGTGTTTCATATCGTCAACGGTACCACTAGAAAAACACCGCCTAGCCCAGTGGCTTCAGTATTAAAAACCAACCAGCCTGTAGGCTTAGCGGCCGATACTCTATTAATCAAGCGTGATGGTACCGAGGCTGCGATTGAAGACTCCTCATCCCCTATCCATAACTGGAATGGAGAGTTAACTGGGGTTGTGATTGTGTTTCATGACGTGAGTGCAGCTAGATCGATGGCGATGAAAATGGCGCATTTGGCTCAGCATGATTTTTTGACCAACTTGCCCAATCGTGTACTACTCAATGACAGAATCGCGCAAGCCATCGAGTCAGCCAAAAGAAACCACACCAAAATAGCGCTGTTATTTTTAGATTTAGATAATTTCAAACACATCAATGATTCACTCGGCCATCCTACTGGTGACAAGCTATTGCAGTTGGTCACCACATCATTAATTGCCTCTGTCAGAGGCAACGATACGGTCAGCCGTCAAGGTGGTGATGAATTTATTATTCTATTATCAGACATTAAAAACGAAGCAGATGCTGCATTGACAGCCAACAAAGTGCTAGAACTGCTGACACTGCCGCACATCATTTCCAATGCTCAGTTATACATCACCACTAGTATCGGCATTAGCATTTACCCTGATGATGGATTAGATGCAGAGGTACTGATTCAAAATGCTGATACTGCGATGTACCACGCAAAATCTCTAGGTCGCAATAATTATCAGTTTTTTAAAGCCGAGATGAATTTGCGTGCGGTCGAGCGTCAAGTCACCGAAGTGAATTTATATGCTGCCTTAGATAAGCATCAATTTGTCTTACATTACCAACCCAAATTCAATGTCTTGTCCAAAGAAATGATCGGAGTAGAAGCCTTAATCCGCTGGCATCATGATGAATGGGGGGAGGTGATGCCAGACAAATTCATTGCGATTGCTGAAGACACTGGATTAATTATTCCGATTGGCAAATGGGTATTGCGTGCAGCTTGTCAGCAAATTAAACATTGGGCTAGCCTAGGCTTAAAAGACATCACCATTGCAGTCAATATCTCGGCTTTGGAATTTACACAAAAAAACTTTATCGCAGATGTGCAGCAGATACTATTAGAAACCAAAGTCAATGCACATCAGTTTGAACTTGAAATTACAGAGAGCGTACTGATGCGGGATGCGAAATCCAGTGCAGCTATTCTCTCTCAACTTAAAGAGATGGGCTTAGTATTAGTAGTAGATGATTTTGGTACAGGGTACTCAAGTTTGAGTTATTTACGAAAATTTCCAATAGATGTGCTAAAAATAGACCGTTCATTTGTGAATGAAATTGGTACCACTGCGGAAGATGGCATTATTGTGAGTGCAATCATCAATATGGCAAATAGCCTTAAATTAAAGGTGATTGCAGAAGGTGTTGAAAATCAACAGCATTTAGATTTTCTTGTCAGTCATGACTGCACAGAAGCGCAAGGCTATTTCTTTAGCCATCCGTTGACTGCGCTTGAATTTGAAAACACCTATATAAACTAATGCCTTATAAGGCAAGTATTGGTGTTGGGATTATTACGATTGCAAGTATGAAGGTGATTAAAAACTGCGTGCACAAAACACTTCAAACACAGATAAATACTTTGTGCGCGACTGCATAGCAGAGATGCTATTGAGACCAGTGAGATAGCAATTAAAGATTTTAATCTTTCACTAATGGTGCAGTGTGAAACTGGCCATCAATATTGATTTTTGAATCTTGCCAATCAGACAACTGATGTTCAGCCTCAAAGCGACTCACGCCATAGGTGCCTTGAATCACTTGAGATAACCTTGCGCGCTTGCCTGCAACTGTTTCAAATTGTTGATAGCTCACTTCACTCCAGTGCTGTTGGGCGATCACCTTGAAGATGTCCCAATGACTTTCAATGTATCTCCATTGCATGGTGTGCCCTCTCAAGGTGGTTGTAGCATCTATACATACTTAGGCAAAATCAACTCATGGTCTGTGCGAAATCGCACATAAGGCAACTTTTTTATCACATGAATCAATCAGTCAGCTAAACGCATTATTGGCTGCAATGGCTTGGTGCAATCCCTATGCGAATTAAGGATAGCGGTGATTTTTCACTAGGTGCGTTAACGCACAGATACATCCAAGCTGATGTTGAATAATCTACATACTTACTGACAACAACCAATGGAGAATCATCATGAATGTATTAAATCGATTGATATTATTAACATGCGCAATTGCCATTAGCACCATGGTCGCATGTGCATCCACCTCTAAACAATCAGGCACGGGCGAGTATATTGATGACAGCGTCATCACCACGAAGGTAAAAACAGCCGTACTAAACGAACCAACGCTTAAATCTGCTGAGATTAATGTAGAAACATTTAAAGGCGTTGTGCAATTAAGTGGGTTTGTGAATTCACAAACAGACATCAACAAAGCAGTAGAGCTGACAAAACAAGTAAAAGGTGTGGCTTCTGTTAAAAACGATATGCGTTTAAAAGCCACACCATAATATTTTCAGAGTATCGGAGATACGCTATGTTAGAAACCATTGCGGTTGTATTGATTGCTTTGTGGGCATTAGGCTTGGTCACTGCATACACCATGGGAGGTTTAGTACATATCCTGCTAGTGGTTGCAATTATGGTGATTATATTTAGGGTGATGAATGGCCGGCGAATCTAAGCAGTCAATGCGCTAGCTATTACTTAATTACAATTTGGAGAATCAAATGAATACAATTTTAGATGAAACAAAAAAAGCGTTAGACGCAGCAACCACATCGCCATTAATGGATGATTTTAATATGGTAGTGGCCGATGTTGAGGCGCTACTTAAGGAAACTGCAAGCCAAAGTGGTGAAAAATTCATTGAAATACGCAACAAAGTAGATCAGTCCATGAAAGCGGCTAAAGCATCAATGGCAGAAGCCGAAGAAGCACTATTGGTTAAATCTAAAGTCGCTGCCAAAGCGACCGATGCCTATGTGCATGACCACCCTTGGCAATCCATAGGGTTAGCCGCTGGGATTGGCTACATTATCGGTTGGTTAAGCGCGCGTCGTTAATCTATTATGGAAGCAACAGAACCGCATCAAAGCAAAGGGTTGTTAGCATCATTGTGTGGATTAGGGGCAACCCTAATTGCCATGATGCACACTCGTTTAGCGCTATTGGGAGTCGATTTAGAAGAAGACACTAGGCATTTATTTTTAATTGCTAAACTCACGCTCATCACCCTATTTTGCTTTGGTCTGGCGGTTGTGTTGCTGACCATATTAATCAGCGTGATCTTTTGGGACAATCACCGCATTCTAGTGCTGAGCCTGCTTACAGGATTTTTTGTGTTGTCAGGTATAGTCATTGGGCAATACACGCATAAAAAAATAAAGCAGAAACCCACATTATTTTCTTCTAGCCTGACGGAACTGGTAAAAGACTGGCAATCTTTGGATATTCACGCAAAGGATGTATCTTGAATCCGCTCACTGAACTCGCAATCAAGCGGCAGCACTTAATTGCAAAGTCGACCCTACAGCGTGAACAGATTGAGTTGTATATTGACGATCTACGTAGCCCAATAAAAACACTAGACACAGGAATAAGCGCTTGGAATTTCATCAAATCGCATCCAATCTTGATGCTGGGTTCCACACTCATGCTTTATCGGTTACGTTTTGTTTTTTTAACTAAATGGCTAGCACAGCTAGCAACACTCAGGCAGGTTTCACAATTACTAAAACGTATATTTAGTCATTAAGAATCAATTGATAAGTGGCTTTATCTATCGCATAGCAACTGCAAGCAACGGCTTCTAACGCTTTAACATTCAATATTTCTATATGCCCTCTTGCATAGCGCAAGGTGCGGCTTTTTTGCAACGCACCAGCCGCTTTGGTGATGCCAACTCGCCTAACGCCTAACATATCTGCTAATAACCCATGTGTGAGTTGCATCGAATTGGAATGCAAACGATCGTGGAACATCAATATCAATCTAGCCAAGCGCGCTTGCACCATATGAAAATGACCACATAACGAAGATTGTGCTAATTGATTCATGATCACACCCGCATACAAGTGTAAATGTTGTTCAATGGCTGGGTGGCGCGCAATCATTTTCATCAACAACTCAGTGGAGACGCGTAACACCATGCCCTCACTTTGCACCACAATAAGGTAGGGGGATTCATTGAGGCCTAACATGGTTTCTACACCCAACATACCCTCCTCGCCAACCAAACACACTTCCAACCCTTTTTCTTCGCTCTGCTGCAACATCAAAGCCACTACACAGCCCGATGGGAAATAAACATACTCGCTCACATCACCTGGCTGACTGAGCACGGTGCCTGCCGATAGATGCAACACGTCACTATGTTTAAGCACTAACTTGCGCGACGGCGCATCTAGGTGATTGATCAATTGATTACTGCATTCAAATGGGTTCATCCGCAAAGACTATCACTGCATCTCGCTTCATTCTGTACGCTTGCGCACATCCAAACAAGCATCATTTGTTACTTGGTATGTGTGGCAACAGACAGAAGCATGGTATTTAGGCGCATACATTGGTATGCATCATCCATTTTATTCATCAACTCAATTGGAGCATATATGCATCATCAATATATCGACAACAAAGGGAAATCCCCATTGCTAGGCGTACACCTGATGTGGAACAAAATAAGAGATGCTGCTAGCGATGCATTGCCTATCAAAGCTAAGCTGCAAGCAGAGGATACCGCACTCGCAGTTGAAAACACATCAGAAGACACCCCATCGTCTTGGCTAAACCAACAAGCTCATATCCGTAAACATCTCATTTTCAAGCACGTAAGCAAGTTTGAACCAACACTGAATTTACTGCCTACCGCCAGAAAATTTACACACGATAACGACTATCCATAACCCAAATTAAAGAAGGAGCACATCTCATGCAGATCAAACTTAAATATATGTTACCTAATGTGGCAACTTGCAAAAAAGTAAGAACCGCCTTGTTAAACGCGTCCATTCCAGAAGAATCCATTAGATTTATTGCAAAACCAGAAAAATCCTTGGGTGGGCTCAATGCCGCCAGTAATTTAGACAGTACAAATATGATCCATGAAGGTGAAAAAGGGATTGTATACGGCATAATATTAGGGTTAGTCAGCGGAATATACGTGTTGACGTTTCCCATTTGGATTACCGCCTCTCCAGCATGGTATGACGATGCGCCCTGGTATATGGTGATGGGTATTTTGATTTTTTTAAGTGCAATCATCATGGCATTTGGTGCCACATTGTTAGGCATGAATATTTTTAATACTGACCTCAATAGATACAAATCAGAAATCGATCAAGGTAACATTTTAATGATTATTTCCGTGCCGTTGAGTCAAGCCCATAAAATGCGCCAAGTTATTAAATCCAGCTTAATGGAAGATAAAGTAAAAGCGATATTGATCAACCAAATGAAAGTGTAGCCATTTCTGCAATGCAACAAGGTTATGAGCGGTCAAACGCCGCTTTAAATCCAAATCGTATTCGCAGACTTTCCTCACTCTTGGTCATGCATAAAAGCAGCACTTGCCCAGTCGACCCGCGCATATCTAGACAGCAATGATGGTTGCTTAATCGACCTATTTAGAGTGCTTGTGCGCTCCACCGGTGACGCCAAATTTTGCATAATGCTAATGCGATGATTAAGAGCAATACAGCCGGTAAAATCAATATGCCGCTATCTTCATGATAGACGGCATTCGCTTGCGTATCAAAGTAAATCCCCTCACTATTGAAAAGGGCTCGATACGGCCAATACAAATGAAAGTATAAGAAAAAGAAAATCAGTGAAGTGACCAGACTGGCAATTGATGCAATCAAAACGACAAGCTGAGTCATCCTGAACTTGGATTTAAATTGCATGGACTCTCACCTCCATGTTGAAAGTAATTGCATTTGAATGCACTGCATCTATTTAGCTATCCAAAAGCCCCATCTATTCTTGATTTCAGCAATATTGGCGTATAAATGCATGCAAATATTGCAAAGCTAATTATCCATAAAATGGAAGCCATCATCACCCAGCCCATATAAAAGTGTGCGGTGAACATGGGGACGATAGCACGAAATAATACACTGGCGATGAGCAGTACAAACGCCAGCCCGATCCAACGTGAGGGGTTTTTAATGTCACGTCCAGTATGGCCCAAAGCCACACGCGACATCATGCTGAGTGTCATTAGACCAATGCCGCCTATGGTGAAAATATGTAAAGTGAGTATAGATAATCCACGATGTTGACTTGGCAAACCATAAAAGAAAAAACCAAGATTAATCAGCCAAGCCGATACATATAAACTCCACAGCAATGGCACGCGCCATATGCCTGAAATATGCCAATTGCATAAACGATAACCGTTTAAAGCAAATAATGACCAGGCGAATAACGTGGTTAACCCAGCAATATTGAACACCATGGCATTGATAAACAATGCAACAAACAACCCCAATATGCTTAAGTCTAGCCATTGATATTGTGTTAACTGCACTTTAGTGTCAGTGCCTCTTTCAATAAAAAACGGAATAACGCGACGCCCCATCATCAAAATAAGGCTAATGAATAACAATACTGCGCCATTGATTGCGTATTGCATACCATGGGTGAGCAGGCCGAGACCACCAAGATAAAACACAATATTGCCTATCCACAGCAGTGTCACTTTACTGACCACAGCCAGTTGCTTCCATTGTTTGGCTTTTACAATCGGTAAAGTAATGGCAACAATCAGCATCAAGCCAAATAGCAGATCTAAAATGGCCACCCAAGGCAACAATTTAGCGCCAAATAAAAACAACACTCTGGCGGCACTCCAAAGTAAGAAAAGCAGCATCAATGGCTTGCCAAACAGTGTGGGTAAGCCGGTCCAGTTTTTGACTGCAGTGAGCAAAAAACCTGCCACCACAGCCATGCTGTAGCCATAGAGCATTTCATGTGCATGCCACTGGCTAATGGAGATGCGCTCCACGCTGATAGAAAAATACGAGAAATAAACTAGCATCCACACTGCGATTGAAAGTATCGCAAACAAACTGGCCCCTAAAAAGAATGGGCGAAACCCAAGATTAAATAAGGCGAGTTGTTTAACAGCTGCTTGATTCGATGGTTTGATTGGTATTTGCACGTTGACCTTTTAGCATGGTTGAGCAATTGAACATCACTTTACCAGACAGTCACCTGTGAATCGCCATCAGGATGACTTAAGCAGCAACATTTACTACGCCATGCATCAAAGTAAAAAACCGCCCTATTTTTTAAGATAGCACAGCTTTTAAATTATCTAAAAACAATGGATAACTTATGGTTATTTCTTATCTTTTGATTTTTTGATGTCTTTTCTATCCTTTGTATCTTTGTTAGTAGGTTTTTTATCCACTTTGCTACCTTTTTGTTCAATATTCACGGCATCTACTCCTAAAAAAATAAATGATTCATCGATTCAACCACCAGCCAACGGGCTGATAAATATCGAATTGATGCTGCCTATTTTAGATTCTGCTAACCCTCAGTCTGTACGCAGCCACACTTAATAATGCAATTATCCTAGATCACCACAATAGGCAGTTGCATATGTATGCCAACTCAACTTGAGAGCGGTTCAATTAAATTTAAAACAATGAAGAGTGTGTTGGCTAGCGTACAGATAAGCATTTCACAAATGCGCAAAATCCATCATTCCAGTAACGAGACGATCATCTAATGGATGATTTCACGTTACTTAAACACTAATAGGAGCTCAATATGAATTATCAAGAACGCGATACTTACGGCATGTACAGTAGCAACCAAGGCGAAGGACCGGGCCCACAATTGATGGGTGCAGAAACCTTAATCGGTAACGATGTATACAGTCGAGATGAAGAAGATTTAGGCGATATTAAAGAAATTATGCTGGACACTACAAGCGGCGAAATATGTTATGCAGTATTGTCATACGGCGGCTTTTTAGGCATGGGCGAAAAATTATTTGCTGTGCCTTGGCAAGCGCTTTCATTAGACACCGAGAATAAGCGCTTTATTCTAGATGCTGATAGCAACACTTTGGAGTCAGCACCAGGTTTTGACAAAAACAATTGGCCTAATATGGCAGATGAAACATGGGCGAATAGTCTGCATAGTTATTACGGTACACAGGCTAAACATGGTATTAAAAACGGTTTTAGTTCAAATGGTTCTAGTACAAAAGGCTGAAATTCGAATGGTTCCAATTCAAATGGGTCGAATTATTAATTGAGAGTAATGCTTTAGAATCGACTCCTCCACCGCCCTTTCATGGGGTGGTTAGGCTCTCGTCACGGAGAGCCTTTTTTTAGTTACTTTTGATATTCTAAATATCTGTCTGACATGTTTGAATACTCCTACATGCTTTACGCTAGCCATATACACCACCGGACTCTAGCCAACATTGTTTTATAAAACCAGTCTGGCATTGGTCGTTCTTATGGCGAAGTGAATGCGGATGTTTTATCCATTTATAAAGCGTTACTTGAGTTAGAAAAAGATGCGTTTGGATCCACGCTCGATGCGTATAAACGACTAGAGATTATGGATAGTTTAGATACGCTTGAAGCGAGATTAAGTAAAGTTGAAATCCCAGCTGCATTTGCCGATATGTTTTATGGCTTACGCGGGCATATCAACTTTGCGCGCGCGGCTGTTGGCAGAACAAATCTCTGAAGCAAATGAATGATTTTAGAAAATTGAATGTTAAGATTCAACATCTAAAATATTCATATGTACTCATCTAGTATAAAAAAACCAAATGGAACTCTCTTATTTCGTTGATCTTTTCTTACATCTTGATAAACACCTAGCAGTGTTTACTGCAACTTGGGGCATCTGGATTTACGCCTTACTCTTTGCCATCATTTACATTGAAACTGGCTTTGTGGTGATGCCTTTTTTACCGGGTGATTCTCTACTTTTCGTTGCGGGTGCAATTGCCGCTTTAGGCGGAATGAATTTACTTTTGTTGATGGTGTTATTATCAGCGGCAGCCATTGCAGGTGATGCTACCAATTACTCTATAGGTAGGTGGTTTGGGCCTAAAGTATTTGCTTGGGAAGACTCGAGATGGTTCAATAAAGAGGCCTTTAACAAAACAAATGCCTTCTATGAAAAACATGGTCCATTAACCATAGTCATCGGTCGCTTTATGCCTTTTATTCGCACATTCACACCATTTGTGGCGGGTGTAGCCAACATGTCCTACCCTAAATTTGCTTTTTACAACGTAATTGGCGGTTTGCTATGGGTATGCGGCTTAACGGGGTTGGGCTATCTAATTGGTAATAATGCTTGGGTTAAGGAGAATTTTTCTCTCGTAACGTTGGCAATGATTATTGTGCCCGGCCTGCCTGCTGTCTGGGTATTTTTAAAACATATGTACGACGCGCGTTTTAAGCGTTAAGCCATTGTTTTTTAAAGTAGTCTAAACCTGTTCTTTGATTTTCAACCTAGCGCTAATCTCGCTTATTTTTGATGTGGATTGGGTTTCAGCCGTATAAAAATGACCATCAATATTGATTTTTGAGTCTTGCCAATTGCAAAGCTGTTGTTCTGCGTGAAATCGACTTACACCATACGTCGCTTCAATCAGTTTGGACAAACGGGCGCGCTTACCTTCCACTTTGTCTAACTGTTGTCCATCTACTTTGTGCCAATGCTGTTTGATGATGACCTTAAATACGTCCCAGTTATCTTCAATATGTCGCCATTGCATGATGCTTCCCTTATACGTCATTGTTACAATCATTTGTAATGACTGCATCATCTGCAATATCAAAGCGAGTGTCCGTGCGATAGCTAACATATTTGCATCATGCGTAGATTTAATTTGATGTGAGCAAAATAAAGAGATTGATATCACTCTATTACTCACCAAAAAATGGACAAACCAAACTAAAACAATATTTAAATTTGTAAACTAGCGCACAGTCGTTAAATAAAGTTTGGACAATAATTGGTCGCCTATTTTTTGGTCCATTTGGAGAGTTTTCTTGAAAGCATTCAATCGTTTTATATTATTAGCCTGCGCACAATAGTTGAATTAAATAGTAGGTTTAAATTAAGCAGTCAGTGTTGCATGTGATTGCATCACCCTGCCATTACCCTTATTTCTCATGCGCCAACACCTGCTTTGTTTTAGTAACCAGTGAAGCACAAAACATCTGAAAATCATCGATATACGTAAAGGCAACAGGAATAACCAGCAAGCTCAAGGCTGTCGAAGTAAGCAGGCCACCAATGACCGCAACCGCCATCGGGCTGCGGAATGAGCTATCGCCTGCTCCCCAAGCCAAAGCAACAGGCAGCATACCTGCAGTCATTGCAATGGTCGTCATGATGATAGGTCGCGCGCGCTTGTGACAGGCATCAATTAATGCGTCTAATCTGGCCATGCCATGGTCGCGACGCGCCATAATGGCGTACTCCACCAATAGTATTGAGTTTTTAGTAGCAATGCCCATCAGCATCACCAAACCAATCATCGATGGCATAGAAAGCGCTTTACCGGCGACAAGTAACCCTAAAAATGCACCACCTAGTGATAGCGGCAAAGCGACTAATATCGTGACGGGTTGTAGGAAATCTTTAAACAAGAGCACTAGCACAAAGTATATGCAGAGGACGCCAGTCAGCATAGCCAAACCAAAACTAGCAAATAGCTCACCCATCATTTCAGAATCGCCTATTTCGGTAAATTTAACGCCTGCAGGTAAGTTCTGTATGCTCGATAACTGCTTGACCTCCTCGCTGATATCGCCTAACTGTGCTCCAGAGAGCTCAATGTTAAATTGCACGTTGCGTGCGCGATCGTAGCGATCGACCACCGCGGGCCCACTTTTAATGTCTAGGCTCGCTACCTGCTCTAATGGTACCGGGCCACGGCTACCAGTCACAGCCAGTTTGCCTAAAACACTTAAATCGCGTTTTGCTGCATCATCCAACTTCACTAAAATTGGCACTTGGCGTTGCTCTAAATTGAGTTTTGGCAACATTTGTTCATAGTCGCCTGCTGTCGCAATGCGAAGCGTTTCGCCAATTGCATTGGTCGTCACGCCTAAATCTGCAGCCTTTGCAAAATCTGGCGTCACAACCACTTCTTGCCGTACCAATGACGCGCTGGATGCAATGTTGCCGATGCCTTTGAGCTTGCGCAAATCTGTTTCTAGTGCGCGTGCGGCAATCCTTAGCGATTCACTGTCATCACCAGTGAGGGCAATGACATACTTTTCGCCCGAGCCACCCAAGCCGACATTTACTTTAGTAGCAGGTAGCGCTTGTAATTTTTCGCGCATTTCTTGCTCTATCACTTGCTTTTTCGGGCGCTCGCCACGTGGGTCTAACTGAATAGTGAGCGTCGCCATTCGAGTTTCACTGGCGCCACCTCCTGCAAATGGATCGCTACCTGCTGCACCACCACCCACCGTGGTGTAAATGGTGTTGATATGCTTAATGTTGCTGAGTATTTGTCGTGCGCGTTCTGCGCTGGCAGTGGTCTCAGCCAATGTACTACCAGGCGCAAGTTCTAATCTCACTTGCGTTTGCGAGTTGTCGTCTGCAGGCACAAAGCCCGTCGGTAAAAATTGAATCATCCAAATCGACATTACAAAAAAACCGATGGCAAATAACATCGTCAACACACGGTGCTGGATACACCAACGTGCAAGTTTGAGATAGGTTCTCATCACCACGCCATCTTGTTCTGTATGTTGATCATCTTGAATAAAGTACGCTGCCATCATTGGGGTAAGGAGTCGCGCCACCACTAATGACGCAAATACCGCAATGGCTGCGGTCCATCCGAATTGTTTAAAAAACTTGCCTGGAATACCACTCATAAATGCTGTGGGTAAAAACACCGCAATCAAGGTAAAAGTAGTGGCGATGACTGCCAAACCGATTTCTTCAGTTGCTTCAATAGCAGCGTCATAAGCCGATTTACCACCGCGCACGTGACGTACGATGTTCTCTACCTCCACGATGGCATCATCTACCAAAATACCCACGACCAAAGACAAGGCTAACAGCGTGACCACGTTGATAGAAAACCCCAAATAATGCATGCCGATAAAGGTAGGGATCACTGATAACGGCAGTGCGACAGCTGTGACGAACGTGGCACGGAAATTACGCAAAAACAACCACACGACAACGATTGCCAGTAGTGCGCCTTCATACAACATCACCATAGAGGCATCGAACTCTTCTTGCACTGGCGCCACAAAGTTGAAGGTCTCCGTCATTTCAATATCAGGGTGCAGTTGTCGAATTTCATCTAGTGCTTTATTTACACCAGAACCCACCTCTAACTCGCTTGCACCCTTACTGCGCGTGATTTCAAAGCCAATCACTTGCTTGCCGTTTAACAGTGCGCTGGTTTTCTTTTCAGCAACCGTGTCTTTAACTTCTGCGATTTCTTCTAAGCGAAATTGGCGTCCGTCAGACAGAATAATGGTCGTTGCAGCAAGTTCTTTTGCTGATTTAACCGTGGCAATGGTGCGTACAGGTTGTTCACTACCACTAATTTTAGTCACACCACCAGAAGCTTCTAGTTGGGTGATCCCTAACTGACGCGAGATATCTGCCACCGATGCATTGAGTGCTTGCAGTTTCGCAGTATTCAGCTCTACCCATATCTGTCTGGTGGCGCCACCCACACGTGACACACTGCCCACCCCTTTGACCGCGAGTAATTTTTTAGTGAGTGCATCATCCACAAACCAAGACACGGCTTCTTCATCCAACCGATTAGACGCAATGGTGAACGCTAAAATAGGAGAACTGGCCAAATCCATTTTTTTAACAATTGGCTCACGTAAATCACTTGGCATGTCAGCACGCACTTCAGACACGGCAGAACGCACGTCATCCACTGCCTCTTGCACAGGTTTTTCTAATCGAAATTCAGCAGTAATCGTCACACTACCGTCTTGAATTTTGGTGTATATATGGCGCAAGCCTTGTAGCTTAGCGAGGCTGTTTTCTATTTTACGGGCGACTTGGTTTTCTAATTGAGTGGGCGATGCACCAGGTAGCGCGGCGACCACTGAAACAGTGGGTAAATCCAGATCTGGGAAGTTTTGGATTTTCATGGCACTGAAGCTCATGAAACCAGCAAGCGTCAGCAGAATGAATAAAATTAAACTTGGAACTGGGTTTTTAATTGACCAAGTTGAAATATTCCAGCTTTTAGCGCCATTAGCATCAGTCATTCAAAGGCTCCGCAGACTGGTTTTGATTGGCATTGATGGCTGACTTTTCTACTCTGACCAAATCCCCATCAGCCAAAAATGCACCGCCAGAAACGACATAATCGCCATCTAATATAGGCAAATCTAGCACTTCTATTAATTGGTCTTGGCGTGACCCCAAGTTTACTTTCACTTGCTTGATATGTTGCGTGTCATCCACTTGCATCACGTAGCTAAAGCCATCGCGCATCACAATGGCACTGGCAGGCAACGTAGCGCCTTCACTTTCCGTCAGCAGTAGCTTACCTTTGGCGAACATGCCCGGCTTAGCACTGCCGTTAGGTATATCGACATAAGCAATGGTGTTGCGCGTTGCGGTATCCGCCATCGGCGCAAGCATGCGCACTTTTCCTGTGATTTCACTATTGTCTGGCAGTGTTAGTTTCACTTCCATACCTAGTTTTACTTTCCCAGCATCTGTGGAATTGAATTCGCCACGCCATTCGATACGTCCTTGCCGGATCATGCGAAACAGCTCTAACCCGGGTGTTGCCACCTGCCCTACGGTAGCAGCGCGTGATGATATAAAGCCATCATCCGGCGCAGTTAATATCGTTTGTTTGAGTCGCACCTGTTGCATCAGCACCGCAGCCTGTGCAGCTTGCACTTTCGCCTGCATGGTGGCTTCAAGTGTTAGCAACTGCTCCACCTGCTGACGACTCAGCGCCCCACTCTCTTGAATTGTACGCGCACGACTAGCATTGCCTTCGGCTTCCATCGCAGCCGCTTTTGCATCGGCAACATTCGCTTGCGCTTGCGCCAAATCTGCCATGATGGTGCTGTCATTAAACCTTGCCAGCACTTGTCCGCGTTTCACATGGTCGCCCACATTGACCAAGACCGAATTGAGGGCAAGACCGCTGACTTCTGTACCGATAATGGCTTCTTGCCAAGCTGCAACTGAGCCGTTGGCAGCGATGGTTTTAGTTAGCATCGTGCGTTGCGGCTTGACGGTTAAGACCGTAAGGGCAGGTTTTACGCTTGGCGTCATCTCAGCTTTGGATGTTAATTCGTCAGATGGATGGTCCCCTCCTACCATCCAAACCAGCCACCATAAACCCAACGCAATAATTGCGATGATGAGCGCATATCGCAGTTTTTGTTTACTCAGCATTTGTGATTTCCTCTTTCGCAACATCGCCAGAAGCTTTGTAGTCATTCACTTCTAGACCTGATACTTGTTTGTTATCTTGTTCCATAATTGGCATATCCTGTTCCCAACCGCCTCCCGCAGCGCGGTAAAGATTAAGCCACGCATTTGCCCTGCCCTGCTGCAAGGCAAGCGCGCTTACTTGCGCATTCATCAGTGCACGCTTGGTTTCTTCTACCTCAATCTTGCTTGCGAATCCCGCCTTATATCTGCTCTCCGCTGCGTTGTTATTCGCAGTGAGCTTTTGTAAAGCAATCGCCACACTTTCTTGCCGTTGCCCTGTCGAGTGCAAATTCACCAACGCACTCTCAGTTTCTTTGACGGCCGTCTGGATCACACCACGGTATTTTGCAGCTGCTTCCACATATCGAGCATCGGCAGCTTCTTTGCTGGCTGCCAACTCACCACCATCAAATATCGGCAACGAGACACTGACTGGCCCGAGAGACCAAACGCGTCCTTGGCTTTCGAATAAATCGCTTGTCATTCTCATCCAACCAATAGAGCCGTTGAGTGTGACTTTAGGCAAACGATCAGCCGCCGCTTTTTTTACATTGGCTGCCGCACTTACTAAATCTAGCTCCGCACGATATACGTCGGGTCGTTGCGCGAGCGCTTGTGATGGGACTTCATTAATAATAAATAGCTTATTCAAGTCTAACTCGGGTGTAGACACCTCAGCTTGAGCTAATTTTTGACGTACTGCTTGCTCATTCATGTAGGTCAGTGCAACCATATTCTTGATTTCTACTTCACATAGTCCAGCTTGTTCGATCGCTTGCTGTCTCGCATCTGCATCATTTGCTTGAGCCAATGAAACCTTCGCACTATCTGAAAAGCCAGCACCAAAAGCAATTTCTGTTAAGCGCGCAGTTTCTGCATGCGATTGGACAATTTGCGCTTTAATTGCAGACTGTTGTTGGCAAAGTATGTAATTAAAATAACTGGTGGCAACCTCTGCGGCAATCGCCACGCGTGCCTCATGCCAGCCTGCTTTTGCAGCATTCTCTTGCAATATATAGGCATCTCGTAACGATTTGTTTGCGCCATACAAATCTAGCTCCCATGCAGCTTGTAGCCCGATTTGCGTCGTATTGACTGGTACGTTAATAATCCCGAAGTTACTCTGCCCCCCGGAAAACTCCATATCTTCAGGTTGTTGCAAGGCGCGAGTTGCACTGGCGTTGGCATCCAACTTTGGCAGGCGCGCCGCATTGGCACGTACACGATTGGTTTTAGCATCTGCCAGATTTGCCAGTGCGGTGGCGAGTGTGGGTGCATGTTGTTGAGCGCTGTTAATCAACGCCAACAGTACTGGATTGGGGTAACGTTGCCAGAACTCGTTTAAATTATTAATTTCGCCACCATGTGGCAACGGCGCTTGCCAATTGTCTGGCAACTTAGTTTCTTCTACGGTTTGCTTAGGATTAAACTTTTGTGTGAACTCATCTAACATCGCGCAGCCGCTTACACTGACCGCAAGGCTCGTGACCCACAAAGCGCTCAACAGAGCATGTTTTAAGTGCGCCATCATAGTGTCTTTCTACGTTTAGATTCAGCTTCTACCATACTCATGGCAAAGCGTATTAATGCTGCATGTGTTTGGTTCAGCGCTTGTTCAGTATTTGTGATTTGCGGGCAGAATTGTTCAATCACATCCCGGCCGCACAATAGATGCACACCCATGCCAACAATACTGATAGCCAGCCGTTGCAAATCGTCATCAATAGCTTTCAGACCAAGATAATGCTGCAACGCTTGCTGTAAAAAATGTAGACTAGGTTCAATTTCGTTGGTAAAAGTATCTGCCCACAGCCCTGTGGGCTCTACCATCTCACGCATGTGTAGGCGCATGCAAAGTTTGGCCATTTCCCCTTGTTTCAGCGGTGCTATAAAAGTGTTGAATAGCGCGTGAAGGAATTGTTCCAGCGTAGGTGCTGACTTCTTCAGTGCGTTGACATCCATAGGACTGGGCATCATCTCAGTGAAAGCCGCACGATATAAGCCATTCTTATCACCAAAATAATAAGAAATTGCTGACACGTTCACCTGCGCCTCTTTAGCAATCTGGCGAACAGTAGTGCGCTCAAGCCCTTGGTTTGCAAATAGTTTTAATGCAACTAGGAGAATATGCTCGCGCGAGGAAATATCGTTATGTTGTGTTTTCATTACAATTAAATCAAACGTTTGTTTGAAAAATGTTAGTGTAGAGACAAACAAACGTTTGAGTCAAGGGAATTAGCAACGCTACGTTGATGTAGCAAGAATGAGTTTACATTTGAACTGAAACTGACTTTTGGCGGGAGAGAGGGATTACTAAAACTACCGCTAAAAATTGATAAATAAGGGTTTAACAAAATATAAACCTTAGTTACCCCCAAAGTTACCCCAAAAAATGTATTGTTTAGCTTATTGAAAGAGATAATAAATATAGATTTGATTTAAATTTTATGTCTTCTATGGGGACAAAGCGGTCTTACAAACTCGATACATTAAATCTGCTATCAAACGTAAATCTTCGGAAAAATTTACTAATTAATCTTACTCTGACCCCAATTTGTTACGGGCTGATTCAAGGATCATTAATAAAGGCGAATAAATTAGTTTTACAGCAAGGAGGCTTTGCAGACCGATTGAGTAAGCCGGCCCATGTTGCTAAAAAAGAATGAACAAAGTCTACTAGGCGGGCATTTATGGGATCTCGAGTCAATTACAGCGCCTTATATCGCCTTTACGTTGCAAATAATCAAAGTTTGGAGTTGTCCCATCTAAAATTTCTGGGGTTCTTTCTTGTACATCCTTTGAGATATACAAGGCGCACTTCTTGTCAGCCATACATTTTTTTACGTAATCAAATCCATCACTTGCTTCTAAGTCAGCTAGACACTTCGCTGACTTATAATCACCATCCTTTAGAGATTTTGCAATATCTCTAGACATTTCATATCGTGAAAATGTATTAAAGGTATTTTCTTCTTTGTAAGATTGTACAAATATATATTGAGCTAAGTAGAAGCCAATTAGAAATGCTACTAACAATCCCAATAGTAGAAGAATGATGAATACAGGTTTTGATTTCAGTAATTTTTTCATAGCTTAAAGTCCATTTTCCACTGGCGTATTGATGTCATGTATTTTCACTTCGCACTTACATTTAGTATCTGGGTCAGTAAAACCATGTTGCCCTTTGTAGATTCTATATGGCTCGCCACAACTGGGCTTACACAACCACTGCACACATGTCATCGGCATACACGCCTGAGCTGCAGCTTCAGATAAAAAGGAGAACATACAGCCCGCACTTCTTGCACCTATACCAAGTGCATCTTCAGTATTACCCGGGTCATTAGTACTCGGCTTAGCAGGTGTGGGCTTATTACCCTTTGGATAATAAGTACCCTTATTTGCTGGTCCGCCAGCCAATCCCTCAGGATCTACATACCTTAGCGGGTCATTTTCTACGTAGGCATAGGTGTTTATACCACCTTCTAAACCTATCGGATCACTAGTGGTATATCTACCCGTCCTTGAATTGTAATCCCGATAGTAGTTATAACTCAGTTGCGTTGCAGTGTCATACAGTTGACCCGGGAATCGGAGGTTATAAGTGAACGTGCCTAAAGCACTTGGGTTGTCATCCGGTGGCATCAATCACTCTTCCTGCTTCTACTTTAGTGATACCTGCTTGCGTTGCGATTTCTGCAATTAATTCTGATTTATTCATTTACACTCCATTTTGTTAATTGTTGAATGACATCGAACCCTTACTTTGCTTGGTATAGCGTGATGTGCCAACCAGTAAAGCGCTCTCACCAACTAATCGTTAGATATCAATATTGTTTCAAGTCCGTGTTGCTCAAGCTTAACTGGCGCAATATTGCTCAGCCCTTGCAGGAACTGCTCTGAATCCTTGGTGTTAATCACAGCAGATATATTGCGGTTAGCTTTACCTTGTGCGATAAGCGGCTTACTTCTGTATCTAGATAAAGTGTCTGCAACTTCATATACGTCCGCACCTACAAATATCAGCTTACCTTGCTGGAATACAAATGCATCGCTTGCATTTCTTTTTACAGTTACGCTTGCCTTGTTTGGTGCAATTTCAGCCACTTGACCATTGGTGAGAATAATTGTGTTTTGCGGAGATTTAGACTCAACTTGCACACGTCCATGTTCAACGCTCACGCGTACTAATTTGCTTAATTTATTCACGGCAAATTTAGTACCTAATACAGTCACTTTTGTAGTGTCTGTTTCCACTACAAATGGGCGGTCGACATCTTTAACCACTTCAAAAATTGCCTCCCCATGCTTAAGTAATATATGGCGTTGATTGCGATAGTATGTGACTTGCATTTCACTCTTAGCACTTAAGGTGACTTGGCTACCGTCTTCTAATGTTTGCTTAGAAATTTGACCAACAGGATTACTTTTAGCAATTTGTAACAACGGTTGAGATTGCCATTGCTCATATTGGTTGACGGTAAACAATGAAACCAAACCAACGACGATAAAAACACCTAAGCTCACAGCTGTTTTCATGAGTTTATGTTTGCGACTCTCGCGCGATAAGAACCGTTCTTGCTCTAGCGCATCCGCAATCGCTTTTAACTTATCGTTTGCGCTTAAATCTTGCATTGTTTCTGCAATGCTTGCGTACTCTTCTCTGTGTTTTGGATTAGACATTACCCAAGCTTCAAACTGACTACGGATTAAATCGTCAGGTTCTGCTGAGCGCATGCGAATATACCAACGGGCAGCACTCTCACTTATGTTTTGGGCAGTCATATCGTGTATTAAAGAATAAGTTGTCTAGCCGCGCGCAAATCTAACATTGCGCGAATAATATGACGTTCAACCATGTTGACGCTAATATTTAGCATGCTTGCAATTTCCTTGTGGCTAGTGCCATCCACATGAAATAACCAAAAGACTTGGCGACATTTTGCAGGCAAACTATCCACCACTCGTTGCAATTGAAATAAGCGCTCTTTGATTTCAGCCAATTGCTCTGGCGAATGTGCAAAATCCTGCTGTGTGATGGCCTCAGCATCGTATGAAATAAACTTTGAGTGGTATCGATATTCATCAATCAATAAATGTGAAACTATTCCCCTCAAATACGCATGCGGCGATTCCTCACGCTGCGGATTTTTAGAGATTGCAAATCGTATTAACGCATCATGCAAAATATCGCGGGAGCGCTGAACACACGTAGTTTTAAATGTAATACTGTTTAGCAGTTCGGAATAAGCCCAACTTAAATTAATTCCACCCCACATCAATTGATTGTCCATACACAACTACTGCAAATACAATGCCAATATAAAGTCAATTTAAGTGTTTGTTTTTATTGATAAAATAAATATACATGGTTGATTATAACCACATCTGTTTGTATACAACCAATAATTACAACCAACTCTGTTTCAGCAATACAAAATTATGCCTATTATTCCAACTTAAACCCCACAGGGATTGTCACCGTAAAGGTCTTACGCTCTAAATTGGCATGTAACGCCACCTTCTCAATCGCCTTTTTAATCGTTCTCATCGCTTCTTCATTCAATACCTGGTGTTGACTCGCTTCTGCTAATTCCACTGAAACAAGCTTACCTTGCTTAAAGCTGGCAATCACTTGTACCTCCCCTTCCAAATGTCTTCGTATCGCAATAGTCGGGTACTGTTTGAGTTTATTCACCATGGCTGCCAAGGCTTTGCCATAACCATCCCATACTTCGTCTGAGGACGCTACTTCGCTGGACCTTGCCGTGACTTGTTGTGCAGTGCTAGATGTGGTTGGTTCTGTATGAGTCGTTGCTGTGTTGGTCTGTGTGGGTGTGGCGGTGGGGTTAGTCTGAGCTGATTGTGTTGGTAGTGGTTTTTGGGGTGATTCTTCCTGTGTGTCTGGTGGTGTTTCATTCGATTGTTCTACAGGAATTTGATAGCTTGGATCAGGTACAGGTGTGGGGGTGGCGAGTACTGGACGCTCTGTTTTTGCTTTAAGTGGTTTGGTCACTGGTGTGGGTGGAATCACTTTGGTTGGCTCGCGTTGTACTTCTGCTGGTGGTACAGCTTGTGTGGGTGGTTGTGTTGCTGCAGGTGTGGGTTGTTCTGGTAACGGGTTTAACTCGATCTGTATGCTGGTACTGCGTGGTTGTAGGCTCTGCTGGTTAAAGTACGGGTACACATAAGCAATGGCGGTATGCAATAGCATGGAGGCGATCAATGCCCAGACTAGAGATTGGTCTTCGTTGTCATGAGTGGGCACAAGAAATGATTGGTGGTAAGTATGCATGGTGCGGTTGTAATGAATATAAAGGCTGAGGCTAGCTGTGTTTGAAGGTAGACAGTTGCGTCAATTAAGGGCTAACCGCTTCTGGCAGCATCACAAAGCTAAACTTGGTGATGTTGGCACGTTGTATAGCGGCCATGACTTTCGCCACAGTGCCATAGGCAGCATGTTCATCGGCATAGATTTCAATGGCTGGATCGGTGCTGGCTTTGAGCATATTCAGTTCATCACTGAGTGCGGTGATGGTAATGAGGGTGGTGTTGAGGGTGATGTCCCCCTGCGGGGAGATACTAAGCTGTAAGGTCTTAGGTTCGGTCTTGGCGATTTGGGCATTGGCTTGCGGCAGTTTGACGGAGACTGCGTTCATGAGTAAGGGTGCGGTCACAATAAACACGGTGAGTAATACCAGCATGACATCGACCAGTGGGGTAACGTTGATTTCGCTCATGACTTGGTCTTCTTGATTGTTCAGTAGCATGCTCATGGTAGTTTGGCACCCATGCCAGATTTCACGATGAGGTAGTGAAAGGCAATACCGAAGTTCTCAATTTGGGCATTGGAGCGTTTGAGTTGTCTGAGAAAGTAGTTGTAGGCGAGTACGGCAGGTACGGCAGTGGCAATACCAATACCGGTGGCAATCAGGGCCTCCCCTATTGGGCCTGCGACGACATCAAGCCCTGCTGAGCCTTTGCTAGAGATGTCTTTGAGGGCATGCATGATGCCCCATACCGTACCAAACAAGCCAATAAAGGGGGCGGTAGAGCCAATGCTGGCAAGGATGGCGAGTCCCTTTTCTGTATGGGATTGTTCGATATGGGCTTGTTGTTTGAGTACAGCGGTGACCAGTTCTTTTCTGTCGTCATGGTTAAATGCGTTCACACTGAGACGTAAACGTTTCCATTCATCCAAGCCAGCTTGGCAAATCCTTGCCAAGCTGCCATCGGTGAGTTTGGTATTAGCACGTACGTGCTGGAGATCTTCTGCTTGGCTGAATTCTTCTAGAAATAGGTGGTTGCGTTTGTTGAGTTGGTAAAAGCTGATGAACTTATGGATAACGACTCCCCATACGACGATAGACATGAGGGCGAGTAAGATAAGTACGCTATCGATGATACTGGGGAGTTGGAAGAGCATAGGGTTCCTTTGAGTGTTGTTTGTTGTTAGTTTTATAGTTGGTTGAAAGTCATCGTTTAGAAGCTAGGCTTGGCGTTGGGGTCAAACTGCCAGTTCAGGCTGAACCACACACCACGGGGGGCGCCGGGGGCGATGAAATTTGTACTTAACCAGTCGTTCGAATTATGGTTATATCCACTTGGCCCTATGGCTCCTTGAATTGAAGGAGAAAAAGGGTTACGTCCCAGTCTGCCAGCACTGAAATACTCTTTATCAAAAAGATTATTAACAAATAATGACGCAGTCCACTCCGGCGACAATTTATAACTAGTTTGGAAATTAAAGGTTGCATAACCTGGTAACACACCAGGGTTAGTTGAAACCTGTCTAGGCACAAGCACACTTTGTGGTGTGCCGTTTTCATCTTGAATAGTCACAAGCCGATTTTGCACTTGTCCAACTCTATGCTGATTGTTTTCATTGCCCCTGACATAACTGTCAGAATGCATGACAGCACTTAAACCTACAGTCCATTTCTCTGTCATTTTGTAACTCAAGCTAGCATTTAAGTTGTGCAAAGGCACGCCAGGCATTCGGTTACCTTTTTTCACTTCAATAACATTACTTCCGTATTCCTGACTAAACCTTGCACTACTGTTGTCTTCATTCAGCATAATAAAGTTATCTTCAAATGTCGCATCTGTCAGGCCGTAATTAAGCGAAAAGCTTATCTTATCAAATTGCCCAGAAACCCCAGCCTCTATGCCTCTTCGGCGCGTTTTACCAATGGTGTCAAATAAACCTTGTGAGTTACCAATAGCAACAAAATAAATGTCATCTTTTAAATCTGTTTGGTAAGCACCCAAGTTCCATTGAATATTCTCGCCACCTAAAAAATTATCAAAATTACCTCGCATGCCAATGTCATAGCTGGTGGCTTTAATTTGTTTCAGGAATGGATCGCCAGATAGCGTGTTTGGTAAAGAGCATTGACGGTTCTCGGCGATACTCTTAGCGGCATAATCAAAACGATCAGCAACACCATCTAAATTGTCATCATAACTAGCAACCACTGCTGGCGTTTTATCAAAAGCACAGCCTAACTCAATGACGCTTGGTGTGCGTGTTCCTTGAGAAACATTGCTATAAACATTAAGATTTTCTTTAGCTTGCCAAGTTACACCTAATGAAGGGTTTAAAGAGTAATAACTAAATTTCTCTGTTTCCGCAGGGTCAAGATTGCTGCGAGTTAATGGCGACCTAAAATTTGTCGGTGTGTTTTCACAATCCTCATCACTGGTACAAATGTCATGACCACTTGGATAGTTAAGCAAATTACCTAAACCATAAGCAAAAAAGCCATAGCGCGTTGCAATATTATTTTGAGACTGCGTTTCGTTATATCGTGCCGACGCATTGAAATTCCAATTTTTAACAGGCGTCCAAGTTTCACTCAAATAAAGACTTTTTGTTGTATTGGTGCCGCCAAAATCATTATTGTTTAATGGAATGGTCGCCGCTGTAAATTGAGGATGAATTAAATCTGGCGCTAAGAATGCATTGCGACTGGCATCTAACATGCCGAATCTTTGGTCATTGGTGTAGGTCGCTTTCGCTGCATCAATTGATGCCCCAACCATAAATTTATGATGCTCAAAATTCCAGTTGAGTTGGATTGAAGCACCATCCACAATTTGGTTGATATTGTTATCTGTTATTACAGCTGTTGGCGTGCCTTCAACATACCCAGGCTGACCAACATATGCGCCATCGATTAAAGTTGGGAACTGTGCTCCAGACTCTTTAATATTATATGGTCCCGGAAAATCCTTATCAGTATTTTCAAGCGCTGATGCAGGCTGACATTTATCAATATTCACGGCGGGTTTAATGACGACGTAATTTTTAATCACATCACCATTTGCAGCCTCTGTGTAATAGTGCGTATCAATGCCTGCAAACCAATATACATTTTCCCCCTGAAAGCTAGGCGTGTTAAGAAAGCCATAATCTGAAAATATACTTGGATTTACTGTATAAGAAACATCTGTGCCCGTTACATAGTCAGTTGTTGGTCCCACAGGTTGGGTAACGTATTCAAATGCACGATTTAGAATTTGGTTTGCATATAAGTTTGAGGTTGAATCAAAAAACTCTTTAAAGGCCGTACTAAAAAACTCAGGTAGTGCGGCGTTTTGATTGGCGGCGTACTTACCGTCTAAATCTACAATGCCGTTACCGTTGAAATAGTCAGTTGTAAATTCTGAACTAAAAAAATCCTCACCTGCACTCAAGTTGATAGGAACGACTAGATAGTCTGGAATTCCATAGGGATTGGTACTTTTGAATAAGCAGGTGAACTCTTCACCCTCAGCTGGCAAGCGCCTTGCTGTTCTTAATTCAGGCCAGTCGGTAAAAACGTCTGCGCCTGTTTGTCTTCGTTTACTGTCTCTTCTGTAAACTTGTGCTGTTACAGAGAAGTTATCGCTTACAAAATAACTACCTGATAGCTGAAATTGTTGCAGTCGATTTTTAGTGGTATCTTCAGAAGTGAATGACGCGTTACGGTCTTGAGCATACATTTCACTAGGTAATAAGCCATTACCTACCAAGTCTGTTCCGACAATAAGTGTGCTTAAGTTAAGGTCGAGCTTATCACCTCTGTAACTCGCCTTACCAAAAAACTGATTGACCTTGCTCGGTGAATTCTCCCGCCAGCCATCTTCTAAAAAAAAGTTACCTGCACCAAATATGCCAATAGTACCATTGTTCCAGCCACCTTCAGCCTGTAGTTGCTTTCTGCCGAATGATCCCGTCAGGACTTCTGCATCAACTCCTGCATTGTTAAAGCCATCTTTAGTTTTCATTGAAAATGCACCACCGAGTGTGTTGAGCCCAAAGATTGGGTTAGAGCCTGGGAATACATCAACGCCTGCTAATGCGTTCATGGGAATCATGTCCCAGTTCACTACATCTCCAAACGGCTCATTCACACGAATACCGTCAAAGAAGACTGACAATCCCTGTGATGTGCCAATCTGCGGGCCAGCAGTAAAGCCTCTGTACTGCACATCCATTTGAAATGGATTGCCTTGGTAATCATTGACAGTGACGGACTGTAGTTTTTTATTCATTAAGTCAGTAATGCTTAATGAGTGAGAGTCTTTAATTTCTTTTGCAGTGATGCTCTGCACATTGCCAGGGATTTGTTCTTTGGTTAAGCCTAATCCTGGCAATGGGCCTATCTCGTAAAAGCGTTTGGCACGAACTTCAATTCTATCCAATTGGATATCTTCTGGATTTTCAGCAAGTTTCTGTATGTAAACTGTTGTGCCTTCAACTTTTGCTGCTAGGCCTGTTTTGGCTAACATTCTTTGCAAAGCGTCTTTTCTCGTCATGGTGCCTTTAATGGCAGCCGACTGCTTACCCAGCACCAAATCTGTAGGAAATGCAATATTCATATTGGCCATTTTCCCCAACTGATCAAGCGCAGATGCTAGCGGCTGGCTTGGAATATCTACAGTAACTGGCGCCATAAATGTTTTATCTTGTTCCATAGGAATTTGCGTATTGAGCTCGGCGCCCAGCAGGTTTGTTGAATTTAACAACACTGCAGAAACTGCCACCACCAACGCTCGCTTATTAATCTTTTTCAAAAGATAGTCCTCATTTTCTTTGCCAATACCCTTTATCGTTTGAGCAATCAAAACCCTGATGTCCAAACTCAAAAAAATGAGAAATATCTAATTTATTTTTTGTGCTGTACTTTCTGTGTATAAATAAATGTTTAAAGAATCATTAAAAACTTGGCTTTGCATTAGGGTCAAACTGCCAGTTCAGGCTGAACCACACACCACGGGGGGCGCCGGGGGCGATGAAATTTGTACTTAACCAGTCGTTCGAATTATGGTTATATCCACTTGGCCCTATGGCTCCTTGAATTGAAGGAGAAAAAGGGTTACGTCCCAGTCTGCCAGCACTGAAATACTCTCTATCAAATAGATTGTTAACAAGAATAGAGCCTGTCCACTCACTATTGAATTTATAGCTAGTCTGAAAATTGAAAACTGCGTATCCTGGCACAGTACCTGGGTTACTAGTCGGACGTCGGAGAGCATTTCCTGCAGCGCCTAACCCTCTTAACTGAACTACGCCTACTCGATGCTCATTATTTTCGTTACCACGAACATAGCTGTCAGAGTGAAGTACTGCACTCAATCCCAACTGCCATTTTGGTGTTACTTCATAGCTCATGCTCGCATTGAGGTTATGTAGAGATACTCCTGGCATCCTATTACCGGGTTTTACTTGAATTGAATAGTTTCCAAAGCCATCATTAAAATCCGTTGAGCTACTGTTGTCATTACTAATCATTCTAAAAGTATTTTCGAATGTAGCGTCAGTCAGACTGTAGTTAATTCCGAACCCCCATTTTTCAACTTTACCTGACAGCCCCGCCTCTATACCTCTACGGCGCGTATCACCAATACTGTCAAAAAAGCCTGCGCCATTACCTACTGCGACAAAATAAATATCGTCCTTCAAGTCAGTTTGGTAAGCGCCTAGATTCCACTGCATAGCTTCACCAATGTTACCGCGTATACCAATGTCATAAGTTGTAGCTCTGATTTGAGGAAGGTAAGGATCACCAGACAATGCAGTTGGTAATGTACATTGACGATTTTCTACAACACTTTTGTATGCGAAAGTATTTCCAGGGCCTGGAACTAGAGTTTTGTCTAGAGCACAACCCAACTCAATCACACTCGGTGTGCGAGTTCCCTGAGCTAAATTTGCAAACAAGTTAATATTTTCTCTAGCTTGCCAAGTAACGCCTATTTGAGGGTTAAAAGAGTAAAAGCTAAACTTTTCCGTCTCTGCTTTGTTTAAAGTATTAAAATCCGCAGAGGTCTTGAAGGCAGTGGGAGTTGTTCCATCTGTGCAGTCCCCATCGCATACGTTGTATCTATCTGGATAACTGATTAAATCCCCAATTCCATAGTTACTCGTACCGTATCTTGTAGCAACCTTATTTTTAGTTCTAGTGATGTTATAACGACCCGAAGCACTGAAATTCAAAGTATCACTTGGCGTCCATGTCTCACTAAAATAGATGCTTTTTGTAGTGTTTGTCCCGCTAAAATCATTATTGTTGATTGATGAATAAGCACCAATAAACATGGGATGAGCTTGTGTCGGATCTAAATAAGCTTCTCTATCAACAGTCAGAAATCCTAGTTGGCTCCTATTTTTATATTCAGCACTGGCGGAATCAATAGAAGCACCCACCATAAATTTATGCCTCTCAAAATTCCAGTTAAGTTGTACTGACGCACCGTCTGTAGATTGGTCAATTTGGTTGTTATTGAAAATGGCTGTTGGTGTTCCAACGACAACACCTCCCGGATTCGCTGCATCATATGCTCCATCGACTGCAACCTCTAAACCAGCGTTCCTGAATGCTTCTAATGAAACTTGGTTGGCTAGGCACTCTGTATTATTAGTTGCTGCAGCTAATACAACGATATTTTTTATGATACCTCCAGGATTGCCAGGATCAGTATCCAAAGTGTAAAAGAAGAGATCGTTTGTAAATAGAGAAAGGCTTGAGATGTTACTACCCAGCAGTTCACCAAAATTTGCAGATCCAAATGTTGAAGTGCCAAATCCAAATGAGGGTAAAGGATTTCCAGATGCGTCAAGAATTGGATTGTCCGATGCATCTTTAAATGTAGGTGGCAAAATACCATTAGGGT
>ENA-UOXP01000283-UOXP01000283.1-mixed-culture-metagenome-genome-assembly--contig:-NODE-283-length-38469-cov-37.409226_pt1 | contig 38469 bp, 20 predicted proteins | sample MGYA00238161_ERZ761639 | MGnify/ENA primary metagenome ERZ761639 (study PRJEB28913, sample SAMN08776760) | mixed culture metagenome | isolation source: Freshwater growth medium | place: USA...
GGAGATCATGTCAAGCCAGAACTCCGCCTCCGCCACTGTGAGCTGGAGGGACGCGACTTCCATCTTCGCCATGCAGCCACAGCGGTTCTCAGAGGAGATTCGTTGCACGGATTCCTCTCACGGATTCGGTGAGGAATTCTGCGACTTGCAGTTCCGGCGATGAGATCCCGACCCGAAGATTCCGGAACGAAATTCTGTCGAGACGTATTTGAGATTTTCTTCCCCTGTTTCCTAATTTAGAAAAATGGTTCACCCAAAAGGGGGCGAGGGGAGTCCACTATTATTCATGTTTATAAGGCTTCAACCCTACACCTGTTTGGGAATTGAATGCACCCATCCGGGAAACACCTGTTAACGCCTAGACCTGTTGCCTGTTAACTAAGTAGCAGGGGGACACGCGTCGAAAACGCGCCAAACGCGCTCGGTGCGGCGCTCCGAGAGTTTCGCGTCGCCATACCTCTCGCCCAAAAACAGGCGCTAGCGCCACATGGCACTTGCCGGGTAGGAGGCTCCGTGCACGAACCACCTCTGGGCGCTAGCGCCACATGGCACATGACGGGTAGGAGGCTCCGTGCACGAACCACTCGCTAGCGCCACATGCGCAGGAGGCCGAGGTTGTTGTGCTGCACGACGAGGAGAGAGCGCTTGAATTGCTCGGAGAGCTCAACGCGCTGGACAGGCTCGAGGGACTCGTGCGTGAGCAGATGGTCGGTGATGAGGGATGCGAGCTCGATGTGCAAGCTCACATATCGCTGCACGAAGAGAGGCTGCATGAGCTGCGCGTGGGGCGCGCCGGGGGGGGCGGCACCGGCCTGGCCCGAAAGTCCGAGAGCAGAGCCATTCTCGAAGGCTTTGGAAGTCGGCACGCCCGACTGTACGAGGTCACCGAACCTCCCTCTGAGATCCACAGCGTCGGATACGGACGTGTGGCGAGCGCTCCCCAGCCATGGCTGACCGGCGGCGAGCGTCTGCAAGGTGCACATCGAGGGCAGCAGCGCAGGATGAGACGCCATCTCCAGTCCGCTCCGTTCCGGCAGGCCTCCCAGCGCGCCCGCGCCCTTAAAGCCCGCGTCCTGAAAGCCCGCGCCCTGGAAGCCAACGCCCTGAAAGCCAGCGCCCTGCATCACACCCGAGGCACCAAAGTGGTCGACAGCGCTTGGCATCTGCATCTTCTTCGGAGGCGGCCCCAGGGGCGGCAGCGCTCTCGCCACGGGCCCCGCGTCCGAACGCATGCGCTTGGCGCAGGAGCGAGGGACGAACGTGCCACGGCAGAGCTGCAGGTGCACCACGTCGCCACTCTCGACATGGCGCAGGGAGTACTGGGCCAGCGCCTCCGCCTCCGGAACCGTTTCGAAGATCACGAGTGGCGGCCCGGTGCAGCCCTGGGTCTGGTTGACGACGCGGAAGCCGGGCAGGCTCGTGGGCGTCTGGGTCCACAGGCCCTGTGTCGGCCGGTTGGTAAAGACACTGTTGTGCTGCACCTCCAGCACCCGGATCCTCGCGCGCGGTACTAGGATGCCCGACGCCGTGCACCTCATGCAGATGCGCTCCTTGAAGTGGATGCATTTCTGGGTCGTCGGCTCGAGCGGCTCGCACCTCGAGGAGTCGCCGGCTAGCATGCCGCCCCAGCACCTGGAGCCCTCGTCGCTGCGTGCCTTGCCCAGGGAGTCGTAAGCCTGAGAAACCGAAGAAACAACAAGGGCCGGCCCCTCGCTCTTGTCGACGAGGTGCTCGGAGGTGATCGGAGACATCGCGCCCGCCGATCGGTACGGGTTGACCGAGCCAGATCGAGCCCCGGTGCAACCAAGCAAATCGTTGCCGTCCAGATCGCTCCACGAGTCTACCTGGGAGAGGGGATCGGCATCAGACCCTGCACGCGACCCCGAACGAGCTTGTGGGGAGGCAGTGCCGTCGTCGCCCACGCTGTTTTCAGCATTTTCCGGGGAGGAGATCATGTCAAGCCAGAACTCCGCCTCCGCCACTGTGAGCTGGAGGGACGCGACTTCCATCTTCGCCATGCAGCCACAGCGGTTCTCAGAGGAGATTCGTTGCACGGATTCCTCTCACGGATTCGGTGAGGAATTCTGCGACTTGCAGTTCCGGCGATGAGATCCCGACCCGAAGATTCCGGAACGAAATTCTGTCGAGACGTATTTGAGATTTTCTTCCCCTGTTTCCTAATTTAGAAAAATGGTTCACCCAAAAGGGGGCGAGGGGAGTCCACTATTATTCATGTTTATAAGGCTTCAACCCTACACCTGTTTGGGAATTGAATGCACCCATCCGGGAAACACCTGTTAACGCCTAGACCTGTTGCCTGTTAACTAAGTAGCAGGGGGACACGCGTCGAAAACGCGCCAAACGCGCTCGGTGCGGCGCTCCGAGAGTTTCGCGTCGCCATACCTCTCGCCCAAAAACAGGCGCTAGCGCCACATGGCACTTGCCGGGTAGGAGGCTCCGTGCACGAACCACCTCTGGGCGCTAGCGCCACATGGCACATGACGGGTAGGAGGCTCCGTGCACGAACCACTCGCTAGCGCCACATGCGCAGGAGGCCGAGGTTGTTGTGCTGCACGACGAGGAGAGAGCGCTTGAATTGCTCGGAGAGCTCAACGCGCTGGACAGGCTCGAGGGACTCGTGCGTGAGCAGATGGTCGGTGATGAGGGATGCGAGCTCGATGTGCAAGCTCACATATCGCTGCACGAAGAGAGGCTGCATGAGCTGCGCGTGGGGCGCGCCGGGGGGGGCGGCACCGGCCTGGCCCGAAAGTCCGAGAGCAGAGCCATTCTCGAAGGCTTTGGAAGTCGGCACGCCCGACTGTACGAGGTCACCGAACCTCCCTCTGAGATCCACAGCGTCGGATACGGACGTGTGGCGAGCGCTCCCCAGCCATGGCTGACCGGCGGCGAGCGTCTGCAAGGTGCACATCGAGGGCAGCAGCGCAGGATGAGACGCCATCTCCAGTCCGCTCCGTTCCGGCAGGCCTCCCAGCGCGCCCGCGCCCTTAAAGCCCGCGTCCTGAAAGCCCGCGCCCTGGAAGCCAACGCCCTGAAAGCCAGCGCCCTGCATCACACCCGAGGCACCAAAGTGGTCGACAGCGCTTGGCATCTGCATCTTCTTCGGAGGCGGCCCCAGGGGCGGCAGCGCTCTCGCCACGGGCCCCGCGTCCGAACGCATGCGCTTGGCGCAGGAGCGAGGGACGAACGTGCCACGGCAGAGCTGCAGGTGCACCACGTCGCCACTCTCGACATGGCGCAGGGAGTACTGGGCCAGCGCCTCCGCCTCCGGAACCGTTTCGAAGATCACGAGTGGCGGCCCGGTGCAGCCCTGGGTCTGGTTGACGACGCGGAAGCCGGGCAGGCTCGTGGGCGTCTGGGTCCACAGGCCCTGTGTCGGCCGGTTGGTAAAGACACTGTTGTGCTGCACCTCCAGCACCCGGATCCTCGCGCGCGGTACTAGGATGCCCGACGCCGTGCACCTCATGCAGATGCGCTCCTTGAAGTGGATGCATTTCTGGGTCGTCGGCTCGAGCGGCTCGCACCTCGAGGAGTCGCCGGCTAGCATGCCGCCCCAGCACCTGGAGCCCTCGTCGCTGCGTGCCTTGCCCAGGGAGTCGTAAGCCTGAGAAACCGAAGAAACAACAAGGGCCGGCCCCTCGCTCTTGTCGACGAGGTGCTCGGAGGTGATCGGAGACATCGCGCCCGCCGATCGGTACGGGTTGACCGAGCCAGATCGAGCCCCGGTGCAACCAAGCAAATCGTTGCCGTCCAGATCGCTCCACGAGTCTACCTGGGAGAGGGGATCGGCATCAGACCCTGCACGCGACCCCGAACGAGCTTGTGGGGAGGCAGTGCCGTCGTCGCCCACGCTGTTTTCAGCATTTTCCGGGGAGGAGATCATGTCAAGCCAGAACTCCGCCTCCGCCACTGTGAGCTGGAGGGACGCGTCTTCCATCTTCGCTACCAGGAGCAACAACGCAACGAATCTCGTTGCACGAGAATCCACTTGAGACCACAGGTGTCGAGACCTGATTTCCACAAGTTGCATCGCTGAGGAATTCTGCGACATTGGAAGTTCCTGCAGTTCCGGCGAATAACCCCCTTAAGTTTCGATGAAGATACCGGAACAAGCTTGCTGCGTGCTGAATATTCAAACAAACAATTCCAATTAGGTCTTCAGAAAATGTTTTGGTCTCCTTGTTTGGTCTGCTGAGAACCTGAGCGATGCTGAGAAAATGAGATTCCCTTCGTGCCCAACTTGCCTGTCGAGAAACACCTCTCCTTCCCCACAGCACGCTTCTATGGCGCTCGGACCACACCTGATGAGAGGAGAAGTGTTTTCTCGACACCCTAGGTTCCTAATTGCTCACGGCATCGAGACTTCGAAAACTCGCAACGGTCGCCGTCTCAGCGTGCGGCCATGTCGGCCCTGAGCGCACTCGCCGAGCTCGGCGTGCATGCCGATCGTGATGGGCTACACGTCATGCCACCCGACCAGCTGGCCGGCGCAATGTCCATGCAGGAGGAGTGCAAGGAGTTTCTCGCGAAGACGAAGCAATTCAACGACATCGTGGGTGACTTTATCGACGTGATGGAGAGCAAGAGCAAGGTCATCGAGGCCGAGAAGCTGCGTGCGATCGGTCTGGCCAATCGGGTGGATCACGAGAAAGAGGTGCGAAAGCGTAAACAGCTGGAGGTGCAGACGATGATCAATGAGAAGAAGGCAGAGCTCGAGCGGCTGACTACGCAGCACGAGTCGCTCGTGCGCGTGGAGATGGAGCAGAAGGCGTTGATAGAAAAGGTGCGAGCGCTGCTACGCGCGCGTGCGACGCGACATTGGCGCCAAACTGCCTTTATTTCCCCTCACTCGCATCTTGTGGCTCACGCTGCTACGTGTCCGCCTGGTCCCGCAGCTAACAAACAACGAAGCTTAGCGAGGTAACGGCGAGTGCGGCTTATATACATGGTGCGACGAATTACGTGAGGATATCGGGGTGGGCAGCACGCATATGCTGGATAAGAGCATTCACGACGCGCGCCTTAGGGCACGGAGGCAGATTCACCCCACACCATTTGCAACGTGTTGTCGCGAACACATGTGGTGCGTGAAGTGATTGCATGACTAAGACGTATTTCAGTCGGAAGCAGGGGTCCGCCATAAAGCTCGGCAGAATTGTCAAGGCGCCACGACGCCATGCACGGGAATGCACATACACCTTACATGAACACCATACTGCACGCCCTGTATATACGCCTTACGCGTTACGGGTTAGTTCCTACGCTGGAACGCTCAATAAAATCCTCATGAAAATCCTATACATATGAAGCGTGAGAGAGACAGAGAGTCCCACAGGTATCATACACTGCGAGAACAAAAGGACGAAACCGGCGTCTGCACGCAATCCTCATATTCCTAAAAAGTAACACGACTTGAAATGGGGGGGTCACCTGCCGACAGATGCGTCACGAGCCACAAGCGCACGTCCTGCTCGGCACGACTGGCTCGTGCTGGGGACTGGAGGCCAACGCGACGTGCGCGTGCGCCCACCACCAGCAAACCCGCATTCGACCCAGGCTCCTCACATGTGAGGAGCCTCGATGAGCAACCCGAGCACGGTGTGAACACAGTGCTCGGGTTGCTCATCAACCTCGACCGACGTGCCGACCGGCTTGCCAAGATACGCGCGCTGAGGCTGCCCTTGGAGTGGGAGCGGCTTGAGGCGGTCGATGGACGCACGCTTTCGTGGGCGAAGCTTGGCCAGGATCAAGTTTTGCATCCGGACGCCCTCACCGAAGCGCAGTGGGCCGAGGCGCATTCGCTGCCTACGATTTGCCGCGAGACGGGCTCATTTTCACCGCATCTCACCTATGGCGCGGTCGGCTGCGCGCTCTCGCACCGCAAAGCATGGCAAGCCCTGCTCGATAGCCCGCCGTACAGAGAGTGCGCGCTGATCATGGAGGACGACTTGTCAGGAGTCGCGCGTCAATTTGATTTGCAGCTCGGTCGGCTCCTGAGCGAGCTGCCGAGCACATGGCACATTGTCTTCCTGGGGTACCACGAGTCGTCGGGGAGGCTGCTCCCCGTCAAGCAATCGCCACGCCATTTCGAGCAGCCTCCTGCAATGTGCTTAACCGGCTTGTACGCGTATCTGCTCCACCGACGGGGAGCACAGGCACTGCTGCAGCCGCAAGCCGTCTTCCCACTTCGTCATCAGGTGGATGTCGCGGTGAGCCTTTACCCTTGGCCTGCGGGCAGCCGCTTCATCCTCGACCCGCAGGCGGTGCTCGCGGCCTGCCCTAAATCAGAGGACGGCGCGTGCGACACTGACGTGCAATCCCTCGGCAAGCCCACGGAGAGGGCGCACGCGGCGATCCCACAGTCGATGATGCTCATGTGAACAAAAAAAGACTGTACACAACTTTCCCCACACGTTTCGCTGGGCCATTTTTTTTCTGCCTGAAACGCGGGATCGCGCAGTCATGAGAGAGGGCTTTTCGTCGCCGCAAAATGTGGTCACGGCCGAGTGAGACAGCCGAGGACGTTCCTCGGTATCGCGATTCGCCACCGCGCCAGCAGCCTCACGACGACGACGGTTACCGCCGGGATGAATATCACCACACCGAAGGGCCCTCAACCTCGTCTCACCGCGCGTACGAGGGCGACAGGAGCAGAGGCGACAGGAGCAGAGGCGACAGCAGCCGAGCGCACAGCAGCCGAGCGCACAGCAGCCGTAACAGCAAGCATGCGATGAGGAGCATGCAGAAGAAGACGGAGACGCTGAAGCGCGAGATTATCAAACTCGATGGCGAGTTGCAAGAGCTCGAGTCCAAGCGCAAGAAGGCAAAGCACGCCGCTCATAAAGCAGCGGAGGAGGTAAAGGTCGAGTTCTTGCGCAGCGCCGCCGTCATCCAGAGGCAGCTGGATGCCGACGCCGACGAAACGGAGCAGATAAAGTCTGCAGTCGCGCGTGACGAGCGTGAGCTCGAGGAGCTGCGCCGAAGGCTGCGTGAGCAGAACGAGCAGCAAGCGGAGCACCGCGCGCAGCTCGAGCGAGCGACGCAGGACAAGCTCGCAGATCTGCAGGGTGAAATAAGGGTGCTACGAGACTGGAGGCCACCGCAAAGTTCGAGTGTGCCCACCTCCAGCAAACCCGCGTTCGACCCAGGCTCCTCACATGTGAGGAGCCTCGATGAGCAACCCGAGCACGGTGTGAACACAGTGCTCGGGTTGCTCATCAACCTCGACCGACGTGCCGACCGGCTTGCCAAGATACGCGCGCTGAGGCTGCCCTTGGAGTGGGAGCGGCTTGAGGCGGTCGATGGACGCACGCTTTCGTGGGCGAAGCTTGGCCAGGATCAAGTTTTGCATCCGGACGCCCTCACCGAAGCGCAGTGGGCCGAGGCGCATTCGCTGCCTACGATTTGCCGCGAGACGGGCTCATTTTCACCGCATCTCACCTATGGCGCGGTCGGCTGCGCGCTCTCGCACCGCAAAGCATGGCAAGCCCTGCTCGATAGCCCGCCGTACAGAGAGTGCGCGCTGATCATGGAGGACGACTTGTCAGGAGTCGCGCGTCAATTTGATTTGCAGCTCGGTCGGCTCCTGAGCGAGCTGCCGAGCACATGGCACATTGTCTTCCTGGGGTACCACGAGTCGTCGGGGAGGCTGCTCCCCGTCAAGCAATCGCCACGCCATTTCGAGCAGCCTCCTGCAATGTGCTTAACCGGCTTGTACGCGTATCTGCTCCACCGACGGGGAGCACAGGCACTGCTGCAGCCGCAAGCCGTCTTCCCACTTCGTCATCAGGTGGATGTCGCGGTGAGCCTTTACCCTTGGCCTGCGGGCAGCCGCTTCATCCTCGACCCGCAGGCGGTGCTCGCGGCCTGCCCTAAATCAGAGGACGGCGCGTGCGACACTGACGTGCAATCCCTCGGCAAGCCCACGGAGAGGGCGCACGCGGCGATCCCACAGTCGATGATGCTCATGTGAACAAAATTGATTAAGGGCTGCACCGGCCGTGCGACGAATGCCGTCAACGAATATTTATGTCGCTGTGTGTGGGGGTCGGGGGTCGTGTGCGGGTGTGCGGCGTGTTGTGGGGTTTACTATGATCTGGACCGTGTCTCGTCCGTGTGTGTTGAGTTTGGTGAGTCACCGCGGCAACGTGTCGCCGCAGGGCTGTACCGTGCGCGTGTGGGGACCTCTCGGCGTCTCGGGTGTGCGTCTCGACTCTCGAGCGTGACGAACCATTGAAGGTGTGTGAACATGACAATGCAAGGTCCTTAGGGAGAGGCAGAAAGCGCTCTATTCCCAAATGATTCGGCCAGTCAACTCGCCGCTGGCCTTCCTGCGGGACGCGCTCCAAACGGTTGCGCTGCAGGGTCGCCAAGGCGTCCGCGTCGACGCGCTTTGGCCGTTGCTGCCGAGCGTTGGTGACGTGCGTCCTGCAGGCGACCAGCACGTGCGCCGATGGCTGTGGACGCAGCTCAAGGCCCATGAAGAGATGAGTGTCAGCCTCGCAGGGCACACGGTAGAGCAGATCAGGGCGTTCACGCTCGAAGAGGCTGGTGGAGTGCTCATCACTGCGAGCGAGAGGGCGCGCATGTGGATGTATGGGGTGCGAGACGGCTCCGATGAGAGCCTGAATCCATCCGAGGACATGATGAAGGTGATCGAGGAGCTCGCGCGGGCGGGGCCCCGCGGCATGCTACAAAACCAGCTAACAAAGGCGGTGAAGATCCCGGCGAACAAGCTCGCGTACACGCTCAGCGTGCTCGAGATGGACCACGTCATCGAGCGCGAGGCCGTGTGGATCAGCACGGCGAGCCTGCGCGCCGACCCCGCCGCCGCCACCATCCCCCCGCCGCCGCCAAGCTTCAACAAGTACGTCAACCCGATCCTGAAGACCAACTTGGTCACGTTGCTTGCGCTGCGCCCGGATATCCCGATGGCGCCGCTCACTGCGTACAAGGGTCACTCGCATGGAGATGGGGGCTTGCTCGAGCGCATGGTGCAGCTGCTGGCTGCCTCGCCTCATGGACTGCTCCCGTTCTTCAAGCTGCGCATCGACCTGGGCATCGCGACGCGCGAGGACAAGGGGGTATGGAACCGGCTCAAGGAGCGCGCCCTTCAAGACGGACTCATCGAAGAGGTCAGCTTCACAGTCGGAGGGGCCAGCTTCACAGTCGGAGGCGCAGCCGCTGGCGCAGCAGCTGGCGCGCTCGGTGGTGCGGCTGGGGCAGTTCCCGATGCGAGTGGTTACCGGCCACGCGCAGTGCGCCGTGGCATCCGGCTGGTGCGCCGCACGCGGCCCGACAGTGTCGACGGCAGCGGCGAGGCCAGCAGTAGCAGCAGCGCGCCACCGGCGCTGCTCGACCACGCCCCGTTGCTTCAGATGCAGAGCCACCTCGAGCTCGCCCGATCTGCCGGGATGCTCGGCGTGAGCTTTAAAGAGAAGCTGCTGCTCCACCCGAAGCACGTGACGAAGCGCATCGTCGACCTCGTCGATGCCCACGGCGTCTTACGCCGTTCAGAGCAGCTCGGACGTACCAAGGCCTTCCGCCTCTTTGCGCTTGGGACCGCGCCTGCTGGCGGTGCAGCCGGCGCGGTGGGCGGTGGCAAGCGCTCCGGCATGACGAGGCTCGTGAGCGACCAAGGGCGCACGCTGCAGCAGCAGCAGCGGCGCCAGTGGCTGCTCGACCTGGTGACTGCCGAGGGCGTCGTCGCCACGGAGACTCTCCGATCCTTTCTGCAGCACAAGCAGAACGCCGCGGCAGCGGCAGCCGAGGCGGCCGCGGCGGCCGAGGCGGTCGAGGCGGTCGAGGCGGCCGAGACGGCCGAGGCGGGTGCGGGCAGCAGCAGCAGCGTTGGCATGCTCGGGCCGCTCGGAGGGCCACTCTTAGGGCCGCTCGCAGGGCCGATCGCGCCGCTCACGCCTCACCCACCGCCGCCTCGGCCGCCGCCGCCTCGGCCGCCGCCGCCTCGGCCGCCGGCGAGTATCATCGACCGAAAGACAGTGCTGCGCATGACGGATGAGATGCTCTCAGAGGGCCTTCTGACCACACTCATCGTCGACAACCCTCTCGCACAGGGGCAGGCTGCCTCGGGAGCGGCGCCCTCTGCCAAGCCCACTATGGTGGGCGATCGATCGAAGCTCGTACTGCTTGCGATGCCGGGCGTCACAACCGATGGGCCAGAGGTCGCCCGGCTACTCCAAGCGATCAGTGCCGCGGGCAGCTGGAAGGTCTTCACGACGCGCTCCATTGCGGCTCGTGTGCCCGAGAGCCAAGCCATCCGTCACAAGGCACGGCCGCTCCAGATCGCCGGACAGCTCGAGCGGAGCTCGGAGCAGCAAGGGCGCTTCCAGGGGGGGCATGCCCTCGCCCTTGCGCACGTCGGAGGCGGCGACGGCGGCGGCGCGGCGGGCATTGGTGAGACAGCGGAGCGCGGTCGCGGTTCTGGGCGCGGGCGCGGGCGCGGCCTCCAAGTCTCAGCAGAGGGTCGCCTGATTGGTAGCTTGGGCCGCGGCAAGGGCATCAAGCGCGAGCGGGACCCACGTACCGACTCGGCCGTTACAGACTCGGCCGTTGCCTCTGCGGGGGCGATGCACGAATTGGCAGGTGGCGGTGGCAGCGTCACCGGCCCTGGCGCTCACAACAGCGCTGGCGTAGCGACGGGTGCCGGCGGCTCACTGTTCGACGGGAGCGCTGTTGTGAGCGCCCAATCAGCATGCAATCAGAGACAATCAGGCGGCTCACAACTGTTCGACGGGAGCGGCACCGTTCTGCCTGCGACCTTTGACTTCCCGTCTGATGGGCACGATCTCGACGGCATCGGCCAGCTGCAGCTTCGGTTTGGGTACGTGTGATTGCATCGGATGGCGTCTGATTGCGCCCCTCATCAGCTTCGGTTTGGGTACGTGCCCGGGCGCGCGTGGCGAGTGTCTCTGATTGCATGCTAATTGCCCCCCTCATCAGGTACGTGCCAGGGCGCGCGTGGCGTGCGGAGCGCCTGCATGGCATCGTGCTCGACATGGCGCGCGCCTCTCTTGCCGATCGGGCGGGGGATGCCGAGGCGGCGACGGCGGTGGCCTGTTCCAAGCTGCCTGGTGGCGCTGTTGGGCTGTGGGGAGAGCACGAGAGGCCTGTCCCCAGCGCTGGTGCGCCGACTGCCGGCGACGTGATGGCAACGTCGGCGGAGATGGCGACCTACGCCGCGCCGCCGCCGCCAAGGGTAACGACGGGCGCGGCACCTTTTGCCATGGCCATGGCCGTCGACGCCGCGGAGGCCGCAGCCGCGACGGCGGCGGCTATGCCCATGGCCATGACCGTCGCCGTCCCCGCTGACGCACCGTCTCGCGGCGCCGTGCCGGGCACCCTGGCCGCTCGCATAGAGACGAGCCAGCTGCTTCGGTCACTGCTGGTCACAGACTATCTCGCCCTGTGCGGTCTCGGCGCCCTGCCGCCGGACTCGGCCCGCTTGCTACACGAGTGCCGCCGCCCCGCAGGCGTACCTGCCGCTCGCGTGCTCGATCTCCCCTCGGAGATCGAGCGCTTCCTCATCGGGGACGGTCCTCAGAGCTCGAAGGCGTCCCAACGGCTCGGCCAGCTGCTAGGGCTCCTCGAGAACCTCGGCCTCCTCGTCTGCGACTCGAGCGCCGTCTCGAGCGCCCCGCCCGGCCACCACCCCACCGCCTTCTACGTGTACACTCACGCCGGACACGCCACGTGGCACGGCGGGCTGCCCGCCGAAGGCACCCCTGTCGGCGCCGTGTCGGGCACCCCAACCGAAGGCGGAGGGCCATCTGTGGCGTCGGCCGGCGCTGTGTCGGGCACCCCAACCGAAGGCGGAGGGCCATCTGCGGCGTCGGCCGGCGCTGTGTCGGGCACCCCGACCGAAGGCGGAGGGCCATCTGTGGCGTCGGCCGGCGCAGAGCCAGCACCAGAGGGCGTGGAGCCACCGGTGAGCACAACCTCCGCGAGCTCTGTTTCGTCATCGACCGCTCACTTGTGGCGGCAGTTTGATCTTTGCGAGCCGAGCGAGCGCGCTGCCTATTGGGTCGCCCTCAAGGCCATCTGCGCCGACGAGCTGCCTAAACGCGGCTACCGCGGCCGCGGCGCCGTGCGGGGCGGCGCCCACGCCAGCCACGCCATGCACGCCGATGTGAGCGGCAGCCGCGACGCGCCGCCACCAATCGCCAAGGCGGCGCTCCCTCCACACTTGCCCGCGAGGGCGCATGCCGTCCTGAGCCAACTTAAAGAGGCCCAATGGTCCACGAACCGACCCCTCACTTCGCTTCAAAAGTTCCGGCTTTCGCAGGCAAACCCGAGCGCTCTGGCCACGTCATCGTCAGCCGAGCTCGTCGCGCGCGCCGACGAGCTTGAACTGCACCCGGAGCAACTGCTCCACTACGTGCAGTCGCTGCCGAGCCGCTTGCCCAAGCACACGAGCACTGCCGAAGGGGGGCTGGCGCAGGCGGCGCCTCCCAAGCGGCGCAAGTCCGCAGCTTCGTCAGTTTCGTCAGTTTCGTCCACCATGGGCGGCATGGGGCGCGGGAGCGAGGGCCCTACGGAGGATGCGCCCGAGGAGCACCTCGAGGGCGGTGTGAACCATTCACACCTCGAGGGCGCGAAAGGGCCCATGGCTCCGCCCCCGCCGGCGGTACACATGCGATTTGGGCCACCGGCAAGCACCAAGCGCAAGCGGGTGAGCAGCGGCGCGGGCGGCGCTGGCGGCGCTGGCGGCGCGGGCGGCGCGGGCGGCGCGGGCGGCGCGGGCGGCGCGGGCGGCGCGGCCTCGTCCGTCGCCGGCGCGTCTGCCGCCTCTGGCGGCGGAGGAGGCGGCGATGGAGGCGGCGACGACGAGGCGGCGAAGAAGGCGCCGTCGTGGCGCGATGACGAGCGTGAGGCGCTGCTTCGCGACTGGACACGTCGAATGGTGCTCTTGTATGGGCAAGGACGCCACAAGCCCCGCCGGCACGAGCATGGCGCCACCCGCTCCGCCGGGCCGAGTAGCGTCGCCTCGTACGCGGTGAGCTTCAAACGGGTCGAGACGGCGCCCACCGACAAGTCGGCGCTCGAAACGGCGCTCCATGGCCTCTCGGAGCACCTCGATTGGGAGGAAGTGAGCGTCGCTTGCGGCGGCCGCCCCGCGCTCAGCTGCCAACGCATGATCTCGCGCGCCGTCTTCGCGCGCGGCGCCAACCAGCAGTACGCCGTTCACTGGAGGCGCCGGCTGGCCCTCGCGCTCGGCGAGGCACTGCGTCACGCAGGGCTCGATACGAGCGCTCCGGCCGCCGCGGGCACGCTCGGCGAGTGCTTTGCCGTCCTGTTTGCGGAGCTGGGCGTGGACGCGACGAGCGGTGCCGTGGACGTGAGCAAGCACGCGAGCCACTCGAACCGGCAGCGTGTGAGCTGCGCGCGCGAGGCGGCGCTTCTCCAACGGCTGCTTGCGATGATGAGTGTGCCCGAGGACCGGTACTGCCCTCGCGTAGGCACCGAAGCGCTCAAGCCCTTCTCCCTGGACGAGACGAACGCCGCGCTCGCCAAGCTGACGTCGAGCGGCTGGGCCATACGACAAAAGGCGGTCGGCTCGTCTGCCCGCCGTTACGCGCTCTCGTACCGGTACGTGCAGCAGCACTCGTTGCCGTACCCGCCCGGCGTCCTCTCCGATGCGTGCAAGATGGACAGCCTCGCACGCGCCGGAGCACCGGCGAGATCAGCCTCGAGATCGCACGATCGAGATCGCGCCGGAGCACCGGCCGCACCGGCCGCACCGGCCGCATCTGAGACTGCCATGGGCGCTGCCTTGGGCGCGGCTGCAGGTCATGCAGCAGCGGCGCCAGCGCGGCCGGCGCCGGTAGCACGCTTCCATCTCGACGAGCTCGAGGGCGAGCTCGAGGGCGAGCTCGAGGGCGAGCTCGAGGGCGAGGGCGAGGGCGAGCTCGAGGGCGAGCTCGAGGGCGAGCTCGAGGGCGAGCTCGAGGATGTCGACGACGATGGGGCGCCCAAGACGACGCGCGGGGCGCCCAAGACGACGCGCGCGGTGACGCTGCTCTCTTTGCCGCCTTCGATGGGCCCCGGGGGCGTCGTGCAGGCTCTCGAGCTGATGGCCAGGGGGGAGATTGCGATCTCGGTCGAGCTCGCGTGCGACGGCGCGGTCGACGAGATGGCCGAGGCCGAGGAGCCCGAGGCGACGCCGGCGGCGCCGGCGGCGGCGGCCGCGCGAGGTACCTCCTCGTCAGTCGGCTCTCAGAGCGAGGGAGGCGGGGGCGGCGCGCTCGGCCTATCGGCCGGCCCAACGGCTGGCCCAACGGCTGGCCCAATGGCCGCCGCGGGCGCGGCGCGGCGGCCCCCAACGAGTAGCACGCAGCTGCGTGGCGCCTTGGGCGGCGTGCGCATGCATCTGCTCAAGGCGACGCTCGAGGCGCGTGGCGCCCATGCTGCCGGCGGGCGCACTCCCGAAGACGCGATGCTTCTGGTGCCCGATAAGAAATTGGACTCGCTCATGCCCTCGATCCGGCTCCGCTGCGAACGGAGGGCGGCGCCGCCGCGTTCCCCACAGGCACGCACCATGCGCTCGCCGCGCTCCGTGGGCGAGATTGCAGGACGAGATGAGATCTCGCTGATTGCAGGACGAGATGATATCTCGCTGATTGCAGGACGAGATGCGATCTCGCTGCTCACGCCCGCGCCCGCGCCGACCACAGCCGAGGAGGCGGTGAGCGTCGACCTCGGCTCCTACTATCGATTCCTCGATGCCTCGGCGGCGGCGGCGGCGCTGGTAGCGTGCGAGGCGCAGCATGGCGCGATGGCGCGTGCAATCTACAATGCCATCGAGGCGGCGGGTACGGAGGGCGTGGCCATCGGCGCTGTGCTGAGCGCCGACCTGCCTAATATGGCCGTTGGCGCTGTGTCGAGCGCCCCGTTTGTGGAGGCACCCGCCGCCGACGTGAGTGGTCTCCGGAGGGCGGAGCTCGCCATCGGAGTCCTCCGTTCGTTCCGCCAGTGCTCACTCGCCGTGCCTGTGTGTGTCGGCGACGAGCGTCGTTACGTCGGGCATTCACACGTAGCCGAGTTTTGGGCCGCCCGCCCCTACACGCTCGTCGACGCGGCCACGGCGGACGCAGACGCGCTCGGCGCAGATGCAGAGAAGGACGCCATCGAGCCAAGGCTGCCTGCCGGCGCCACCGCTCCTGCCGCCGACTCCGCTCCTGCCGCGGGTGCCCACCACGGCGCTCCCCCCGCGGGTGCCCCCACCGGCATGGCGCCCACCACGGCGCGGTGGCCTCCGCAGCCAGTCGAGTGGGAGGCTGACAGCCTGACGCCGCTCGGCCAGCGACCCTTGTACGCGCCGCCGGAGTACTTCTTCATCCCCGAAGCCGGGCATGCCCTTGATGGGCACATCGACGGCACACACTACTCGCGTCTTCGGGCGGCCATCGTGGCGTGGGTTGCATGCAATCCCGGGCTCGCCGAGGAAGAGCTGCTCGATCGCTTTTGGGGGCACCCGATGTGCCTCGTGCGTGGCATGCTGCACGCCATGGAGGCTGAGGGGACGCTGCGACGCTCACACCTCGCGCGCCCGCCGCGACCACTCTTTGGTGGTGCGACGCGCGCCGCCGCCGCCGCTGCCGACGCCGCCGCCGACGCCGCCGCGCCCACCCACTTCTTCCTCGACCCGCGCTCAAGTCTGCTCTCCGACCACGGGCTCGTCCTCGACACCGCACGCGTCGGAGGCTCGGAGCAAAGGTGTGAATGAGGGCGGTGATACGGATCCGGACCCTCGCCACTTTGTAGCCACTTTGGAAGAGGCGTGCGAGACGCCGAGACCCCCAGCCCCTGACCAGCTGCCCCTGACCGGAGGGTGCGGACCCGCAGCGCGAGCCACGTCCAGGGCAGTTGAGAGTTGTACATCGTGTGGTCCGAAACGTAGTCGAGGAGAAGTATACACGTTGTCGTAAGAACGTAGGAGATACGCGCTCTTTACGAAAACTAACGAACAAAAAAGAAAGTATTACGATATAAGAATAGTATTACGATATAAGAATAGTATTACGCGCGATACGATAACCGGGCGTTAACGAACTAACGGACGACACGTTGCCGCGGGTTTACGCGATGACCGATGTTGCGATACACGACGCTTCGTCAGTAAACTTCGCGTTCCGTGTGTCCCCCTTCAAGTATTTGGCCACATTCGAAGCTTCTTAGTGACCGCGAAGCGTGGAGGCCACCTTCGAAGCTTATTAGTGACGCGGAGGCCATATTCGCGTCAGACTAACCAGGCGCCGTGGCTCGTGGGCCCGGTTCATCTCGGCTCTTCATCTCGTCCCTTCCGTCGAGCCCTTCCGTCACGACCCGAAACAATGCTGACGCATCGCGACTGCGGCGGGTGCGTCGGGCGTGTGCATGCGCGCCGTCGACCACGGCTCCTTTTCGCGCTCCTCCACGAGGAACGCGTGTGAACTGCGCCGCGCCTCGATCTCACGCTCTGTCTGCGCGGGCCGAAGCAGCGACGGCAGTGGCGTCACACCAGCGTCGCCCATATCGTCGTCTTCCTCGTCATCATCGTCATCAGCGCCGTCGGCGCCGTCGAGCGACATGTCGCCGAAGCGACCGCCGCTGCTGCTCTCGCGGCGCGCGGGCGTCGACTTGGTGCTGGCGCTACTGCCATCTGCGCCCATGTCACTCTGCTGCTGCTGATCGATCTGCGCAAAGGACGGTCGCAGCTGCACAATCGACGCCAGGGGCGCCAGGCTGAGCGCTGCTGGAGCGCCATTCCGGTCCACCTGCAGCATCGCGATCGCGTACGACGTCGGGTGTTTGCTCGTCGAGGTCGACGCGAGCTGGATGCTGCTCAGTGGGCTATCCGAGTCATGGTCCCAGTGCGTCGGGCCGACCTCCATGCCGAGCGTGAGCTCGACGCGCCGCTGCTCGGGGCGTACGCGTGCCGCCTTTAGATCGTCGAGGTTGTACGGGCGCCAACGGGGCCGCAGCGGGTACTGGAAGAGGCACACCTTGGTGTCATCGTCCGCTGGTCGCAGGTAGACGGGCAGCCGAAGCACGATGTCGTCTTCGTCGTCCATCTTCGAACCCGCCGCGGCGGGCGATAAACTCTTCATACCTGCGACGGTAACCCCTCGACACGGCCGCCGCCGACGCCGCGATCGCGTCGCCCTTCCGTCGCAGCGACCTCGTCGTACACGAAATGAGAAGCGAAGTTCGAAAACATAGGATTCCTAAATGAGTTCAGGAGGCGCCGACCATGATCGACTTCAAGCAAGGCAGGCCATAGATGGCAGACGCCGTGAAAAGGAAGCTCTGTGAATCTTTTTTCATGTTGTTCTTCCTGGAATTTTTTTGAATCAACGCGCAAATGGGGTCTTCGAGTGAATCGCTGCCAAGCGGCGAGAAGGTCGCCGCGCCGGGTGCGGCGGCCTTCAAGCTCGCGTTGCCGCCTCCCATTGAGGCCGTCACAGCGGCAACCTTGGTAGCAGTGCAGGAGTGGTGGATGAGCATCGAGCCTCTGCTGCGGGAGCTGCAGGTGCAGGTGATGCTTCAGCTCAAACCCTTCCTCGAGGCGAGCACCCTGGGCGTCCAGCGCCTGCAGCTCGAGCTGCATCCGCACACGGAGCCCGCGATGGCGGCGCTCATCGAGTGGAAGCAGAAGCTTGAGCCACACACGGTGAGCGTGCTCGCCTCGGTCCAGGCCGCTGCGGATGCCGTGCGCATTAAGGCGTACGAGCCTGCGCTCGCCGCGGTGATCGCCGCGATTGCATCCCTCGTGGCGCATGCGGCTGCCACGGCGCGCATCGTGCAGCAGAAGGCCATCGAGGGGTACGTGGCCGCAGAGCCGTGGCTCCTTGCGCAGAAGGCGGCGATGGGGCCGTTGCTTGAGGAGGCGCAGAAGACGGCGTTGATGCACGCGCAGGCTTCCATCGTGGCGCTGCAGGCGTGGCAGAAGCAGCTCGAGCCGCTCGCACACGAGCAGATGGCTAGGGCGCTCATCCTCACGCAGGAGCACTCGAGGGTGCTTACAGCGAGGGCAGCGGAGGAGTACAAGGCGAAGCTCGAGCCACACCTGCTCTCTCTCAAGGGGCAGATCGAGCAGCACGAGGTGTACCAAAGGGTGGCGCCGCACGTGGCGGCCGCGACCGAGACCGTCGTCACCAAGTCGAAGGAGGCATGGGAGTTTTCGCAGCCGCACCTCAAGATCGTGGCCGCCAAGTCGCAGGAGGCATGGACCTTGTTCCAGCCCAAGCTCCTAGAGTTGAAGGAGTGGGGCGTGATCGAGTTACAGAAGCTCGAGCCGCACGTGCACACGGCGGGTGAGGCGCTCAAGGCGTGGTCGCTGCAGATGCTGGACTGCCTTTGCATGCCGTTTGCGAAGGCGATCAAGTTTGGCGAGGCCGACTCGCCTGACTACCCGCCAGTCGTCGTGAGCGCGCCGCAGACGGCGCGCCCCGTCGACTAAAACGGTCCCGTAGACGGCCGCGCAGGCGGTCGCGACCTCAGTTCTGAGAAATGGGTCGTCTATGGCGGGCCTGTCCGAATGGCCGCGCGCACGCTGCGTCATCGCTGCAACTGCTCCACGCATGCACCCTGCACCCTGCTACACGCTTACCCCTTCTCCATATTTCGGTCGTCGCTGCTGATTCTCCGCGCATGCTCCCATAGTATTTGGCATGAGAGAGAGACGCCACAGAGCCTTCAGGGCGAAGGCCGGCCCATATCTGGCATGCAAGAGAGAGGCGCCGCAGTGCACCCAGGGCGGTGGGCGGCGGCGACGCTGCCACCGCATCGGAGGGGCACGCCTGCGGGGGCTCTAGCGGATCCTGGGAGATGCCAGCAGCATCCCGATGGTGCGCGAGTACGTGATGGGGTGGGCGCCATTCCAACCGGGTGTACGTGAGGTGCGTTTCGGAGAGAGTCTGCCGACGCGCCGGCGCGACGCGATCGCGCCGCACGTGCAGTTCTGCTGGCATGCGATGTATACGGTCGTCGAGGATCGAGTCGAGGACGAGAGTCCCGTCGAGGTCTCGACGTATGTACCATGATGCCACCATGGAGTACGGGGTTCAGCCCGGTGGCTCGCGAATACTAACTTGAAACGTAACGACCCCGACCGGACTTTCGCCGGATTCCGCGGGAACCGGGGTTCTTGCGACTTGCGGGGACGGAAGACGGAAGTGATGGTAAATGGTTGGAAGATGGGGGTGGTCGAGCATCTCATCTAGGTGTACCGGTAACTTCAGCCTCATCACGTTCACAGCCTCATCATGACTTGACTTCTTCATAAGCTCCGCACGACGCTCGTCGACACGAGCCGACTCGTGAACCGCGCGCCGAGCGTCGTGTGCTCAATGGCGTCAGCGTATGAGTCGCGGGCAGTCGCGGCCCAAGGCCGCCTCATCGGTAAGAAAATCGCATTGTTCTGTGATCACAAATTTGAGGACATGGAGGTTATGTGGCCAAAGATGCGCCTCGAAGAGGAGGGGGCCGAGGTTGTGGTGATCGGATGCCATCCGGCGGGAACCACGTACAATGGCAAATTTGGCTACCCGGTGCGGTCAGCCAAGAGCATCGACGATGATGGCGTTGCAATCGCCGACCAGTGGGATGCTCTCGTGCTGCCTGGCGGCTTTGCACCAAACTACTATAGGAGGTCTGCAAAGATGCTGACGCTCACAACTGCAATGGCAGCAGCTGCGAAGCCAATCGCGGCGATCTGCCATGGACCTTGGATGCTTTGCTCTGCGCGGCGTGCCGACGGAACACCGCTCTGCACAGGCCACCAGGTGACCGCCTTCAGTGCAATTAAGGATGATGTGATCAACGCGGGAGCCACGTGGATGGACCAGCCAGTCGTCGTATCGGCTGCCAAGATTGGCGGCAACACGGAGATCATCGTGACGTCGCGCACGCCCAACGACCTCGTGCCTTGGATTCGTGCCATCATTGACTTGGTAGCGACGCCTCTCGAGATTAATTGATGATAAGTTGCTACACGGTGCCAACTACACGCGGGTGGTGCCGGTGGATGTGGAACTGGATGTGGCTGCGGCACTCGATCTGCTGGGGGTCACCGCACCCCCCCGGGCCCCGGGTTGGCGCGGAATACCCTGGAACTCGCGACGTGGGGTAGCGTCGATGTTTCACGTTACGCGCACCGGAGCGGCGGCGGACACCGGGCAGAGACGGAACGAGAGACCACAGAGCGGGGTCGGGTGAGTGAGCGCTGAGCCTCACTTCCCCCCCGGCGCTCGGGCCATCGGCTTGGGGCTTTCTCACACGTTACGTAGAGCCGCGCGCACGGCGGCGCCGGCGGACACACACCTGTCCCCGGCCGCCGCCGGCGGCCGCGCGGGGGGCCGGGCGGGCCTACCAACGATACTCGTGTTACGTCGTCTCCGCATTCCGGACACCGGGCGGGGGGCGTTTCGTTTACGTTTTTCCGGACGTACTGTGACACGGATCCATAGCCACACTAGTAAGCCACACCGCGCCACCGCCGACTCCGGACTTTCGGTCTTTAAACGGCAATTGGGTTTCCGGTCGGTTCCCCGAGACCCCACAGCTCACCGGGCGTCCGGCCGTTACGCGTTACCGCGCCCCGTTACCGCGCCCGGGCGCGGGCCGATACACACGGCGGCCGACCGGACCCGGGCGCGCGGTCCCGCGCGTGCCAACGGAACCGCGCCAATGGTACATGTGCCACATCGGGTCCGTGCCAGGCACCCCGACATCAAGCGCCAACATGCCTGCGAAAGCTGCTGCAGAGAGTGTACATGTATACAGAGTACAGGCCGAGTCGACAGGCCGAGCCGGCCGACGAAGGCCCCGCCCATGGGACCCAGGGGGACGGGCGCAAGTTGCGCGCACGCAAGCTTCACGCTTGGAACTTGCCATCCGTCACCTTGCCGCCATTCTCCTCATCGAGTACCAGGCGGCTGATCTCAGCGCACTCGCCACCGCATAGCTGCATCACTTCGTGCCACAGAGGCTTGGGCAGGCTGGCCGAGTGCTTGAGCACAAGCGGGCGCGAGCACGCTACTGGTAGCCACTCGCCCTGCACCGCGTCGCGGCTCAGCCGGGTCTGACCGAGGGTGAGTCGGAAATCGAGCGGCTGAGCATGCCCAAGAAGGACAGCGCGCGACGCTGCCTCCAGGGCGGCAACCCCCTGGGCGCGGTACACGCGCGTGCCCGCGCCAATCTCCTGCGAGCCGGGCAGGTTGACGGCCTCCGGCGCAATGCCGTGCACGATGCAGCCCGGCTCCTGCTGCGCGTCCGGGCCACCCCAGTAGCAAGGGCAGTCGCCGAAGGCCTCGAGGAGCATGTTGCCCACACGCACGATCGTAGCGTCTGTCACCTCGGCAGTGCGCGCGGCCGCCTCAGGGCCCTGACCGACGAGCATCCGGCGCGCGAGCTCCGGAGTTAACCCACTCGTGCGCACCGCCTTGTTGAGCACGAGGCCAGTCGCTCCCGCGGGCTCCTCAGAGGCGTTGTCGTTTGGCTCCTCCCCACTCGTGCTGAGCACAAGGCAAACACGACCTCGAATCTCGAGCGCAGCGCATTGCTGCTTCCACAGCGTGCGCTCGTGCACGCTCGGCACTGCCATCCGAGAGGCACTACGCATGCCGCCGAGGGCGCGGTTGCACATGGAGCTCGAAGTCTTCCAAGCAAACGCGAGCGCCATCGGATCCTGAATGGTGCCATCCTGAAGCCAGCGGCCGATGGCGCTCTCGCTCTCGCCTTGCGCCGAGCCTGAGGGCAGCAGAAGATCATGCAGCGCGGTCGTCCAGTGCGTGTGGGCCGGCCCTCGCTGCCGCAGGTCCTGCAGCTGCTGGCCCTGAAGTGGAAGGGACATCAGCACTCCGCCGGGCTCGCACTGGCTCGTCGCATGGGCCCACACGCCACGGGCGTATTCGCTCCACAGCCGCTCATCCTGCCATTTGAGTGCGGCCTCGTTTGCCGTGCTCCCCGCGCCAGGCGCAGTTTCCTGGCCAGCCAAGCGTGCACGAAACTCTCTCCATTCTCCGGGTCCCGGGCCAGGTCCGAAGCTGCGTGCAACCGGACCGAACAGAAGGAGCCCGAGCGCGCACCACCGCCGCAGTGGCAGCTGCAGCCCGACTCTCGATTTCGGCATGCAGTCGGTGTAAACGGCAGGCGGCTGCGACAATGGCGGCGGCAGCCGTGAGGACGGGCGGAAATCCCATTTGTCTGCAATCAAGCGTCATCAGTTTCCGCATCATCAAGAGAACCGCGACCAGAACGCGAATCTTTCTAACCCGGGGCGCGCGCGCGCGCTGGCGCTGGCTCGCGCTCGCATGGTCGCGCTGGCTCGCGCTCGCATGGTCCCGCGGCGCCTCACCGGGAATCCCCAAATCCAACACACGCACCACCAGAGACCACACAGCTACGCCACACACTCCGTGCAAGCATGAAGCAATCCGTGACACAGCCGCCAGCACTTTTTATCCACTGTGTTGCCTGGTTATGCACAATCCACATAGACACCGCACGCACATCGAAGCCCAGAGAGATCGTATACTTGCTGGACCTCTAGCAAGTGCAAGACAACAGATTAGTCGTCAAATGAAGATTGCAACGCTCGTCTCGCGGCCGACACATTCTCGTCAGGGGGCGCCCGACTTTCTGAGCTTATTCGCGAGGGTGTGGTGGCCCTTTTGCTCCGCCAGGGCGCATGGTGTGAGGCCAAAGGCATCTTTGAGATGCATCGCCGCACCCGCTTGAACAAGCCGCAGGGCGCACGCGGTGTGCCCTTCCTTGCAGGCCTCATGGAGCGCGGTGCGTTCATCGGATGCGGGGTACGCGCGACGTTTGGCATTGAGGTTCGCACCCGCGCCAATGAGGGCCTCGAGCACATCGAGGTGGCCTTCGATGCAGGCGGCATGCAGTGCCGTTGAACCGCCCATGAACTTCATCCCGCGAGGCGGCCCGCTCAGTGCCGCGTCCACCGAGCAGCCAGCCTTCAAGAGCATTCTGATACAAGGCAGGTTGCCACGAAGCGCCATCGTGTACATCTCTTTCGCTGTGACCTCAGAATCCTCGTCATCCGCATCGTCGCTCTCATCGCCCTTGTCTTTGGCACCCTCCTCTCCTAGCCATGCGGTCACAGACTGGGGGGAGCTGACGGCCTTTGGCGAGCCATCTTTGGCGCTCTGGCAGGCCATCTCCGCCCGCAGCGCAGCACGCAGGTCAGCAGGCAGGCTGTCCAAATCGCCATTCGTCGACGCGCCGGCTTCGTGGAGACCGCACTTCAACACCTGCATGCGCACCGAGCGCGCCTCCGCCTCGAGATCTGGCTTTTCGATCTTGAAGTCGTCGCCAAAAAGGATGGGCGGCATCTGAGGCGTGAACTGCATGCCTGGCGGTGTGATCTTCTTGAGGTACGACTTGGCCGTCGGGACTCCAGCAGGTTGCTTGTAGTCGACACGGATGTTGGATGGCTTGACCCTGACCGCCTCTTGCGTCGTTTGCACCGCCCAGCGAGCCTTATCGTAGGAATAGTTGAGAACCACACCATTCGTGCCGTTAAGGTCGACGCGACTCTCCAGTCCCACAATGCGCACGTGAGCGCCCGGGCGGATCACTCCGGTCTCCTCGCGGTCGCGACAGTGCGGTGGTGTGGTCGTACCGTACGCGTACATCTCTTGTATACCTTCGGCCATTGTTTTTCACTTCGTGCCGCCGCGAGACGCGGGAAGAGACTGTCCTTTTCCCGCGCCAAAAAAGGTTTTAGTCACGCAGCCACGCATTGGGGTTATTGTTCTCGAGCGGAACGTGTAAATACACCTGACGAACGTGCCGTGGATGTGAAGCGGGGGCGGTCCCGCGAGAGTTCGGGAACTTTTCGGGAACGCCGAGACATGCCGATGACCCGTCGCGCCGTCGGAGATGGAGAGCGGCTCAGGATACGGGTTCAGGCAAGGGGTTCAGGCACCTTCAGGTACTAAGTATGGGGGGCGCACGGATGGTACGGTATGTGGTACAATTACAGTACATGCGAAGCTAGTCGTGGAACTGGCGGGTTTACTCGTCGCGACTGTGCTTAGGGTCGACGGCCGTGCGGCGAGGAGGTTTGTCAATCACGAAGGTTCGTCAACCACCTTCGTCAATCCCGGGTCTTCGGAGGGTCTTCGGCCGAGCGGCGAGTTGCCCGGCGTCGGCGTGTTGGCGTCCAATGGCACGATTGCGCGCCTCTCATCTTGCTGCTGCTGCTCCACGGGCGGCGGGCTCGTCCATAGGAGGGTCTCGTCATTTGGATCATAAGGGTCATTAGGTCTCGTCCATAGGAGGGTCTCGTCAAGGAAGAGCCGCTCGAGTGTGGAATAGCCCTGATACGAGGCCTCAAGCTCGGTGAGAAAGTCGTCGAGGGAGGGGCGCTGCCCCTTGAAGACGACTCGCTGTGTCGAGTCGAAGAGGGCCCACCGCCCCTCAATGCCAGCGTGATCTTCCTTGGAGGCCGACCCGGAGCTCGTCCACTGAACCCACATCTCGCGCCCCCCCTCAAAGCACAGCAGCACACACTCGCGCGAGCGCTGCAGCGACGCCTCGGCAGCGACCAGTGACCAGCGGGCCTCGTGGTAGCCGCCGCCGAGCTGCGTCTGCACGAGCGCAGCGGCCCGTTGCTCGAGCTCTTTGGCGGATCTCGGCCGATCTGCGTGCGCTGCGAGGGACGAGATGTGGTCCCGCGTGGGGGATCTCGGCAGATCTCCTGTTGGGGAGATGTTGTGGTCCCGTGTGGGGGTCTTCGGCCGATCTCCTGTTTCTCCTGAGTGCGATCTCGCCCGATCTCCTGAGGGCGATCTGGGCCGATCTCCGTACGATGAACGCCTTGGGAGCTCCGAGACGACGACTTCAAAGGTGGGCTGCTGTGAATGTGAATGCCCAGCGGCACGGGCACTCGACGGGCGTGCTCCCGTCGATTGCCTCTGCGCTGCCGGCGGGCGCGGCATCGGCATGCTGTGAGGAGCTGTCGCTGGCGAACCAGCAGCCATCGCGGCGATGCCAGCGGCGGCGCCAGGGGTGCCCATGACGGCGCCAGGGATGCCCGTGACGCCAGCCGTGGACAGCGCCGCCACTGCACACGATGGAGTCGGGCCCTTATGGACGGCCTCGTCCAGGGCGCCCTTGTAGATGGCGCCATCAGAGCCCGCGAGGAACTCGTACTGCTCGGTGCCGCCGAGCGGTCGCACATGAGAGTGTGAATGAGAGTGTGAATGAGAGTGGTATTGGTCCGTGCCATGCAGCGCCTTCACACTGCCACCGCCGCCAAGACGCGCCCGCTGGGAGGCGCTCAAGGCAGCGCCCGCGCCGCCGCTCAACGGCCGACTGCCCAGCCGATGGCGATCCGACGTCTGAACGACGACAAAGGGCCCCTTGAGCTCCTTGATGGCGAGCACAGGCCGTTGCAGCAGCTCGAGTGCGCTCTGGATTTCGTCGCGGCCCGCGCTCTGGCTCGCGAGGATCTCCAACTGTGAAGAGAGCTCCTCACACCACTGCACGTCGGGGGTGTGCATCAGCTGCTCATCGACAGTCAGCAGGCGGCGAGCGAGCTCGGCGGCCGTCTGCTTGAGCTGCGCGAGCTGGCCGTCGAGCTGCTCCTCCTTGGCGGCCTTGGTGCTGGTGGCGGCGAGGTAGGCGCGCGTCTGGTCGGTGACGTGGCGCTGCATCTGCGTGAGCTCCGCCTCGAGGGCGAGCTCGCGCTGCCGTGAGCGCTGCTTCAACTCCTCCACTGTGTGCTCGAGCCGCGAAGACGAGCGATCCCACCGCGCCGCTTGCGAGTCGAGCGCCCGCGACAGCGCGAGCAGCTGTGAAGCCCCGACGGAGCCCTGTTCGTGGACCAAGTGCCCCAGGAGTACTTGCATGCGCCCGCGCGTCTGTGCGGCGCTCAGCTCAACCTGCCGCGCGTCCTGCCCTCGTGATGAGAGTAGCAATCGGAGTTCGTGAGTGGCCACCTTGTGGAAGATCGACTCCTCGGGCAGGAGAGCAGGCAACACGTCACCCAGCGCGCCCAGCAGCCATTCGGTGCCCACGTGGCGGAGGCCCTCGAGCAACTGCGAGTCCTCCTCACGCCGCTGTGCGATCGTGCGCAGCTCACACCAGCGCCGAAAGCACGCACCGACCACGCCAGCGGGCGCGAGAACGCGGCGGAGCAGCCCATGCTTCCATTTTAGGAAGGCGCGCCACGCATCGAAGACGAGCGCCACGAGGTGACCGCGAAAGTGGCGAGCAGCATGGGCGAAGAGCTCGGCTCGGCGATGGGCGCCCTCAGTCACCACGTGCCTCCATGCCTCAAACGCGAGCACTGCAAGCCGACCGCGGAACCGGGCGGCGGCGCGCTGGAGCATCTCGTGCCGCCTGGCGCCACTCGCCGCAGCGAGGTCGGCCCATGCAAAGTAGGTGGTGCTGAGCAGGCGATGGCTCAAGCGCAGCATGGCGCGGCGTCCCATCTGCTTCGCTCGACGGGTACGCTCGGTCAGGAGCGCCCAAGGCACGAAGACAGTCGCGAGCAGCCGTTGCGACCAGCGCCCTACGGCCCGAGAGAGGTGGGCTCGCTCTCGCGTGTGCTTCTCGTCGATCGCGCGTGTGACCGTCGCCTGCCAAATGCGGAAGACGGCGGCCAGATGGCGGTGAATCCAATGCCCGATAGATCGCTGGAGGGCTGCGCGGCGCTCCCGCACTAGCGCCTTCCACCCGTCAAAGGCACGCGATGTGTGCTGGTGCTTCCAGGAGCGTAGCACCTTATGCACCGTGTGCTCGCGCTGCTGCTGCTCGCGCGCCCTCATAGCGAGCACGTCCTTCTGGAGTGCCGTCAACTGATCCGTATTGGCACCCAAGACAGACGGGAGAAGGCGGATCACCAGCTCGGGCAGCGCCTCGCCAAGCAGCTCGAGTGTACGGGCTCGCTCGTGCGCTCGCAGCCCCTCGCGCACCGCCGCGTGCCACGTGCGAAAGCCGAGCGAGAGCGAGTAGCCGGGGCCGATGGCAAACGCGGCGCGCCGACAGATCGCTTGCTGGCGCTGCACGAGCCCCGCCCATGCCTCGAGCGCTATGGCGACCGTTCGGTTGCGGAAGCGGCGGACTGCGCTCGCGTACCGCTCCTCCCGCCCGTTGACACGGCCACGCACAACGTCGCGCCAAGCCTCGATCGTCAGTACGAGCGTTCGGTTCGCCAGCCGCGCGCCGGTGCGACGAAGCACCTCCTGGCGGCGCGTCACCGTCTCGGCCACGTGCTCCGCCCACGCCCAGCAAGTAGAACTCAGGAGTCCGTGCGTCAGGCGGAGCACGGCCCGACGACCCATCTCTTTGGCGCGGCGCGCTCTGGCCGTGCGCTCCGACCAAGTTCCAAACGTAGCGGAGAGGAGCCGTTGCGCCCAGCGGCGCGCCGCAAGATTGAGCTGCGAGCGACGGTGGTGGTGGGCGTGGCTCATCGCCTCGCACCAGAGGCGAAAGATTTGGCCCACGAGCCCCGACACCCAGTGACCGATCGCGCGTCGGATGCTCGCCTTGCGCTCGGTGATCAAGCCGCTCCACCCGTCAAAAGCGCGCGCGAGATGATGGTGCTTCCAGGTGCGAATCGTCTGGTTGATCTTGTGCTCACGGTCGCGCGTCGCGCGCTCCGCATTGGAGCTGATCGACTTTTTGAGCTCGCGCACCTCCCGTGCGAGCTCCTCGACCTCGGCTCGATCTCCGAGCATCGCCGCGCCACCTCCAGTGATCTCCGCGAGCACGCCACGCACCAGCTCGGGCAGCGCCTCGCCAAGCAGCTCGAGAGTACGGGCTCGCTCGTGCGCTCGCAGCCCCTCGCGCACCGCCGCGTGCCACGTGCGAAAGCCGAGCGAGAGCGAGTAGCCGGGGCCGATGGCGTACGCCGCCTTGCGCAGCACTTGCTTGCTGCGTTGCACGTACTCGATCCACCCATACAGCGCAAGCCCTGCCACGCGCCCTCGAAGCATCGCCGCGGCCTTGTGCCACAGCCCCTCACGCCTGCTCACGCTGTCGGCAGCAAGCGCGCGCCAAGCCTCGATCGTCAGTACGAGCGTTCGGTTCGCCAGCCGCGCGCCGGTGCGACGAATCAACTCCTGGCGGCGCCTCACCGTCTCGGCCACGTACTCCGCCCACGCCCAATAGGTAGCCCCAAGGAGACCGTGGCTCATGCGGCGTAAGGCCTCATCCCCTCGTGCCTTGGCGCGGCGCGAACGAGACACGTACTCAGCCCATGAACCCACGACGGTCGCAAGAAGCCGCTGCGACCAGCGGCCGACCGCTCGGCGCAGTTGTACTTTGGACGTCCGCGCTGCGCGGGCGAGGCTCGACCAGTGCCCAAAGCCGCCGCTGAGCTCGCGGCGCGCCCAACGCCCAACGGCGCGGGCGAGCTTGGTGGTTTCATCCGCGCGTGTCGTCACGAGGAGCTCGTGCCATATTTGGAAGGTGAAGGCAAGAACGCCGTGCGCCCACAGGCCAACCGCCTTGCGCATGGCCTCTCGCCGCGCCTCGAGCAGCCCTCGCCATCCATCGAAGGCGGTCGCAAGCGATTGGTGGCGCCACTGACGGATCGTCTGCTGGATGCGCTGCTCGCGATCACGCGCCGCTGTGGACGCCGTCGACTCCATCTGCTTCTGCAGCCTTCGCACATCCGCTTCCAGGCGTTCAATGGTGCTCGTGAGCGTGTGTACGTCGGGGATGGCCTTCTCGAGCATCGCAAGCACCTCCTCGCGCTCGCGCCGCTGCCTTGCCTCGAGCTGCGTCGCACGCCAGGTGCGGAAGCAGATCGCTTGCCAACGGCCGGGGCCGATGGCAAACGCGGCGCGCCGACAGATCGCTTGCTGGCGCTGCACGAGCCCCGCCCATGCCTCGAGCGCTATGGCGAGCGTTCGGTTGCAGAAGCGGCGGACTGCGCTCGCGTACCGCTCCTCCCGCCCGTTGGCACGGCCACGCACAACGTCGCGCCACGCCTCGAAGACGAGAACCGCACCGCGACTGCGCAGTCGCGCGCCGCTCCGTGCCAGCAGCGCCTGTCGGTGCGAGGTGAGACCGGCAGCGAGCTCAGCCCATGCCAAGTAGGTAGAGCTGAGCAGGCGATGGCTCAAGCGCAGCATGGCGCGGCGTCCCATCTGCTTCGCTCGACGGGCACGCTCGGTCAGGAGCGCCCAAGGCACGAAGACAGTCGAGAGCAGCCGTTGCGACCAGCGCCCTACAGCACGGTGCAGTTTCGCCTCATCGTGCGCGTGCTTCTCGAGCTGGGCCGCATGCACCGCGTCTCGCCACGCGTACAGCGTCGTGGCGAGCACACCGCGCGTCCAGCGGTTGACGGCGCGGCGGGTCGCCGCGCGCTTGCTCTCCAGAAGAGCTTTCCAAGCTTCAAGCGCCGGCTGCGTGTGACGGTGCTTCCACGTGCGCAGGATGGCGTTGAGCTTGGACTGGCGCTCGCGCATCGACGCTTGTTCTGCGGCGCGCACGCGCTGCGTGAGCGAAACGAGCGACCTCATAAAGCGACGCAGGACCTCCTCGAGGAAGCCTTCGACCGGCTTGATCTCGCCAAACATCTCCACGGCCTCCGCAAAATCCACGACTCCCGTGCTCAGGCCGTGGAATCGCTTGAGTAGCGCTTGCCACTCGCTTTCCGAGGTCTCCAGCTCGAGCGCCTCGTTGCCGCCCATCCACTCGTCGCGTGTCAGCGTTCGGTTGCCGTCGCTGTCGAAGAGCGACATGAGCGCGACCAGCAGCCCAGCCTGGTTGGAGCTGTTGGCCGCCGACTTGCCAAAGAAACCCTCGGAATCCACTAAGTCTTTGAGGTCATCGGGCTGATCCACGAGGTCAGCCGGGCTCGCTGGCCTGATTGGCATGACCTCGTCCTGGTGGACTAGAGCACGAGCGGCCGTCCACGCGGACGAACGTCGCGATGGCGGCGAAAGGAATGAACAGGTCCGTTACATGTACGTTTTGTTCCGCAGCACACGCATGATTCTCGGAATTGGTTGCGTTTTGTGCCAAGTTTGCCTTGCCTTGCCTCAGACTTGAACAAACCGTACGTACTTGTACATGTACATGTTTCGAAACGTCGAATTGAGGAACACTCTCAACGCAAAGGGACGGTCGGTCGTGACTTCCAATCTTCCACGCTGGTCTGCTGCACGGGCAGCACGCCCGTGGCCACATGGCCGACCCACCGAACAGGCTGAAACCCAAGACGCCCAAAGCTCCGACGCCGCGCAAGTCCTTTGGATCGAGTGGCACGCCACGCGCCGGGTCGGCTCCGCCGCAGCGGCCGCAGCCCGAGTTGACTCGAAAGGAGTCGGCTCCGTCGGCTTCGTCGACTCAAAAGAACGACATGCTCAGCGCGGTGAAAAAGGTGGTGACCGGTGTGCAGGTTTCCACGGCCCTTAAGGCCAGCGTGGCGCCGCAAAACCGTGGCGACCCGAACAACGTCAAGGTCGGCGTGCGCTGCCGTCCGATGAGCAAGACAGAGCTGGGCATGGGCGAGTCGCCTATTGTGCAGTTCAGCGGGAATTCGATCTGCCTCACCAACCCTTCGCCCAAAGAAGGCGAGACAAAGGACAATATTTACGCGTACGACTTCTTGTACGATATGGAGAGCGAGTCGACGGCGGTTTTTGAGGAGATGTGCAAGCCACTCATCGAAGGCCTGCTGCAAGGGTACAACGGGACGCTCTTCGCATACGGCCAGACAGGCAGCGGCAAGACGTTCAGCATGATGGGCATCCCGGAGGCGCCGGGGGTGATCCCGCTGTCGGCTGCCAGGATCTTCGAGGTGCGCAATGAGCTGCTCGAGTCGCTCGGCGAAGGCGCAACCGTCACCGTGCATGCGAGCTACGTTCAAATCTACCGCGAGGTCCTACAGGACTTGATAGGTAAGGACGTCGTCGAAGAGCTCAAGATTCGGCGCGATCCGCTCATTGGCACGTACGTGCAAGGGCTGACGGAGCATGAACTCCATTCGCCTTCAGGGCTCACCAAGCTCATTGATTTTGGCAACGAGCGCCGCGCCACCGCGTCGACGCTGATGAACGCGACGTCCTCACGCTCGCATGCGGTGGTGATCATTCGGATAGACCAGGAGATTCCGGCCAGGGGCATGAAAGGCAAGCAAAAGATCGCGTCCAAGATCAACCTGGTCGACCTCGCAGGCTCGGAGAGAGCTTCGAAGACTGGCGCCACGGGCGAGACGCTCAAGGAGGCGATTGCCATCAACCAGAGTCTCTCGGCACTCGGCAACGTGATCAATGCGCTGAGTGACCCGAAGGCCAAGGGCCACATTCCGTACCGCTCGTCAAAGCTGACCCATTTGCTCGAGGAGAGCCTGGGCGGCAACTCGAACACGTCGATGCTCGCAGCCATCTCGCCTGCCGGACGAAACTTTTATGAGTCGCTCCAGACACTGCAGTACGCCACCCGCGCCAAGTTAATTGTGACGAACGCCAAGGCGAACACCTTCACGGAGCAGGTCAAGGGCAACGTGTTCAAGATGGAGCAGATGGCCGACATGCAGGCCCAGATGGCGGCCGAGTTTGAGGAGAAGCTCTCGGCACAGCAGGGCGAGATGGCCGCTCAGATGCAGGCGCAGATCGACTCGCTCATGCGTGTGGCCGGGTATGGGGGAGGCGGGTATGGGGGAGGCGGGCGAGGAGCCTCGGACGAGGAGCTCGATGAGCTCCGAGCGGATGTGGCCGATCTCAAAAGCCAGCTCGCTGCGGCGAATGCGGTGGCGCAGGTGCACGACGGCCAGCTCGAGGAGTACAAGCGCCGTGCTCATGAGGCTGAGCGACTCCGCCGGGAAGCGCACGAGGCGCACGAGCTCGCTCGATCTTCGGCACGGGAGCAGTTCCTCGAGGAGTTTCGTCGAATGGAGGCGAAGATGGCCGAGGTGAAGAGCGACCACGCGCGCGCACTCCATGCGTCTGAGCAGGAGCTCATATCTCGCACCGGGGAGCTCCAGGCGGTGACGGCAGAGAAGGAGCGTCTGGCTGTGGACCGACTCGAAGCGCAGGTCGCCAAGGCGCAGCTCGCAGAGGAGGTAAGGGCCAAGGGCGAGGAGCTGCACTCTGCGCAGGTGCGTCTTGCGAGTAGCGACGAGCGCACGCGCAGCCTCGAGCAGCTCGTCGAGCAGCTGCGCGGTCAAATTCGAATCGTCGAAGCGCAACGGGACCAGGCCTGGGCGCGCGAAAAGCTCCTCGATGAGCAGAGGGCGGCGCTCGAGGCGGACCTGCGCAAGGCGGCCGAGCAGCGCGAGGCAGCCCAGAAGCAGCTGCAGGACGCCGTCTGGGAGCAGCTCGAGGCGCAGCGCAAGGCGAGCGAGAAGGCGTCCTCGGCGGAGAAGGCCGAGGTCTCCGGCTCGCTCGCGGCCGTTCAGAAGGCGTTGGCGCGTCTCGAGGAGAAGCAGGCGGCCCAGGCCGTTCAAGTGGCCCAGACCGCGAACCAGCGCACCGCCAGTCAGGAGCAGGAGCTTGCGCGGCTCGACCAGCTTCTGCAGGCGCAGGCGGCCGCGCACTCGAACGCAATCGCGCAGATGGAGCGGCGCGCAGCGAGCGAGGCTGAGCGCCTGAGCACTGTGCAGCGACTGGCCTTGGAGCAAGCGGAAGCGCAGCTGGCGGAGACAAACAAGAGGCTACGTGCGGCGCAGGAGGACCGTGTGCGCTTGCAGAGCGAGAATGCGACGCGCAAGGCGGCGGCCGACGCGTTGGGCGAGCGGATAGCGACGCTGCAGGAGCAGCTCTCGAATGCCCAACTCGACGCCGAACAGCAGCGGCTCGGCACGATCGCCGAGCGCGCCGAGGCCGAGGAGGCCGCCCGCACGAGGCAGGAGGAGCTCGAGGCTTCGCGTCTGCACGCGCTGCAGCAGCAGCATGAGGTCGAGGCGATGCGCCAACAGCTGAGGGAGCGCGATGAGTCGCTCGCGCGCCGTGCCGAGCGGCTGCGCCAACTCCAGGCTCTGTATGAGCGCGCGCTCCAGGACAAGCAGCGCGTGGAAGAGGCGGCTTGGGCAGAGCGCCAGTCGCTGCACGAGGAGCGACGCGCGCTCGAGCTGCGAGTGCGCGAGGAGGCGGGGCGCGCGCGCCAGGCGTACGACGCCGCACAGCGCTCTCGTAACAATCCCGGGCTGCTCGAACGGATCTTTAACCAGGTGGCGAGCCCTGAGCGGCCTAAGGACGTGCGCGACGCTTGGGCCGAGCAGCCCGGGCTCCCTATCCCTCTCGCCGATTGGGAGCGGATGCCCAATGGTGCCGGGCCGCCTGGGCAGAAGCCGGCTTCGCCGCAGCAGAAATAGATCAGCGCGCACCCGAGTAGAGCTGTGCAACCTGGCGAGTTCAACCTCGAAGGACACCAGATCGAGGTCCAACTCTCCATGGCTGTACGGATTTGTGTTCCGTGGATTCAACCACAAATATAGGTTAAATAGCGTCGTTCGCGTATACCGTATTTCGGCGTATAATTCTTGCCCCCAGCCCCACGGTCGCCAGCACGGCCGTCCGTTCTCGCCGTATCGAGCGGTGTTCCAGTACCCGGCTTTGCGACTGTGTACTTCGCTTACTTATTACTTACTACGTTCACAGAACTTAGAGGTGCAGGTGGGTCCCGGTGTGGACCCGATACTTCAATCGTCGGACCCGAGAATGGATCCCATCGTCGTACAAAATTTCCCGCGCGACGGAGCGGCCGCCCGGTTAGGCTCAAGGCTGCGAACAGCGATCCGGGTTGGTGTGACGAGTGCGGTGCGACCGTGAATCATGCATCGCGAGGTTTCGGTCAGCAGGGCGACTCCGCGCCCGCGCCAGCCTTGAGCACAAGCCCCTCCGCGTGCATGACATTCAGGTCCCGCGTTTTGAGCGTGCCGCTCGCGCTGATGGCACTGTGAGCGACGTGGCATTCGCCGCAGCTGCTGCCGCCCTTGCCACCATGAGTGTGGCCGCCGCGCAGCTTACCCGCTGGAGAGTACGCAGACGCTGGCCGGTCGCCCACCTCCTCACGCCAGTGGCGCCGGCAGAGAGAGACGTACACGTCATTCCCTCCGATTTGAACTTGCGCACCTTCCTTGGCGGCCGTGCCGTCTTCTGCGCGTCGCACGACCATCGTTGCCTGCGAGCAGGCGTGCACACCGGCATTTGGGCGAGGGCGCAGCTAAGCACCAGATGGCATGGGAGCAGGTAGGGAGCAGGCCGCCAAGCCGATGCACCTTTTTCCCGCAGTGGCAGATAGTTCGCACCTCGCGCAGCTCGTCGGCGAGCGCCAGGAGCGTCGAGGATCCTGGGAAGAGCTCGCCTCGGAAATCGACACGAAGGCCGTAGCACATAACGGGCACGTTGTACTCGTCGACGAAGCGGGCGAGCTGCCACACCTGCTCCTTGGAAAGGACTGCGCGCGGCACGCAGCAGAGGGCGGAGCGATCTTGAGACTTAGCAGGCGGGCTCGGTCAGCAGCGATCGAGAGACCTCAAACTTTGAGGGCCACGCGCACATTGCGCCTCGTCCACGAAGACGCATGCAAACGGCGCCTTATCGTCCCCGTCCTTGGAGTAGGCCTCCGAGAGCTGGTCGTAGATGTTCGTCTCGGCCTCAAAGGTCTGTGCGTCCATGCTCAGGCCGATCCGAGAGGCGATCTTGGCGTCGCCCGCACGCTGATCCAGCTTGGCCGTGAGCAGGTACACGAGCATCCCCCGTTCGAGGTAGTTGTAGGCCGCCTGGAGGAGCATCGTGCTCTTGCCCGCGTTCATCGTCGAGTAGTGAAAGTAGAGTTTGCCCATTTCGGCGGTATTTGAGAATGGACTTCGTGAGAGCGAAATGTTCTATCTGGCCAAGCTGTTCTGCTGGTCGGCCGAGTTGACGGCGAGTTATCGGGCGCGAGCTGGCGCGAGAAGCGCTTTGGAGGAAAAAAAGGGTTTCACAGTCTGTTTTTAACTCGAATTCCCAAGACACCGAACCGGCGTACATACGTGTGCGGCTACAACTAGCTCGGTTTCACACGAATCAGGCGGTTTTCATGTGAACACGGGGCCCCCTTTCTCGAGGCGCGCGTAGGTCATGCGACGCGGCCACCCGGTGCAGAGCCGAGCGCCCGCGCGTAGCGCAGCGCGCGATCCTGCGTCGCTCGACTCTGCAGCCACCGGGTTCCAGGGGTGGTCAGGGGATGCTCCATCTGCTCCCTCCTCCCTCGCCTATTCAGCCCCGAATGTCGGCATTGCCCCCTCGTAGTCGTCACACATATTGACGGACGCTTCTCTCCACAGCTAGCTTTGGCGAAAACATCCCAAAGATCGTGGTTACGACGGACGAGCTCGGGTCGGGCTCTTCCGTTCCTGCCGCCAACGTCATGGCGCCAAAGGTTGCACCTGAAGTTGTACCGAGCGTTGCCATTGCTTCGTTTCTCGCAAGAGCCGGACCGGTCAAGGCGTGCGTTCGCCTGGAAGTGGATGGCGCACTCTCCTCAAACTGCGCCATCTCTCTCTCGACCCCCGCAAGAGCCGGGCCGGGCGAAGAGAAGGCTACAAGTGGATTTGTTGCCACATATGTGGCGACATACCCAGCCACATCAACGGATGTTCGAGCATCTGCGAGCCGAATATCAGCTCGACGCAGCCGAATCCAGGGGCGGGAAGCGCGCACGCTGCCTTGTATACGCTCGAGATCTTCGACGATAAGAGGGAACTCAAGCCGTTGAGCGGGCTCCGTCCGAACGCACCGTGTGGCAAGCGCGAGTATGCCAGGTGGGCATGAGCGCGCGTTGCGTAGTTGGTCGAGCGGGGTCACTTGGCCTTCAACAATGATCGCCACGAGCGCGCGTGCCGCGTCCATAGGAGGCGTTCCGGCGGGCAGCTGCACATGGCTGTACGGCATGGATCGCGTCCCCATGTGTGCGAGCAGGCATCCGAAGCTCCACACGTCGGTGGGCTTTTCTTTTGCGCCCAACGTGAGCGCAATGGCCTCGGGAGCCATGTAGGGCGGTGTGCCCACGGGCCTTTCTGCCTCCCCGGCGAAATGATACTTGGAGAGTGCGGTGCCAAAGTCGGCCACCTTGGCAACCCAGTGCTCAGCGAGCAAAACGTTGCCAGGCTTCAGGTCGCGATGTACGACGCCTTTTGCGTGTAGGTATGTCATGCCCTTGGCCACATCGAGGGCGATGAGGACGAGGGATGCCTCCCACGTGGCGAGCTGCTCGCGCTGGCGATGGTGATGCAGCAAATCGAGCAACGACGCAGGCATGAGCTCCATCAGAATCCCCGTCCTGCCGTCGGTACTGTCGTGTGCAATGCCCATGGTGAGGAGCACATTTGGATGGTGCAGGCGAATCGTGAGCTCAAACTCTTGCAGGAGCTCCTCAAGCGCCCCCGCCGCTGTCGCCGCCCGTTCAGCCGCCCGTAGACTCTTGATCGCGCATCGTGTCGAGTTGTACACGGCCACTCGCACCTCACCGAAGCTACCCGCTCCAATAGGATCGAGGAGTTTCAGATCACTCCATCTCACGAGGTTGGAGTCGATCATCGACGAGGAGGTGGCCTTGACTTTTGCCGGCGATGGCAACCTTGCCGGCGATGGCAACTTTGACGGCGATAGCAACATCGCGAGTTTAGCTTTCGGCGGGTTCGCTCGCCGCGCCTCCTGTTGCTGGCGTACTTTGTCCTGCTGCATGCGCGAGCGCTCCGCCATCGTCCGCGTACGGATCGTGGTACTGCCCGAAGCGCCGATGACGCCCGCCATCGCCGGCCGAGCGCCACCCTCGGCACCGTCTGTGCGGGAAGAGCGCTCCATTTCGGAGGAATGACGGTCGAAGCGACAGCTCATCTCGATGCCAACACCACCACCGCCGCCATCGCCGCCGCCGTCGCCGCTGCCGCTGCCATTGGGGATGGAGGGCGCGGCTACCGTGACGCTGCACGCGAGTGGCTGCTGTTGATGAAGCTCGAGTTCGGCGACCGTGTTCGCCGACGTCTTGCGGAGGCCGACGTCTTTGCTCAGCAGCTCGGCATCTCTGCGCCTCATCCACCAGCAGACCATCGCCAGGCAGCACAGCAGCCCAAGAATTGCCGTGAGCACGCCAATGACGAGGATGGTGTTGGTGTTCAGCGCGCCTTGGCCTTCGTCGGTGCTGCTGGTGCCGTTCAGCGCGCCGAACATGGCGGGTCGTGGGGGCGGGGGCGGCGGAGGAGCGCTGCTCGCGATGGTGGGCGGCGTCACGACCGCAAGCACGACTAAGGAAAAGCCGGTGACGTTCGCGAGCATAGCGGTCGCGCTGCTTGGGCTGCTCGTCGCGCTAGCCATCGCCGACTGCACCGAGGTAGCCATCGCCGTGGGCGTCTGGATGCGCACGTCGATGATGACGCTGCCCGATGTTACAGTCGACCGCACAGCTGATAAGTCGACGCCCGCCCGGGCCGCAATCGCATTCATCATCTCGGTCCGCACGATCGGGGTGAATGAGGAGACGTCGCCGGCGAGCCGAAGTGCGAACCCGACGACACTCATCGCCGGTGGCGAGGGCGGCGGCGCCGAGGGCGGCGGCGGTGGCGAGGGCGGAAGCGAAGGCGGCGAGGGCGGCGGCGGCAAGGGGGGTGGGGATGGCGGTAGAGATGGAAATGGAGATGTGGGGGGTGGGGATGGTGGTTGCGAAGGCAGTGGCGAGGGAGTTGATGGTGGCGGCGGCGACGGTATTGGCGATGGTGGTGGCGACGGATGAGGTGATGGTGGCGGAGACGGAGGCGGAGACGGAGATGGCGAAGGCGGCGGTGGCAAGGGTGGCGGTGGAAGGGCGGCGGCGGCGGGAACGGTGGCGGCGGCGATGGTTCTGGAGGTTGAGGGCTCGGAGGCGGGGGTGGCAATGGCTCCGGTGACGGCGGTGGTGGCGATGGTGGAGGTGGCGATGGTGGCGGGGAAGGCGGAGGGGGGGTGGGTGGTGGTGGTGATGGTGGAGGGGAGGGTGGTGGCCGTGAGGGTGGGGGGGGCGGAGACGGTGGTGGTGGCAGCGGTGGAGGTGAGGGTGGTAAAGATGGCGGTTGGGGACCAGGTGGTGGTGGAGATGGCGGCGGGGGACAAGGTGGTGGTGGTAATGGCGGTGGGGGTGACGGCGGTGAAGGATCAGGCGGCGGTAGAGGTGGCGGTGACGGCTGAGGGCTCGGGAGAGGGGGAGAGAACGGTGGCGGTGAAGGTGGCGGAGGGGAAGGCGGAGGTGGGGATGGCTCGGGGGGGCGCGGTCTTGGCGGCGGCGGTGGCGATGGCTCGGGTGACGGAGGCGGCGGCGAAGGTGGAGGCGGCGATGGTGGCGGGGAAGGCGGAGGGGAGGACGGCGGCGGCGATGGCGGCGGCGACGGTGGTGGTGACGGTGGTGGTGACGTCGGCGTTGGCGGCGGCGCCGAGGGCGTAGAGGGCAAAGGTGGGGGCGGCGAAGGTGGTGGTGGAGATGGCGGCGGGGGACGAGGTGGTGGTGGAGATGGAG
>ENA-UOXP01000285-UOXP01000285.1-mixed-culture-metagenome-genome-assembly--contig:-NODE-285-length-38447-cov-5.565248_pt1 | contig 38447 bp, 36 predicted proteins | sample MGYA00238161_ERZ761639 | MGnify/ENA primary metagenome ERZ761639 (study PRJEB28913, sample SAMN08776760) | mixed culture metagenome | isolation source: Freshwater growth medium | place: USA...
CAGGTAACCCATCAGTTTGGAACCCAGATGTACGTCCAGGCGACAACAAATGGTCTATGACAGTATTTGCACGTGATTTAGACACTGGCGTGGCTAAATGGGGCATGCAAATGACACCACACGATGAGTGGGATTACGATGGTGTGAATGACGTGATTCTGTTTGACAAAGGTGGCAAAACATACGCATGGCACCATGACCGTAACGGTTTTGCTTACACTTGGAACGCACACACAGGTACCTTGATTGCAGCAGAAAAAGTGCATCCATTTGTTAACTGGGCAGCAAGTGTTGATTTGAAAACAGGCGTTCCAGCAAAAGATGGTCGTTACTCAACGCACCAAGACTACAATGCTAAAGGCATCTGCCCAGCTGCATTGGGTACTAAAGACCAACAACCAGCTGCTTACTCACCAAAAACTGGTTTAGTATATTCTCCATTGAACCACGTATGTATGACATACGAGCCAGTTGAGTCTAAATACGTTGCTGGTCAACCATGGGTTGGTGCTACATTAACGATGTTTGCTGGTCCTGACGGCGTAATGGGTGGCTTTGCTGCTTATGATCCAATGACCAACAAAAAAGTATGGTACAACAAAGAGAAATTCTCAGCTTGGGGTGGTGTATTGACTACTGCAACTGATTTGGTCTTCTACGGTACTTTAGATCGTTGGTTCAAAGCGGTTGATGCACAATCAGGTAAAGAGCTTTGGAAATTCCAAGTGGGTTCTGGCGTGATTGGTAATGCATTCACATACGGCAACAAAGGCAAACAATACGTGGGTGTATTCTCAGGCATTGGTGGCTGGGCTGGTGTTGCGATGAACCTTGGTATGACTAACGACACAGACGCACTTGGTGCTGCTGGTGGTTACAAAGAGTTAACAAAATACAATGCTGCTCCTGGCGGCGGCGGTCTAAACGTATTCAGCTTGTAATTCTAAGGCTGTTATAACGCTCAACACACCCCACTTTGGTGGGGTGTTTTTTTGCCTGAACATATGGCTATGTGTTTATTGTGGCTATGTGTTTATTGTTTTGGCTGCTTAAACACGTAGAACAAATTGGGTTCACTCATAATATAAATGCTTTTATCTGGCCCAACTGCAATACCTTCTGCTTGCGGCACATGCGCTTTAAGGCCATGAAAGCCTTTCCATAGCGCCAACGCACTTAGCGCTTTACCATCTTCGTCATACTCTTTAATCAATCTAGATTCATCACTTAAAAGCAATAAGTGCCCTGTTTCACTATGAAAGGTGACAGAAGACAAATCGCGCATTGCCCATTTAATCGCTTTATCAAACGCCTCTATTTTTTTGATTTGAATATTGAGTGGCTTGGATAAATCCGCATTAAAAAATCCCGTGACTGACATGATATATTTCGGGTCGCGCTCTTTCACAACCAATAATCGGTTATTGACATCATCCCAAGACACCCCTTCAAAATTCTTATTTCCAGCAGCGTTAATACCAAGATTGATCTTAGGTGCGTTTGTGATATCAATTACCGTGGCATCATCCTCCAGCTCAATCTCTACCAGACGATTGTCACGCTCGTCAGCGATAACATAGCGATTTCCTTCAACGTAAGTGATGCCTTCCATATCTTCGGCACCTACAACCGCTACCTCACGAATGATGTTGCCTTGTAAATCAAACTCGATAATTTTCGATTCTTTATTCAATACAGTGAATAAGGTGTTACGTTTGTCGTTAAAAGTAAGACCCGATGCGTTCTCTAGCGCTTCCAGTGGCAAGCCATCTATTGCGACTTGATAATGACGCATGTGAAATCCATTGTCATCGGTATTCGTGTGATAGTAGTTGTGCCATGCGTACCATGCCAGCGCTTCTAGTCGAAAGTAATAAATGAGCGCAGCCAACACAGACAGTAGGATGATGGTCCAACTCAGAATTTTCGGTAGTTTGAATGTAATTTTCATTAGTTATTTTTAGCGGCGAAAGTATTGATATTTTATGATTGTTTGCAGGCTTTAAGGCAAAACCAAATTTAGGATTAGGCGATACAGCCGAAGTTCAACTATTGAAGTGACGTTGAGTGACTAGCGATAGGTTCTTGAGTTAGGAATGCTCTGGTGTTGGTGAGTGGTTGAATCAGTGTGAGCGCATATTGCAGAACGCCAATAATAAAAAAGCCCAGTATAGACTGGGCTTTTGTTCAGGTAATTAAACCTTATTTGTTCATTACGTACATTGTTACTTCGAAACCGAAACGCATTTCTGTAGCTGCTGGTGTTGTCCACATAATAATCTCCTTAGTTGTTTAAACACATCAACATTGATGTATCTGTATGACTCATACTATACCTACAGGTTTTAAAATCAGCCTATGTGCTTGACGTATTGTGGCCTCATGATTTTACGTAAAAGACCTACTGTATTTTTCAGGCTGTATTACTTCAGCGTTCTTAATTTAGAGGCCACGTAAGACGCAGCGGCTGTTCTGGTCTCTACCCCCAACTTGGTAAATACATGCTCTAAATGCTTATTCACGGTTCTGGGGCTGGTGCCTAAGATATCGCCAATATCACGATTGGTTTTACCTTTAATCGCCCAGTACAACACTTCTGACTCACGCTTAGTAAGCCCAAATGTTGTAGTCAACGCTTGTATCTGTGCCTCGTCAGACTCTTCATTGAGCAGAATAATCCACTGTTCATCACTACTGTCGTCAGCAAGGCTCAGCGTGAGCCGGCTAGACCCTTTGATGATGTTGAGTGCTTGTGTATTGGCAAGCGATGTTTGTTGCATGTTTTGCAGCCAGTTGAGGATAGGTTCTGGCGTGGCATCCACTGAGTGTAGGCCACTTTCATAAAAATAGCGTTGCATCCATTGTCTAGCCAACGGGCTTTGCCAGACCACTTTGCCATCATTTGGCGTGATTGCAATCGCCGCTTGACCAAAAGCATCTAGCGCACTACGCGCTTGGTTCATTAGCTTAGCCGTTTGCAAATGCGAGGCAATTCTTGCCAATACCTCTTTTGGACGTATTGGCTTAGTCACGTAATCGACACCACCCGCTTCAAAACCTGCGGCCACATGCTCCGCTTCGGTGAGCCCTGTCATAAAAATCACGGGAATATGTCGTGTAAGCGTATTGGCTTTTAATTGACGACATGTTTCAAAGCCGTCCATCTCTGGCATCACGGCATCTAGCAAGATCATATTAGGTTGCGCATCACGCGCACGGGCTAACGCCGTTTGACCACTATTGGCCACCAAAACCATGTACCCAGACTCATCTAGTGCGTCATGCAAATAAGCAAGGTTATCCAGTACATCATCTACGATGAGTACGGAAGGTAATGTACTGTTGATTGTTGCGTTCATCGTTTTACGTCTTCAATATACTTTTTAACAGCATCTAATTTAAATTGACTGACCAGTTGTTTCATTAGCGTTGTAAATGCCTGAAATTGCGGATTACCCTGCTGAATTTCATCTAACTTTTGATGGATTCCTTTGACATACCCCAAGTTCACCAAAGACAAAATGTCTTGCAAATGGTGTTGATCAGGCACATGAATATCTGTCGACATAGGCACGTCTAGGGCTGGTTTTAGCGCCATGCGTGCATCAGGGGATTCCTTAATCCAGTCGATGGCTAATCGCTGTCCTATCCAATCTAACAAATCTTCAACATTCACTGGCTTCACCATAAAGTCTTGGCTTTCAATCCCCGCTGCATTTTCTAAATTTTTATCATAAGCATTGGCAGACACAATCGCAATTGGGATATCTGAATGGTGCACTTTGCGAATGATATAAGACGCTTCCCATCCATCCATCATGGGCATGGCCAAGTCCATCAAAATCACATCCGGTTTAAAATGCGGATATTTATCCACGCATTCTTTGCCTGTAGCCGCCTCAGCTACTTCAAACCCAAGCGGCACCAAAATATTCATGACCAGTTCGCGGTCGACCTGTTCATTATCGACGACCAACACCTTACGACGACGACCATGATAACCGATACGTTTACGATATACAGCAGGTTCCACTTCCACATCTTGTCTAATTTGCGATAAGAATAAGCGAATTTCAAAAGACGTGCCTTCGCCTTGCGCGCTCTTAAAGTGAATTTCACCACCCATTAATTCGGTGAGCAATTTACTGATGGTTAAGCCCAATCCTGTTCCACCTATATTGATTTGGTCAGCGGCACTGCCACGCTCAAATGGCTCAAATATCTTTTGATATTCCGAAGGCTTGATGCCAGGACCAGTGTCTTGAATTTCAATACGCGCAATTTCTCGCGCATAACTCACACGGAAAGTAATGCCACCTTCTTTGGTAAACTTGACTGCATTGCCCAAAATATTAATCAGAATTTGCGTTAATCGTTTTTGATCGGCACGCACCAATGCAGGTAATTCACCACGTTGTTCAAACTTAAAGTACAAGCCTTTGTTACGTGCTTGCAGTTCAAACATACTGACGATTTGTTGTATAAATTCTGGAAACTTCAGTGGCTTACTGTCAAAGGTCAGTTTGCCGCTTTCGATACGTGCAATGTCTAAAGTCCCCTCAATCAACGATAGTAAGTGCTCACCACTACGGCTGATTACACGGATTGCCTGACGACGATTTTCAGGAATTGAAGCGTCGTTGTCCAATAATTGTGCATACCCCAAAATACTATTCAGAGGCGTGCGTAACTCGTGGCTGATACCAGTGATATAGCGACTTTTAGCTTTGTTGGCTTGCTCCGCTAAATGACGCGCCAGTTGCAACTCAGTATCGGTTTGTTTGTGCAAATCTATCTCGCGCAACAATAAACCCGTCTGACGATTAGACTCCTCTTGCGCCACGCGCCTACTTTCGGTAGTGAGCACTAACCACCACGCCACGATGCCACTGGCAAACACCAAGGCAGCAAAAACTTTAAGATAGCCTGAACGCAGTTGCGGCAATAGTTCAGAGGCTGCGTTTTCTAACACAATGGTTTCATGAAAGTAAATCAAACCCAACACAGCGCCAAAGAAGCCCAAGGCGATCGTCATCAATAGTAGATAGTGCGCTACACCGCCTTTGATGTGTGGCCATAGACTTTTAGGCAATATAAACTTATTCACGTTGATCCACTGCTGAGAGAGCTTGGCATGTGGTTTACAGGCATCGTTACAGCGGGCATCCAAGCAACAGCATAGTGAGCAAATCGCACCTTGGTAGGCTGGGCAATGTGCAATATCATCGGTTTCATATTCACGTTCACACACCACACACTTTTGCATACGCTTGTTAGCAGGAAACACAAAGGGTTTACGTGCAATGTAATAGCGCCCTTTCGTGTACCAAGCGATCAGCGGTGAAGTGATCAGCGCAGTACCTAAGGCAATAAATGTTGAGAATGATGAAAGTGTGTCGCCAAATAAACCTGAAAACGCGGCAACAGAGACTGCTGAAGCCAAGAACATGGTGCCCACCCCAACTGGGTTGATATCAAACAAGTATGCTCGCCTAAACTCAATGCCTTTAGGGCTCAAGCCCAACGGTTTATTAATCACGAGATCAGCGACCACTGCCGCAATCCAAGCAATGGCAATGTTGGAGTACAAGCCTAATACTTGCTCCAACGCTTTAAATACGTCTAATTCCATCAGCATGATGGCAATGATGGCATTGAACACCACCCAGACTACGCGGCCAGGGTGGCTGTGGGTGAGCCTTGCAAAAAAATTGGACCATGCCAATGAACCAGCATAAGCGTTAGTCATATTGACTTTAATTTGCGACACCACCACAAACAAGGCAGTCACTGCTAACGCTACGTCATACGAGTTAAACGCATAGTTAAACCCAACAAGATACATGTGTGTGGGGTTTACAGCAGATTCGAACGACATATCACTTTGTATCACTAGGTAAGCTAGCAACACTCCTCCCAGCATTTTGAGCATACCCAAGAACACCCAACCAGGGCCTGCCATGAGCACACCGATATTCCAACGCCAACGATTCTGCTCTGTTTTTTCTGGCATGAAACGTAAAAAGTCGACCTGCTCACCAATTTGGGGAATGAGCGCTACACCCACTGCCGTAGCCGCACCAAACATGTGCAAATTAAACTCGCCCGCTTGACCAGAGATACCCGCGAAGGTACTCAGCTTAGAGAGGATAGTAGGGTCATGATGCAGAATGGCGATGAATGGCGTAAACATTAAGATTAGCCAAATGGGCTGCGTAATCATCTGAATACGGCTGATCAAAGTGATTCCATGCGTGACTAAGGGTATCACCACTAGCGCGCTGACCAAGTAGCCAATATAGAGCGGCATCTGAAAATACAACTCAAGGGCGTACGCCATAATGGCGGCCTCGAGCGCGAATAAAATGAATGTAAATGAGGCGTAGATAAACGAGGTAATGGTGGAACCAATATAGCCGAAGCTAGCGCCACGCGTGAGTAAATCCATATCCAGACCGTATTTAGCCGCATAAAAACTAATAGGCAAGCCAGTAAGAAAAATGATGGCACCAACCGCTAAAATCGCCCAAAATGCATTGATAAAGCCATAATTAACAGCGATTGTGCCGCCGATTGCTTCTAATACCAAAAATGAGATAGCACCTAAAGCGGTGTTGGAGACACGTAAAATGGACCATTTACGGAAGGAACGGGGGGTGAATCGCAGTGCGTAATCTTCTATCGACTCGTTGGCAACCCACGTATTGTAATCACGACGTATTTTAACAATACGTTGCGTAGGCTCTACTTGCTCAGCAGCATTCGCGGTGAGTTCTGCGGTCGACAATCGTATTCCCCATGAGTTAGAAGTTGCTTGGTGCTTTTATTTAAGCAATATCTATTCCTTGGCTCAAACTTCGATTGGTTTGAGCCAGCAACATCTTAATCAATGCGAGAATCTTGATATGTACGTTAAATGACGTATATCTCCATTGCAGAAAAAAACAAAGTTTTTTACTGAATACTCAACAATACGCTTGCACCAAAGCCAAGCATGATACCTGCTAACAGCGACTGTGACCATTGGATTAACTTGTGCTGCTGTTTGCCTAAGCCATAGCCGATGGCATGCAATAAGGCTGTTGCTATCAACATGCCAATAAGCGGGCTCGCATTGGCTTGCCAAGACCCTAAGTTGAGCTCTACGCCATGCGCTATGCCATGCATGACCGCAAACAAGGCGGTGCATAATAATTGCAGGCCACGTGACATAGGCAAATGCAACATTAATAAAAAGCCCAATGCCATGAGGCTAGCTGCAATGGCTGTTTCAACACCATTGAATGTCATGCCAACTAAGCCAAACATTGCGCCTATGGTCATTGCAGCTAAAAACATCAATGGCAATTGCCAGCTCGCTTTACCCCCTGATTTTGCTGCCCATACACCCACAGCCAACATCACCAATAGATGATCCCACCCCAAAAGTGGGTGAATAAAGCCAGACATAAAGCCAATTTCAACACCATGACCTGGATGTGCATAAGTCACACTGCTTAGTAGACTGGTTGCAATACCTATTAATATACTTTTTTTCATTGAATCTTCTCCGACAGAATTAATTTAGCTAAGTCTTATAACTGCCACCTAATAAATGAGCGAGCGGGGAAAGTGCAAGGCGCACGGAACGGAGAAACCGGAATGTACATATTAGTACATGAGGATTTCGAGTACCGCGCAACACAACAATTTGCCCGTACAGCCATTTATTTAAAGCATTAAACCTTGTTTTTCAATAAACGAGACAATCTCTTCCAGCCCCTGATCAATTTTGAGGTTGGTAAAAATAAACGGCCGCTCGCCGCGCATGCGCTTTGCATCAACAGCCATTACCTCTAGCGAGGCACCCACCATGGGCGCTAAATCAATTTTATTAATCACCAATAAATCGGATTTAGTGATACCAGGGCCACCTTTGCGCGGTATTTTTTCGCCAGCGGCCACATCAATCACATAAATGGTGAGATCGGACAACTCTGGGCTAAAGGTAGCCGCCAAGTTATCCCCGCCACTTTCCACAAACACAATATCGAGCGTTTTAAAGCGTTTACTTAATTGGTTGACTGCCTCAAGATTCATCGAGGCATCTTCACGAATGGCAGTGTGTGGGCAGCCGCCTGTTTCAACACCAATAATGCGCTCTGCCGTTAACGCTTCATTGCGTGTTAAAAAATCGGCGTCTTCTTTGGTAAAAATATCGTTAGTGACCACAGCAATATTGTAAATATCGCGCAAACGTTTACACAAAGCTAACGTAAGCGCGGTTTTGCCAGAGCCGACAGGGCCGCCGATACCAACGCGCAGTGGCTCTTTAAACTGTTCGACTTCTGGCGTGGGTGTTGTAAATTGGGTATGTATTTTCATGATCTAAATAAGCGACTGTATTGGGTTTCATGTAAGCACCCAGCAATGCTGAGTAGCGGGTTAAAGTTACTGATTTCATCATCATGCAATGACATGGCATTACTCACGACATCGGGCAGCGTTTCACCCAGTGCAAATAACACTTTTTGTCCTGCCACTTGCCCCAAAGGCACGGATTTCATGGCAGCGCTGGCTTGGTTTTCTAACCAACCCCAAGCATAACCCTGCAGCATATCATGCACAGGGATTTGCCAATGCTGCGCCACGGCCGCATAAATGGTAGGAAATGCAGGGGTTTGCAGTTGATTGATATTTACCAACAAACCCTCTGGCAGTTCTTTTAAATCATTGAGCAAACGCACCAACGAATAACCCATTTGCTTGGTTTCAGCCAACGCTTCTGAGGTATCGCGGCCCGCTTGATAAAACGCATCCCACGTTTGTACAGCGGCTAAATCATCTTGCTGCCAAGCAAGGTACAATCGATGCAACACAGGCAACTCAAAATTGGCTTGGTAGATGTGCAATACATCGCCTATCCAAGTTTTTGCGCTATTTAAATCATGCACATTGCCGCATTCTATCGCCCACTCTAAACCTTGCGAGTAACTATACGCACCCACTGGTAGCATTGGGCTCGCCAGTTGTAATAATCGGCTAAGCGCTAAGCTACTCGCCATGAGATTGCCTTGCTTTATTTTGTAAGTAAGGTGGCCGTAAATTGGCAGTGGCTTCTTCGTCATGTCCGTGTCGGTGGCCACCGCCATAGGCGCCCGCTTCTGGTTCAAAGGGTGCAAATGTTTCAGCCACTTGCATACCCAAACCTAACAGCATGTCTTTGAGCACATAATCTTGCTCTAGACGCAACCAACCATCGCCAATTTGCAAGGGTACATGGCGGTTGCCAAGGTGATAAGCGGCGCACATCAGCTCGCGCAAACTGGGTGCAATGACGTTATACACAGGCTCTTGCGCGGCGAGCACTTGAATCACCTTGCCACATTCAGATTTAAGCAAATCACCACCACGCAAAATGATGCCACGCGTTAAAAACAAAGCAGCCTCTTGGCCCGATGCCAATTTGACGCGTAACCGACTTTTTTGACGTTTGTCAAACGGCAACTCCAGAGTGGAGTCAATATGACCTGCGACTGCAATGCGTTCAGTTAAGTGAATCATGATTAAAATAAAAAGTAACGTTGCGCCATAGGTAGGACTGTCGCTGGTTCGCACACTAAGTCCATGCCATCCGCCAATACACGATAGGTTTCTGGGTCCACGTCAATCGTTGGCATCCAGCCGTTATGAATCATGTCTTTCTTTTTCACATGGCGCGTGCCACTAATCGCCACTAATGGTTTTTGCAAACCAAGGGCTGCTATTTCAGGATTTTTCAATGCTGCTTGCGAAACAAACGTGACCGCAGTTTTCAAGCCTCCCGCATAAGACCCAAACATTGGGCGATAATGCACTGGTTGCGGCGTTGGAATAGAAGCATTAGGGTCTCCCATCGCAGCAGCAGCAATCATGCCGCCTTTTAAAATAGTAGAGGGTTTAACACCAAAAAAAGCAGGACGCCAAATCACTAAATCGGCCAACTTACCTACCTCAATTGAGCCCACAGTGTGCGCGATGCCATGTGTTAGAGCTGGGTTAATCGTGTATTTAGCAATATAACGTTTGATTCTAAAGTTGTCGTTGCGCTCAGAATCTTCTTTGAGTGGGCCTCGCTGCACCTTCATTTTATGCGCCGTTTGCCATGTGCGAATGATCACCTCGCCCACACGCCCCATGGCTTGCGAGTCTGAAGACATCATGGAGAATGCACCTAAGTCATGCAGAATATCCTCAGCGGCAATAGTCTCACGACGGATACGGCTTTCGGCAAAGGCAATGTCTTCGGCAATGGAAGGGTCTAAGTGGTGACAGACCATGAGCATATCCAAATGCTCATCTATCGTATTTACCGTAAAGGGCCGTGTTGGGTTCGTAGACGACGGCAACACGTTGGCATAACCAGCAGCTTTAATGATATCTGGTGCATGACCACCGCCCGCACCTTCGGTATGAAAAGTATGAATGGTGCGGTCTTTAAACGCACCGATGGTGGTTTCTACAAATCCAGATTCATTCAAAGTATCAGAATGGATAGCCACTTGCACATCCATCTCTTCCGCCACACTCAAGCAATTATCAATGGCTGCTGGCGTAGTACCCCAATCTTCATGTAGCTTTAAGCCTATGGCACCCGCAGTGATTTGCTCACGTAAAGGCTCTGGCAAACTGGCATTGCCTTTGCCCAAAAAACCTAAATTCATGGGAAATGCATCAGCCGCTTGTAACATGCGATGTATATGCCATGAACCAGGCGTGCAAGTCGTAGCAAATGTCCCCGTGGCAGGGCCAGTGCCGCCACCTATCATGGTGGTGACGCCAGACATCAGCGCTTCTTCAATTTGTTGTGGGCAGATAAAGTGAATATGGGTATCAATGCCACCTGCAGTCACAATCATGCCTTCACCCGCAATAATCTCAGTGCCTGCACCAATGGCAATGGTGACGTCTGGCTGAATATCTGGGTTACCCGCTTTACCAATCGCAGAAATATAGCCCGCTTTGATGCCGATATCCGCTTTGACAATCCCCCAGTGGTCGATAATTAAAGCGTTGGTAATCACAGTATCGGCCACTTCAGCGGACATCTTTTGTCCCTGACCCATGCCATCACGAATCACTTTGCCACCGCCGAACTTCACCTCTTCGCCATACACGGTGTAGTCTTTTTCCACCTCTACCCAAAGCTCTGTGTCAGCGAGGCGCACCCTGTCACCCAAGGTAGGGCCGAACATTTCGGCATAAGCTTGTTTGTCAATTTTTAACGTCATAATGCGCCCATCACCCTACCAGCAAATCCATACACTTTGCGCTCACCAGCTAACGCCACCAACTCCACGGTACGCGTTTGGCCAGGCTCAAACCGCACAGCAGTGCCTGCGGCAATATTTAAGCGAAAACCATAGGCTGATTGTCGATCAAAATCGAGTGCGTCATTGGTTTCAAAAAAGTGATAATGTGAACCGACTTGAATCGGCCTATCGCCTTTATTGGCGACATTGAGGGTTACGGTTTGACGCCCCACATTGAGCAGGATATCGCCGCTGTCTATTTTCATTTCGCCAGGAATCATGAAGGACACCTCTTAAAAAGCAGATTGCGTTGTAATGCTGCGTTACTCATCAAAAACTTCTCCTTACATATCATGTATATGCCGCGTCCAATTTTTTGATTCGCGCCTTGCCTTCCTTAGCAATCTGCATTTTTAGTGGCGTCCAAGATTTTGTAACGAATCACTTACATGAGATAAGTGAATAAGCAAAATGGATGAAGTACGAGGCGTACAGCGCGCAACAGCCGAGACAGTACAATGAGTACGGCGAGGTTGTGAGCACTGCGCAACAAAGTAATTCACCATTTTCATTATTCAATTACTCATGGAATGGGGTGATGAACAGTGACAAGTTTAGTCCCATCCGGAAAAGTCGCCTCAATCTGAATATCTGGAATCATCTCGGCGATGCCCTCCATCACATCATCACGCGTTAATAATGTTGCGCCATAACTCATTAGCTCGGCAACGGTTCTGCCGTCGCGCGCACCTTCCATAATGGCAGCTGAAATATAGGCAATCGTTTCGGGATAATTTAACTTCAATCCGCGTGCTTTGCGGCGCTCTGCCAACAAACCTGCAGTGAAAATCAATAATTTGTCTTTTTCTCTAGGGGTGAGTTCCATCTAATCCATCTCGCGCTTTGCATTGGTTATGTGTTCCAAATTCTTGGTCTTATAGCCTCGCGACCGCCGTACCAGGGCCTTAATATTTGCCACAACTGTTCAAAATACTGTTTAGCCGATTGCGCTGACTGCCCGACATAACGCGCGGAAAACACTTCTGGCAATGCCGTGACACCATACTTTGCTTGCAAATCTAGTGCCACATTAGGCTGCACTGCTTTGCAGGCTTCAATAATTTCTATAGGTACTACGCCTGCTGCCACGATAAAGCTTGCCGATACAGGGCTTCCAGCTAAGCCTACAATAGATTGTATGCACCGGCTATTTGGACTGATTTTGCCTAACTCTCGCCAAATCAGTTTGTTCTGCCGATAAATAGCAAGGTTTTGGTGCATATATCCAGTTTTCCAGCGCTCTTGCTGTGCTTTTCTACCAAAACAAATGATATCCCAAGCAGCATATTTAGCGCCTTCAGACAGATCAATATGTGCAGAAAAATTCACCTGCGCGCCATCAAACAATATATTTTCCTGAGGCAACCACTCAAAACAAGTATTTTCTGCCAATGAAAATGCCAAATGCTGACTGGCTGACTGGCCGTTGGCTTTATACCATTTACCAGCACCTGGTGTTGTCAACAAAGCGTGTGCGCTTGGCTCAAGTGTTGTTTCTAGTGTGAGCGCGTCACCCCCCGCCACACCTCCTGGTGGGTGCACTACCACCCCATGACAAATCTCCGGCCCCTCTGGATGCAAACTCTTTTGTAATACAAGAGGGCCATGGTGTTTTTTGAATGCTAGAAAACTACGTGCCTCTTTATAAGCGTCTTGCTGATGCGCGACGTGCTGATGCGCAAATCGAAGTGCTAAATGGGCCACCCAATGCTGGGGAGGGGTGCCTAGCGTTTGGGTCACTTCATTTTTGATTTGCGCATCATCCATCGCCACATCATGCCACAAAATGTGGACTAATTTTTAAAGCCAAATACCTTTTCATTTACACTGACAAATAACCTTTAATTTTTGCTGCATCCACCTCACCACGTTTATCCTCATGAATAAACTTGCCCTTATCAATCACGATAATGCGATCTGCCACTTCCATGGTAAAACTTAGCACCTGCTCGGAAACAATAATCGTGATCTCGCGCATTTTGCGAATCTCATTCAATACGCGCGCAATGTCTTTAATAATCGAAGGTTGAATCCCCTCAGTAGGCTCATCCAACAACAACACTTTTGGATTGGTCACCAGCGCGCGGGCGATGGCCAACTGTTGTTGCTGACCACCTGATAAATTGCCGCCCTTGCGTTTACGCATGTCATACAACACTGGGAATAGTGCATAAATATCTTCTGGAATCTCACGGGTTTTTGATTTTTCTAAGCCCGTTTCAATATTTTCTTGTACCGTCATGCTAGGGAAAATCATACGACCCTGTGGTACATACGCCAGCCCTTTGGCCACGCGCTGATAAGTGTCTGCGCCTTGTAAACTTTCACCATCTACCGTGGCCTTGGTCGATTTACTTGGCAAAATGCCCATCAACGATTTAAACAAGGTGGTTTTACCCATGCCGTTACGGCCCATGATGGCCAGTGTTTCATTTTTGTTGGCAGTAATATTTAAGCCATGAATGACTTGGCTTTGGCCATAGCTGACTTGCAAATTTTCAATTTCAAACATGCGGTTCTCCTAATGACCTACTAATTAATGGCCTAAATAAACTTCAATGACTTTTTCATCTTCTTGCACTTTGTCCATAGAGCCCTCAGCCAGAATTTTGCCTTGATGCAATACAGTCACTTTATGCGCAATCTTTTTCACAAACTCCATGTCATGCTCAATGACTAGCACAGAACGGTTGTTGCAAATTTTATTGAGTAGCTCTGCTGTTTGGTCGCGCTCTTTTGCACTCATGCCTGCTACTGGCTCATCTAGCATCAGCAGTTCTGGGTCTTGCATCAGCAACATGCCGATTTCTAACCATTGTTTTTGCCCATGGCTGAGAAGTGCTGCTTCTAAGTCAAGCAAATCGCTGAGCATGATTTCTTCAGCCACTTTGCGCACTTGGGCTTCTACCTCGGCCGTGCGCTTAAATGTCAGGCTACCAAACACGCCACGACCTTTGGGGTAAGACACCTCTAAGTTTTGGTACACCGACAAATTTTCATAAATAGAAGGGGTTTGGAATTTACGGCCCACACCTTCGCGCACAATTTCATGCTCGGAGAGTTTAGTCAGCTCTTTATTCATGAACTTGATAGAACCTGAGGTGGATTTAGTTTTTCCGCAAATCAAATCCAGCACTGTGGTTTTGCCTGCACCGTTTGGCCCAATCACCACACGCAACTCGTTTTTATCGATATACATAGTCAGGTTGTCTACTGCTTTAAAGCCATCGAAGGACACCGTTAAGTCTTCAATCGACAATACAAAGTCTGTATTACTCATGCTTTTGCTCCCTTCATATTGGCCACTTTGGCAGGTTTCTCTTTTTTAGCTACAGCGGCTTCGGCAGTGTCTTTGGCTGCTGAAAGCGTAGGCTCAAATCTTTCTGGCTCTGGCGTATCGTCATAAAACCGTTTCATAAACTTGAGTTTTCTTGCATGTTGATCCCACAAACCAGCCAAACCGTTCGGGAAGAACATCACTACCGCCATAAACAAACCACCCATCAAGAACAACCATAACTCTGGGTATGTTTCTGAGAAGAAAGTTTTGCCGTAATTCACTAGCAATGTGCCATATACCGCACCAATCAAGGATATACGCCCACCCACTGCACAGAAAATCACCATTTCAATAGAAGGCACAATACCTACGAATGAAGGCGACATGAAGCCAACTTGCAAGGTAAACATGGCCCCACCGATGGCTGAAATCATGGCCGCCACACAGAAGATAAAGATTTTAAAATCAGACACATCGTAACCAGAGAAACGTACACGCTCTTCTTTGTCACGCATCGCTAACAACAACATGCCAAACTTACTGGTGAGGATATATCTTGAGAGCAAGATGCAACCAAATAACAAGATGCCATTCACGTAGTACAAGATGTATTTTGCGCTATCGGTACGCGTATCCCAACCCAACATGGTTTTAAGATCGGTAATGCCGTTCACACCACCGGTTAACCCTTGCTGCCCAACAATCAAGATACTTAAAATCAAGGCAATGGCTTGGGTAATGATGGCAAAGTACACACCACCCACACGACGTTTAAACATGGCAAAGCCAATAATGTAAGCGAATAAAGCCGGTATGATTAGAATGGCTGCGATGGTCAAGGGTAAACTATTGAACGGCTCCCAAAACCAGGGCAATTCTGTCAATTGGTTCCAGTCCATAAAATCGGGAATCCCTGGTGTGGTTTGGATTTTGGTACTGATGGGGTCGGATGCTTCTAACTTCATGAACATGGCCATGCCGTAACCGCCTAAGCCAAAGAAGATACCTTGACCCAAACTTAAGATACCGCCATTGCCCCACAGTAAAACCAAACTCACTGCCACAAAGGCGTATGTCAGATATTTACCCACTAAATTTAGCCTAAAAATATCAACACCAAGTGGCAAGAGAATAAAGATGACTGCAGCGAGCACAGCTAAGCCCAGCACCCCCTTCTTGCCTCCCAGCAACTCACTTGAATTTAACTTACTTAATATGGCATTCATTTCTGTTCTCCTCAACTACATCAAAATCCATGTTTGTACAAAACTTGGTCAAACTAAATGTTCGGTACTGATCACGCCGCGATGAATCATGCGGCCTATTTACGCAGTTTCGAAGCAAACAAACCTTCTGGCTTCATCATCAAAATCCCCACAATCACGAGCAATGTAGATACCTTACCCATAGAGCTGGTCATGAAGAATTGCAAGATAGATTGTGCTTGGGCAATACCGAAGGCTGAGGCAATCGTACCCATCAAGCTGGCTGCACCACCAAACACCACTACCATGAAGCTGTCCACGATGTACAACGTACCTGTGGTTGGGCCAGTAGAAGCAATCGTAGTAAAGGCCGCACCAGCAATACCAGCAATACCGCAACCAAGCGCAAACGTCATACGGTCAACTTTGGCAGTGTTAATACCTACAGCACCTGCCATCACACGGTTTTGTACGGTGGCACGCACACGCAAACCCCAACGTGAACGGTACATAAATAAGTACACACCCGCTGTCACAATAATGGCTAAGAACATCACAAATACGCCATTGATCGGAATATCAATGTCTGGCGTTGGTTTGAAAGAACCCAACATCCACTCAGGTAATTCTGCACTGACTTCTTTGGCGCCAAAGGTAGAACGGAAAATTTGTTGCATCACCAAACTTAAGCCCCAAGTCGCTAACAGCGTATCGAGTGGACGTTTGTATAGATGCCGAATCATAATAAATTCAATGAAATACCCTACTGCAAACGCGAGCATGAACGCGATGAGGATGGCAAAGATAAAGTAGTAATTCACAAACCCATAATTGGCTGCCAATTTAGAGATCATCACCGTGGTATAGGCACCAATTGCCATAAACTCACCGTGCGCCATATTAATTACACCCATTTGCCCGAAAATAATTGCGAGACCAAGTGCCATGAGGAGCAACACTGTAAACATGCTCAGGCCAGAAAAGCCCTGCATCACCACAATATTGCCAATTTCCGCCATCGAATAATCAAACATATCGGCCTCCTACTTAAAACCTACTAATGAAATGAACCTACTACTTACGTTTTCCTGCAGATTGCGGCAACCTGATTTCAGACTGCCGCATCTTGAATCGCTACACTAATGCGTGCGCCCAGTGAAACCAACCTGGGTCACGCATCAGACAACTATTGATAACCTTTTGGGAATGGATCAGGTTTGATGTAATCTGAGGTGTAAACAACATCAGCTTGACCATCTTTACGCCATTTACCCACACGTAGCTTGGTGGTTAAGTGGTGGTTAGCTTCAACCGTCACAGGACCTTCTGGCGCATCTTTAAATACATAGCCTGGCAATGCTGCTTGTACTTTATCTACGTCAAAGCTACCTGCACGTTCTACTGCAGCTTTGTATAACCATGGGCCTAAATAAGCGGCTTGTGTTACATCACCAATCACAGCATCTTTACCCCAACGTTTTTTGAATGCTTCTACAAATTTAACGTTTTCTGGGTTAGTTTGAGATTGGAAGTATTTCATTGCTGAATAGAAACCAGCTAAGTTTTCACCGCCAATACCTAACACTTCATCCTCTGTTACTGAAATAGTCAGCATGGTTTGTTTAGCTGAATTTAAACCTGCAGCATTTAACTGTTTAAACCAAGCAACGTTTGAACCACCCACTACCGCAGCGTAAATCACATCTGGTTTTTTCAGTTTGATTTTGTTAATCACAGAACCAAATTGTGTGTCACCCAACGCAATGTACTCTTCACCTACCACAGTGCCTTTTAAATTACGCTCAATGTGTTTACGCGCAATTTTCATCGAAGTACGTGGCCAAATGTAGTCAGAACCGATTAAGTAGAACGTTTTAGCTTTCTTCTCTTTGGCAATCCAATCTAAACCTGCCAAAATTTGTTGTGTCGCTTCTTGGCCTGTATAGAACACGTTTTTAGATTGCTCTAAACCTTCATAGAATGTTGGGTAGAACAATAAGCCGTTTTCTTTTTCAAACACTGGCAATGCCGCTTTACGTGAAGCTGATGTCCAGCAACCCATCACTGCAGCCACTTTATCTTTTACCAACAGCTTTTTAGATTTCTCAGCAAATGTTGGCCAGTCTGAAGCGCCATCTTCTTGAATCACTTCAATTTTGCGGCCCAAAATACCACCCATGGCATTGATTTGCTCAATCGCCAATTTCTCAGCTTGGATAGAACCTGTTTCACTGATCGCCATCGTGCCAGTGGCTGAGTGCAAGATACCTACTTTAACTGTGGTATCGGTCACAGCTAAGCCTGTGGTGTTCACCTTAGCGGTTGGAAAATCCGCTGCTAAAGCATGGGTAGAAATCACACCCACTGCCAGTAGCGCGCCTACTAATGCGCCACTCGCTTTCATAAAACTGCGTCTATTAAAGGTACTCATTGCTGTGTCTCCTAGTTAAAAATCAAAAAATCAAAAAAACTAAACTAACTTCTACTTAATTTGCTGCTACTGCATTCGCCTTGCTGAATACTTGGCTGAGTGATACTTATCTAGTGCCCAAGCATCCAAGGTCTAGCGGTTTTTTTGGTTTGCACTTGCAACGCAGCTTTGCCTGTATCTTGGTTCACTTTTGTCGTGGTTTTACAGGTGTGTGATCCTGTGCAACCACAGCTAGAGCGTCGACCAACTTTAGGATCATGTGCAGATTTTTCATTCCGTTCATGCGCCTCACGTTGCTGCTTGCCCATGATGGCTAAGCGTGGCACTGACATAATGCGTGGACTCTCTGCGCCACACTCTTGGCAAAAAGCGGGTTCACTGCATTCACTCATTCTGCGTAGCGCACTAAATACACCGCAGCTGTCACATTCATATTCATACATGGGCATTTGCAAACTCCTTAACTTGTTTTGGCGGTATCAATGCCTTGTTTCACCATGATTTTTGGTCCATCTGCGTTCGGCTTCATATCGAAGTCGAAAATCTCAGTCGGTAACCATAGCGTTGCACACGCGTTAGGAATATCCACAATGCCGCTGATATGTCCTTCCACAGGTGCCGTGCCTAAAATCGAAAGTGCTTGGGCGCCGGTGTAGCCAAATTTCTTCATGTACTCAATGGCATTCAAACAAGCTTGGCGATAAGCCACATGCACATCTAAGTAATGTTGCTTACCTTGCTCATCCACAGAAATACCTTCAAAGATGATGTAATCGCGATAGGTCGGTGTGAGCACGCTAGGCTGGAAAATTGGGTTTTTAATGGCGTACTTTTTCACGCCGTCTTTAATCAGGCTGACTTTGATATCCAAATAACCGGCCATCTCAATCGCACCGCAGAAAGTAATTTCGCCATCGCCTTGTGAGAAGTGCAAGTCACCCATAGAGAGACCGCCATCTTTCACATACACCGGGAAGTAAATCTTAGAGCCCTTGGTGAGATTTTTAATGTCGCAGTTACCACCGTGGTCACGTGGTGGCACTGTACGCGCACCTTCTGCTGCCGCTTTTTTGGCAGCATCACCACTTAACTTACCCATCACTGCAGATTGCGGGTTTGGTGGTAATGCCAATGCAGGTACACGGTCTGGATCCGTGGCAATCAATTCCGCTTCACGGGTATTCCACTTTTCCAACAGTTCTTTAGATGGCAAGCAACCAATTAAACCTGGGTGCATAATCCCGGCAAATTTCACATTCGGCACATGACGTGAGCTCGTGTAAATACCATGAAAATCCCAAATCGATTTACGTGCTTCTGGATAATGGTCGACTAAAAAGCCGCCGCCATTTTCTTTGGCAAAAATACCGTTGAAACCCCATTGGCTGTCTTCAAACGTGCCTACATCTAAAATATCTACCACCATTAAATCGCCTGGTTCAGCACCTTCTACACCGATTGGGCCACTTAAATAATGCACTTGCGTTAGATCGACATCACGAACGTCGTTAGCACTGTCGTTGTTGCCAATTTGGCCACCCGTCCAGTCCATACATTCCACACGAAATTCATCGCCTGGTTTGACCATCGCCACCATCGGCAAATCAGGATGCCAGCGATTATGAATCTGGCCATCTTGCTCCCATGGTTTTTTGTCTAAATCTAACTTGACGATTGTTTTCATCTCACTATCTCCTTGTTTAAGAACACGCTGGCAAATGCGTTAGAACTGCATTTGTAGGGAAATTAAAATGGCATCCGTATCACTTGCATTCGTTACATCAGTTTTTTGATATTCAGCTGAAATCAACGCGTTGTAAGGCGCGATCACATAATTCACACCAAAATCCGTACGTTTGGTTTTGATGTTGTTATCCGCATCGAACTCTTGATGACGAACAAACGGCATGAACTTGCCCCAGCCCACTGGAGTATCAAACAAATAGCCTGCGCCCACGTAATACGCATCACCTTCTTCAGCTAAGAAGACTTTATCTGTGTCGTAATCGTAGTAAGCAGCCTCAAGAGAAAGCGTGCCAGGACCTACGTTTTTCTTTTCCATCAAGAAATCAACGCTGTAAGAAGAGTAGTCGCCAATTGCTGTTGTGCTGATTGCACCATCCGTTTTTTGTCTACCCGCAATCCCAACCGTTAAAATGTCTTTGGCGCCAAAATAATTGCCTGTGCCGTAATAACCTGGCTCAGCATCCCAGAATGCAACTTGTACACGACCTGCATACATAAGCTTGTCATCAGCGCCAAGCGTTTGTGCTGCGGTGCTATTTTCGCGTTGATCTAATCTAGCACCACCCGCACCACTGAATCTAAAAATGTTGTCACCTTCAAACGCACCAAAGGACACTGCCAATTTGTCTTCTAAAAAGCTACCCACAAAAGCAACACCTTCATCACGACCAATGACGCCACCATTCCAGCCATAGCGAGATGAAATATTGGCCCAGTAGCCACCGCCACCGCCTGAAGAGTAGTAAGGACCAGCCATATTGGCGCGATCACTTGGGGATAAGAAACGACCTGCCCAAATGGCAATTTCTGGTGTGAGTTGGAACTGTACGTTGGCATCGATGACTTCAATATTGCCCTCGCCACCGCCAGATCTTTCAGTATTCAACATCCCTTTAATGTATTTATTAAACGAACCAGATAAATACAAACGCGCACTGTTGAGTGAGAAATCATTTGAACGGTCATCACCATTCGCTGCTGCATCTTCAACAGAGCTGTAACTCGTAATAAAACCAAAACCAACACTCACATATTTATCTTCACCAAACGTAATGGTGGCAGCCGCTTGTGAATTCGTCGCATAAATACTCAAACTTGCCACCACGGCAGACATGAGCACACTCGTCTTTAAAATTGCTTTCATTTCAACACTCCTCTAGAGTCGTAACAGTTGTGGATATCGGGTCAATACATCCAAATAAATGCGATGTCTTTGTCGTGGTGCTAGATTAGCGAGAGGGGGTGTTGAGTTAAATACGTCATATTGCGTAGTCGGTAATAGGTTAAGACGTTGTATATTGTGCTGACTGAAATTACCTATAATAGGAAAATTGTATTCATGGCTATTAACAATAAATTGATATTAATCATAGGGATATCTATGTTCATATCAGCATGTGGTGAAATATCTTATAAGCGTGGTGCGTCAGTAAGAGATATTGACAACGCGCATGCAGCATGCAGAGGCGTGCCTGAAGAAGACTTTTCTGCTTGCTTACAAAAACAGGGGTGGGAAATACAAAAATTTGATGATAGCGAGCTATTTGCAGAAGCATCCGTCACTGATAATCGCGGGATGCCGGCAGAAAAAACTGAATCATCAGAGGCTGAAATTGCAGAAGAGGCAACGGGTGCATCACCATTTGTAATTGCAGAAGCCACGGAAAATAAGCATACGCCTAGCGCGGATACGCAAACACTAAAGGGAAAAAATACTGAAGATACTTCAGCTACAAACACCACAAATAACCCAGCGCCAGCTGGGAACACGACAGCTCATATAACAACCAAAGAGACTAAAGTCGCAAAAAAAACAGCACCTGTTGATCCGTTAAAAACGTATAAGATCAACTCTTGGTGGAAATTTGGCGGTACACCAGCCCATCTTAAAACAGACACAAATCAATGTGTGGCCGCGCTAGGTGAAGCACACCAACCAGATATGGCTACGCAAACATACACGCGTGGGTTAATTGAGTGTCTACACAAAAATGGCTGGAAAGCTCTTAAACAATATGGCACGTAATCATCCATACGTAAAAAAATAAAAGGCCCATATGGGCCTTTTATTTGCAAACAAATGTGTCTCGCTGAATACTTTAGATTAACCTGCTTGCTCTGCAGCTTGTGCAGAAAAGCGATAACCAGAACCACGTACTGTTTGAATTAGATCTTGGTGGTTAGATGCCATCAATGCATTGCGTAAGCGACGGATATGCACATCGACAGTGCGGTCTTCTACAAACACACGATCACCCCACACTTTGTCCAGCAACTGCGTTCTGCTGTGTACACGCTCTGCGTTGCTCATAAAAAAGTGGAGCAGTCTAAATTCCGTTGGACCTAATGGAATATTCACGTTATTGCCAGTCACACGGTGCGTGGTTGGGTCTAGTGACAATCCAGCAATCTCTATCGGATCATCCGTCATTTGTGGCGCACGGCGTCTTAACACCGCTTTGATACGTGCATTCAACTCACGTGGACTGAACGGTTTAGTCACGTAGTCATCTGCACCCACCTCTAAACCACGTACTTTATCGTATTCATCACCTCTGGCAGTGAGCATAATAATAGGAATTCCTTTGGTGAGATTGTCAGACTTTAAGCGTCTAGCATATTCAATCCCACTCATGCCAGGTAGCATCCAATCCAGCAAAATCAGGTCTGGTAGCGTTTCTCTCAGTAATTGTTGCGCATGTTCCGCACTCAGTGAACGCAACGCGTTATACCCTGCTTGTTTGATATTCAGTGCCAGTAACTCTTGAATCGCTGGCTCATCTTCTACGACCAATATATTTGCTGTCATTGCTTAAACCCTATTGTTTTTAAGTGTGCTCATTGTATGACCAAAATATGACAAATTCATGACAAATATTAAACGCCCATTATGCGCAAAATACAAAGGATAATTGCCAATTGTACGAATTTGTAACAATATGTTAACGACATAAGTCTTACAAAAAATAATGAGGGTCAGGGATGTCGGATTTTTTATCAAAAGAACATATCACCGCGGATGCAAGTTTCAATCGCTGGCTAGTACCGCCTGCCGCACTGGCAGTCCATTTGTCCATCGGCATGGCGTATGGTTTCAGTGTGTTTTGGAAACCTTTAGGCAATGCCTTACTCGATGCTGAGGGTAAACCGTTGGCTACGTGTGCTGCCGGCGCCTCGACATTTGCAGAAAAACTATCTGGCACGGGTAAAGCGCTCTTTGCCACAGATTGTAATTGGACCCAATTTGATTTGGGTTGGATGTACACCTTGTTTTTCGTATTACTCGGGTGCTCGGCAGCCTTGTGGGGCGGCTGGCTAGAACGTGCAGGCCCTAGAAAAGCGGGATTGGTATCTACATTGTGTTGGTGCGGTGGTTTATTGCTCTCCGCTTATGGCGTCTATACCCATCAGCTCTGGCTCATGTGGCTAGGCAGTGGCGTGATAGGTGGCATTGGACTTGGGCTCGGCTATATTTCACCCGTCTCCACCCTCATCAAATGGTTCCCGGACCGCCGCGGCATGGCCACAGGCATGGCGATCATGGGCTTTGGCGGTGGTGCCATGATAGGCTCACCGCTTGCCACAAAACTGATGGGCTATTTTGCCACACCCACTAACCCTGGCGTTTGGCAAACCTTTTTGGTACTGGCTATTATTTATGCCATTTTTATGGTGTGCGGCTCACTCGGTTACCGTGTGCCTGCCACTGGTTGGAAACCTGCAAACTGGACGCCACCTGCACCCTCCACCAACACCATGATTGCTACGCGCCATGTGCACTTAAACAAAGCACACAAAACACCACAGTTTTGGTTGTTGTGGATTGTACTGTGTATGAATGTGTCTGCAGGTATTGGCATCATTGGTGCGGCAGCGCCGATGTTACAAGAAACCTTTGGTGGTGCATTGATTGGGCAACATGAGATTGGCTTTGCAGAGATTAAAAAAGACGACGCATTGACTGCCGCAGCCGCTGCGGTTGGTGCTGGCTTCGTAGGCATTATTTCCTTGTTTAATATTTTTGGGCGCTTTGCATGGGCAACTTCATCAGATGCCTTAGGCCGTAAACGCACCTACTATATTTTCTTTATATTGGGTGCACTGATGTATTGTGCGGCCACTTACATGGCAGGACATAAATCACTAGCGCTATTTGTAGCTGCGTTTTGTGTGATTGCCTCAATGTACGGCGGGGGCTTTGCCACCATTCCAGCTTACCTTGCCGATATGTTTGGTACACAGTTCGTAGGTGCGATTCATGGTCGCTTGCTCACTGCATGGTCTACAGCTGGCATTGTGGGACCAGTGATTGTGAATTCTATGCACGATATCCGCCTAGAGGCTGGTGTGCCGTTTGACCAAATTTATGCGCCTATCTTCATGGTATTAGCAGGGTTGCTGGTGATCGGTTTTGTGGCAAATTTTCTAGTGAGACCAGTAGATGACCAGTATTTTATGACAGATGCTGAACTCGCAGAAGAGCGCAAAATCAGTCATGAGAAACTCACCCAGACTCAGGCCAACATGCAAAGCTATACTGCGCCTTCGTCTCAATCGTCGCTCGTGGTGAAGTTTGCGTGGCTGGCAGTACTGGTGCCGATTAGCTATGGCGTTTGGATGACGGTACAAAAGGCATGGGTGCTATTTAGCTAAGATTATTAGCCAGCACAGTAGATTCAATCGAGAATAAGGGTTATTGAGTTAAAATAACGCTTTTAGAAATCGTTAGGATTGAAATTGAATAAAATCGCTCAGGATTTAAACGGCGCAGGTAAAAAAATCGGCATTGTGGTGTCACGTTTTAACAGCAATATTGGCGATGCATTGTTAAATGCTTGTCATCAAGAACTGCTGAAACTTGGCGTAAAACCGCAAGACATTAAAATTGCGACGGTGCCAGGCGCACTTGAAACGCCACTGATCTTGCAGCACATGGCATTAAGTGAGCAATACGATGCCCTGATTGCCTTGGGTGCAATTATCCGTGGCGAAACGTATCACTTTGAAGTGGTCGCTAATGAGTCTGCGCGTGGCATTTCAGAGGTGCAACTCAATACCGGAGTACCAGTAGCCAATGCAGTATTAACGACAGAAGATGATGCACAAGCCGAAGCGCGCATGCACATCAAAGGGACAGAAGCTGCGCAAGTGGCAGTAGAGATGTCCAATTTGGTACGCGCACTATGACCGACAACAACGCTAACGACAATAGCGCACCTGCCAAAGCGATTAAAAAGCCTAAAACCAGCCAAAATCGTCGTAAATCTCGTGAACTAGTATTAAAGGCTATTTACCGCGGCATGATGAATGCTGGCGAACTGAAACAAATCGCTAGTGATGCCAAAGAGGATCCCGATTACATCAAAACGGATGAGGCCTATTTTAAGCAATTGCTCACTGGCGTGACCGAAAACGTTGAGAAATTAGATCAAGAGATTTCGATGTTCATTGATCGCAAAATCAATGAACTCAGCCCCGTGGAGCACGCGATTTTACGCATATCCAGCTATGAACTGTTTTTTGATGTGAGCATTCCATATCGTGTCGCCATTAACGAAGGCGTAGAACTTGCCAAAGTGTACGGTGGTGTGGATGGTCACAAATACATCAATGGTGTGTTGGACAAACTAGCCGCAGTAGCTAGACCGATGGAGTTTAGGAAGTAAGCTAGCTAGCTAGCTAGCCAACATTAAGCAATACATTTTTGAATGGGCGAGTTCATGAAGTCGAAGAAAAGTGAAAAGAAACTTTTTAACCACTGATTGGATAATTGCACTCGGATTATCCTTATTGCTGCTGGCTTGCAGCAATAGCCAATGGATACAAGCGGTTGAACGTGTTGCTTATGATCTGGGAGTGCAACTATCACAGCGCGATGCAGGCGATGACATTGCCATTATTGCCATTGATGATGCCAGCATTCAAAATATCGGTCGCTGGCCTTGGTCCCGCCAAGTGCATGCCGAAATCATTCAAAAGTTAACTGCTGCCAAAGTCATCGGCCATACCGTATTTTTTTTAGAACCACAGCGCGATCCCGGCTTAGCGTATATCGAGCAAATCCAACGCCAATTAAATCAATCTTCATTCAACAATACTGCAGAGGGGCGCGTCCTCTCGAACATTATTCATGAAGCACAACAGTCACTCAACCCTGATGCACAATTAGCTCAGAGTATTGCAAAAGCCAACAATGTGGTGTTGGCCATGCCCTTTATCTTAGGTACGCCCAAGGGTAAACCTGACGGTGCCTTACCTGAATATATTAGCAGTCAAGCACTCAGCCATATTGTTGACAATACGCAGCTGAATGATGTCACGCCAAACACGATACAGGCACGTGCCATGCATACTCCTATCGCGCCAATTGCAAGCCAAGCCCGTGCAATTGGCCATTTAAATCATATGCTCGATATTGATGGTGCGGTGCGAGTAGAGCCATTGGTATTGCAGTACTATGATCAGTATTATCCATCCGTAGCATTGCAAGTGGCTACCCGCTTTTTAAACTTAGATACGCAAGATATTCAAGTAACACTAGGGAAAGAAGTGCAGGTTGGCAACTTGAATATTGCCACTAATAGCGCATTGCAAATGCATAGCTTTTTCTATGCATCACAGCAAGAGAAAAATCCTTTTCCCATGGACTCGTTCTATGACGTCATGAGTGGGAAAATTTCGCCGAGCAAATATCAAGACAAAATTGTACTGATTGGCATGGCGGCGACGGGCGATGGCGGTGACACTCAAATCACACCTGTATCCGCGCATATGCCGCCGATTCAAACACTCGCCCACGTAATTGCCAGCATACTCAACGAAGATTTTTTTATCAGGCCCAATTGGGCCAGCGGTTTTGAATACGTGGTGTGGCTGTGCATTGCCTTGTACCTGATGTTGTTATTACCGCGCTTGTCTGCCAGCATTGCCATTGCAGTGAGCCTAAGCCTAGCCATTGCTATTACCGTCACCCATTTTGTGTTGATGACACAACACGGCTGGTGGACGCAATTAATGATGCCACTGATTCTGCTGGTATTGGGACATGCGCTGATCACTTCAAAACACTATCTACTGACCGAGCGCGGCAAGTTGCGCGCAGATGCAGAGTCCTCTGAGAGCAATCATAATTTGGCGCTCATGCTGCAAAGCCAAGGCCAGCTAGACATGGCATTTGACCGTTTTAGGAAATGCCAATTGGATGAAAGTTTGATGGAAAATCTCTACAACTTGGGATTGGATTTTGAGCGAAAACGCCAATTTAACAAGGCAGAACAAGTGTTTAACTATATGTCTAGTTACAACCCAAATTTTAAAGACTTAAAGCAGCGCATCATCACTTCACGACAACTTTCTGAGACCGTCATTTTAGGTGGTCATCCACAATCCAGTTTACATTCATCATTCGATACAGAAAACAGCACAGTAACCAAACCAATGCTCGGGCGCTATCAAATCGAAAAAGAGTTGGGCAAAGGCGCGATGGGCACAGTTTACTTGGGTATTGACCCTAAAATTGGCCGCCAAGTGGCCATTAAAACATTGGCGCTCTCACAGGAGTTTGAGGCCAGTGAACTCGAGGCCGTGAAATCTCGCTTTTTTAGAGAAGCAGAGACTGCGGGCAAGCTTAACCACCCCAATATTGTCACAATCTACGATGCTGGCGAAGAACATGACTTGGCCTATATCGCTATGGAACTCCTCAAAGGCCATGACCTGAACCCCTACACTAAACCAAACAGGCTATTGCCAGTAGACACGATTATCAGGATTATGGTGAAAGTCGCTGAGGCATTGGATTATGCGCATCAACAACATGTGATTCATCGTGACGTAAAACCGGCAAACATTATGTATGAACCTGAAACACAATCAGTGAAAGTGACGGATTTTGGGATTGCCAGAATTACCGATTCATCTAAAACCAAAACAGGCATGGTATTGGGTACGCCCAACTTTATGTCACCAGAGCAGTTATCTGGCAAAAAGTTGGATGGTCGTTCCGACTTATTTTCTTTAGGCACCACGATATATCAATTGGTCACGGGAGTATTGCCTTTTGAAGGAGATTCAATGGCGAATTTGATGTATAACATCAGCCAACAAACACCTAAAGACGTACGTGAAATCAATCCAGACATTCCTGTGGGGCTTGCACACGTCATTCATAAACTTTTAGAAAAAAATGTTGAGGCACGTTATCAACATGGTCAGGCACTGGTCGTTGATTTACAGCATTGCTTGGCAGAAAACAGTAACGCATGAATCATTTAGAACATGCATTACGCATTGCGCGACATACTGACACAGGTCAGTTACGTACTCGTAATGAGGATGCGATAGCCAGCGATGCGAGTATTGGCCTAGCTGTGCTTGCAGATGGCATGGGTGGCTATAACGCAGGCGATGTGGCAAGCCAAATGGCCGTGCTAACGATTACTGCTGAACTGATTTCAGGTTTTAACCAAGCCAGGCAAACAGGCAAACAGGTAGATAGCAATACAGCGGCTAACTTGATGCAAAGCGCGGTGAACTCTGCCAATAGCGCGATCTACCAAGTCGCCAATGAGCAAGAGCAATGTGCAGGCATGGGCACTACGTTGGTGTTGTCCTTATTTGTAGATAACCAAGTGGTGATAGGCCATATAGGTGACTCGCGCGCTTACCTGCTACGAAACGACCAATTGTTGCAATTGACCAATGACCACTCACTGCTACAAGAGCAAATTGATTCTGGATTGTTAACACCCGAGCAAGCCAAACAGGCCACTTACAAAAACTTTGTAACCAAAGCGCTAGGTGTTGACCCCGAGGCTGATTTAGAGATCAACACCCACACCGTGGCGATAGGCGACTTGTATTTATTATGCTCAGATGGCCTTACCGACATGGTAGACGACTATGAAATTGAAACTACTTTAATTGAGCATTATGATGACCTTGAATCGCTCGCTAATGCATTAATCAGAAAAGCCAATCAACGGGGTGGTAAAGATAATATTTCTGTGATATTAATAAGCGTGGTGGAAGGGTTCCCAATAAATAGGCCAAATTGGCTACAATCGCTAGTCAAAAAAGTGATGGATAAAGGTTAGTCATGTCAAAGTTAGTCTGCACATTAGATGATCGCGTCATCAACGAGTATCCGCTCAATAAAGAGCGTATTTCTATCGGCAGAAAACAAAATAATGACATCGTAATTGACAACCTTGCTGTGAGTGGTCTACATGCGGTGATTGTGACTATAGGCAAAGACTCTTTTTTAGAGGACGCCAATAGCACAAACGGCACCTTTGTGAACTTAAAGCCGATTAGAAAACATGTGCTAAATCATGACGATGTGATTGAAATCGGTCGTCATCAATTTAAATACATCAAAGACAATACTTCCACTGTGGCCTCTGCGCCAGTTGCAAACAAAGAGGATTACGCAGGCTCAACACCATTGGACAAATCACCACACACACAACCACCCTCATTAAAATCTCTGATTCAAATGTCCAGACCTATGCGTAGTGAAGATGAGGTATTGTCGGAAACGACACCTGTAGGCGTGCCCGCAGCAGCGTTGCCCATTGGTAAATTGCACATTCTGAATGGCTCTAACAGTGGCAAAACACTCACGCTCAATAAAACACTGACCACGCTAGGCAAACCAGGTGCGCAAGTGATTGTCATCACCAAACGGACCAATGGTTATTTTTTGAGTCAGGTAGAGGGGGATGAACACCCAAGCATCAATGGCGCACCTGTGCACACCTTATCTTATAGCCTTAAAAACAATGACCTACTCGAAATATCTGGCATCAAGATGGAATTTACTTTTGCTTGATCAGCATTAGGCTAACCACTACTTAATTTCGCCATGTCGCTCAATCAGTCTCTTGACCAACTTGAACGGCTCAATGCTATCGGCGTGGCATTATCGTCAGAACAAAATACAAATCGACTACTTGAGACCATTTTACTGGGAGCGCAAGAGCTCACACACGCAGATGGCGGTACTTTATATACGATTAACGAGCAACAATCCTTAAAATTTGAAATCCTACGTAACACCACGCTCAATATTGCTCTAGGTGGCACGACCAACCAACCCATTCCATTTCCGCCACTACCGCTTTACTTAGACAATGGTGCGCCAAACCTCAACATGGTGGCTGCTTACTGTGCCATTCAGCAAACTACGATTAATATTCAAGATGCTTATGCGCCAGATCAAGGATTCGACTTTTCTGGTACGCGTGCATTTGATGAACGCACTGGCTATCATTCCCAATCGTTTTTGACAGTGCCCATGCGCAACCATGAGAATGAAGTGATTGGCGTATTACAACTGATTAATGCCAAAGACCCAATCACACATCAAATCATTGCATTTTCAGACTCGCACCAACGCCTAGTGGAGTCATTGGCTTCACAAGCTGCAATTGCATTAACGAACCATCAATTAATAGAAGGCTTAAAGGGATTATTCGAGTCGTTCATTAAGCTCATTGCAGACGCCATTGATGAAAAATCCCCTTATACAGGTGGGCACTGCCAACGCGTACCAGTGCTCACCATGATGCTGGCAGAAGCGGCGATTCAGTCACAGCATGATGCATTTAAGAGCTTTGACTTAAACGCGCAAGAACTCTACGAACTGAAAATTGCAGCTTGGCTACATGATTGCGGCAAAGTCACGACCCCTGAATCCATCATGGACAAGGCGACCAAACTTGAAACGATATTTGACCGTATTCATTTAATTGACGACCGTTTTGAGCTATTGAAATCACAACGTGAAGCGAATCATTTACGTAAAGTGATTGAGGCACAAGCCAAAGGCAAAACCATCAATCCCAAACATCTCGCACATGAAATCAACGTCATCAAAAAACAATTAGACGACGATAAAAACTTCATCCGCAAGGTCAATTACGGCAGTGAATCCATGAGTGCAGATGACCAAGCACGTGTGCGTCAGATTGCCAATTATCAATACCAAAATGAAGCGGGTCAGTCGGTTAAATTTTTAAGTGAAGATGAAACCTATAACCTGACCATTCCCAAAGGCACCCTCACCCCCGAGGAGCGCCAGATCATCAACAATCACATTGTGGTCACCATCAACATGCTGGAATCGCTACCTTATCCCAAAGGATTAAGGCGTGTACCAGAATATGCAGGCGGTCATCATGAGCGTATGGATGGCACCGGCTATCCCAAAGGTTTAACGCGCGAGCAAATGTCTATCCCAGCTAGAATCATGGGGGTGGCCGACATTTTTGAAGCATTGACCTCTAAAGACCGCCCTTACAAAAAGGCAAAGACACTCTCAGACACTTTAAATATTCTGGGCAATATGAAGTTAAATCATCATATTGATCCTGATGTGTTTGATTTGTTTATTCGTGAAAAGATTTATTTACGATACGCGGAAATGTTTTTAGATCCAGAGCAGATTGATGTCATTAATGAATCAACCATCATTGGTTATACACCCTAAGCAACTATTCCTTCAAAAACGATTTTGCTGCTTTGAGTATCACTGGGATTTTTGCTGCATCGACATGCTGAAATGTAGGCCCACCAGGAATCAAACGAAGATTGGGGCCTTCATCACACTCACCTAGGCATTGGATTTCTTTAACACCTAATGGCAAACCAGAGGCACCGACGGCATCTGTAATCTGCTGCTTGAGCGCTTCTGCACCACGCGCGCCACACGATGGCAGATTGGGGTTTGCACGGTGGTTAGTACACACCAAGATAGATTTCATATTCATCACCTACACAAGCATGCTTGTTAAATAGTAATCGTCTCAGCCATGATAGTGCCAGTGGCATCTAATTTCAAATAGCTGCCCTGCTCATACCAATCTCCTAGCACATAGCGCTCACAAATATGCCCATCCACATTATGCAGGTGTCGGTTGGGTCTGTGAGTATGGCCATGTATCAACACTGGCGGGTAGTGATAGGCTCGCAACAGAGTTTTCAGCGCCTCTTCGTTGATATCCATGATGGCTGCCATTTTAGTAGATTTTTCCAGCTCACTTTGAACGCGCGCCTGCTCTATAAACGCTTTGCGCTCAGCAAGTGTTTGGCTTAAAAAAGCATCCTGCCAAGCTGGCTGACGTACCTTTTCTCTAAACGTCATGTAATGAACGTCATCTGTACATAGCGCATCTCCGTGAGTTAATAGCACTTGCACACCACTGATGTGGGTAAGCGTAGGGTCATCCAGCAACTGCACACCTGTGGCTTTAGAAAAGCCATCTCGAATCAAGAAGTCTCGATTACCATGCATCAAATAGACTTTGGTGTGTTGTTGTGTGAGTTGTCGTAAGGCGCGAATGATAGGCTGATGAAAATCGTCCATTAAGGCATCATCACCCGCCCAATACTCAAAAAAATCGCCTAAGATATAAAGTGCATCAGCGTTTGATGCCACCTCGGTTAACCAGGTCAGAAACACCGAGGTGATATGCGGGCGTGATTCACATAAATGTAAATCTGAAATAAAAAGGGTATCGCCCTGCATGCAAACTTAGCAGACAGTTGCGTTCAAAATCACCACTGGCTCTACAGGGACGTCTTGATGACCTGCACGGCTTGTTGTTGCTACGCCTTTAATCGTATCAATCACATCCATACCTTCAACCACTTTACCAAACACGCAGTAGCCCCAACCACTTGGTGTAGGTGCAGTATGATTTAAGAAATCATTGTCTGACACATTGATAAAGAATTGGCTGCTGGCAGAATCAGGGACAGATGTGCGCGCCATGGCTAAAGTATACTTATCGTTTGTCAGGCCATTATCTGCTTCGTTTTTAATCGGCGCATCAGTTGGCTTTTGTTTCATATTGGCATCAAACCCACCACCCTGCACCATAAAACCATTAATCACACGATGAAAAATCACACCCTCGTAAAATCCTTTTTCTACATACTGTAAAAAATTAGCTACCGTAATTGGTGCTTTTTCTGCATCTAACTCAATGGTGAAATCACCATAATTAGTGGAAAGTTTGACCACAATAATTCCTTTATTAATTGATTTATGACTAGTTGATTTATTTAGCAGCAGTTACTGATTTTATTTTGGCTTGCTTAATCACAATCGCACGAATTGGCACATCTGAAAAACCACGGCTATTGCCTGTAGGTACAATGCCAATTTTATGGACGACTTCCATACCGCTCACCACTTTACCAAAGACGCAGTAGCCTATGAGTTCTGGCTCTGGACTTGTGTAATTCAAAAATTGATTATCCGCTAGATTGATAAAAAACTGTGCAGTAGCAGAGTTTGGGTCTTGCGTTCTAGCCATGGCAATCGTACCTGTCTGATTTTGCAGACCATTATTCGATTCGTTGACTATTGGGGCACGTGTAGACTTCTCGGCCAAATCACGCTCAAAACCACCGCCTTGAATCATAAAGCGGCTAATCACGCGGTGAAAAATAGTATTGCTGTAAAAGCCATCTTCCACGTACTTTAAAAAATTCTCAACTGTTTTGGGCGCTTTGTCTGGATAGACCTCCACCACAAAATTACCAGCGGAAGTCTCAAACTCTACTTGTGTTCCAGCCATTGCAGTGGCGGTCAAAGCCACTAATAGTGTTGTAGAAGCGAAAATCGTGTTCAACCATTTCATTAAGCAGCACCTTCGTAAATAATTTTCCATTGATTGTTTTCGTTGATCCAATATTGGCGTTTTTTCATGCGATTTTGTAGCGATGCACTTCTAAAATCCTGTTCAAAATTCACCACTACCATCGGTTTCTGGGCATTCGGATAAGTAAACATGCTTAACTTATCTATACCAACGTCAACCTTCGGTTTTCTCAATTGAATACTGCGTTTATAGCTCGCCCATTTTTTAAAATCGCCATCGCTATAAAAAAACTGGGGCGAGTAATGAGACAAATACGCATCCGAATCCTGAGAAATCCAGTCTTTTCGCCATGCTTCTATGGCTGCCTGTAAAGACTGTTTTTGTTGCGCTTGTACATCACCCGATGTATCCACTAACCATTCCACGTTATTCGCAATAATCACTGGCGTATTGCCACGATTGAGAATCGGATGCAGCGTTTTTAGGTCTGGGTTAGACAGCACTACACAACCGTCACTCGCGCGAGGCGGGCGGCTGTAAGTATCGGTTGGCGTACCATGTAGCCAAATGCCTGAACCATTCCGCTTCTCATAGACATCAATTTCATTGGGATAATTCAGTGGGTATGCACCCTCCCCATACATATCAGGCAATGGTCGGTTTAATTTAGACGCCGCAAAATAAACGCCTAGTGGCGTACGCTTGTCGCCTTGTGCTTTTTTATCAATCCCGTTTTTACCAATTGTCACGTAGTAATCTGAGATATATTTAAGTTGCCCGTCCTCTTGTTTCGCATACAAGAACAATCTAGATTTTGAGGTATCTACCACCACCGCATAACGCTGCGATTGGTCAAGCTGAATCAATAAATTTGGCTGCAAATGATCTTTGTTTTTGGCTAAGTAACTTTCAAGACGCTTTTCAGCCTCCTCTTTCAAATCTTCTACCTGACGCGGGTCTTTAACAAAGGTATCGCCAAACCCGCTCAACATGCGCGCACGCGATGCCAGTAAATCACCACGAATCAAATAGGCTAGATTAAAGTTGGGAGTGGTTTGAATCAATTGATTGACAGTATCAAGCGCATCGCCAGTCTTGCCTTGCTTAATTTCCATCAAGGTTTTGGCCAACATGCTCTCAATAATATTCGCACTGTATTTTTGTGCTAAAAATCGTGAGGCAAGCCCTTCTTGGTTGATAGCCGTCGCATTCCAAGGCAATACAGCACCTAGCAATAACATAACCGCCGATAAATACTTAAAACGCAACATGGGTAGATTATACCCTCCAAAACCTAAAACTCATCTCTAATTCATAGAGATATCTAATCTATATCATGCGTTACATTAACGCCCTGCAACCTCTTGCTCAATCAACCAATTGCCACCCACTTTCACCATGGTTAGCGTTTTACGGGTACCTTGTGGTTTACCATTGGCAACATAACGTTGACTGAATTGTACTTTCGCTTTGTCAGCGGATTCTATCGTCACTTTAGGGTCATTGACCTCAACGGCAATTGATTTAGGACGACTCACGCGATCGCGGCGCATCGCCTCCCAAGATTTGCGCGATTCGCCTTTTGGCGTTTTGAAGCTATCCGCATAACTAGCTAAGTATTGATCCACATTTTGATCAGACCATGCTTTTGCCCAAGCATTCACCGCGTTGAGCAATGACGCTTCATCATTCGTCGCAGTATCTGTTGTTTTGGAAGGTTCTGGTTTTGTCACCTCAGGTTTAGCCACTTCTGGCTTTTTGTTTTCCGCCAATTTAGTCGTGGTGGTTGGCTTTGCCATCTCCACAGGTTTTGCCGGCTCTTTGGCCGCAACAGTTGTTTTACCTGCACCGGCTTTACCGCCAAACAAGTCCGTAATCAGCGAGAGTTTGCCTTGTGCTCTAGCGTTTGAGGTATCTAATTTAAAGGCTTTGTCATAGGCTTCCGATGCCAATCTGGCATAAATATCACCCAAGTTCTCATGTGCAGTCGCATAGCTAGGATGCGTCTTGATGGCTGTCTCCAATGCCTTGCGTGCTTTGTCGTACTGCCCTTGGTCTGCATATAACACGGCTAGATTGTTATAAGGCTCAGGCAAATTAGGATATTTTTCAGTTAAATCTACAAACGCTTTAATAGCATCGTCGCGCTTGCCCTGCTCTACCAAAATCACGCCTTTCATAAATAGCGCTTCTGCATCTTTTGGGTTTGCACTTAAGTAAGTATTTACTTTTTCCAACGCTGCCGCCTGATTGCCTTGTTCTGAAAGCAGATTAATTTCTTTTAGTGCTGCGTTGGTATTCCCAGCCACTGCGAAACTCCAAGCAGAAAATCCGAGTGTGATGACTAACAAACTTTTTATGATTATTGTGTGCATTTGCTTTTTGCCTTGGGAAGAATCGAAGATATTCATTATGTTATACTTGAACAGTGGTTGATTGCCTAATTCTATCAATAGCTTAGGTCATACCACAATAGCTCGCTTGCTTAATCACTGATTAATTTTACTTTTTTCATATTGAACAATTCTAATCATAACGCTTACGCCATTTAATATTAAATTCCTACCGCATGTTAAAAATATACAACACCCTCGCGCGCGACAAACAAACCTTTACCCCGATTGAAGCCAATAAAGTACGTATGTACGTGTGTGGAATGACCGTGTACGACTACTGTCATTTGGGTCACGCGCGCGTGATGGTGGTGTTTGACATGATTTCGCGCTGGTTTCGTGCAAGTGATTACGAAGTGACGTACGTGCGCAACATCACCGATATTGATGACAAAATCATCAAGCGTGCCAATGAAAACGGTGAGACGATTGATGTGCTGACCCAACGTTTTATCGAGGCAATGGATGAGGACTCGGCAAAACTAGGCATTATTCGTCCAGATATAGAGCCACGTGCAACCCAGCATATTCAAGGCATGCTGGATATGATTGGTAAACTCATTGAAAAAGGTCATGCCTACCAAGCCAGCAATGGTGATGTATTTTACAAAGTACGTAGCTTTAACGACTATGGCAAACTGTCTGGCAAAACCTTGGATGATTTGCGCGCAGGCGAACGTGTAGAAGTAGATACTTTTAAACAAGACCCCTTAGATTTTGTGCTTTGGAAATCTGTGAAACCAAATGAGCCCAATTGGGACTCACCTTGGGGCAAAGGACGCCCCGGCTGGCACATAGAATGTTCCGTGATGAGTGCCGAGCATTTAGGCGCGCACTTTGATATTCACGGTGGCGGTCAAGATTTACAGTTCCCGCATCACGAAAATGAGATTGCGCAATCCGAAGCTGCACATAGCTGCCAAATGGCCAACTACTGGATGCACAATGGTTTTGTGCGTGTAGATGATGAAAAGATGTCTAAATCGCTGGGTAACTTTTTCACTATTCGTGAGGTGCTAGCTAAGTACGATGCAGAAGTGGTCCGTTTCTTTATTCTGCGCGCCCACTATCGCAGCCCACTCAATTACTCAGACAAACATTTAGATGATGCCAAGGCTGCACTGACAAGACTATATACAGCTTTACGTGGCCATGAAGTAAGTGCTCACAACATGGACTGGAACCAACCACAAGCCAAACGCTTTAAAGAAGCGATGGACGATGATTTCAATACCCCAGAAGCCATGGCAGTATTGTTTGAATTGGCGAAAGAGAAAAGTGTAGAAGCACTGACACTCATGAAGCAACTAGCTGGAGTTTTAGGGTTATTGCAACGTAGCCCAGATGAATTTTTACAAGGTGAAGGGACAATCACAAACCAAAGTTTGTTATCAATCACACAAGATGCTACTGGCACTGTTACTGGGTTTGGAAGCCAGCAAATCAGCGAAATGATTATTTTGCGAGCTGAAGCCAAAAAAGCCAAAAATTTTCCGGAAGCCGATCGTATTCGTAAAGAATTAGCGGATGCTGGCATTATTCTAGAAGATACGCCACAGGGCACCACATGGCGCAGGGCATAAACTAATCGGGCTGATATCTGACCACGTGGTTGCGGCCATTATTTTTGGCGATGTACATGGCTTTATCCGCATGGCTTAACAAGTCTTCCAAAGTGTCGCCAATATCTGATACGCCAAAACTAGCCGTCAAAGACAATAAATTTTCCTGCGCAATCACGATAGTCGAATTCATCATCGTGCGCTTGAGGTAGTTGGCCACATCTTCCGCTTCGGCCACCACCGTATTCGGCAGCAACACCGCAAACTCCTCTCCACCAAAGCGGCACAGCACATCTGATTCTCTCAAATTATTTTTGAGTAACTCTGCTAAACAGCTCAGCGCCATATCCCCTGAGGCGTGTCCGTAGCTATCGTTGATGCTTTTAAAGTGATCGACGTCTAACATCAACGCACTTACCGGCTGCTGATTGCTTTTGCAGTAATCAAACAGCAAGCGCGCTTTATCAAAGAATGCCCTACGGTTATTCAGGCCGGTTAAGGCATCTGTGCGCGCCATGTCCTCCGCACTCATTTTGGCTTGCTCTAAATCGTAAGCAAGTTCAAGGTTGCCATTGAATGTCTTTTGCAGCAGGATGCTGGTGATAATACAAGACACATACATACAGCATGCAGCAATGCCCACCCAAAATGTCTGCTCGTAGCCCAAAGTGAGTAACACAATAATCATGGGCACCAAGGCCAATGAGACAGAAGCGATTTGCAGATAGCGCAGCGGGCTGTACCAAGAAATAGCCGCACCAGCCAACCCTAATGAAAAAGTATTCAGAATAAAGATTGCTGTGAGATTATCTCTGGGCATAATCCAAATCAGCCCAGCACTCCATGACAAAAACACCAACAACAAGCTAATCGAATAAGGCTTTTCCCAT
>ENA-UOXP01000336-UOXP01000336.1-mixed-culture-metagenome-genome-assembly--contig:-NODE-336-length-35931-cov-32.368631_pt1 | contig 35931 bp, 31 predicted proteins | sample MGYA00238161_ERZ761639 | MGnify/ENA primary metagenome ERZ761639 (study PRJEB28913, sample SAMN08776760) | mixed culture metagenome | isolation source: Freshwater growth medium | place: USA...
CTACTCCGCCCCTGCGCGCGCGCGCTGTTTTCTTACTGTAAATTTGACTCTAGTGAGCCGTGTACTTTTCATAGATTGTCCTATAGACGATTCACAATTTTTTGCATGCATTAACAGAAATCGTTTCGCGACTTGCCCGTTTCGTTTTTTCGCAGTGTCCTCTAAATCTGCGCAGCGGTCCACGATGCCGCCAAGAAAGAAGGGCGGGCATGTCACGTCGGCGCGGCAAAAGGCGAGGGTGCTTGAGCTCGCTAGGCACGCGTGCACCATCTACATCTACGCGATCATCCTCCTCGAACCGCCGAAGAAGTACGAGCATCTCAAGGGCATCCAGAGGATCGGCCAGGCCGCCGACCACATGGGTATGGGGCGGGACGCAGTCCTCGCGCGCCGTCTTCGCCAATACGTACAAAATCGTGGCTCGTCCGCGTTTTCCGAGTTGGTGGAAGAGATTGGCTGGGCTTGTTTCAGCGACATGGTTGTCCTCGAGATCATCACGGAGAAAGCAATGCCAGCGCATCAGGCGTTGACAGCGAAGCGCGAGGACTTGCCGCGCGTGGCGTGTCATCGACGAGGTGACGTACGAGAAATAGCGTGGATAGCCCAAAAGGGCACGTGGCGTGGCCCCAACGTCGACCACCCCGAGAAGCAGACCCTGAACGAGCAGAAGGGCGGGCAGGGTGATGAATGGGCGCGCATTGAGGCGTCGGTACGGTCTGAGATGGCGCAGGCCAAAGAGGCATGTGCTCATTATGCTCGCCGCCGCGAATGCCCGATCTGTTGCCCCAACCCCAAGAGCTGTGATTTTGAGGGCTGTGGCAGCATCTTCGCCAATTGGAGCACCTTGGAGGCGACATCTGGCGTGACAAGAAGGGTGGCTTGAAGGATGCGTGCATCGCCGACGCACGCGTCGCCGCCCGCGATTTCATCAAGGAAGTCGGGCCAAGCCTCCATGGGCCGGGCTTGCATCGGGGCTCTGCCAACGCACACTCTGCGAGAAGCTGCGCGCAGGAGAGGCCGAGCTGGCCGATGGTGAGCTGGCCGGTCACCCGCTTATGCTGATTGCGTCTCAGATTGATTGCGCAGAGACCCAATTTGGGCCAGAGGCATGCGTGCGTGCCGAGCGCCTCGGGTGCGTTGGCACGCACAAGCTGCCATGCACACGCCCAAGGCCACACGAAAAGACATGGCACATCAACTAACACTGCGTCGCGTGCTGCCTCGCGTGCTGCCACCTTCTCCGCCTCATCCCGCGCCTTCTCTGCCTTCTCCCGCGCCTTCACCTCGCGTGCTGCGTCGCGTTTCGCCTTGCGTGCCGCCGCCTTCTCCACCGTCGCGGAGTCGCCAATCCACAAGGCGCACCGTCGTGGACTCGTGGTGCGTACGGAGAGGCTTCGAGAGGCCAGTCAGGGAGAGACTCACTGCCTCCGCTGCTCGAGGAGCGACGGGAGTCGGTGAGTGGCGCCGATGCGAAGGTGCCGTTGCCGTTGGGGCCACGGTGATCACGTGCGGCAGCCCTGCTTTCTATCCTCACCTATGCGGCAGCCCTGCTTTCTATCCTCACCTATCGACAAATTAGTCCTCCCCCCTTCCCCCCCCTTCCCCCTCTTGCATGCGAAGCCCACACACCCTCGCGTCGCGTCAAGAATCTCTGAATGGATGGATTCCCTTCATTACTAGTACGCTTTGCTGCCGATTCACGCGCTCACGCGGCGGCGTGCTGCTCGGTGTTGGACGTGCCGCTCTCGGGTCTTCGTGCCTCGACGTTTCTCCTCGTCGATGGAATCGGATGTGCATGCCGCAACGAAGGAGAAGCCAGCTTCCCCAGCAGCAGCGCGCTCGCCAACGGGGGCGACTCTAGAGTCCCCCGCGAGCGACTCGTCCCAGCTGCGCATCAGCGTGTGTGAGCACTGGGTCTTCGAGGATAGCCTCAAGAGCGGCACGTTTGCCGCCTTCAAGGTCGTCACCTCGAGTCGCGGGAGCGAGCAGACGCGCAGTTGCTGGGTGCGCTGGTCGGTGCTCAAGAGCCTCGTCGCCACGCTTGCGCACGACCACAAGGACGCGCTCTCCGCTGCTAAGCATGCGGGCACGCTGCCGCTGGACGCGCTGAACGCGTGGCGCCTGGGCTCGGCCGCCAACCTCTTCAACGCCAACGCCTTTGATCAGAAGTGGCTCGACGAGCGCGCGCAGTGCATGGAGGTCCTGCTCCAAGGTCTCGTCGTCGTCCTCCGCCTGTCCGACTGGCAAGAGCATGCGGCCGACACACCGGGCGTCGCGCAGCTGCGCCAGCTGCTGCGCGGCGCGCTGAGCGACACGTCGACGTGGCGGCCGCCGCCAGAGGGCCTCGTGATTGACGAGATTGACGTGAGGCCCTCGGAGGAGACCACCGCGGCGGAGCTCGAAGCGGCGGCGCGCGTTGTGTCGTCGGCTGGCAAGGTGGGCGGTGCGGCCGGTGCGGCCGGTGCGGCCGGTGCGGCGGACCCGGTGCCGCCCTCGCCCACGCCGTCGACGCACGGCGCGGTGGAGGAGGAGGGCTCGATGACCACCGCCATCACCGAGGACCTTCACACCATCGCCGAGGACCTTCACACCATCGCCGAGGAGGTCTTCACACCGGACGAGGTCTTCACAGCGACGGATGCCCACGGGTTCACAGCATCGCCCACCGACTACAAGGCGATCGCCCAGGCGACGGCCAGCCACATTCTCGCCGCCGCGATCGCCCAGGCGACGGCCAGCAATGTTCTTGACGCCGCGATCGCCCAAGCGACGACCAGCAATGTTCTCGACGCCGCACAAGGCCTCAAGCTTGAGGGATCCTCACGTACCAGTACCTCCGCCGAGATCTCCGAGATCTCCGCAACGTCCTCTGCATCGGTAGAGCGCCACGTGGCCGCCGCGGAGCGACACGTGGCACCGGCGACGTTTTACCAGTACGGGCCGGGCACCTTTCTGCGCATCGCCCCCACCAGCGCGGCGCCCACGACGGCGCCCAAGGCGCCCTGGGCGCCGCTGTGGGACTTGGATGTGGCGTGGCGGCGTTCGGCAATGACAGTGATCGGGCTCGTGCTGCTAGTCCTCGGGCTCCTCTGCATTCCCGTCCTGCTCGCCCCTGCACGCCCGCCCACAGGTGCGCCCACGACGGCGACGACGGCGGCGGCGCGCACGGCACGTGACGGCAGCCATTCACACCTGGGCTTGACTGAGCGCCATTCACACCTGGGCTTGACTAAGCGCGCGGGCGGCGGCGACGCGGGCGGGGGCGGCGGCGGCGACGCGGGCGGGGGCGGGGGCGGGGCGCAGGCTCTGCGAGCGGCCGCTCAGAAGCTCAAGGCGCAGCGAGCGGCGCTCAACACGGCGGCCGGTGCCCCTACCGTTACGGCGACGGCGGCGCGCGACGCGGTGCTCAACACGGCGCGCGTCGTATCGAGCGCGAGCGCAGCAGCGGCGCGCGGCACACGCAGCGCCACGAGCGCCTCGAGGGCTGGTGCGATGGCGGCGACGGCGCACGTGCACGCGCGTCTCAAGGGGTGCGCGTCCACCCTCCACCGGGGCGCCGTGTTGAGCGCGTCCACCCTCCACGGGTGCGCCACCCGCGCCGTGTTGAGCGCCATCCGCGCGGCCGATCGCTCAGCGGCGGCCGCGCGCTGGGCCTACACCCTCGCCGGCATCCTACTCTCCAAGTCCATCTATGCCATCAGCTACGCGACGGCAACGATGGGGTCGTCAGCGCGTGCCGCCACCGCCACCGCGTGGTCGCGCGCATCCGCGAGCAAAGCGGCAGCGAGATTGACGAGATTGACGAGATTGACGAGCGACGCTGCAGCGGCGATGTGGGCCTCGGCGCGCAACGCCACGGTCGCATTCGGGCACACGGCGGCGGCGGCAGTCGGCCAAACGATCTGCAAGCCCTTGGTCGCCGCCGACGCAGGGCACGAGCGCCCAGAACGACGCGGGTTCGTTGAGCGCCCAGAACGACGCGGGCTCGTCCTCCTGGCTGACCTCTTCTACGGGCCGTACGCCGAAGCAGAGCCTGCGCCGCACACCGTGTGCACGTCGATCTCGGCGGCGTGGAAGTCGGCGCGCAACTCCTCCGCGGGGGCGGTGACGAGCGGTGCAAGATTGACGAGATTGACGATCCTCGCGGCGGCTCGGGCGACCCGTAAGGCGCCATCTTGGGCGACCGGTCAGGCCATTCGAGTCCTGCACGCGAGCGCCGTCGTGAGCACCAGCGCCGTCGCGAGCGCAGCGGCGGCAGGCAATGCTACCAAAGCCATGGCGGCCGCCGTCGTGCATGCCTTGGCCGAAGGCGGCGCGGCGGCGACCAGCACGGCGCTCCGTGGCTGGCGCTCGATCGCGGCGGCGGCGGCGGCGGCGGCGCTCGGCACGGCGCGCGCCACGGCGGCCGGCTGGGCGGCCGCCCGACACGGCGCCCAGCATGCAGGCTCCTCGTGCGCCAAGCACATCGAGATCGCAACCTCGAGTGCCATGGCGACGTCGGTGCTCGGCACGGCGCTCATGGCGCTCGGCGCGGCGCGCAGGGCGCTCGGCGCGGCGGTGGCCGTCGAGTCGGCGCTCGACAAGGCGCTGCTCGACACGGCGCGTACCCTCACGCCTGGCGTCGTGCTCGGCGCCGTGTTGGGCGGTCGCGCCGTGTCGGCGAGCGGACGTGCCGTTACTGTGGTGACTGGATCCATTGAGAGACGCATTGAGGCGATCGGCGGTGTGCTGGCCGCCGCTGTGAACGTGCTGGCCGCCGCTGTGAACGGGGTGCACAGCATGTGGCGTGACGAATTGTCGGCACGCTGCCCGTGCCTCGGCTGCCCGTGTGCCCAGATCTGATGGCCTTCGGATGAGCAGCGGGTGACCTTCGGGTGGCTTTGGGAATGGCCTCTGATAGCTAATTGACTCTAATGACCTTCGGGTGGCTTTGGGAATGGCCTCTGATAGCCTCTAATTGACTCTAATGACCTTCGGGTGGCTTTGGGAAAGGCCTTGCCAAGGCTCTCGCATGGGCCCGATCGCATGGGCCCGATCGCATGGGCCCGATCGCATGGGCATGGACCGATCGCATGTATTGAAGGGTCGCTACTCGTGGCTTTGCCCTCTCTCGTGAGGCACCGAGGGGACGCCGTCGATGAACACCCATGCCTGAGCGCCGGCGTGGGCACAGGCGCGTTCCCTCCTCATAGCTGCCTGACCGGGCGAACCGGCGAACGCAGCGCGAACCGGCGAACGCGGAGGCTGTGAACGCTGTGAACGCAAGACTGGTGGTAGCATGGAGGATCTCGTATGCACGGATGCACGGATGCATGCAGATCGGATGCATGCAGATCGGATGCATGCAGATCGGATGCATGCAGATCGGATGCATGCAGATCGGTACAAGAAGCATAGCATGGATGAGCTCGGATGAGATCGGATGAGATCGGATGAGATCGGATGAGATTGGATGAGATTGGAGGAGCTCGGATGCCCGGATGGCAGCGTGGTGATTCGAACTGGCCTTACAGTAGCTTTGGGGGCTGGTGGGACATGCGGCGATGCGCTTGCAGATGCGGAGGCTGTGAACGCAAGACTGGAGGCTGTGAACGCACATGCGGCGATGCGCTTGCAGATGCGGAGGGTCGGGCCGTCATGGGCGCCGTCATGGGCGCCGTCATGGGCGCCGTGTATGGACGCGACGCCGCCGCCGGATCGCGAGATCGCGTTGAGATCGCGTGTGGCCACGTGTGCGGAGTGGCGAGATGCCGTGAGTGGCGACTGGACCGCCACCCCACCCACAGTCGACGTATGCCGAGTCCGAGACAGTCACAGTGCCGGGCGGGGCGGCGTTGTGAGCGGTGCGCGCGCGGCTCGTTTGGATACGCGAATACGGTAAACATGATGTTGAGCGCATGCAAACACATGGGTACCTATCTCACAGCCCGCGACCCGCGGCACGGTCGAGTGCCGGCTAAGTTCTCCCAGGGATGCACACACATGTGCCACTCCAGCCTCTGGAACGCCGATTTATCAATCACACACTGCCGCCTCACTCAGTCGGTCTCCCGTAGTTGCACTGGCTCCAGCAAGGCGTAGATGTGCGAGTACAAGGGCTCGCAGCCAAAGAGCTTTCCCGTGCCCATCGTCGCAAGCTTCGATCGGTGCGTGCTGCCCGGCAGGTGGTTAGTGTAAAGGTCCAGCGTTGCAAAGTGCTTATTGCAGCACACGCAGAACGGCTCCGGCTCTGGCACGCCGAACCCCAGCGTTCCACCGAGGCTGGGCAGTGGCATGGCGCTCTTTGTAGGCGACGCAAGCTGCCCCCTTTCGTCCGACGAGGTCGATCGGCTCATTCTCGTCGACGGCACCCGCGGGCGACCCAGTTAGCGAGGAAGTCGTGAAATGTAACGGCCGCGCCTTTTCACGCGAAGACCATCTCCGGCGGTACTGTTGTTTAGTCACGTGTCGCGATCGCGAAACATGACGAAACGGGAATCCGCACCTTTTGGGGCAAGTCCTTGGGTGGGCGCGGGGCACCCTCGAGGGTGTGGCACGAAAGCAGATGGCGGCGAGCAGTCCTGCGAAGTCGAGCAAGTTCCTCGGCCTGTGGACCTATACGCGCATGGAGGACGACGACTATCACCGCGTGCTCGGCGAGCAAGGCCTACCGTGGGCTGTGCGCGCGCTCCTTCAGCAGTTCACGGCGCAACGAGAATTCCTTGAAGATGGTGATGGCTTCCTGTTCCGCTCCAAGATGCTCACTGGCTCGTGGAATGAGCTACGCGTCAACGTGCCAACTACGTTCACGGTGCTTGGATACACGATCGACACCTTGATAACCTGGGAGGACGAGGGCCAGCTTCTCGTGTCGACGATGAAGACGACTTCGGCGGATGGCTACATTATTTCAGGCTCGACAAACACGACGAGGATAACGCACGCGATCGACGCCGGCGAGCTTGTCATTACAACAATCACCCCCGAGGGGCAATACCGAATGTGGATGAGCGCTGAGAAGCGAGCAGCTTGACGAGCGGCCGCTCGATTGTCGGCAGAAGCCGAGACGCTGCAAGCGCGGCACGAACCCGGTGCTGATGGCAGTGAGCATCTCATTTTGAGACTACTGAGGCTACGAAGAGCTGGCTTGCGTGCCGCAGATCCTGCGGCTCCGCGAGCTGGGCGGCAGCGTCTCTGTGAGCGCCGTAGTGAGCGCCATGGGAGCGTTGCCATCACAGAATGCCTTTGAGCTCCTCGCTGAGGACGGCAGGTACTCCTCTCCAAGCTGGAGTGTCAGAGGGCACTGCCATATTAGGCCAGTGCGAGACCAGGCTCGAACGTCAGCGCTCAGGCGACTTGTCGTGACGAAACTCGTGTCGAAGAAGTGCTGCATTTTGACGTAACTCTTTGAAACGTCGAGGGCGCTGGCTACATTTAGACCGGGCGTATCCTAGTTCTAGGTGTTTCTTCGGTGGTTGTTTTCATTCGAGAACGCCGTCGCAAACACCCGACATCCGACTTCTGTAACGATCCCGGCAGGCAGGGCACGAGGGGTCCGACACGATTGTGTGTGGTCAAGCGCGTCACGCCATGGCCAGCAGTGCCCTTCCGTCGCCTCGCACAGCGCTCAGTGCCCCTCCGTCGCCTCGCACGGCGCTCCGCGCCGTACGGCGCTCCGCGGCGGTCCTGATCTCCCGTAACGTCATCCAGGAGCTGAAGTCGATGTCCCGCAACGGAGCTGCGGGTGCCCCCCACGGTGTCAAATGTTGCCTTAGTGCGATGTGCATTGCTCTCGGGGTACGTGTCTCGCTCATCCCGCACACAGTCTGCCGATACGCGCGCACGCAATACTGACGGCCGCATCCGACGTGCGCACGTGTTCGCAGCACTCAGAAAGCGACTGGGACCATGTCCAATCCTTCCTCATGCGCACCTCCGCCGAGGCGATCTTGCGGCAGCTGCGGAGCTTCAAGCCATCTTCCGTGACGCTGGAGGCGACGGTGCGGATGAGGGCGCTCGTGGAGCCGTTCAAGGCGGAGCAGATGCGCAGTATTTCTGCGGCGGCCAGTCTGCTCTTCTATTGGGTGCGTTCCGTGTACGCTCAGGCCCAATACGACATGTCAGCCTGCTCAAACTATGCCATCCTCAGCCCTCGGCTCGCCAACACGCCATATTCAGGGCTGCGACGCTACCAGCCGCCCGCCTTCCCTGTCGTGCCCGTCCATGCCGTCGGCCATCGTGGCCAGGTCTGGTGAGCGCCATGGTGCGCGCCATGGTGCGCGCTCAAGGGCCCTTGCACACAATCGATCCATTCGGCAGAGACTGCTGGGCTACGCGTACCGCCGTCTGCTGAATGCTGCATGCGCCGCGCGCGCCGCCACGCACATCTTGAGTGTGGCTGTGAATGTGCTCGAATGATGAAAACCGTGCGGTGCATCGGTGCATGCGGCGGTGGCGGGAGCGCGCGTGTGTGCACGAGCTCCCAACGGCGACCGAAGACAAGAGCAACACCGCACAGCAAACGCGCGCGACCGGCACAGCACGCGACGGGGTCGTCGTGCACGCAATAACGAAAACCAATGAGAAGACCAATCCGTCAGTATCGACTATATTATAGGCGAGCTATATCCAAATATCGATTAAATCGTGTCGTGTACGCCGGCTCCGCGTACGCCGCGCCACACGTATTCGCGCGGAGGGAACCACCGCATGGAGAAACCGGCCACAGCGCCACACGCACTTTCCGAGTCTCTCACACTCACGTCATACTACGTATACACGAGAAAGCGCGAACACGACCGTCGTACAGCGGCGACCGGCGCTCAGCGGACACACGTGCAGAATCGACGCGAATCGAATATGACGGCTTGCCATTGGCAATGTGCAACGTAACTTCGGCTTCGCTGTTGGCGAGTGGATTATGATATGACGCATGCATTATGGTCCATGGACTTCGGCTTCGAGATGCTGGCAACTGAGCCGCTGGCGAGTCGGCCATCCCCACTGGCGCTGCCCACGACAGCGCTGGGCTCCTTTATCAACGTCGTCGGTACGTTGAGCCTCACAAGTGGTCGGCGCGCCTCAAGGTCGTCCTCTTCCTCCTCGACGACGAGCCACCGCTCGAAGCAAATTGTACGGACCAAGCTCGGTGCCGACAGGCGCTGTGAGAGCTGGGCAAACGTGGGACGTTGCTCGGGAACTATGCGTGTACAATCCCGTGCAATGTCCACAAGCAGCGCAGGCATGTTGTCACCTTCAACGACCATCGAGAGTGGCTTGGCACGACCATCCCGCAGCTGCTGAATCACATCGTGCACTGAAGCAAGTTCAATGTCCGTGTAGGGCGGTGCGCGCGCTGCGCAATGCGCCAGCAAGCACCCAAAGCTCCACACGTCCGTCGGTTTGCCCACCCGTGGCGCACTGGGTATGTCGATGCTCGCCGCCTCAGGCGACACATACGACGGAGTGCCATGAATGCGCACGCCCCCCGACCTGCCGAAATCCGACCTGAAATGGGTTTCGACGGCGACGCCGCTGGCGGTGCTGACAGCGGCTCGCACGCCGGCGTCGCCCTCTCCTTTGATGAGTTTCACCTCGCCAAAGTCGGCCACCTTGGCCGTCCATCCGTCGGTCATGAGCACGTTGAGCGGCTTGAGGTCGCGGTGGATGACGTTGTGGTAGTGAAGGAAGGTCATGCCGGATGTTACGTCCGTTGCGATCGCGAGCAGCGAGTCTGCCCATGTCACGTGCCTGCGCAGGCCTCTGAAGGCATGCCCATGCATCAGCTCATGCAGTGAGCAGCTCATGAGCTCCATAATCAAGCCGATCTTTGCGGGCGCGTCGAAGGCGATCCCAAGCGTCTTCACAATGTTCGGATGGCTCATGTTCTTCATCGAGCCCTCGTCCAGCAGCGCGAGTGCCTCTTTTAGCCCATCGCCCGAGTGCACATCGGCGATCTTGACCGCACACGGAAGGCCGCCGAGCTGGTTCAGCTTGGCGAGCGCGACGGTGCCGAACGCGCCCTTGGCCAAGGTGGTCTGGGTGAACGAGATCGTTTCCCATGGGACAACGACGATGCCCTCGCGCTGCTGCTTCTGGCGGATCGCCTCTGCTAGTTGCAGCTGAAGGTCAAGCTGCGCCTGAGCGGCTGGCGGCTGCCCGAGAGTTCCCAAAGAGTTCCAGCTCAATGCTCCCTTGCGGGCGGTCCCCTTCTCGGCCTTCTTCGCAGCAGCCGCCGCGGTGTCCTTCTCTACCTTCGACGTCCACAACGAGGCGATGAGTGGCATCGCTGGTGGCGGCGTGGGTGCACTGCTTTCCAAGGGGAATCGCCCGTCCACGGCGTCTCAACGTGAAAGACTTTGTTTCGACCCTAACTTGCCAAAATGGCGAAATGTGTGATGCAAAAAGTCAAGGTAGATCGGACCCTCGGACTTCTGAGGACCCTCGGACGTGCCGTCTCGCGTGGACCCCCGCCACTGCGCTGCGGCGACACCACTTGCGTCGCTCGCCAAATGTCGCCAAATTAAGCGACATCAACGATCGGTGTGACTAATATTAACATTGCGCTGCTTCAAATTTTATGCGAAAACAAACTCCAGTGAAACGTCACGCCTCACATCCCAGCCGCGAGCCCCGCGACCTGAGCTGCGTTCGCCGTGGGCTTGGCTCTCCTCCCGAGATTCGCCCCGAGATTCTCACCGAGATTCGCAGCTCTCCTCCCGACCTGCCGAGCAACGCCTGCCCCAACCCTCTCGAAGCACAAGCACAGCTCGACGTGCGGCGTGTGGGGGAAGAGATCGACCGGGATGGCACGGCTGAGAATAAAGGGCGCCGAGCGCCCACCGCGCCTGCAAAGGATCTTGGTGTTGGCCGCGAGCGAGCCGCCCTTGACCACGTAGTCATGGCGCAGCGTGTGGCCATGCGGGTTGCAGCTCACGAACACGATCCGGTCGATGGCACTCTCTGCCCGGAGCGCCTTGCACACGGACGGGGCGAGGCCCGTGCGCGGCGGGTCGAGCACCACCGTGATGCGTCGCGTCGTGTCGGGCGCCGCCGTGATGGGCAGAGGCTCCTCGTCGATCGCCCGTCGCGTCGTGTCGGGCGCCGCCGTCATGGGCAGAGGCTCCTCGTCGATCGCCGTGGCGTCGCTCACTGAGTTCTTGTGCTCCGAGCGAAAGCAGGCGAGAGCATGCTCAATGCCCTCCTCGGCCTTTGCATGCAACACCGTGTACGCAGGTGCATGCAGGCCGTTGAGCGCCGCGTTGTGGCGAGCGTCGGCTACGGCGGCTGCGCAGCTCTCAATGCCTACTACACGAGTGATCACGCCGTGCGCCGCCGCTGCTCGCGCCACTTCGAGGCCGATCGCCCCGCCGCCACAGCACAGATCCAGCAGCAGATGCGGGTAAGCGGATGGTGGCGGCAAGGGCGGCGAGGGCAGCGGCGGCGAGGGCAGCGAGGGTGGCTTGGCAGGAGGCGGTGGCTCGAGCGAATCCACGATCTGGCGACGATCTGGCGACGATCTGGCGACGAGCTCGAGCGAATCCACGATCTGGCGACGATCTGGCGACGATCTGGCGACGAGCTCGAGCGAATCCACGATCTGGCCACGATCTGGCGACGATCTGGCGACGAGCTCAAGGATCGTGGCGAAGAGCACGTCAGCTGCCGAGGTGCTCGCCTGGAAGAAGGCGAGCGGCGAGATGCGAAGCCGAAGCCCACTCGCAAGCACCTCTGTGATGGTTCCCATCTCTCTGCCTGCTGCTCCGTCGTCCTCTCCGTCATCGGGGCTGGCGCAGTAGAGTGAGCGGATGCCACGACAACTCTCCATGCTGTCGCTGTCGCCACGGAGGCCACCACCTTCTGCGCCGCTGCAATCGCTACGCGCGAGAACACTCACAATAGTGAATCCGTGTGCAGCCGCCGCCTCGACCATTCGTTTCGCCAGGAGGACCTCGGCAGTGCCCTCGATGACGACAGAGGGCGTGAGAGTGAGCATTGCCATGGCTTCGTGTGTGCGCATGCTTCCTCGGAGCTTGAGAGATGTGTATGGCAGGAGGGTGGTGGCGAGGGCTGGTGGTGGCGGCGGCGGCGGTGGTGGTGCTGGTGCTGGTGGTGCTGGTGCTGGCGCTGGTGCTTCTGCTGGTGCTTCTGCTGCTGCTGCTGCTGCTGCTGCTGCTGCTGCGGATTGGGCGGCGCCCGTCGCACGCTCGCATAGCCATGCTGTGAGCTCCGCTGCCACCGCCACCATCCACTCGGGTACAATCGGCACTCCTCCCGGGCTCGCCACCGACCGCCCGTCAACACTGCCCGCGAGCCCCAGTCGGAATCCGCAGCACGGGAGACACTCGCGGTCAAAGCCGACATGCAAGTCGCACACATCCCGGGCTGGCACAAACGTCGACGTCGTTGGGCAGCTGCTGATCCCGGCGCAAGCCGCGGCAGCGTCCTCGCCTGCAGCAAAGCGTAACGGCTCACAGCGAAGGGCTCCACAGCGAAGGGCTTCGGGTGGGCCGGCCGGTGATGCAAGCTGAGTCCGATGGAGACGATCCATCTCGATCGCGAGATCGTCCATCTCGACCGCATCTCGGCGCGAGCTCGGCGCGAGCTGAGTCCGAAGGAGATGATCCATCTCGGCCGCTTTGAAAGCATGCTGCTCGCGTAGCGGCATTTCCCACAGAGGCGTCACAGCATCGCGGGCATCACGGGGGCCGTCAAGGCCCAAGGATGTCAGCCGCGCACTCAGCCAACGTGTGAGGCTCACAGGCACCTCCTCGCCGTTCACAGGCACCTCCTTGCTGTTCACAGCTTCTCGATCGAGCCCACGCGCGTGTGCCGTGGCGGTGGGCAGGGGCCGCTTCGGTCTTGTCGCCCGTCCGGCTGACCCAAAAGGCGGCGATGCTCGTGATGGCGCAGCGTCCCCGAGCGCACGCGAGGACAAGTCAGCTTCGTCAGCTTCGTCAGCTTCGTCAGCTTCGTCAGCTTCGTCAGCATCCCCGAGCGTACGCAAGGGCAAGGGGCGTTCACGCAGCTGAGGGGCCGTGGGCTGCGGCGCAAGGGGCAGCTGGTTGAGTCGCAAGCCCAGCCAGAAGCGCTGCCGATGGACCTGCGAGAGCACCTCAAAGCGGTCAATCAAGGGCAATCAAGGGCAAACCAGGGCAAACCACCAGGGAGATCAATGGAGATCGCACCTGCGAGAGCACTTCAAAGTGGTACGTTCCAGTCGAGCCGAGGCAGCCGGTGGCCTCCGTCAGACCTCGCTTGGCCGCGCGCTTGGCTTCGTCGGAGCTGAAGCTGTGACCCTTACCGCCGCGCTTCCCCACAGCACGGAAGACAAGCGCGCGATCCGGCAGCGTCGCCGCAGCCTCGCGCCGATCAGCCGTACTGCACGTGTCGGCCGCAGTCAGCGCGCGCCACAGGGTGAGTGCGGCGCCGAATCGGGAGCGCGGCACGGCCCGCGCAGCCTCGAGCACCGCCACGAGGCTCGGCACCTCGATGGATGCATGCGTGCCGCCCGGGAGCAACTTCTCGCCGAGATTCTCGCCGAGATCGCAGCTCACGAGCATCACGTGGATGTAATCAAGGGTGCGCAGCCGCAGCAGGCGCGCGGCCAGCGCTGCCGGCGGGACAGCCGCACGCACGGTGAAGAGCACCTGCCCCTGCAGCGACTTGGGCGCCCGCGTGAGCCAACTCGCATCCAGCGTGGCCGCAATGTCTGCCAGCGCGTCATGAGGGCGGGCCGCAGTGCTCGCGAAGAAGATGGTATCGGCGCCAGCACCGGCGTCCCAGTCGAAAGCCGCAGGCACGGCATCTATGGCGTCCATCCCGGTTTCCTCGTCAGCATCGTCGGCCGCACTCTGATCGACGTCGGGCGGCGAGGGCGGGCACGACGACGGCGCTTCCTCTCTCTGAGTGGCCGCCCGCCTCCAAGGCTGCACGCACTCTGGATGGCCGAGCTCTCGAGCAGCGTCAAGCGGAGTGCGGTCGTAGTAGTCGCGCAGGTCGAGGCGAGCACCGCGCTCAATGAGCTTCAGGCCCGCTGTACGCAGGCCGCGGATCGCGCACTGGTGCAGCGGGCTCTGCTGATTCGCCTTCGATATGTAGTTCACGTCTGCGCCTTCTTCAATGAGCCGCAAGGCCTCAGCCTCGTTGGCAGCATAGCATGCCTGGTGAAGCTTGGAGCCGAGTCGCTCCGCCGCGGTCGCACGCGCCGAGATGGCGCGCAAGTCGTAATTGCCGGGCAGCATTGTGGCTCGCATCGCGCGTCGCCAACCATGCGCTCAACACGACGTCTTGTGAAGCAATTCCTCGAACCAACCCTTTATAAACGAGTTCATTGCATTCGCAATCCTCGTCTTTTTGTTCAAGTGTCGAGGCACTTGTGGATTTGAGAGAGGGACAAGACACAAGTGACAAGTAGTCGCAATCACATCAGAAGCGCAGCACGATCTCTACGACGACGTAATCGACGTCGACGAGACGCTTGCTACCGACCGACGACGATCTGACTTTTTTGTCATACATGTACCACCGTACCTCAAATGTGCGCACGCGCGGCAAGAGGAACGCACACAGTTTCTCCTGCTCACATTGCCTGCTCAACGTGAACGTCTTAGTAACATCTTAGTTCCGTATTTCTACCGCGACAATCGACATTGTTCCACGCGATTAATTATGATCTTCCCTTGCCATGCCTCCTCGCAGGACGCAGCGGGCCAGCGCGCACGCTGGCGCGCACGCCGGGCTAGACAAATGTACAAGAACTACTCTGACACGCAAATCTCCACGAGGCCTTGGCTTGGGGTTGGGCGCCACGTGTGCCGTTGCCGCTCCGCGGCGGTTGCTACTGTTACTTACTTACTGGCTTGGGGTTGGGCGCTCACATCACGTCAGCATGAGATTCAGCATTCACGCTTCAGATGTCTTCAGATCACAGATCTGGAAGCCGGAAGCATGGCGATGATGACTGGAGATGATTGGAGATGATGACTGGAGATCGCTCCTCACTGACGGACACCCATGCTCGCACGCTGTGGAGCTCGGCATCGTCCTGAGAGGAGACGGCATGCATGTGCACACCCTGGAGGCACACGAGCGACCTCCGATCAGCGGAGCACCGAGCACGCGATCTCCCGCGACCTCCGATCAGCGGAGCTCGAGGACTGCGGTCATATTCGGCTTGCACTGCGAGTAGTATTGCGAGTCAAAGATGCACGCGAAGCCATCGGGGCAGCACGTGTCGTGCTCGTGCGCCCTGTCCCAAGGCTCGCCGTCGGGGCCGATGCCGCCGCACTGGCCGTAGCGTGCATTCGAGCACACTGGAACTGGCACACAGCCACTGTAGTACTTGGGGTTGACGGGGTCGGGCTGGCACGCGAAACCGGGAATGCAGCAAGTGGGGCCTGACCAGCCCTCGCCCCCACACTGCTTGTAGCCGAGGGAGCAGGTCGTGTTCGCGGGGTCGTATACGCACTGCGAAAAGTACTCGTTCTGGTACTGGCAAAGGAAGCTGTCAGGGCAGCACGTCTGGTGATGGTACGTCGAATTCCACGGGCGCGGCGGCTGGTTGTGGTCGTAGCCACCGCACTGGCCGTACATGGGGTTGAGGCAGAGGTCCTTTGGCTGGCATTGCGAGTAGTAAGGGTTGACGTAGGTGCAGTTGTCATACGAGGGGCAGCACGTCTCACCCGGAAAGCCCTGACCGCCGCACTGGTCATACTCCTTGTTATGGCAATCGCTCTTGACGAGGTTGACGAAGACAAGGAGTGTGGCGGGCACGAAGTGTGTCATGGGGCGGGGGATCACTGTGCGACGCCAAGGAGTACTAGAACCCGGTCAACATATTTTATCAGTCCGCAAACGAAACAGTTATAAATGGGCGCAGTATAACGAAACGAAATTGAATGTCGGCGAAGCCGAGGTGCGCCGACTGGCGCGCGCGCGCGCGCACAGTCTACATGCCGCGTCGATAGCCGTAACGCATTCGGCTCTTCACACTCACGTCATCAGGCGTTCATGCACCGGCACTGTCCCTGGGAGCTGGGACGTCCCCTTAATGATTCCCCGATGAGTCACAGCTCGACGGCCAGGGAGATTAATGATGAGAGCCTTCGTGGACGGGATGAAACCCCATCCATAAATGACTTCGGTTTGGTCGATGTATTGGCGGGGCCCCGAAGTGGGCCCCTTACGGCCTTAGTTCCTTACCGTTTTGCGTTTACGGATTGGCGTGTGGAGGTATATGCGGCGTGCGGGTGGCTTGGTTCAGTTACAAATCTCTCTCCGTAGGACACATGTGCGAACGTTGCAACACAGCCCGCGGCAGACCCCGCGCCGTGGCACTCTGACATGGTCAGCTTGCTGCACCCGCCCGCGCGTCCAGGACTCTCTGGCCGCCATGTGGCATTCATGCCCCACATGTACACGGTGCACCTTGCAGACGGCTCCGGCAGAGTCATCCGCCGTTCACGTGCCCACTGTTCACAGCATGCTCATCTGGGGCGTTCACATTCACATCTGGGGCGCCCTTGGGGCACGCGTGCCCCCCCCGCTCTGCATGGGATGCGGGAGAGGCGCCGTGGTGGGCACTGGCATGGACCCTTCTTCATGGGATGCGCTGTGGGGACTCTAAGCGGCGCCCGCGGTGGGCGCGGCGATCGGCTCGGCGGTGATGTCCTTCTTCTCCTCGACGATGATGTCCTTCACGACCACCTCGGCCGCCGCCGCCACGGCCGCCGCCGCCATGGCAGCCGCCGCCTCGGCCGCCGCCTTATCGGCCGCCGCCTTCTCCGCCGCCGCCGCCACGGCCGCCGCTGCCTTTTCGGCCGCCGCCTTCTCCGCCGCCGCCGCCGCCTCGGCCGCCGCCTTCTCGGCCGCCGCCTTCTCCGCCGCCGCCGCCGCCTCGGCCGCCGCCTTCTCGGCCGCCGCCTTCTCCGCCGCCGCCTTCTCCGCCTCGGCCGCCGCCGCCTTCTCGGCCGCCGCCTTCTCGGCCGCCGCCTTCTCGGCCGCCGCCTTCTCCGCCGCCGCCTCCGCGGCGATGCGCGCAGCCTTCGCCTCGGCCGCCGCCGCGGCCGCCGCCTCGGCTGCGGCAATCTCCTCTGCAGACGGGCCGCGGTTGAAGAGCTGGCTGAAAAAGTTCTTGAGGCCAGAGAGCACCTCCACCACCACCGCCAGCTTCGGCGCCGTCGCGCCGCCTTCCGTGGCCTTCAGCATGCATGCGCAGAATTCGTCAAAGTCGATCTCGCCGGAGCCGTCGGCATCAACCTCCTTGACCATCTCGTCGAGCTCCTCCGCGCTCAGGTACTGGCCGAGCGCACTCATCATCTCGCCCAGCTCGCTCGTGGAGACGGTGCCACTGCCGTCCTTGTCGAAGACGGAGAAGGCCTCCTTGTACGAAGCGAGCACCTCGTCGGAAATCGCGGGCGCGGGTGGCGCTGCCGCGGGCGCGGGCGCGGATGGCGCTGCCGCGGACGCGGGCGCAACCACCTCGGGGGCAACCACCTCAGGTGCAATCACCTCGGGCGCAATCACCTCGGGCGCCACCACCTCGACCGCAAGCGCAACAACCTCCGGCGCCACCGCGGCGGCGGGCGCGGCCGCGGCCGCCACTACCTCGGTCGACGGCTTTGCCACCGGCTTTTCCTCCTCCGTCGCCACGACCTCGGTCGGGGGCGCCACTACGTCGGCGATCGACGGCGCCGCCTCGAGCACTGGGGCCTCCTCAGCGGCAAAGGGCTTGAGCTCCTCCGGCTTCGCTGGGTCTGCGATGACGACGGGGGTAGAAGAGGCGCAGCCCATGGCTGTTTTGGGGTTCGGTGTTCTGCGAGGGAGGGGCCACACGGGGATGCGTCAACGCACTGCGCCGACCGCGTCGCGGTGAACGGCAAAGGCAGCGGGATGAGGCTGGGCGTGCGCACGTCGATCGTGGATGCCCCCCACCGCGCAAGACGATCAGAGTGGATTCCCGGTCTAATTCCAAGTCTAATTCTAGATCCCCTCATCTCGAAACGAAAAGCCGAGCGTCGCAAAGCGCGGCCTCAGTGGCTCAGAGGCGAGGTCGACCTTTCGGCGGTCGCTTGACCATCGCATGCCCATGCGGGCTTCAGACACTACATTGTAATAAAATGGGCGTCGCGTCGGAGAGTAGGTACTCTAGAGTAGGTACCGTCTCGACGTCTCGCGTCCGTCGCCGGATCTGAGTCACTGAGTGACCCCACGCCAAATCGCCAATTTTATGGGGGTCTCGACAAGATCGAAGATGACTGCACACATCGACCACGAAGTCGACACGCCGAAGTACGAATCAGTACGCTTCTTGACACGCCGAAGTAAAATCAGAACCCTGGTCCGCCACCCTCGTCCGCCACCCCGCTCGCCATGCCGCTCATGCGCTCTCTCCGACGACCTTTCCCCCCCTGCTCCGCATGCGCCGTCCCGATGGCCCGATCGCCAATGGGCACCCGCAGCCTTCGCGCGCAGGCCGCAGCGGGCGCGGCCACTGATTCAGGTGCTTGCTCCACCGCTCTCGCGACCGACACGGCGCTGTGGACTCAGCTTCAACGGGCGGCATGCAACCTCACGGCGCCGCGCTCGCTTCGGGCGCCACCGGCGCCACCGGCGGCGCCACCGGCGTCGCGACCGCCGAGGGAGCACTCCATGGAGTCCAGAGGCAGCCACCCGGAAGATTCGGATCCGCGCACTTGAGGAATCCGTAGTCCTCCGACGGGATGTCCCGGCCGCACTGGCACGCGCCGAGACGCGCGCGCACCCGAACCTGGTAGCGCATCTGATCGGACAGGTTCTTCTTGGAGATGATCGACGAGGGCTTGACGCATTTCTTCGGGTTGCGCCACTCGTCGTCCGGTCCGGGCGTCGTCTCGCCGTCGAAGCCACGCCATTGGACGTGGTACACGCCTGCGTCCTGGATACACGAGCGCTTGGGTAGAGTGACACCATTGGACTGCAGGCCGCACTCCTCGCCGTGCATCGTAAAGTGCAGATGGCCGGCCGTCTCCATACGCTTCACGAGCGGCGCCGCGGGCGGCAGCAGGCAGAGCGCCTTGCATTTGATGCAAGTCATGCTGAGGTGACTCCATTGGATATTCGAATGGTCGTGCTGACAGAACTCGCAGATCGCGTGGTCGCGGGGCATCAAGTTCAGGTCCTTAAACAGATCGTTCTCGGCGTCCTCCTGGTCGACCGTGTTCAGCTGCTCCTCCTCTCCCTCGAGCCGCTGAGTACGCAGGGGATCCGAGAGGCGATCCGAGAGGCCATCAGGGAGGCGATCAGAGAGGCGATCAGAGAGGCGATCCGAGAGGCGATCAGAGAGGCCATCAGGGAGGCGATCAGAGAGGCGATCAGAGAGGCGATCCGAGAGGCCATCAGGGAGGCGATCAGAGAGGCGATCAGAGAGGCGATCAGAGAGGTCATCAGAGAGGCGATCCGAGAGGCCATCAGAGAGGCGATCAGAGAGGCGATCAGAGAGGCGATCAGAGAGGCCATCAGGGGCCATCAGAGTGCGCTCAGTGGTCATCAGGGGCCATCGGCGGCCATCAGAGGTCATCAGCGGCACCTTATCGTGATCGTCCACCGCCAGCAGGAAGGTTCCACAGCTCTGTGCCACGTCACTCAGCCATGCCTCGCGCGGTAATTGGCTGATTGCATGCGCGTGCTGCGAAGGCGGCGCGGGCGGTGTGAACGGAATAGGGCGCCAAAGGTCCTTGAGCTCTTCCTTGGTGAAGGTCGAATCGTGTGTCTGTTCATCGAGCACCCGACCCGCGAGCTGCAGCTTGACCACCTGCTGCCGATAGAGGCACTGCTCGAAGCCCTCGGCGATCAACCGGTAGACGAACACGGGCTTCGTCTGGCCGTACCGGTAGGCGCGGAAGACAGCCTGCGTGTCATTCGAAGGGTTCCAAGAGGCATCGAAGACGATCACGCGTGAGGCGGCAGCGAGGTTCAGTCCTTGGCCCCCCGCCCGAGTCGAGATGAGGAAGAGGCGAAGCTTGAGCGCTGGCTGGTTAAAGTGCTGCGAGACGAGGAGCCATCGGGGCTCGTCAGAGGCACTTCGAGGCGCTTAGAGGCACTTAGAGGCGCTTAAAGGCGCACTTAGAGGCACTCATAGGCACTTAGAGGCACTCAGAGGCACTTAGAGGCACTCAGAGGCACTCAGAGGCACTTAGAGGCACTCAGAGGCACTCAGAGGCACTTAGAGGCACTCAGAGGCAATCTCGTCTCTCACCTGGATCATCACATCACGCTCATCGGCATCGCATGTGCCGTCAAAGCGCATGTAGTCGAGCCCGCGCTGCCATCCCGCGTTCGCCCGATCGGCGCCGCCACCGCCCTCAGCAGCCGCAGCCGCGCCGTTGTCAGCCAAGGTGGAGCTGCCGTGTGCCTCCTTGAGAAGGCGCCGTGGAGATGGGGCGAGCTTGAGGACCTCTTCAAGTACCGACAGCACCTCAAGCGACTGCGAGAGAGAGAGAGTGAGAGAGAGTGAGAGAGAGAGTGAGAGTGAGAGAGAGAGTGAGAGAGAGTGAGAGTGAGTGAGAGAGAGAGAGGAAGGAAGAGCACCTTCTCATCAGAGGGCCATCAGAGGGCCATCAGATGGTAATCAGGGGGCAATCTCACCTGCGAGAAGAGGAGCACCTTCTCATCAGCGAGGACCGCCTGCCTCAGGATCTCGAGCGTGATGGCCACCTGGCGGGGGAGATTGCGGGGGAGATCGAGCAAGAAGCACTCAATGGTCATCAGAGTGGCACTTAGAGGGGCCATCGGAGGCACTTTGGAGGGGCAATCAAAGGCAATCAAAGGCACTCAAAGGCACTCACCTTTCCCGAGAGGTCGGGCGCGAAGATGCGTTCGCGTGGCTGACCCGCGGCCGGCCACAACCCCTCCCACCACTGCGAGGGAAGGACAGACGGCCCGTCATCTACCGGTAGCACGTCGAGCTCGGCCGCGTCAATGGCGGCGGCGGCCGCGGCGGCGGCGGCCGCGCGCTTGCCCGCGGGCTTGGAGGCGACGTCACGAGCATGCAGGAGGAGCATGGCGGGGTGCTCGAAGACGCGCTTGAGCGTGTGCTGGAAGGTAAAGATCTTCTTATCGGACTGCTGCTCGAGCGCGTGATTGTACCTGCAATCATCCAAGAGGGCAATCAGTGAGGGCAATCATTTAGGGCGATCAAAGAGTCCATCGTGGGGTACTACTCAGAGGTCCATCCGATCCCAGCGACGCTCATGCTTACAGGCGGCGCTGCGGCTCTGAGAGCTTCACTGTGAGGACGACGTCATATCTCGGGGGCAGTGTGCGGAAGAGGATGTCGACCGACGCGCGCTGCACGAGGCTATCCAACTTCTTCGCCAGTGTGAAGACCCGTCGATTCATCTGGCGCTTCATCATCTTCTGCTGATCGTCCTCGGTGCCTCCTTGTCGGTACTGCCCGTTGGTGATGTGGTCCATGTACAGCTTCTTGAAGGCGCTGATCTCGCCCAGCTTGCCTGCATGCAAAGGCAATCCATCTCACTTAGTAGCCCATGAAGATGCAATTGATGGCACTCGCCGCCCGGGCGCGCCCATCAGCATACCCGGAGAGACGAAATCGACCATGTGGTAGTACTCAACCAGATTGTTCTGGAGCGGCGTGCCCGTGAGGAGCACGCGCTTGCGCGTGGCCACGCGCGCGAGCGCTTTGGATAGCGTCGCGCCGTCGTTCTTGATGCGATGGGCCTCGTCCATGACGAAGAGGTCGGGGCCAGGCGCGAGCAGCAGCCGCTCGAACTCGATGTGAGGGTCGTCGTACCTGCATGCAAAAGGGCCACCAGAGGCCATCCGGGATCATTAGTGGCCACCAGAGGTCATCAGTGGCCATCCCCTGCTCGAGGAATGCATGCAAAAGGGCCATCAGAAGCCACCAGGCGGGGGCCACCAGACGGGCCCTCCGAGGCCCTCAGTCCGATACGGCGCGTGTGCTCGATACGGCGCTCGAGCCTGCATCCAACGTCATCAGGGGCCATCAGGAATCGTGCTCAAGACGGCGCGCGTGATCGATACGGCGCTCGAGCCTGCATCCAACGTCATCAGGGGCCATCAGGACTCGTGCTCAAGACGGCGCTCTCCACTCGACGGTGCGGCGGCGGGGATGTCGTACCCAAGCTCAGCGGCGTACGCGCCCGAGGCGGAGGCGGCCGCCTGCTTCGCCTGCTTCTTCGGATCGACCAGCTTCCAGAAAAAGTCGTGCGTCATGATGAGCGGCCCTCCGTGGGCACGCCACAGGCGTAACGTCTCGAGCTGCGCTGTTGAACTGCGCGCCGAGAGCACGAAGGGAATGGCAGTTCGAGGGCAATAAGAGGGCAATTAGAGGGCAATTAGAGGGCAGTTAGAGGGCAGTTCGAGGGCAGTAAAGGGAAATCACACGCCATCAGGACGGCATGAGACGGAATGGCAAACGCCATTAGTAGGCACTCGCCTGCTCGCCGAGAGCACCCACGCAATCAGAGGCAATCAGAAGAGGCAATCAAGAGGCAATTAACGGCACTCACCTGCTCGCCGAGAGCACGAAGCAGTGGATGGGCTCGTGGCTTTGCACCCATCGCGTCCACTCCGAGCGCCACTGCGTCACCACTGCGCGCGGAACGAGGATCAAAGCCGTAGAAGGGCGCGGCGGGCGCTCATCGCCCCGGTCGCGCGCCTCCTCGCGACCATTCTTGTACCTGAGGAGGGAGGCCATCCGGGGGCCGTCAGAGGGCCATCCGAGGGACATCAGAAGGCCATCAGATGGGCATCAGATGGCATCAGATGGCTTTCAGATGGCTTTCAGAGGGCCATCCGAGGGCCATCCGAGGCCGATCAGCGTACTGCACATAATCGACCCCGCGCTCATTACGCGCGCGTGCGAGGGCCGTGTGCACGAACGCAATCACGGTGAGCGTCTTGCCCAGCCCCATCGAGTGTGCCAACACGGCGCCGTGGTCGTTACGCCGAGGCTGCTGTGCCGTCTCGGGTCGCTTCGCTTGCATCACGGCTTGCCAGAGGAACTTGACGCCGTCCCACTGGTGAGGCTTGAGTTGGCTCGCTATGAAGGGCGCGACGCTCACCTGCGCGCAAGCAGGCGCAAGCAGGCACGCAATCAGGCGCCATCAGGCACGCAATCAGGCACCATCAGGCACGCAATCGGGCGTCATCAGGGACGCAATCGGGCGCCATCAGGCGCGCATCGGGCGCCATCAGGCTGGCTCACCACGGGCAGCTCGCGTCGCGTCGAGCCAACGCGTGCCGTGGCGGAGGACCAGAGCACTAGATCGCTCTGCACGAGTGGCTCCACTGCCCCACTGCGGGCGGGACGGAGTGGTGAGGTCCACACGCCCGCGGGAAGGGGGGGCGTGCGCGGCGCGGCGGCGGCGGCGGCGGCGGCGGCGGCGGCGGCGGTGGCGGCGGTGGCGGCGTCGGCTGCGGTGGCTGCCTGCTTGGCCAGCACGCGCGCCAAAGCGTTCTTCTCCCTCAGCGCCCGAGCCTCGCGTGCCTTGGCACGTGCCGCCTGTTCGGCGCTGCACCGCTCCCGCAGAGTGTGGAGCGGCGCTGGATCGCACTTGAAGCAAAGCCACGGATCCGATGCGCGCACCGCCTCCACCGCCTTCGTGCCCAGGTTGAGACGGACACATCCCTCGCACACTGCCCGCCCGCACTCGGCGCCGTCACACAAGAAGAGCTCGCTCGAGCCGAGAGCATGGCAGTTGCCGTGGCACCAGCAGCAGACCTCCGAGTCCGAGGAGCTCTCCGACGGCGTGCCTCCCTCCGCCACTGGAGCCGCTGTGGGAAATGGAGCCGCTGTGGGAAATGGAGCCGCTGCGGGAAATGGAGCCGCTGTGGGAGCCGCGGATGGCGGCGGCGACGGCAGCGGCGTGCCGTCGGAGGCGAGCTTGCCGCCCGCGTCCTCGTAGCAGTACAGGCACACGGCCACACCGAGCAGCGGGTGTGAACAGACAAGCACGCACTCGTACAGCGGCTGATGGCAGCTAGTACACTCCGGGTGATGCGTGGCGCTCGCGACGGCGCGCGACTGGAGCGCCGCACCGTCGCGTCCCGCGCCCACGACGGCGCTGGAGGCGCGCCGATCGGCACGCCGGTTGAAGATCAAGTGAGAGAGGTCGCTTTCGGCCTCGAAGGCGCGCCGTACTGCGCGCTTCGAGGGGCGCACGCCACCTCCGATCGCCGCATGCATTCCGAGGCCCTCTTCCTCGTCGCTCTCGTCTCCGTCCTCTTGCTCGACGCCGCCCGCGTCGTCGTCGTCGTCGTCGTCGTCGTCGAGGCCGCCCACCTCGTCCACCTCCAGCGCACCCTCCACTGCAAGCTCCACCTGCAACGTCGCCACGTCATCCGGCCGTTTCGCCTTATACATGCGCTTGAGCGCCGCCGCGTCCTGCGTGCGTCGAAGCCCCTCAGTCCAGCCCGTGAAACCGCTCGCGCCTCGCTCGAGCACCTGCCACCCCCAGTCAAATGCGCGAGGGTGCAAAGGGCTCAGACGCCATCGGAAGCCATCAGGCGCCATCAGACGCCATCAGAGGTCATCAGGCGCAATCAGACGCCATCGGAAGCACTCAGACGCAATCCGTCGCAATCCGTCGCAATCCGTCGCAATCCGTCGCAACCCGTCGCAATCAGCAGCACTCACCTTGCCATGCTTCTTAGCCACCGGAGCGCGCGCGTCCAGCTCCGCCTCCGCCGCGCACACGTAGCACAGGCCGCGCTCCGCTTCCACAAGGTCAGTCGCCATCAGGGCGTGCCGTGCGCGGCATTTGCGGCACAGCTCACCCGTCGTTGCCGTCACGTGACCCTGGCCGTCCTCCAGTTCCATGCCCTCGTCCTCGTCGCCCTCCTCGTCGCCCTCCTCGTCGCCCTCCTCGCCGCCTTCCTCGCCGCCCGCGGCGCCGCCCGCGGCGCGTGCCCGGCGGCGGCCGCGTGCTCGGTTCGCCTCGTACCTGTGGGGAAGAGGGGGGCGCCGTGATGAGCACATGCATGCGCCGCGCGTCGTCCCGGACGCGCCCGCGAGCGTACTTCCTCTCGAGCTCGATTACGGAGAAGCCCGCTGCCTCGAGCTCGTCGGCCGCTTCCGCCCACGCACGGATCGCCTCCTCGTGCACCTCGAGCAACGCCTCCTCATAGTCCCGGAGCGCATCCTCCATGAGCGCAGAGAAGTCATCGACGCCAGCGCGCGCCTCGCGAAGCTCATTCAGAAGCTCGCGCTCGGCCGCGAGCCGCTCAGGCAACACCGCCTGGTGAAAATCGCCCAGGCGGCGCCTGTCTGACCCGCGCTCGAGCATGAGCACCGCATCATCGTGCGCCTCCTTCTTGGCAAAGTAATCGTCGATCAGCGCCTGCTGCTCCTCCTCACTCAGCTGGCGCAGCTCCTCCAGGTGTGCTGGGTCGACCTCGCTGTCGTCATCGTTGCCGACCGAGTCGGCGCGGCGCTCCTCGGGCATGGGCGGCGCAGCCGGAGGAGGCGCTGCGCTCGAGGAGGCAACCGACACGGGCTCGATGCGGCGCGGAACCTTGTTTGGAGGCGCCACACTGCCTGCGGCAGATTGGCCCGCATTCTCCGCCTCGGCGGCTGGTCGCTTCATCGTGCTCTCCTTCTTCGTTTCTTCGCCGGTGGGCGTACCGAGCATGCCGGGCATTCCAAGCGAGCCACCCGAGATGCCTCCGAATCCGAGCCACCCTACGTTGGCACCCGAGATCTCAGACATGCGTGACAACCAGGATGCTCGCACTGATATCGGCGGCGCGGAATTCATTCATTCACAACACACCAACACGCACAGACCAAACTCAAACAAGCGTGAAGGTCGAACACCTCGCACACGTCACAGCCGCTTCATTCTCATTCACAACACACAGCACCGGCTGTCGCGTCTGTCGTGTTAACGTTCACACCAACACGCAGAAACCAAACTCAAAAGCGTGAAGGGCAGCACCTCGCATTCACTGCGCCGCGACGAGAAAACGCCTCGTGAATTGAATCGACGGGTCGCCGTGACGAAATTCGCGGTTGGCCCAGGAGGAGCGGAAAGTTCAGTTGCCTCGAGACAGCGCACAATTTGAGTACATGAACAATGTACATGAACCAATTGACATGAACAGAAAGGACGGCGCCGCGAAATACATAGTACCGCAGATAGCCGCAGGCGGTTGACCCGTGGAGTGCGGGTCCTCGAAAATGAATACATGTAACTTTAGCCCAGCACCGCAGCCTAAAACAGACCAGGACGAAGGAGGAACGCGCATTTCCACTTTCCAAACCGAAACCCCACCTCGCTGGGACGCTCACGCTGGGAGACGAAAGAATCACGTCGTCGTCGAGAAGTCCGGGCGTGTTCCGGGCCTTGGTCCTTCTTGGTCCGGGCCAATGGTCCGGGCGAACCCCATGGCCAACGAAGTGAAGAACGGGATGCTCGCTGTGAAATCGCCTGTGAGCTAGTATGGTGGCTCTGACTGAGACCCTGAGTAGACACTAGACAGTAGTGAGTTTGCGCTGCGCGTGCGGGACTCAGACTCTCTTTATTCGCACCGAGTAGAGCGGGAGATCGCACAGAGCAGCGCACACTTAGGCATGCAAGCACATGCAAGAACGTGAGCATGCCCGTGCCCGCGCAGCAACGCGTGCCCGCGCCTCGTACGAGCACTCGACTTATAGGCCCTCCGCGGCGTCGTTCGCGTAAAAGGTCTTGCTGTGGGCCAGATAGGTGTCGACGAGTGGGTACTGCATGGTCCGCACCGCCAGGGCTTCAACCTTAGGAAACTTGTTCGCAATATCGTAGCCGGCATTCTTTAGAGCCTTGCCATACGGAAACCCTGACTTGACGAACACAAGAAGGGCGAGGTCGGCGCCAGTGGGGAAAGCCTTGCCGTTGATGAAGCCGGTCGCTGGCACGTAGCCGTCCTTCTCGAGCACTGCCAGGTACCGATCGTAGAGTGGAGCGACGATCGCCGCGGCCGCCGACTTGTTCGTCGTCTTCGTGGCCGGCTCCACTTGAATGAGGTCCTCCTTAATCTGCGCGATCATGTCGTCAACCGCCCGTTCCTGGAAGCTGAGCGCCGCAAACTTTGGAGACAGGTTTGCGATGTAGCGCTCGACGGCGAGTGACTCCTGCAGGCAACCAAAGGCGAACGTGCAGTTGGGAAACAGACCCGCTTCCGGATGCAAGAGTGCTGGCAAGTAGCCGATCGGAGTCTTTGTCTTGTAGCCATCGGTGTATGTAGAGTCGACGATGTCGACGCCACCGACCGCCGCGTACAGGCGCGCAACCTCGCCACGTCCGGCGATGCCAAAGTACGTCAGTGAAGGCTTCGCGAACGCCAAGGTCTGGAGGGCCGCGATGATGAGGACGCGCAACATTAGTCGTCGGCGAATCCGTCCGCTTCCCCCGGAATTCCTAGAAAGTTAGCCAGGGCGAAATATTCATTTTCAAGCTCACCCTCTTCTGGCGCTTTTCCCCACAGTCTGTGCCCAGCCATCCCGGAGGTTTGTGCCAGATGAACTCTCAATGGTTCCGGGTACGTGCGCACCTCGATCGGCGCCCGTCAAAGCGCGCAACAAACGCCTCAACATGACTGCCCCGAATGCGCTCATCGCGACGACGGTCGGGTACTCGCCCGGTGGCCAGTCAACCATCGGCCAGCCGCGCCAGTACTCTGAATCGCGCATGTTTGGCGCGCCTAAGTTGTTCGCGAGCGCCAACGTCAGCGTGCACCTGCGACGGAAGCGACCGCTAGTGCTCAAGTTGGATGGCGGTCCGCCGGCGCTCCTTGACTTCGACCTCGGCTCCATCAGCGGTCCACCGAGTCTCGGGCCTCCCGCGCGCGCGAGAGAGATGGGCATTTTCAATCCATCGCTTGCGCCGGCGCCGCCAGGCCTCTGCCCACGTTGCGCATACGTCGCCGCTTTGCGTGTGGATCCGCTGCACCAGTGCCATGATGCGAGCCCGTTGCTCAAAATCGACCCGGACATGCCCAAGGTCGCTGCCGCCAATGCATGGTTCAAGGGCACCGCAATTGCCATCCTCGATGAGCGGCTGAACTTGCTGAGGTGGACGTGGCTCCTCAACGCGCCGCAGTTTCAAGTCCACCCACAGCCGTCGCCGAGCCGATGGTTCGTACCCGTGGGCGCCTCGGACCGCTTCCCACCGCCGTGGGCCAAGGCCGTGTACGACGTTCGCGTTATCAGCATGGATGGGCATCTCTTCGTCTCGTACGTGTGCCGTCGATGTGACTTCAGCATCGCGGAGCTCCAGCTGACGGCCAAAGCCACCTCGGACGGCGGGCTCCACGAACTACGTGCGTGGCAGAGTCACCGCTACGGTGCAAGCTTGGCTGACGCGCCGTGGGCGCAAGGGCGCAACCAGGCACTCTTTGTGGGTACGCGGGCCCCAGGTCTACGCGCCGAGCTGCTCGTGCAGCCCTGGCTCAGCAAGATTGCCAGCTTCGGAGCACCAGACTTCGAGCCCATGAAAGTCGTATGCGGCAAGCCCAAGGATCGGCTCCCCGGGCGCCAGGCTGCTGGCTTCAAGGTTTGTGGCGCCACCCCCGCCGGCACGAGTTTGGATCTGCAGCACGTGGCCAACGTCCGCACGGGTGGCGTCAACGCGTTGCAGCAGAACTTTGGCACGCTGGCACTCGTCGGCAACAACTCGCAAGCTGAACTCAGCCGTGCAGCCGTTGGCGGCTTCCGACTGTCGACCACGTCCAATCTGGTGCGTGTCTCTCGCAACGACTGCGAGGTGCACCTGGGCGTCGGCCATGTGCATCGCCGTGAAGGAGAGCTCAATCTGCAAGCCATGCCTCGCGCGCGCCGTCCACGTCGCCGCGCGCGAGGCATGGCTTCCTCACTGCTCAACGGGACGATTTTCGCCTCGCTCATTTCTCCATCTCCGTCACCGACCTTCCCGTTCCAATGGGGGTTTCAGTACACGCACTTCTTCTATGCGCTCGAAGCGCGAGCCCCGTTCCGAGTCGTAGCGACTTCGGGCGAGTTTTGCCTCGAGGCCGCCCAGCAACCAGGTGACTGCGAGAGCATCCAATTCGTCTCCGGCATCTCCTTGGCGCAAGAAGCGCCTGTGGCCGCTGCTGGAGTCGACGGACCGATACGCGCGGATGGCTCTGGGACGTTGCTGCTGTCGTACGGCGTAAACGATTGCGAGGCAAAGGTGGGCCGAATCGTGCTCGCGCGCGTATTGGACATGCTGGAGCCTTTGTCGGACACTGAGAGCTGCCTCACGAGGCCTCGATCATGAGCCGCCCCCGGCCACTGTTCGCTGTGATTCGATTCGCGAAGCTTGCGCAGCTTTCATACATGTATCGCTCCTCCCCTGGAGCCCATGGGTACCGGCTGTAAAATGAACCGAACGAATCTGCTAATTTCGGCGGTACTACACGCTTCGCATATTCGCCTATAGACATACGATACGCACGCGGCGCGAAGAGGCCAAGAGCGGATGTGGGCGGTCTGCCGGTCACCAGTATAATGTATTACCGCATCGTAAACTGTGAAACGACGGACGACACATAAAAAACTACACTCGACTTCGCTGTCCCCCTATGCCACCTTCTCGATGCCACCGTCAACGCCACCCCACTCCGCTCGCATGCCCTTGACCGCCTTGGCAATCACGAGGGGGTTGGCGCCCGGTAGGCTGCGGCGCAGCCAGTAGACCATCTTCTGCGAGTTCGACTGTCGCAGCCGCCACGCCTCCTCGAGGTCATCGTACGAATGGATCGCTTTGCTCTCCAACAGCCTGGCCAGATGCGGCCCAATCCCGTTGATCTGCGTCACGCTGCCACCGGCCACAGAGGACACCGAGGCCTCCGACTCAGATGTCTTCTTGGCGGCGCGAGCACTGGCGCTCGTGCTCGGTTTTGCTCTGGTTCTCGCGCTCGTGCTTGCGGTGCCCGGGGTGCCCATTTCCGTGGTGCCCTGGTTCGGTGTGGTGATGGTGGTGGTGGTGGTGGTGGTGACGCCGTCGCGAGCTCCGGCATCGACACTACCGCGCGGTGCGGCGGTGGAGGCAGTCGCCGCTCGGCGCGGCGGTGGCGGTGGTGAGGCTCGGGGCAGACCATATCCAATCGATTGCAGATGATTCTGGAAGTCGCGCGTCGTCGAGTCGGCGCCAACATCCTCGACCAGCCAACGCCAGACGAGGGCGAGCGCTTGCGCATCCGCCATGGCATCGTGCGCGCCCACGAGAGACGCGCCGCGGCTCGCCGCTCGGTAGAGCGAGCCGAGAGTGTACGAGCCGCTATGGCCGTCGGATGTTCGCCGTGGCATGGACTCGCGAGCGAGCGTGAGCGTGTCGACGAATCGGGCGCGAGGAGGACGGAGCAAGGCGGAGGTGCCCCCGCTCACGTGGTTCACGCAGCGCGTGAGGATGGGGAAGTCGAAGCGCTTCCCATTGTGAGCGGCCCAAACCAGCGGACGCGTCGAGCTCCGTAACGTCTCATCGAGCCAATCTTCGCACTCCTTCCACACTGTCGCAAAGGGTGCCGCGCCGTCCGCAATGAGCGATTCTCGCGTGAATCCATGAACGGCTGAGGCTCCAGGGTCGATCGGGCCCTCCGGCAACACCTTGCGCACGAAACAAGCGCCCCGTTTGGAGTTGGCGATAACAATCGCTATCTGCACCACTTCACTCGTCCGCAAATCAAGGCCCGTGGTTTCCAGATCAAAGGCAAGCGCCGCGCAGTACTCCTGCTGACTGCTACTGGCCGACAGGCGCACATCGCGGCGAATGACATGAGCGTAGCGGGCACGTAGCATTACTGGCCTCATCGTCAGCGTGCGCATAATGAATACTGTGAAGAAAGCGACGAAATTGCGCTCACGAGCGCGCGTGACACGGGCGAAGAATAAAGGCGGGTCCGCTTCACAGCGATAATGTTCACCAACGTTTCGTGCCAGCAATCATGTTCCCGATTCTCGTCGGCACCTTGTCGCTGAGCGCGGCCACGCGCCCGTGCTTGCCGCGCCGCGCCGGCTTGACTGCCCTGTGCGCACCTGCTCCGTACGAGGCGACTGTAGGGCCGCTGCCCGGCAAGCTCCGCAACTCGCTGCCGCTGCTCGTTGGACCCGTTGCGAACGGCTTTGGCCGGGGCTCGCGAAAGCTTGGCATCCCGACGGCCAACTTGCCGTGCTCGCTCTTCCAAGACCAGCTCGCAGAGCTACCTTGCGGCGTGTACGCGGGGTGGGCTGGCGTGCGTGGCGGCGTGCACAAGTGCGTATGCAACGTGGGCTTCTCGCCAACCTTCGCGGGTGCCGAGAACCCTGAGAAGATTGTGGAGGCGCACATCATGGAGAGCTTCGATAGTGACTTTTATGGCGAGCCGATGCGTCTGCTGCTCCTCGGCTTTCTGCGACCCGAGCGCAAATTCAAAGGTCTCGATGAGCTGCTCGCCACCATCCGTGCAGACATTGCAGCAGCGAGCGAGGCCCTCGAGTGCTCGCCGCTGGTGGAGCTGCAGGTGCTCGTGTCCGCCCTGCCTCCGAGCCGCGACAACAAGCCCTCGTTCACGTTGCTTGACCTTCCTGCAGGGCTCACCGATGGGCTCGACGTCGGTGGATATGAGGTTCCAGACGCATTCGGGCCGGCGCCGATTGGCTTTGAGTGGGGCGGCTTGTTTTAGCGGCTGGATCTGTCTCAAGCAGAGCGGTGTGTGCGTGGTGGACGACATCACGCCGCGCTCCGCGCGCCGTACGACGCCCGGGGTCTGAGTTCAACTGACATGAGTTCAACGTAAAACAGCTCGGCCACGCCTCCGTCCATTGCGATAGCGGCCCCCGTGCTTGGGGGTCCGGAGAGCGCGCGCGTTGTGTGTTTCACAGCAGCAGCAGCACGTCGCGAGGTCTCTCGCTGACGTCGGCATCATCGGCCGTCGTACGGCGCGCGGAGCGCTGCGTGACGTCGTCCACCACGCACAGGCATCCGCGTATGATCACCACAACAAGCTCCCCACGTCTGCCTGCAACGTGCGCCGTATGTGCAGCCAGCATCTGTCTGCTGCTGTACCTGCGTTGGCGGTCACATGCAAAACAAGCCATCCAGTACGTGCTGCGTGCCGCAGAGGCGTCTGTGAATTACAACGCTTCGAGCCCCATCTACATGCTGCTGCTCAAAATGAAGACTCACACGAGCGAACACTTGACGGTGCAATACGTGCTGCCTCCGGATTCGCCGCTCGAGAGCCTCTTCTGTCGGATCATCCAAAAGGACGTTGCCAAGGGGTGCATCGATCCGGACCTTCTTGGCACCGATACCTGCCGCGATGCTGCAATCGTGCGCGTCTGCGTGGATGGGAGCTGGCGCGAGATACGCGTGCCGATCTTCATGGCGCACCTTGTCAACCCGCTCGGCCTGTGCGATCCTGAGGCCGACAACCCCGCCGCACCCGTATGGGCCGATGGCTCCTGGACGGGCACACTGCTGTGGGACTCGGCGGCGCACGTGTGCGAGCTGATGCTGGCGCAGCCGTGCTGGCGGGCGCGGCTGCGTGGCGCCTCGTGCCTTGAGCTCGGCTGCGGCCTCGGCCTTCCGGGCATGGTGGCCAGCTTACTCGGTGCTGCACCCGTCCTCCTGACCGACCGACTACAGGTGGCGGAGATGGCTGAGGCGGGCTGTCGCGCGAATAGCCTCAAGGGCGCGCGCGGTGTCGAGTTTGACTGGGACGAGGCGGCGGCGCGCCAGCTCGTCGCCGACCACTTTGGGGGCCGTGCTCCGTCGCTCATCCTTGCATGCGACTGCATCTTCGAGCCGCTCTTCGGCGAGGCCCATCTGCTGCTGCGTATGCTCGTCGTGCTCGCGGATGCTCAGACGACGGTGATCCCCGCGCCTGAGATCGTGATTGCGTCTGATCGCGTCCGACTGCCCGCAGGTGATCCTTGCGCTCGAAGAGCCTTGTTTGCGTCTGATTGCGAGTGATGGTCACCCTCATCGGCACACCGATTGCGCCCCTCGTCAGGTGATCCTCGCGCTCGAAAGGCGCCCCAACGACGGCGTCGAGAGCTTCTTTGCCCTCGCGGAGGCGGCGGGGTTCGAGGTGCACGTCCTGCTACAGGTCAACCGCGTCGTAGTCGTTGAAATGTGGTGGCGCTCGGGAGGGCGCGGTGCGGTCAAGTGAGACCTTGAATTCCTTATCCGGAACGGGCGGCCGAAGTCGAGGCGAGTGAGAGTGAGAGCTCTGCGATGACAGTGAACTCTTTGATTTTAGAGTACCGCAACTCGAGCGTCTCGGGTACAACGAAAGCTAGCCGAGCCGCGTGCTAGAGAGCTAGACTGCTGGACGATATTTCATTGAGTCGACTGTGTGCACTGCGCGTGCGGTGACTCAAGGATCGCACATACACACGGCCGCGCTGCACACGGCCGCGTGCAGACCATCCTGCACCATCCTCGAGCTTTCGCGCCACCACGCGCCGCAGACCTCATTACCAGCTACCGCATGGTGTACCTCAGAAGTCACCCTACACCCACGCACACGCACGTCAGAAAGATAATCATGAACCACCGTTTGGGGCAATCGCCCAGTTCATGGACGGAGGCCCGCGGCATAGAGCCATAGACATGACCTCACGGGCAGGCTCAGCAATCAGCAGCCACCTTTTTCCCACGCGATTGGTCATGCCTTTTAGCCTAAGTATTGTTGTCATGATAGGATCCTTTGAGACTCCAGGTTACGTTGACCCGGGCACTCATGCATAGTGTCATCCACACTGCATTTCCATGTGATTGCATTTCCAGCTGGAAATGGATCGAAATGGAAACGGATCCTATCCTATCTGGAGTCTCATGCAGAGTAGAGGCCGCGACGAGGTGGCCGCCACCCCGGCGGCGGCGTCCAAACTGTGCACTTGAGCTCCGGCATCTCAACCCATTTAGAGCCCGTCCCCACCTTCCATGTTTTAGCGCTCACGTCGGGCGAAGCTGCAGCTGAGTCTCGTAGGTCCAGGAGGCCATCTTTCTGTCCAAGGGCTTCCTCAGGCTGCCCCATCCAGCCATTTCCTACGAACGTAATCCAGAGAGTTGCATCACTCATGTGCTGATACGCGGGCCGGCCATTCACCAGCGTGCCGACGTCGAGACGGTACGTGCCGATGTATTTGGCCGCGTCGCCAGACAGAGAGCCGCCCTCGAGCTTGAGTCCAGGCGGCGGCGGCGACCAAGCGGTGCACTTGAGCTGCGGCGCCTCAACCCAAGCAGAGCCCGTCCCCACCTTCCATGCTTTAGTGCTCACGTCGGGCGAAGCTGCAGCTGAGTCTCGTAGGTCAAGAAGGCCATCTTTCTCACCAAGGACTTCCTCAAACTGGCACATCCAGCCATTTCCTACGAACGCAATCCAGAGAGTTGCATCTCTCGTGTGCTGATACGCGGGCCGGCCGTTCACAAGCTTGCTGCGGTCGAGACGGTAGGTGCCCAGGAAGTCTGCCGCGCCGCTCATTGCTGCGGTCGGCAAGTCGCCCTCGAGCTTGAGTCCAGCCGGCGGCGGCGTCCAAGCGGTGCACTTGAGCTGCGGCGCCTCAACCCAAGGAGCAGAACCGCCCGCGTTCGCTTGCCATGTATTAGCGCTCAAGTCGGGCGAAGCTGCAGCTGAGTCTGTTAGGTTCAGGAAGCCCTTCTTCTCACCAAGGACTTCCTCAGGCTGCCCCATCCAGCCATTTCCTACGAACGCAATCCAGCGAGTTGCATCACTCACGTGCTGATACGCGGGCCAGCCGTTCACAAGCTTGCTGTAGTAGGGACGGTACGTGCCGATGTATTTGGCCGCGTCGCCAGTCAGCGAGCCGCCCTCGAGCTTGAGTCCAGGCGGCGGCGGCGACCAAGCGGTGCACTTGAGCTGCGGCGCCTCAACCCAAGCAGAACCCATACACGCCTTCCATGGTTTTGTGCTCACGTCAGGCGAAGCTGCATCTGAGTCTCGTAGGTCAAGGAGGCCCTTCTTTTCACCAAGGACGTCCTCAGTCTGCCCCATCCAGCGATCTCCAGCGAACACAATCCAGCGAGTTGCATCTCTCGTGTGCTGATACGCGGGACGGCCGTTCACAAGCTTGCTGTGGGCGAGACGGTAGGTGCCTATGTATTTGACCGCTTCGCCAGTCAGCGAGCCGCCCTCGAGCTTGAGTCCTGGTGGCGGCAGATTCCCAGGCGGCGGCGGCTTCGCTCCAGGCGGCGGCGGCGGCGGCTGTGTAGGCGGCGGCGGCGGTCCGCCCCAGCCAAAAATGGCCCTTAGCATGGACCGCGGCTCCTCCGAAAATGTACTTCAAGACTTGGCCTAATTTGGATACGGTACCGGTAAGCGGTTAAGGCCACGCACGTGGAGGCTGATGAGGGGTCACCGACCCTGAGCAGGGTTTGCACCGATTTCCCGCACCTTCTGGCCGTCCGTCCTTAAAATGGATGGGACTGACGCGTCCGGAGATCTCCCTGGACCTCTCTCCCCCCCTGTCCCCCTGCCCGCCGCCGACCTCACAGAGGCTCCGGCTGCTTGATTGATCTTCCACCCCTTCCCGGACGCCGGCCTCACAGGCCCCAACCCGCCCTCGTAAGCATCGGCCACTTCACGCCGGATCAGTCTCATCACACTTGTGACGCGGCAGTCTGATCGTCGGCTCCGCCTGCGAGCCGGCCGCTTAGAACAGGGCATCGACACGCGGGAGCTGGGGCTTGTACGTGTACAGCTGGCCGCCGCGGTCGCCACCCATGGCGCGAATGATGCCGGCGGTCTGCTGGTGAGCCTGCATTCCCATGACGATGGTCTTGTTGTTGATGGGGACCATGCGCTCGGCCATGCGCCTGGTGGCGCCGACGCCGGCGGTGGCGATCCAGTTACCCGAGGCGTCGCGGGCGAGCATGCCCGAAAGGTCGATGAGGCCCGAGAACTCGTGCGCCGCCGAGGCCCAGTAGCCGTCATTGGTGCCGGCCGGCA
>ENA-UOXP01000359-UOXP01000359.1-mixed-culture-metagenome-genome-assembly--contig:-NODE-359-length-35158-cov-42.836054_pt1 | contig 35158 bp, 24 predicted proteins | sample MGYA00238161_ERZ761639 | MGnify/ENA primary metagenome ERZ761639 (study PRJEB28913, sample SAMN08776760) | mixed culture metagenome | isolation source: Freshwater growth medium | place: USA...
CCGTAGCCGCCGCTGCCGATGAGCCTCTGCTCTCCAAAGCCGTCCGTCGCCGCCGCAAGCTCGGCGAGCGTGAGGGCGACGGCCGCAGGCGGCGCCGAGGGTGCCTCCGGGGCCTCCGATGCAGGCGCCGCTTCTGCGGATGCTGAGCCTGCGGCAGGCGGCGACTGTGTGACCTCGAGCAGCGACAGCTTCGACAGGTTGGCTTGCATCTTCATCTCCGCCGCGTGCTTGCGACGCAGCTTCTGGCTCTCCTGCTTGCGCTTCTTGTGCAAGCGCTCGCGCATCGCCCTCGCCTCCGCCAACACACCCTCGCTCGCGAGTGCGTGGTGCTCCTCGATCGCACCGACCAGGCCCTCGTACTGCGCGGCCGCCATGGCCACACGCAGCGCCTCGTCGGCGGCGGCAGAAGGAGCAGGACCAACGACGTCCTCGTCGCCAGCCGCCGCCGACACCTCGCTGTCCGCCTCGGCGCTGCCACTCGCGGCCGCTGACGCAATCGCTACCGGCGCTCTCGCCTCGCTCGCCCCTGCCTGCTTGGCTTTGGCTTTCTTGCTCGCTTTCTTCGTGTGCGCCTGCTGCTTGTGCGCAGCCTCCGCCTCCTCCTCAGCCAGCAGAGCCGCAGCGGCAAGCTCGGCTGCCCGCTCGGCTGCCGCACGCTCCGCACTCGACACCGGAGCGACCGCAGCGATCGTCGCAGGTGCGCGGCGCCGGCTGCGCAGGAATGTTGCGATGACGGTGTGGCCTTGGGCCTCTGCGACATCGAGGGCTGTGCCCGCAGCGACTCGCAAGTCGGTGCGTGCGCCAGCATGCACGAGCAGCTTGACTATGTCGTCGTGGCCTTTCTTGCAGGCGGTGTGCAGAGGCGTGGCGCCCTTGCGGTCTGACTGGTTGACGGCGGCGTGGGCGGCGAGCAGCAGCCGCACGCAGCCGCCGTGCCCTTTGATGCATGCGATGAGCAGAGGCGTGCTGCCGTTGCTGGTTGCCTGGTCGACGACGGCGTGGGCGGCGAGCAGCAGCTGCACGCAGTCGCCTTCGCCTTTGTTGCAGGCGGCGATCAGAGGCGTGGTACCGTTGCGGTCTGCCTGGTTGACGGCGGCGTGGGCGGCGAGCAGCAGCTGCACGCAGCCGCCGTCGCCTTTGTTGCAAGCGATGAGCAGAGGCGTCATGCCGTTGCTGGTTGCCTGGTCGACGGCGGCGTGGGCGGCGAGCAGCAGCCGCACGCAGTCGCCGTCGCCTTTGTTGCAGGCGGCCATCAGAGGCGTGGCGCCGTTGCTGGCTGCCTGGTCGACGGCGGCGTGGGCGGCGAGCAGCAGCTGCACGCAGTCGCCGTCGCCTTTGTCGCAGGCGGCCATCAGAGGCGTGGTGCCTTTGCTATCCGCCTGGTCGACGGCAGCGTGGGCGCCGAGCAGCAGCCGCACGCAGTCGCCGTCGCCTTTGATGCAGGCGGCGTGCAGAGGCGTGGCGCCGTTGCTGGCTGCCTGGTCGACGGCGGCGTGGGCGGCGAGCAGCAGCTGCACGCAGTCGCCGTGGCCTTTGTAGCAGGCGGCGTACAGAGGCGTGGCGCCGTCGCTGTCTGCCTGGTCGACGGCGGCGCGGGCGGCAAGCAGCAGCTGCGCGCAGTCCCCGTCGCCTTTCATGCAGGCGGCATGCAGAGGTGTGATGCTCCATTTATCAGCCTGGTCGACGGCGGCGTGGGCGGCGAGCAGCAGCTGCACGCAGTCGCCGTTGCCTTTGTTGCAGGCGGTCATCAGAGGCGTGGCGCCGTTGCTGGCTGCCTGGTCGACGGCGGCGTGGGCGGCGAGCAGCAGCTGCACGCAGTCGCCGTCGCCTTTGTCGCAGGCGGCGATCAGAGGCGTGACGCCGTTGCTCTCTGCATGGTCGACGGCGGCGTGGGCGGCGAGAAGCAGCCTCGCGCACTTAGGGTGACCAGTCTCACATGCACTCAGAAGGCTTTTCCCGAGGTCGGCCGCTCCTTTGACGCTGTCGATGAGGCCCACGGCCATGGCCTCGTCGCCGCGACGGAGCGCGTCGACGATCGCGTTGGCCTTGACGAGGTTGCCTGTCGCGTCCATTCTCTCGCGCGTGCCAAGTGCGGTTTTCGCGGCTACAATGTAAACTTTTCGAAATTGCCATCCAGCACGAGCGCCTTTTTACATAGACGTTACATGTAGCCCACAGGATAACGTGACGGCGGTCATTGTATGAAATTATGATTCATACTTCTTCATCTCCCCCTGATACTAGCTTGTGTGTGGGTATTTCACGCCATGCCAGTCCCTCGCTGCGGCGCCTCGCAAACGAGGTCGTCGTCTCCTCTGCTGCTGCTCACTCTGCTGTCAGGCACGTCGGCAGTGCTGCGTGTGCGTGTGCCACGGATGAACGCGGGCGGTGCCACGATTGGAGCTGCCACGCGCTTCTCCATCCTCAGCGGCCGCGTTCTGACGCCCGGCTCCTCTGGCGACGGCTGGTGGGACGGCCGGTGCGCCGCGATGCCGATCGTGCTGCCCCCGTCCGCGTCGCGCAGCAAGTGGCAATGCTTCTATTACGGCCGCTCGGACGACAAGTGGAACTGCGGGTTGCCCGCCTTCTTGCCGACGGGCGTCTCAGGGCTCGCCGAGTCAGACGACGGGCTCACCTGGACGCGCGTCGAGGGTCCCCTGGAGGGCGGCGCCATTCTGCGCCCGTCGGACGCACCCGATGCCTTCGACCACGTGCACCTCGGCATGACGGACGTCTTTCCGCTCGCGGGCGGCGCGTACGCAGCACTCTACTTTGGGGGCAGCGCAGATGAGGTGCGGCTGGGCATGGGGCCCAGCCCTCCTATCCGGGGCTTCAAGATGCGCCCAGGCGCGGCGACCTCGCGCGATGGGCGCGGGCGCGTCTGGGAGCGCGCGCATGGATCCAATCCCCTGCTGGACGTAGGCACCTCTGGCACTTGGGATTCCAATTTCGTCTCGTGGCCCCGGGCACTGCCCCTTGACCCCGGGCAGCCGGATGGCGAGTGGCTCATGACGTATCACGCGCTGCAGCCGCCGGAGGCGGAGGGTGCACCGCCGCGCTGGGCGGTCGGTGCAGCCGTGAGCCAGGATGGTCATCCGATCGGCCGTTATGCCAAGCTCGAAGGGCCCATCCTCAGTGGAGGCGCACCGGGGAGCTTTGACGAAGCTGGCATTGGCACGCGCCACGTGGTGCACGATCCGGCAGGCGCTGTATCGGGCGCTGGGCTCGTGATGGTGTACGAGGGCGTGGGCGCGGACGGTCGCCACCGGCTCGGCATCGCCACCTCGTCCGACGGGCGTCTGTGGACCAAGGCGGAGGGCTTGGGGCCCGACCCGGGCGGTCCCATCTTTGAAGGCGCTCCGCCCGAGGCCGATGCTTGGGACAATGGCAACGTGGGTACGCTCGCGAGCACGAGAAGCTCTCCCCTTGGAGCCTGGTCAGCTGCATGCAAGTGCTCACCACGGCGCCCTCTCCTCCCCACAGGTACGCTCGCGAGCACGAGGAGCGCCATGCCTGGCGCATGCACGTGCTCATCACGGCGCCCTCGCCCTTCCCCACAGGTACGCCGTGGGTCGTCCCACTGCCGAGCTGCATGCACGTGCTCACCACGGCGCCCTCTCCCTTCCCCACACAGGTACGCCGTGGGTCGTCCCACTGCCGAGCGGCCGTTGGCGCCTGTATTACGTCGGCACGTCGAGCAAGGGACGCACCGTCGCCATCGGGGCCGCGGAGGCGGATGCGCTCATCACGGCGCGCTGGGCGCGCGTGCCCGTCTCGGCCAGCGGTCTGTGCGTGGACGAGCGCGACGGCGCAGGCGAGACTTCCCTCATCCTTGGAGCCTGGCCAGCTGCATGCACGTGCTCACTACGGCGCCTCCTCCTCATCGGGCAGGCGAGACTTCCCTCATCCTGGCCGCCGAGCGTGGCGATGCCGGTACGCTCCGCATCCTTCTCGCCGCCGGAGCCGACCCCGGCGCTTCGAGTCGCTCGGGATGGACTGCGCTGCATGGCGCGGCCGAGCACGGCAGTGTGCCCATCATCGAGATGCTCGCGGCCGCTGGCGGCGATGTCTCCGCGCTTGCCAAATCGGGCAAGACGCCCCTCGACATCGCGCGCCAGTATGCGAGGCCCGAGGCTGCGCAAGCGCTGGAAGCACTCGGCGCAGCAGCGAAAGTCTCGGGCGACACGCCGAGCACCTTTTGAGTGGACACCTGCCTTTCACGAACAGAAACGCATGTGCAGAAAATCACAAGTTTTCCCCACAGAAATGCTGTCGAGTAAACACCTCTCTTTCCCCACAGCACGCTGTTTGACGCTCGGGCAATGCCGCTTCGCTTGTCACTTGTGAATGAGAGGAGAGGTGTTCACTCGGCAGACAGAAATGTCCCTATGCATTCACTGCTGCGCGGCCTCTCACTCTCCCGCGGCGCTCGGCCGACCCAGGGGACGGGGCGGAGCGGCTCAATCACTGAGGTCAGAGGTTGAACCTCTGCGGCTCAATGGCCGACTTGTTACTCGTCCCTGCCGCGGGCGCTGTGCGCTCCTTCCTATTCGGCTGCACCGCCGGCCGCTTGGCCGAGGCATTGCGCGCGCACGGCATGCGCGACGGGACGACGGTGCCGGCTCCCTTTGCTTTCGGCGCCGCGCTCTCTTGCTTTTGTGTGACGTACCACGTGGTGCGTCTGACTTTGCGATGGATCGGCATGGACTCGCGACGGAGCGCCGCCGCCTCTGGAGCCATTGCCGGGTCCATGTTGGCATGCATGCATCCACTCGTCGCTGCAGCACGCTCGGACATCCACGCGACGGCCACGATCAGCGCAGGGCACTTGCTGCTGCGACGGCACGCAGCTAGCCGCAGCAGGACGGGACGACGGCGCACTGCTACCAGAGACTACGTTGCGGCGGCAGCGCCGGTAGCGGCGGGCTGTGCCTCGAGCTGGGCTCTGCTCCGCGCGACTCGCGATGACGCGCAGCCGCCGCACTCGGGCGCGTCGCGCATGGAGGGGTGTGTGCCGCGCTTCCTCGTCCTCGAGCTATGGCAGTGGCGCATCATGCCCGTGTCGAACGCACTGGCGGATGCGAGTGCGAGCGCCGCCGTGAGCGCCGTCTCTTCCGCCGGTGCACCACCGGCGCTCGCCACGCTGGGCGGACGCGTCGTGGCGAGCCGACTCTGCTCCATCCTCGTCGTGCGACTTCTGAGCGCCGTGACGAGCGCCGGTGGACGCGGCCGAAGCGCCGTTGTGAGCACGATCCTTCTGGAGCTCCGAGCGGAGCTCTGCGAGATGATGATGGACGCAATCGCCTCGGCAGCGCTGCTCATCACGACGCTCTCGCTGGCACGCGCGGGCGGCCGCGCCGTGTCCATATTTGGGTGGCTACCTGGACTCTTCCTCTTGCTGCATGCGACTCCTCGCAGGTGACATGTCCTCTGATGGCCTCAGAGGGTGACCTCTGATGACCTCTGATGACCTCTGATGACCTCTGATGGCCTCTGATGACCTCTGATGGCCTCTGATGGCCGCTGATGGCCGCTGATGACCTCTGATGGCCACGGAACGCCACTAATGGACACTGATTGCGCCCTCTTCGCAGAGAGGACCTTGCTCTTCGGATGAGCTACCAAGCAACTTGGACCCTCGTGCTGGACGGCGCGCACGTGGCCGCTGGCACATGTGGCAGCCTGCCGTTGGGGAGCGCTGCGGCGGCGCTACTGCGCCCTCTTGCCGCTAGCCTCGAAGCCCTGATGCTCGGGGCGAGCGCGGCTGTCATCCTGCATGAGCACGCCTGTGCTGCCCGAGACGACGCGAGCGCTCTCAGTCCCCAGGGCTTCCAGATGCTGCACTTACTGCTCGGATACGAGGGCATGTCGCCGGTCGAGCTGGGTGTGGCTCGGCCCGCTCAGGCTCTGCCGGCCCCCGCACCCGCCACGGCGCCTACTTCGAGCAGCCCGCCGAATCTGAGGACTGAGCCACTCGGAGATCATGTCGGAGATCTCGGATCTGCATGCTCTGGTGGGTCGTGCGGCCCGACGTGTCACCCCGATCCCGACTCGCGCTCGGCTGGCTGAAGAACGAGGTTGCGGAATGTCGGCTAGTCCGTTTGTTGGCACGTTTTGGTTGAAGAATCCCAAACGCTCATCCTAGCGCTTTTTCTATGAATTCACACCCACCTGTGAAATTCGCGTTGTCAAGTCAAGTCTATACAGAAACAACAGACAACCATACGGAAGCTTATCGAATGTGCTCCGGACTTTGACTTGACTTGACTTGACTTGACATTCGCGTTGGACACAAACTGTCGAACGCCTGAGATGGCGTATTCCCTGGCATCAGAGACGACCAGGACGGTCTGCATACGCCTCATCGATCTGAAATTGATTCGCGCTCAAGCCATCGGCCGTTCCACACTCTTGCTCACGTCATCAGTCATTCCGTGCGCAGGGAGTCACCATCAGTATGCTTCGTGCGGGCACAAGCGATGGGTATCCGACACAGTCTCAAAGTGTTGCAGTGCACTACGACGCCTACCTTCCTGACAAATCCAAGTGGGACTCATCGCGCGATCGAGGGCGGCCGTTGCGATTTCGAGTGGGCACCGGCATGGTGATTCCCGGCCTCGATGAGGGCATCATGCAGCTCAGCATCGGCGCACGGGCACGGATGGTTATACCAGCTGATTTGGCGTACGGCAAGAAAGGATTCCCTGGCTTGGTGCCACCGAACACGCCAGTCGAGTTTGACATTGAGTTGATTGAGGTCGTGTGAAGACGGTATCTGTTCTTAGGATTAGATGATCTGCAGCCGTGTGCCGTCCCCGCGAGCGAGCTGCGCACCGCCGGCTTTTTAGTAGTTGTTAGCACGAAGGAATACTGTTACATCTTCTTATGTACGCATGCTACTCAAGCCGCGCAACAGAGGGGGCATCGTGGCATGTGGAATGCAGGCCAGATCCATCTTAAGATACTTTTACTTACGAGGATCCCGTACGCGTACCGCGGCTATCGCCGGGGAACGGGTCACGAAGATCAATAATGTTGAGGTAACGGAGATTATATCTCCGCCTCCTCCCGTCCTAAAGGAGCATGCTGGCCGCCTGGCGTCGGCTGCTCAGCTGCTCCTCGAGTGCCTTGAGAGTCGCCTCGCTGAGCAGCTCACAACCCTTGACGTCGCACGTGTGCAGCGCGCGGCATGCATCGACGACGACTCGCACGCACGCGTCGGGCAGGAGCTTGCACCCGCCGCAGAGCAGCGTGCCAAGCTTGGGGCATCCGATGTGCAGGCTCGCGAGCGCGGTGCTGTGCGTGAGGTTGAGCAGCTCGAGCGACGGGCAGAGCACCGTTACGCTCAGGAGGTGGACGCAGTTGTACAGGTGGAGGACTCGTAACTTGTCGCACGCGAGCCGAGGCTCCCGCAGCAGCTTGCAGTCGGTCAGGTTGAGGCTCTCGAGCTGACGCGCCTCCGCCGCGAGAGCGCCCACGAGCGCGTCGTCCAGGGCACCGCCCTTCTGGAGCTCGAGGGTGCCCAACACGGCGCATCGGAGGCTGGGTGCGCTCAAGCGCGTGCACCCGTACGCGAAGAGCGCGGTGAGCGCGCTGCACTCTAGCGAGAGGGTCTGCAGGTGCGTGCACCATCCGAGGTGAAGCGCCCGGAGCGAGGGCGACGAGAGGCGGAGCTCGAGGAGCTCACCTGTGGGGAGAGGGCGCGTCGTGGTGAGCACATGCATGCCGGGCGGGGGCGGGTGAGGTGCTTTTCGAGCCCCACGCACGGCAGCCAGAGAGGCGAAGCGTCTGCAGCCGCGGACAGCCCGAGAGCAGCCGTTGCGCCTGCGCCGCGGGGAGCGCCTGGCAGGCCGTTAGATCGAGCTCGGTGAGCTCAGCACAGTCGAGGGTAGGCTTGCACAGTAGCCTCGAGTAGGCCATGCTGAGCGAGCGGAGCGACGACGAGCGAACGAGCGGCGAGTGTAGCTGCTCCGTGCATGTAAAGTGGAGGGTACGCAGCCGCGTGCAGTGTAGCTGGGGCGAGGTGAGCTGTTCACACTCGATCCAGTGCACCTCGCACAGCGAGGCCGACTCGAGCAGCGGCGCCACGAGCCGCTGCCTCTCGAGCCGAAGCGAGCGTAATTGTGGGCAAGCCCGCGCAAGCACCGCCATCGAGGCGTCGGTGAGCCCGTCGGTGCGATACAGCCGGAGCGAGTGCAGCGTCGAGCACCCGCCAAGCATTTCACACCAGCGGGACCACGCAATCGCAGCGGCGGCGGCCGCGGCCGCGGCGGTGGCGCCACCGCCATCGCCTGTAACGGTCGGGTTCGCCGCGCCGGCGGTGGTGGCAATATCATCATCATCGGCAGCAGCAGCAGTCGCCGCAGCAGTCGCAGGACCATTGTCTTCTTGAGGAAGGGGCGGCGGTGGCAGGTAGCCGCCCCCGACCGCGCCCGCCAGATCAAGGTAAGCGAGACGGGGTAGCAAGCTCAGCGGATGCCCGCGAGGTTCGTCACTGCGCGCGACCACCAGAGTTGGCGGCGGCGGCGGCGGCGGCACGGGCGCTGGTACGGGCGCCGCCGCCGCCTCGCGAGCCTGAGCCTGAGGGGTGGCTTCCTTATGGTGTGCAGCCGTGCCAGACGTGCGTGTGCGCTGGCGTTTCGTCGGGGCTTCGATCCCCGCCTCGAGGGCCTGCGCCTCCGAGATCTCCCGAGATCTCCCGAGGTCTCCCTCTTGGATCTGCGCCTCCGCCTCGCCATCGCCCGCATCGCTCCCGGCCGCACGAGCGGCGACGTCCCCCCTGTGACCGTTGCGGCCCGCAGCGGCGCTCGCCTTTCGACTCGAAGTCCGCGTGCCCACTGTCGGCGCGGCGGCGGCGGCGGCGGCGGCGGCGGCGGCGGCGGCGGCGGTGGCGGTGGCGGCGGCGGCGGCGGCGGCGGTGGCGTTGGCGGTGGCGTTGGCGGTGGCGTTGGCGGCAGCTGAGGCAGGGGCAAAGCAGGCGGCAGAGGAGGCAGCGGCAGAGGAGGCAGCGGCAGAGGAGGTGACAGTCGAGGCGGCTGCCGACGAGCTGGCAGCTCCCGGAGCACTGGGCGCCTCTGGTTTGGAGTATCCCAGTGCCGACAGGTGCAACGAGTGCAGCAACGGAGGCAGTGGTGCCGCGACCAACGTGGCGGATCCCGCGGCAGCCCCACTAGCGGCGGCGGCCGCGGCCGCGGAGGCCGCGCTGTCGGAAGCGTTGGTGGCGGTGGCGGCGACGGTGGAAGCAGCGGCGCTCGACACGGCGCTACACTCGAAGGCATTGCCGTTGGAGGTGGGCGAAGGCGCGGCGGGTGGCGCGGCCGGCACCGTCACCCGAAGCGTCGTGACTGTCGCCATGCGCTGCTGCAGCGTCGCACAGTCGAGGTGGCGCGAGGAGCGCGTGTCCAGCGATGCCAAGCGAGGGCTTCCGTGGAGCGCCGAGCTGAGCATCGGCGCGCGGAGGGCCTCACAGTCTCTCACCTGTGGGAAGAGGGTGGAGCGCCGTGGTGAGCGCATGCATGCAGCCGTAGCGTCACGTGGAGGGCCTCGCAGCCTCTCACCATGAGAGTGCGGAGCGCGGGTAGGGCCCACTCGAGCCGCTCCAGCTTGACGCACCCGTCCAGCCGCAGCTCACACAGCGACGGCGCCGCGAGCACGAGGACGCGAAGCTCCTTACACCCAGCGAGGTCGATGCATCGCAACGCGGGGCAAGTGCGACACGCGAGCGTGAGAGCCTCGGGCCGGAGCTCACGGCAGCTCTGGAGCTCGAGGGTCTCAAGGGCCGGGCACACGAGGCTCGGCGTCGCGAGCGCGCGGCAGCCAGAGAGCACCAAGGTCCGCAGCCTTGCCGCCTCGAGCGTTGGTGCCCGGAGTTGCGACACGCCGTAGCACTCGAGTACAGTCAGCTGGGGCAACGTGGCCGCAGCGCGGCTGATGGCGACGTCGCCGAGGCGCATGCACATGGAGACATCGAGGCGCGTCACGCGGCTCATCCGCGGCAGCAGCAGCTGCAGGCTCGGCTCCGAGAGGCGCGCGATCTGGCTGAGCTCGACGACCTCGAGCCGCGGCAGCACGTAGAGCGCTGCCGTCATCCCGGATTCGGAGAGGTCGCATCCCTTGGTGAGGAGCTGCGTGAGCTGCGGGAGTGCGCATGCAAGTGCAAGCAGCGTGTCGTCGCTCATGCGGCACCCGTTGAGCGCCAGCTTCTCGAGCCGCAGGCAGTGCTTGCCGATGGCGCGCACGCCGCGGTCGGTGATGCCCGATCCATTCCACGAACAGTCGAGTGTACGCAGGCCCGCACAGCTGCGCACGAGCCGCTCGATCGCCGCATCGGAGAAGCGGCAGTGTGCCAGCTGCAGCTGCAGCAGCTGCGGGCACTCGTGCACCAGCGCGATCAGCCCAGTGTCCTTGAGCCGCGGACAGAATGAGATGTCGAGCGACAGCAACCGCGAGCCGCAGGCACGGCCGAGGAGGCACAGGCCGCGATCGCTCACGCGCGAGCCACGCAGCTTCAGCTCAGATGCGGCAAAGTTTGCCATCACGCCGTCCGTGAGCGTGCCCTCAGCGATGCAGCATGCGAGCAGCCGCATGCGCAGACGCTCACTGAGGCTCGACAGCCGGTGGGGCGGACAGTGCTCCTCGGAGCCGAGATGCCGCGCTACCTCGACGCATGCGAGCGCGACAAGTGAGGGGTGGCCATCGCCGCCGCACATTGGTCGTTGCTCGCCGATGCCCTCCATCGAGGCGGCACCTAAGCGTCGCAGCCCAGGGTCTGCTTTTGCAGAGCCGAAGTGTTCGACACGACGGCTTGTCGTGAACAATCACACCAAGGGCCCCGACATTCATACAACTTACGGTTCTAGCGAAATAACAGTGTTCGATGCGACGCGTGTGTGAAACCGCCTCGACGACGAGTATGGGCACTCCACGGTCCCCTTCAAAGTTGTTTTTGTATTGTCCTCTTTTCGAAACCGCGCTTTCCGCACTTTGGCGATGTCGACCGTCCTGGCCTCTTTCGCCACGCTCCTCGGGGGCAAGGCGGCCAAAGTCGCGAAACCCGCAGAAGCTGCAGATATTTCGCAGGCCGCAGCGGTACGGCCTGCACGCCCACGCAACGCCGCTCTCGCAATGCATGGCTCGCCGCCACAGAAGCAGCAGCAGCTCACCGCCAATGACGCTTCACCGCCAGATCCGCTGCGAAGCCCGGAACCGCAGCCGCTGGCCGACGGCGACCGGCGTGAGATCACAAGGCGACTGACGGAGCGGCTGAAGAAACGGCAGATTCTGCCCGCGCCGCTGCCGCCCAACATTGCGAAGCCGCTGAAAGAGTCTGAGTTGTCCCGCTGCGGCGGCGAGAATGCAAAGATGCGACGCTTCCGTGAGCGGATCATGCACCGACATCACTTTGAAATGCAGCTCTCGGAGCAGTACATGGGACCAATCCCCGCCACGCACACGTCCACGATGGCCACCCCTCTTAGCACGAGCCGCACGGAGTCTGCGAGCTCGACCCTTGGCAGCCAATCCGACCCGTCAAAGGTGCCAGGGTACATGAAGCCTGTCCGGCCGCCAAGCGAGACCACGGTGCCGACGAGTGGGACCGAGGCACCGCCAGTGCCTGCCGGCTCCTGGCCAGCCGGCTCCTGGTTTGCCGGCTCCGCGCTTGAGGTTCCGATCGAGCCGACGGCGTCGACGGACCTCAAGTCGCTGGCGGGCAGAGAGGGAATGCTTACGCGGCTTCTAGCGAAGCACGTCAGCGACCAGCAGAGGGAGCTCGAGCTCTTCGAGGAGTATGCGCGCAGCCTTCGTATACCACTGGAGGAGGAACTCGGCAATATTCGTTCGCAGATCATCCTTATGACCACGCGCGCCGCCAAGTCTGGGCGGCCGAAGCCGTCGTCGGACCTCCGTAATAGAGAGTCGGAGCTCAAGAAGCTTCTCAGGACGCTCGAGATCGAGCGGCAGGAGGAGCTCGACTACTTTGAGCATCAGACGCACGGCCAGCGTCTGAAGGTGGAGGAGGAGCTCGAGCGCCTCCGTGCCGTGATAGCCTTGAAGGCCGCGCGCTCGGCCACTGGTCGGGTGTCAAATAGTCTCGACTACGAGATCGAGGAACTGGCCGCGGGCCTCAAGGAAACAATTCACTCGGGCGACACGCCAGTCATCGAGCCCGAGGTCTCAGGCTACCTGATGGGTAGCCCCGTCCCAGATTGGCAGGCTGAGGAGTGGACGTGGGCTGCCGCGGATGAATGGAGTCGTGCTGCTGAAGAGATGGTCCCAGCCACGCACAGTGGCAGCCCGCCGCGGTCGCCGCCGGAAATCCTTCGGCGCTGGCACGCCGATGTCCCAGTCGGTTTCGCAGACGAGGCCGAATCCAAGAGCGCAGCCAAGGCCGCCGCCGTCAGACCCTCTAGCCCCTCAGGGAACTCGGCCGGCTCAAGCACACAGCGGAAAAGCGTGCGGGAGGGGCGGGGAAGCATCAAGGGAGCGACCAACTCGGGCGTGCACAAATCTCCACCAAGATCGCCCGTACGAGTTGCGGACGTGCTGGCAGTTGCCGGCTCGCCGGGCACGTTAGTGCCGATCGACCCCGCGAGTCCTGACCCACCCGCGTTCGATCAGGTCGTGCCGTTCGATCCCGCGAAGGTGACCCTCATTGGAGGCCCGCGAGGCAATTACTTTGATCGGCGTGCGGCGCCTCTCGGCCCCGACGAACGCAAGACAGGCTCACCTTCGGGAAAGATGCATGCCGATCCCGAACGCCGCAAGCAGATCCGCGACCGCGACATGGTGTCCGAGATCGATTTCATCGTCGCCAAGCCGGGCTCAACCGAGAATGTCTGCAAAGTAAAAGAGGCGGGATGGGTGCCCTCGCAGGCGTGGTTTGAGCAATTGCGATACTATCCGACGAAAAACGAGGAGCTCAAGTACGGTGAATCGGAGGTGGCCTTCTCGGGCAACACGCACGGACCCGATCAGTTCGTCGTCCACATCGAGCAGAATGTGCGCACGCGATTGGGTATCGGGACCGCCGACCCCGATTGGCGGCCCGATCAGCTGCACCGCCGCTGGGCGACCAATCTGCCCAAGCACCTCGTTCACCCTCAAGCTCAACCGCCGGACGACCCGTACATTCAGGGGCGTCAACTTTATATGAGGACGCAGCCGGCGCGTAGGTGATTGAGCAGCAAGCCAATAATCGATAGTTCGCTGAGCTCTGCAGGGGGGTAAGGATTGACTTTTCTAGACGTGAAGCACGCTGGCTGAATCGCCAGGAAAGAGACACCGATACATCCTCAAGAAAACGACCCAGGGGCCGCACATTCCACAGCAAACGCGGGGTCCCCGAGCCCGCGACGCCGACGGTGCGTCACAGCCTTCCGTCGATCCATCCTGGATCCATCCGTATTGTCTGCGTGGATAGTGGCGGCGTATGCTGGGTAGCATACGGGCAGTATGCCGGGCATGCTCGTGCCGAGCGTGCTTTACCATCACCTTCGCCGCTCTTTGGGTGCTCTGCCTCTCGGGCCCGTGCTTTGGCTTCAACTCGCTCTACCCGGTGCTGTACGCCGAACAGCTCTTTGTCGACGCGTGCGATGCGGATGTTGCCGCCGTATGCAAGGCAGCCATCAACACGACCCGAGGAGTGCCGTGCTGTGACGAGCAGAGCAAGAAGATCGTGATGCTCTCGACGATAACGCTCTTCGCTGAGGACGGCGTGCTGGTCCTGTACGGCGAGCTTCAAGACCGGGTGGGCGCTCGCAACTCGCTGCTGGTGGCCGGGTCGATCATGAGCACAGGGCTGGGGATACTGGCGTACAACTCGCTCATCGCTGATATCGAGCTGCTATGGTATTCGGGCTTCTTCCTGCTGGGTGTCGCGGGTCCTGGCATCTTCCTCTCCGCGCTCTCGCTCGGCGAGAAGTTCCAGGGGCTCGAACCGGTCATCACGCCGATTATCACGGCGATGTTTGATGCCTCATCGCTCGTATTCTTGATCTGGTCGGCCCTCTATGCCCAGGGGTCTGGCGTCCCATTCGCCACAATCCTCCTGAGCTGGCTAGGCCTCGCGTTACTAGCATCTGCATGCGTCTACTTCTTGATTCCGACCTACAAGGCACTACAGACGCTGCACCTGCAGCGGCAGGAGAACGCGCTGACTCGCTCGCGAGAGCTGCCAGACTCGCTCCTCGACCCCTTTTGTAGTACCTCGTCGCTCGCTGGAGGCGGATCCATGCGAGCGTCTCGAGAGTGCCTCGATCCCGACGCATCTCGTGGGAGATACACATCTCGAGAGTGCCTCGATCCCGACGCATCTCGAGGGAGATACACATCTCGAGAGTGCCTCAATCCCGTGCGGGAGCCCATCCCAGCAATGCACAGCCACGACGGGCAGACGCGGGAGGCGCACCACGAAGGCGGCGGCGGCGAGGGCGGCGGCGAGGGCGGCGGCGGCGGCGGCGAGGGCGGTGGGGGCGCGGTCGGTGTGAGCACAGCGGCGGCGGCGAGCGCTGCTGGGCTCGTGCACGCCGAGCAGTACCGCCTGTACTCTCACTACCGACAGCCTGAAGGCCTGCCCTATGGCCTCATTAGGGACGGCCAAATTAGGGACGGCCTCATTAGGGACGGCCAAATTAGGGACGGCCTACTTAAGGACGGCCTGATTAAGGACGGCCTAAGTAGGGATGGCCCGCCCTATGGCCCGCCCTCGCCCGACCTGCCGGGCGCCGTGCCGGGCGTTCGCATGAGCAAGTTGGGCGGCGCCCGACACGGCGCCCGGCAGGAGGATGCACTGGCAGAGGCCCACCAAAGCAGTGACGGCGGCTCCAACGGTGGCGCCAACGGCCGCTGCGGCGCGCCATCGCCATCGCCGCAGCGGCATCATCCCAGAGTCGCTCAGCCATTGAGTGCGCCGATGCTCAACGGCTCCTCGCCCGCTCGTGTGGACCGTGAACATCGTGTGGACCGTGAACACCTTCGGCGCCGCTCACGCGAAGAGCTGCAGGCGGACGGGCGGCTCAATACGGCGCCCATGTTGCCGCCCGTCGGTAGGGACTCGCTCAATACGGCACCCCTGTTGCCGCACGTCGGTGGGGGCTCGCTGGTAGGAGAGGTGGAGGTGATGCATTACGACGACACGACGACGCTGCGTGAATTACTCTGTCGGACGGACACGGTGCTTATGGTGAGCTTCATGGCCAGCCTCAACCTGAAGCAGGCCTTTTACATCCAGACGGTCGCGCAGCAGCTTGAGGTGACCTGGGACCTCGAGATCTCGAACCCTCATGTACTCTTAGCATGCAAGTGCTCACCACAGCGCCATCACCTCCCCACAGGTGACCTGGGACCTCGAGATCTCGAACCACATCTCGAACTACTTCAACGTGCTCTTCCCGGTACTCGCGCTACTCTCGACGCCCATCGCCGTATGGCTCTTCGCCAGGTTCCAGCATCGCGACCACGAGTACATGCTCGTGTGTGGAGGCCTCATGTCGGCCTGGGCGATCTGTCAAGGGATTCCCACAGTGGCCACCCAGTACGCTGCCGCGACGCTCTTCGGGCCGGCTGCATGCAAGTGCTCACTACGATGCCTCCCTCCCCACAGGTACGCTGCCGCGACGCTCTTCGGGCCGGCGCGCACGCTCGTCTGGGCCGCGTACTTCCACTTCTTCCAGAACGCGGCGCGCTACCCGCCCTCGAAACTGGGACGGTTGATAGGCTACTCGAACCTACTGCTCGCCGTCGTGGGCGACCTCCCGCCGATTCCACTCTACTCGTATGTGAAGAACCAGCGCGATGACGCGGCATCGACCCTGGTGTTCACAGTCATCCACGCGGTGCTCACGGGCGTCGTGCTGGCGATCCTCGTCGTCCTAGTCGTCTACCTGCGCCGGCAGCACCGCCGAATGCTCGAGCGATTCACGATCATGACCACGGGCGCGTGAGAGTGCCTGAGTGCGCCGTCACTGTGTGGAGAGAGACAGTGCAAGAGTGCACCCCTTCACCGGACAGGGTGAGAGCCCATTCATTGCACATTGGTAGACCAGCAGCACCTCTCGAGATAGTCTGAGAGAGTGCAGCGCGGGCACCAACCACCGAGCAGAGTGCGGCTTAATTAATGAGGTTTGGAACTTCGGTAGAGTCCTATTCACAGATGTGAGATGAACATCGCAACACATGGAGCAGTCCGAGCCGCTGACCGCGCTCGTGCTCGTTGCCAAGAGCCCGAGGAGTGGCACTTCGAAGACGCGTCTGACGCGCGAGCTCGCCGCTGCGTTGGCCGCGCTTGCCAGCAACGCAGCGGCTTCGCCAACCACCCAAGCGCAGCTGGATGCGGCGCAGCAGTGGACGGAAGCCTTATCGCGCGCCTCAGTCAAAGACCTCATCAGTCGACTCACAGTGGATTCATATCGACGCGTGCTGCTTTACGCACCACCGGACGATGCGGCACGCGCTTATTTCGCCGAGCTGCTCCGTGAGGTCGTCCCGGGCGGCGAGGGCGAGGCGAGCTGGATGCTCATGCCCGTGCTGGCGGGTTCCAATCCAAGGTCCTCTGACCTGAGCAGCGTGCTCTCGGACGCGCTGACGCGCGTGCGCACTACGACAGGATGCATGCGCGTCGCCTTTCTCGGCTCCGACTGCCCCGAGCTGCCTCTCGCCTCGGTCGATGCCGCAACCGAAGCGGCCAAGGAGCATGGCATTGCCAGCCTCTGCCCGGCCTCCGACGGCGGTTACACGTTTCTGGCTCTGCCCGCCGAGGCGGATCCGTCGAGGGTCTTTGAGGCGGTGCACTGGTCCGCCAAGGACACAGCGCTCTCGCAGCTTGCTGCGCTCTCGCGTTCGGGCCTCCGCTGCCACGTGGGACGAACGCATTCGGACGTCGACGAGCTCGACGACCTTCGCGCCCTCGCTGCACGGCTGCGCGGGGCTGAGCGCACCGAGCTGTGCCCACATACGGCTGCGCTCTGCGCCGAGATACGCCACGTCCTCGACCCCGGAGGCACTGCTGAGGAGGATCGGGTCGCTGGGGTCTCGACGGGTGCAACATGACGAAACTGTGACGGGTGCAACATGACGGCTGCGGAAGTACGGTTACAGCTCAACTGACGGCAGCTCGCGGTCAGCTCGTTGCGGCGAGCTCACAGCATCCAGCAGCAACCACAGGCCAGAGGCGCGCAACCCCCACAGGCGCAGCGCCTGGCGCGTTGGGCTGCAGTGTGTCCATGCCTCGCATCGTAGCCGCCAGTAGGAATCCTACTGGTACAAGGAGTGGGCTCATGCCAGCGGATATCCGTCGACGCCGCGCGTTGGGCTCGCGCTCGCCTTTTGCCGTGAGCTGTTTCTTGCGGTGTGCACGCGCTGTGGGCAGGTGGGCGGTGTGCCCCCTGGAGTGCAGCTTCTCCATCGCGCACACAGGGCGTCCGGTGCGTCGCGTGGCAAGCTGTAGTCGTAGTAGCTGACCTGTCAGCGTATGTGACCGCCATGCCCCATCGTGGCGATGCGATCCGCGCGTGGCCGGCCGGTCCGGCCGGTCCGGGTCCGGTCTTGCTCGCGCCGCCGGCGCGGACTAAGACTCCGAACGACGCCAAAGGCGAGGAAGCAACGCCAGACGGCCCGGTCCGGTCGGGTCGGAAGACGGAACGTGGTACGTGCAACGTCCGTTCTGCTGACGTTTTTCCTTATACATATTCTAACGCAATCTCTAAAATAGGAGAGAGTAAGGATCGCGCGCCGCGCCAACCGCCAAGCGAGGTTGACCGTGCACCCCCACACCTATCTCCGCTCGCCTTACCTCTCGCCGTCAATGGTCGCGCTCCGGGTGCAAATCTCGTTGATCGCACCCCACACCTCTCGCTTCCCCAAGCCCGTGACACTAGACAGCGCGATGGGCTGGTCGGACGGCAGCGCGAGGCTCTCACGTAGGTACTCAAGGCTGCTCTGCAGGGCTTGCTTGGCAAGCTTATCAGCCTTTGTGGCGACCACCAGCGTGCTCTTCGCCTCCGCCTCGAGAAAATCGAGGAGCTGCGCGTCCGACTCCTGCGGATCGCGCTGTGCGTCTACGAAGAGCACCGCCAGCTTGAGCTCCTCGCGCCGGCGCATGTACGCCTCAATCTGCTTTCTCCAGTCGTCCTGCATTTCCTTGGACACCTTAGCGTAGCCATAGCCTGGCAGGTCGGTGATGGTGCACACATTGCCCAGGCGGTAGAGATTGATGAGGCGTGTGCTACCAGGCGTCTTGGAGACCTTTGCAATCTTCTTATTCGGGCGACCGGCGAGCGTATTAAGCGCGGAGGATTTGCCCACGTTCGAGCGGCCAGCAAGTGTGAACTCAGGTAGCCTCAGGGAGGGCATGTCCTGCACGCGCACGTACGAGCCAACAAAAACGATGCCTTCCCGTTCCGCTGCATTCGCCCACGAGACGATGCCGGCACGCGGCGGCAGACACCGCGGTCGCAAAATTGCCAGCGCGCTGGCAAGGCCGCCCACGACCCCGACCATGACAAAGACCGGCTCAAGCGTTTTCCTCCGCGCCCACACAGTCTCCACGAGTCTCCAACGATCTCCGAAAGTACCCCCCCAAAAGGTCAAGGGCGCGCTAGATTACGTGCTTGCTCATTCGAAAACATACGGCCGCAGGTAGCGGTCGGCTCCAGGGCTGCTGCACAGCGGGCTGCGGCTGTTGAGTCGGCCGCGGATTCGGTCATCGCGCGTTCGTGCGGGTGCGTTGGTGGGTTGGGATGGTTGTGAGGTTCGTCTGTGTGATCCTTCAGTGTCCCGGTTCCCCCGATGAAATTTTACCGGTATCGGCTCGCTGCTCGCAAGTGGGAGCACACAAAGCACAATGCGGGAGTTCATTAGGCATAGCAAAAACCCGCCACAGCCTGCTGGCCGCCTCACGTAGAGGCGCGTCCCGAACCGAGGGTGTTTGCTCCGCATGTTCGCTACTGCGGGGGTACTCATCATGCTCGTGCTCTACACGATGTTCCTCCTTGGTGTCCTTTCCGGCTGGTTGTGGCTCCCATTTTCCCTTGAAGCGACGCTGTCCAAGATTGTACCAGGGATCGCTGCGTCCTTCTTCACCTGCAGCGTGTTGTCCATGCGGGAACTATGCAGTGGTGCGGTCGTTGGCTGGCCGTACTTCAAGGTCCAACCTGTTGACCCAGAGATTACGAATTTGATGGCGACGCCGGTCGCCCTTTTCAGCGCACTTCTCATTCAGGGCGTTCTGCAGGTCATGTCGAGCGCGAACAGTCAGACTTTGTTGGTCACGCCCGCGTTGGTTGTGCACGTGGTCGCCACCCTCTTCTACACGTGGCAAGCCTTTGCCCCATCACCGTGCGAGCTGCAGTGTTGCTGGCCACTCGCTAGAGCAGGCATCAACCCACTGCACAGTGCCCTCTGGATGTCGTCCGTCAGCAGTCAAGTGATGACGCTGTACGGGTTGAGCCAGAGCCTGCAGTCTGCGCCGTCCACCACCACGCTAGTCGCGGTCACGGGCCAGCGGCGCGTGTGCTTTGCGTTGCTTTGCGTGTCGACCATGCTCATCTCTGGTGCCTTCGCTGACGGCTACCTCCGTGATGAGCGCGTGAGCATAGCCATGGCGTTTGTGAGCTTCGTCGCGTTCTACGCGCTGCTGTTTACGGGCATCTACCTTCCACTCGTCGACTGCTACTCACACGCGGTGCTCTCCGACAACCCCAGGCGCAAGAAGAGCGCCACGAGCTACCGCGCGGTCTGCGCCTATCTCGTCCTCGCGTGGCACAGCTTCCCGATCGTTTGGACAGCGAATGTTCTGGGTAAAGCGACGCGCACCCAGATCGAGATAGGCTACATCATTTGCGACGTCCTCGCGAAGTTTCTGCCGCCGTCGCTCTATTTGACAGTGGCCACGTCCAGAACCAGATAGTCCATCGCTCTACTTGAACGTGGCCACGTATACCGCGCACCGCGGCTCCGTAGAGAGCCACCGACAGCGACAACCTGGCGAGCCGCCGTCGTTTTGTGTGTGTAACAAGATGCACGAGCTCTCGAACTATCCCCCAGGGAGGTGCCGTAGGGTTTCACACCTGTGCCTTAATTAGTTACGTGTGAAATTAAAGTTGAGGTCACATTTGCTGCGAATTAATTGCGGGAAACTCGATGTCGACAGTGCGAAGGTCGACTCCCTCGACTCCCCTCGATGTCGACTGCGATGATGTTGATGCTCCTGATGTTCTCGGTGCAAGGGAGTGTTTGCGCACTCATGAAAGTTCCATTTGTCACATCTGCCAGAGCCAATGCGCCTTCTACTATGAGCCGCGTGGATTCCAGCGCCTGGCCCATAAGATGCACGACGCCTGGAAGCAGCCGCCGCTGTGATTCGCCAATGTGCGCTCTGTCCCGCGGACCAATGTTTTCGCCGATGTTCTCAAGAGCCCGGGCTGTTCCGCAGACGGACTTGCTGCCTCGTATACCCGGGTCTCCGTCCCGCAACCGCAAACCGGTCGTCAAGACCCCTGGCTATTTGACCACTGGTCCAATTCTGCTCTCGTGGATCGGCGCCATTGTGACTCTGATCTTGCAAGCATCGCTCACCGACTGGGCACAGCTCGGGCTGGATGCGCAAGCGACTTTTGGCTTTCTTTCAAATGACCCCACCTTGCAACGCGTTGCGATGTACTCATGCATCTTCGTATCCGCCTTCGGTTGGAGCGCTGCGGTTATGCCACGACTGCTACCCCCGAAGCAGTCGCAGCCAGATGCCGACGGGAAGACAGTCTCCCTTGAGGTGCCTCTCCGGAGCCCGAGCAGCATGGTGCAGCACCCGCTAAATGGAATCGACGCCTCATACATGGCTCTCAACGCGCTCTGCATGCCCGGCCTCTTCTATCACTTCATCTGCCTGATGCGCTCCTTCGGCCTTGACTTCGCCTCGCCGCCTATGTTCGGCATCTACCCCGAATCCCCATTCGAACTCGTGACACAGACATTGCCGGAACTGGTGGTTGCAGTGCCGCTCTACATGGTGAGCTACGAGTTCGTGTACTATTGGTGGCATCGCGCCATGCATGTTTCGCCCATCCTGTACAAGTGGGTGCACCGGCTCCCTCGGCTCTGATTGCCTCTGATGGTCGCTGATTGCATAGTCTCTGATGGCCTCTGATGGCCTCTGATGGCCTCGGATGACCCCCCTTTTCAGGTGGGTGCACCGGCACCACCACCAGCAGACGTACCCCGACCGCGGCCTCGTGGACACCTTCAACACGTGCTGCATCGAGTCGCAAGTGGGCCTCTACATGCAGCTGGGCGTGCTGTGGGCCTTCGATCGTGGCCTTGGGTACTCCAGCCTACCAGGCGCCATCTGGTTCTTCAGCATCGCAGGCTTGCTCTCTGTGCTCTCGCACGACAACATGGATCGCGCCTTGCCCTTTGATCTCTGGCGAGCAGACGAGCATCACATGCATCATGCGATTGCCAAATGCAATTACGCCCCATACACAACGCTGTGGGACCGCGTCTTTGGGACGTATAAGGAATTCGAAGTGAAGCCCGTCACGGCGCCCCGCGAGCTACTACCGGAAGAGGCGATGGCGATTGCTTTCCTTCCGGTAGTAGCACGCGAACGCGAACCAGAAGGGTCGATGGCACTCGCCCCGATGCGCATCACCGTGTCGGACAGCGCCACCGCTGCTGCCGTGCCGCCGCTGGCAGAGCGAGAGAGGGAGATTGCAATCTCGAGAGAGAGTGAGATTGCGCGCTTGTCGGAACGCATCTGGAAGGCGGTCCATCACCGCCTTGGCATCAGCGACGTCGCAAAAGAAGATGCGATGGAGATGAAAATGAGCCTCGCAAAAGAAGATGCCATCGGCGAGGACCGAGATGACCTCAATGACCTCATGGACAGGTCCGCTGACAACGGCCGTCTCAACGGCTACTGCGACGAAGACGACGAGGCCTGCCGCCTCGAGGATCAGCTTGAACGTTCGCAGCTGGTCGATGGCGATAACATGGTAAAAATGCGAGGGCTCGCCTGGGGCTCCGCCTCGATCATCACCACGCTGCTGTTGTTGTTTGCTGCAATGATGATTTCCTCCGAGAGCCCGGCGCTCTGAGAGAGGCAATGGAGACCCTTGTACTTATACTCGAGTTCACCACGCTCGACGCTGCCCACTGTTTCAGCGTTGATCCAAAGGGGAGTGGTCCAAAGGGGAGTGGTCTACTATTTTATCCCCCCTGTTTGAGATATGCAAAAATTTCTCCTTCACAAGTTTAGTTTCCAAAAATAGAGCTCCACAAACGTAAACCGAGCACACAATCCGCCCGTCGACCGCCCGTCCCCAACAGCCTCGAGACCATGGGCGGACATGATTCTTCGATCATGGTGCTATCCTCTTGCGCGCAAGTCACAACGTCCTGGCTACCGCGCTCCATCTACGTTCTGCTTCGCAAGATGATTCCATCACTGCCGAGCTCAGACCAGTGCCTCGAATACTCGAGTACTTCGGCCGGCAGCGCCTACGCCACCGCAGTCGACTGTGATGTTCGTAAGCAATCGCAGCAGCTGCCGCCGCCCTCGTCCAATCCACCACACCATTCTCATCAGCCGCTACATCATCATCATCATCATCAACAGCAGCAGCAGCAGCAGCAGCAGTGGCAGCATCGGCAGCAACGGCAGCAGGAACATCATCATCATCATCATCATCAGCAGCAGCAGCAGCCCAAATCGCCGCAGTGGCCGAGCAAAGCCTCGCAGCAGCCCGCGCCCGTGCCAGCATCGTGGCAGCCGGAGATTGACGCAGAACAGGCAGCGCCACCACCGCCGCCGCCGCCGCCACCACCACCGCCGCCGCCGACGACGACGACGATGACGCCCTCGCTGTACACAAGTCGCTCATACGTCATCGATGGGCTCAGTTTCGAGGTGGACGCCCGCTACACGATCAGGTCGATGGTGGGTAAGGGAGCGTACGGCCTCGTCTGTGCCGGCGAGGACACACGACCGCCGCCCGAGACGGAACCGACGGCCAGCAGCAGTTCCGTAGTCCCTTCGAGCAGCGACAACTCGTTCGACGCGCGTACGCCGGACGCTCAGTACGACGCGCGTTCGCCGGGCAACCACGCGGCCGCGGAAGCTGCGTCGACCAGGGCCAGGCCGGCGCCGGCGATGGTGGCGGTTAAGAAGGTGCTCGACCCCTTTCACGACCACACTGACTGCAAGCGGCTTCTGCGGGAGGTTCGTCTGTTACGCTCGCTACGCCACCCGAACGTGCTCCACTTGACCGACCTGATGCCACCGCCCTCGCTCTCGCTCGCCGACTGGACCGACGTGTACCTCGTCACGAGGCTCTTCGATACGAATCTGCACCGTGTCATCTACTCGGGTCATACGCTCACGGACGCGCATGTGCAGTACATCCTGTGGCAAGTCTTCCGCGCGCTCCGGTACCTGCACACGGCAGGCGTGGTGCACCGCGATATGAAACCGACCAACCTGCTGCTCAATCGAGACTGCGAGCTTGCCCTCGCCGACTTCGGTCTTGCGCGCTTGCTTATCCCATACAGCGGCGAGCCACACGTCGCTGTCGGCCACCGACGCGGCGGCAGTGGCGGTGGCGGCGGCGGCGGCGGCGGCGAGGGGGACACACCGCCGGCAGAGCCACGCTCGAAGTCAGGCCAGCTCACGAGGTACGTTGTCACGCGATGGTATCGCGCACCCGAGCTCCTCGTACAGAATCGTGTGTACGACTTCAAGGTGGACATGTGGTCGGTGGGCTGCATCCTCGCCGAGCTACTCGGGGTGAAGGCTCTTTTCCCTGGGAAGGACTCGCTGCACCAGCTGCGGCTCGTGGTTGAGCAGCTTGGCGTGCCCACGCCCGAGGAGCTGCTCGGGATCCACAATGAGCAAGCCGTGCAATACATTCGAAACCTCGTCCCTCGTGATCCCGCGGGCGCATCGCCCGCGGCGGCCGCCGAGCGCTTCGCGCGCCTCTATCCGCAGGCGCACCCCCTCCTCCTCGACCTGCTGGCACAGTTGCTTCACTTCGACCCGAAGAAACGGCCGAGCGCTGCCGAGGCTCTCGCACATCCGTACCTTGCCGCCTATCGTGACGCGCCCGAAGAGGTTCTGCCCATCCCCGAGATTGAGATGGGATTCGAGAGCGAGGCGCCCACTAAGGAAACCCTGCGTCAACTGATCTGGGAAGAGGTGCTGCGCTACCACCCGCATCTCGCGCGGCCCCTGCCAGGCTCGCGCACTACCTAAGTAAAGTACCCGATACGACTTCGTGGTCGCAGCATACGCTCATCGCATGGCAGTAGGTGTTGAGTGTTTGTCTTGGTGGGCGTCATGCTCATGGCGCGTGATGCATGGGAGTTATACGCGGTTGTATACTGCCGTCGTATCCTCTCACGAGATGGTGCCGTCGCCACTCGGCTGGTGGGCCGTGGGCGGGTCGGCGCGCGTCCGGGCGCCGGCCCAGTTCATCTCCTGCATGTTATATCGTTTGCGGTTTGGCCGCGGGCGACCAGACCCCGGCGCCAGCCCGGGACCGCACGCGCGCCCCCCGCGCCCGCTCGGCTCGCCGGGGCCCAACCCGGGGATGTCAAACGCCGACGACGCCCCCTCGAACGGTAGTAGCTAGTACGGTACCGCTCGTCGAAGCTAACGTTCTGACTTCCGTTGAGCGCATGGCGACCCATTGATACTAGCAGCTCTTAAGAGCAACCTTTCAATATAGAAATATAGGTACTAAAAAGGCAGAGGCACTCGTGATAGGCTTCGTCAGAGTAATTATTGGGCGGCGTCCGCGGTCCGGTCGCGGCGTCCGGTCGCAGCGGTTCCGAGCACCGAGGTTGGGCATAGCTCGCTGTTGGACTTCATCACTCATAAACGCTCGCGTCTGGCCGGCACCGGCGCGAGCGCGTACGTGAGCCACGATTTGCGGTCGGCATCACCCAGGTTGGGTTCGGGTACGGGAGCGAAGAGGCTGGTGCAGGCCGAGCCGCGATAACGGTCCTCGAGGTAGTCGAGGGCCGTGCGCGCGCCGAAGCACTTGAAGCCCGTCGTAGGGTCCTCGAGATGCGGCAGCGGCGCGGGCAGGCTGGTGGGCACATGCATGTAGGGAAGCTGCAGCTCGCACAGGCGCTCACGCACGAGACGCGAGCCCTCATCCGGTTCGCAGCCGTGAAGCACGAGGGGCGTGCTCTCGAGCGCGTCTGCGTGCTGCGACGGGGCTGCCGCCATCAGCCCGGCATTGGGCAGCGGGCGCAACCCACTCGGCGCCGCTAGCAATGCAAAGCTGAGCGCGAGTGGAAGGACGTTACCATTGAGAATGGCGTCTTCCCGGGGTCGGTCAACATCGGTCCCATAGGAAGACCAAAGATGCTCACAAATCGCTGCGCTCTGGTTGAGCGTCACTCCGGCGGTGCGGTCCTCGAGGAATGGGAACAGTAGATACCCTCCGAGTGCCTTGATCTTGTGCTTGTGGCGCGCCAACGACCCATATGCGCCTTCCAGCCGAAGAGTTTCACGAGGGCAAGGCAGTATTAATGCCCGCAGCCCGAGAACGCACAAGGTCTCCCGCACACGTCGGCAGTAAGGGGAAGCCTCGTATTCGTAGAGGATAAGCTCGGGCATCGTTAACGGCCCACGCCGCTGCGCCAAGTGAGCGCCGTTCCAGAGCCGCGTCGCCGAAGCCAATCGGTGCCATGTGCTCGAGCATGATGACATTTCCGGGGCTGCTCGGATTCACAGTCAAAGTTTATAACTCGACACCCAGCCTCTGGGACTTTCCCGTATTTGAATTCACTCAATATGTACGAAATTAGCGGTGGCGCAGAATTATCGGCGTGAGCTCTAACACTGAAGTGTTTGAGAGAACTATGAATACAGTCTGTAACACGAACGAAGAACGTTACAGCAGTACACGTGAACGGACAAGAAGGCACGAAGCAGGTGCTGCGCTATAAGCGCTACGCACGCGCGCCCAGCCGGGTCCACGGCCCTCGCCCCCTTGACCCAATTTGCAAACTCGCGTATTCGACGTCTCTTATCCTAAACTGTACAGTACATTGTATCCCCGGCTTTACAGTTATTACCGTCCGTCCATCCGCTCGTCTCCGTTCCTAAACAGTGCAGTACCGGTATATTCTCAACAAAATTCCCTCTCCTCGGCACCCCAAATCCCTCTCCTCGGCACCCCGTGGCTTCGCCGTCCAAAATAATTATCCATGGATGACGACCACGAGGACGAAAACGACCCGTCCAACGGCATCATAGCGCAATCACTTCCGCCGGCGCCGGTGCCGAACGGCGTCAGTGACAGGCAGCTGCCGCCTGCTGCCGCCTCGCTTAGCTCTCTCAATCGCAGTCAGCACCAGTCAATGCGTCCGATGTTTGAGGTCATTGCACCGCACGGAGTCATTGTGCGCGAGAAAATTGAGACGGCGTCGCGAGAGGTTTGCACGCTACCTTACGGCTCCAAGGTGATTGTTGTCGACGCGCGAAGGAATGGCGAGGGTGCCCACCGCGTGTGCATCAAACATCCTGGCGTTCAGAATTCGCTTGGCTGGATCACAGCAAAGAAGCAGGAACGTGGGGAGACGAATGTAATGATCAAGGAGATTACCGAAGAGGCCTCTCATTCGCATGAGCCCCCCGGCAGCCACCATCGTCTCGTAACGCCATTGTGGGCCAGCACACCCCCTGCATCTGCCCGCGGGCCCAGCACAGGACGAGACCTCCCAGGCTCATCACGTGGCTCCGCACGCGGCTTAGGCTGGAGCATATTGCAGCCGTGGGGAGCTCGGGCAACGCCCTCGTCTGCAAGTGGTTCCCACTCTTCTCTCTCAGATAGTCGATACCTCGCTTCAGCTCGAGGCTATGGATCTGCAAGAGCCAGCAGCACCGGTTCCCTATCTGCTAGAGGGAACCTCCTCTCGCCGTCAAGTGTCATCTTCCACAGCAGCACGCCTGGCACGCCGGGTTTCACACGCCGACAATTCATTATTGATGCCGCCAAGACGGCACGAGAGGCAGCAGAGGCCAGCTTTCGGGCGAGCAGGAGCGGTAATGCCCCCGGTTTCTTCACTGGAAGAAGCGCCTCGAGTGCATCGAGTGAGGAGCCGAAGGCCCCGCGAGCGGCACACTCTCCGAAGTTATCCTCGCCGGACAAGGCTAAACGCGGCGGCAAGGTGAATTCTGCGTCGCTGCTGATTACGTCGGCCGCACTCGAGGGCATTGCAGTCAATCTGCAGCAGCAGGCCGACACTCTGGAGAAAGGATTTGGACTCGAGAAGACGGTTGCTATCCTGCTGGGCGAGGTGCTCTCGGCGCGCAACGTCAAGTTGGCCCAAATGGTCAAGCAGTTGGCTAAAAATGGCGAGGACCCTATTTCAAAGATGGAATTTCGACAGCGTGTGCGCAAACTGCTTCCCAAGGTGGATACGATCAAGATCGATGCACTCTTTGTGGAGTGGGACAAGGATGGTGGCGGCTCTCTGGACGTGGACGAGCTCAAGGATGCCCTGAGACAATGTTGCGAGAGTGCAGCAAAATATGCGGAGCTGTCGGCGAACGCGCGTTCAAAGATCACGCGGCTGCAAGAGCGCATGGCGCAAGCGCGAGAAGCGGCAGCCGCCATGGCTGCCGTCGAAAACGCCAACGTGGAGATCGAAAGGATCTCCGCGATGGTGAACACGAGCACTGAGTTCCGGCTAGGAACGTTGCTTTTGCAGAAAGCGTCCAGCTTGAAGATGTCCGACATCGTGCGAAAGTGGGATGCGAACGGTGATGGGAAGATTGACCCCGACGAGTTCAGACTGAATGTGAAGAAGCTCGGTCTTGTCGCGCCCAATTTCGAGATTGACCGGTTGTTCAGGGACCTAGATGTCGACAATGGTGGCGACCTCGACGAAGACGAGGTCAAGCAAGGGTTCCGCGACCTGATGGAATCAGCATCAAGGGATGCAGCGCGCCAAAAGGAGCTGCGACAGACATTGTCTGCGCTCGTGAGTTCTGCACGCGCGTTGCAAGCCGAGCTCCGCAAGCGGAATCAGGAAGAAGAGGCAGCCGCCATTCAGGAAGAAAAGGAGGAGGCTGCAAGGCAGGCGAAGGTGGCCACGTCGGCGAAGGTCATGGCGAATGTGACTTGCTGAGCACCCCAAGTCCTTGACAACCCGCGAGACTCTTTCTCAGTCCCACACACCGGACAGTCTTATTAGGCCGGTGTTCGGGATTGGACTTTTACTCATAGAGGATAGACTCAGCTGCGTAGCCGCGTACAAGGTACGCTACTAATCTAGTAGACTTGCCCACGTCTTATCGACGTCTACTCGTATTTAACATGTCGGTACACGCGCTGTGAACAGGAGGTGAAGATTCAAGATACAGCCGGCAGTACCTCGCACTTGCGACTACCGCGCCTGTCGAGTAGGAAATTCCTAAACACCTCGCCTCTCATTCACAAGTGAAGAGACAAGCAAGCAAGCTAATTAGTCGAAACACACTGAAGAGTCAAGCGAAGCGGCATTGCCCGTGCGTCAAACAGTGTGCCTGTGGGGAAAGACGTGTTTACTCGTCACGCCGCCGCCGCCCGCCCAAGGCCCAAGCCACCCGCATCAACGCTGCGAGCTCTCGCGTGCTCCGCCCAAGGGCCAAGCCACCTTTGCGCTTGCGCAATGCGTCAGATTTCTTCTTTCCTCGTCGCCATTGCGGCTGTCGCCGGGCGGCTTGCGTCGCCGAACGACTTGGGTGCGCGGCGTTCGGCTGAGGCGGCACCCCAGCAGCCAACTCTCCTTCGCGGCGGTGGCAGCGTGCACTCTCCTTTTCGATTGAAGGGATCCCGTTCTGCGTCCGTAATAGAAGGCGTCGACCTCTCCTTTTCGGACCTGTCCTTTACGGTCAAGGACGGCATGAAGACCATCCTTTTCAATTGCAGCGGGCACGCCACACGCGGGCGGTTGCTCGCCATCATGGGACCTTCGGGTGGCGGCAAGACCACGTTGCTCAATGCTCTCTCAGGCAACGTGAAAGCTAGCAAAGGCGCGTCGCTGAAGGGCACGTTGCTCTGCAATGGTGAGCAGTGCGGCGGCGCATCTCAGGTGCCAGGGCTGCGCATGGCCTTCGTGCAGCAAGAGGATACCTTTTACACGCAGATGACTGTGCGCGAGACCTTGCTGTTTGCCGCACGGCTGCGCCTGCCCAGCAGTGTGTCTCTCATAGAGAAGGAGCGTCGCGTGGACGACATCATCGCCAAGCTGTCGCTCGTCAAGGCGGCAGGCACGATCATCGGCGATGTCAAGCGGCGCGGTATCTCGGGCGGCGAGCGCAAGCGCCTCGCCATCGGGTGCGAGTCGCTTGATTGCCACTGATGGCCATTGATTACCACTGATGACCTCCCTTGATGGCGCGGGCCAGGTGCGAGCTGCTATCAGACCCGCAGCTTCTTTTTTTGGACGAGCCCACGAGTGGACTGGACTCATTCCAGGCGCAACAGGTGGTGCAGTCCCTCAAGGCTTTGGCCGACGAGGGGTGCACGGTGGTCATGTCGATCCACCAGCCGCGCGGCTCCATCTACAACCTCTTCGACGACCTTCTCCTCCTCTCCGAAGGACGCGTCATGTACGACGGCACCGCCGCGGGCGCAGCTGCCTATTTCGGCAGCCTTGGCCATCTTTGTCCGGCGGGCATCAACGCGGGCGAGTTTGTCGTCGACTTGGTCTCGGTGCCATACGGCAGCAAGGACGAGGAGGGCGAGGCACATCGGCGTATCCTCGAGTTGGCAGCTGCCGCCAAGCAGCAGGCGGCGAATGGTGGCCTCCGGTTTGGTCGACGCGCCAGTGCCCGAGACGCCGTAGCGAGCACTGGCGAGGCGGCGAGCGGCAACGCCCGGTGGCGCCGTAGTGGGCAGGTGCAGGCAGGCTCGCGCTGGACGCAGTTTCGTCTTCTCTTCCGTCGCGCGTGGAAGGAAGTCTCTCGATCCAAGGCCGCCTTCTTGATCAAAGCGTCACAGCAGTTGATGATTGCCCTCATCTACGGAGGCATCTACTCCCTCGGACGTACGCAGAGCTCGATCCAGGACCGTTTCGGCCTGCTCTCGCTCGTGGCCATCGGTGCGGGCAATCTCGCCATCGCGAGCACCATCCGGACCTTTCCAAAAGAAAAGGCCATCGTGGCAAGCGAGCGTTCAAAAGGCATGTACACTGTCGCGCCTTACTTCCTCTCAAAGGTGCTCCGCTGATCCTCCTGATTCCTCTCATTCCTTCCGATTCCTTCTGATTCCTTCTGATGGCTTCCTCTCGAAGGTCGTCGCCGAGGCGCCAGTCTCGGCGCTCATCTCGGCGCTCGGCGGCGTGGCGCTCTATCCGCTCGTGGGACTCAACCCGCAGCCGGGCAAGTTTCGCAACTTTCTGATGACGCTCGTACTCGAAGGTTTCGCCTCGGGCGCGCTCGGCCTCCTACTGGGCGCCGCCGCTCCCACGACTGACGTGGCTCTCGCCATGTTCCCACCGATCCTCGTGCTCATGATCATCTTCAACGGCTTCAACCTGGCCGAGGAGAACACGCCTAAAGTGCTCCGCTGGCTGCCCAAGGCTTCTTTCATCCGCTGGTGCTCTGAGGGTCTCGCTGTGAACGAGTTCACCGGCCTCACCTTCTCGTGCGAGGGGAGCCGCGGGCCTTGCGCGCAGACTGGCGAGCAGGCGCTCGAGCGGGTTTCGTTCCAAAAATCGACGGTCCGGCACGCGGCCATGATGCAGAGCCGGATCATCGGCGCGTGCTACGGCCTCACGTTACTCATGCTTCAGCGCAACAGGCCCAAGTTCCTGAGTGTGACGCCTGCGTGAATGTAGGCTTGAAGGGCGGCACGATTGCTTTCACAGCGAGCCTTCACAGGCCACGCTGTGTCGCAGAGCTGGTGCCGTTGGATAGATGAACAGGCGCGCGCGCGCGCGTCCTTCACGGCGAAGGCATATCGCGGGCAGCCACGCAAGCATTCAAACTCCACGAGCACTTGCGACTTGCCACCCCACGCTACGCCGAGGTACTATCCGCGGTAACTCCTTCTAGAACACACGTCCGGTGTCTCGCGGTGTGAGACGAGAGACGCTGTCGGAATCTGAATCGGCGTATTTCCGGACTTTGCACTTTCGTTGTATTTCCTTTACTCTTTGTGGTACGTTCATACGACATACGTGCGCATGCAATGGACTTGTGGCGCGCGCACAAATCACCCTTCGGGGACCCCGGAAAACACGAACGATCTGTGGCCCACACGGCGCTGACTGACGAGACGTGAGTGGACCGGACCGGACTGTAGCTCCGGCTACGCTCTAGCTGGTGGCGCCGGTTTCTTCTCGACTCTCGAGTCTCGTCTCAGCTGATGTGCTCCGGCACGCAATTGCCTCTCAGGGCTCAGCCCTCCTCGTTCGTTCCAACGTGCGGCTCAACCTCGCGCGCCCAGCGGCTCATGCGCCGGCCTCGGCTGCCTCGGCCGCCTCCTCGGCGGCGGGCGCGAGGTCGCGCGACAAGGGGCGTAGTCGAGGCAAGGTACTCGGCGGGCGGATCGCCGAGGTTGCGGTCACAGCGACCCCAGTGCGGCACGAGCTTGCCCTCGCGCGCCATGCGTTGCAGAGCGTCCGCCTGCGCCGAGAAGTTGTGGAAGCCTCCCGAGACGCGGGGGTTGTGCAAAAAGTCAGACTGGTTGAGACCCGCGGAGCCGGCGGTGGGCCCGCAGTCATAGTAGTGGTAGCACACATCCTCGCATGAACCGTTGCCAAAGCCGTACAGGTGCACCTCGTCGCACAGCTGCTGCGCGAATGCGACCGCCGTCATGCCGGTCGAGAGAGTCTTCTGATTGGCCACGCCAGGGAAGTACGTTCGGCGCACCTCGTCGATGAGCACCGGACTGATCAGGTACGAGGCCGACCACGGATGCGCGAAGACCTGGCGAAGCCGCTCGGCGCGGCAGCGCCCCATGTTGCTCGAGGGCGTGTGGCACGAGACTGCCAGCAGCGGCCGCTGCGGGATGCCGCTCATGTCATCGTTCTCGCCGTGCCCTTTCGGCGGCTTGAGCCAGAAGCGCGGGTAGTGGCTCAGGTAGCCGTAGCCCTCCATCGTGAGCACGCGCCAAGTTGTGCGCGCACCCACGTCGGCCACCCACGTCGGCCCGTGCGAGTGCGGCGCGTGCTTCTGACGCACCGCCATCGGCCCGTCCGGAGCAAAGTTGACGCGGATCACCGCCTCGTGTGAGTCGATCTCGCGCCCAAGCCGCGCTCCAAGCAGCGTGCCGCTCGCGCCCACAAGCGCACACGTCTTGTAGTGGCACGTCGCCGGATCGCGCAGCTCGCGCAGCATCTTGAGCGCGCTCGACGCGCCCTCGCCGCGGCACATAGGGCGGAAGCCATAAGGCGGGTCCTTTGCGCACAGGCGCTTCTCGTCGGCGTGCTGGACCAAGGCGGCGGCCCCGCCGGCGGGTTTGGCGCACACGCCGGGTGCGTCAGGCTGCCAGCAATTGCCGTCGGAGTCCTCGAAGTGGCATGGTATGGAGTCGGGCGGTGCCGGGCGAAAGACGCGAGGCATTTCAGTGTCGTACACGGGGACTGACCTTTTGACTCGTGTGAACCCGTTTTTTCTCACGAAAAGCCTGGCTTCGCAGACTGTGGCGTCTTTTGACACGGAGCGGCGTCTTTGGGAAATTCTTTTTCCGAGAGTCTGACCTGCGGCCTCGAGTCTTCGGATCGGAGACACATATGAGACATGGTAGAAGCGATCTGGTTCTAAGGTACTGGAAAGCAAGACGACCGAGCCGCGAGCGTACTACGGTAACGCGCTTCGTCGTTCGTCGCGTGTTTGGTTGTGTAATAAAGCGTGAAGCTACGGTTTTGGACAGTTATTGAACTCTGTTCACTTCTCGACATTTACCGATTTTTAGTCGAATATACATGTACATGTATACAAGGTGAATGGTGATGTTACATTCTTACAAGGGGTTTAATCGCATTCTCACCAACAGATACTGTAGTCGAGTCGATAGTCGAGTTCATGAGATAGTTACAGGGAGCACCGCCTTCGAGCGCACCTCATACAACAGACAGAAGTGACAAGTGAGACAAGCCAGATTACACATTGCACACACGCCTAGCCGACACACGGCGCGAGCAAGCCTCGATCGGTACTCGATCGGGGGCCGGACTCGAGACTGCACACACACACACACAGACAGCCAGACTTCATTGAGAGTTCAGCTCACTCCTTTTTCCTTCACTGGATCTCGCACAGCTCACGAGAACGCCTCGCGCCTACTTGAAGATGGCGGTGGACGCTCGTTCCAAATTTGGATCTGTCTCTGTTAGAGCGCTCGGCCAAAATAAGTCCAACGAGGCTGGGGCGACGACGCTCGAGCGAAGCAGCGTGCATCTTCGCTGCAAGCAGCTCATCGTCGCCGTCGTCAAGTCGCGCCGCCGTGATTCTCACCCGGGTCCTAGTTATGATGATCTTCGCCGACCTTCTCCACCCGGGCGAAGATGCCCTCAGGGAGCGTTGGGTCCTTGACCTGGATCTCGAAAATGGCGTACGGGGTGTCGGCGCAACTCTGTTCCTGCTGCTTCGAGTTCTGCGTGTCCACTTCGTGCTTCCTTGCCGGCTTGGCTGCGAGAGCAACCGGCTTTGCAGCAGCCGTCTTTGCAGGCGGCAGTGAGACCTTGTGAGGACCGTCCGCCAACAAGATCGTCGCGCCCTTCCCGGCCATCGGCTCGGAGTCCAGGCCGACCAGCGCCAGAGCGTCATTCAGGCACTTTTCGGCCGCCGGCATTTCCGTCCAGCACGTCTCGATCTGCTTCTTGTCATCGACGTAGGCATTCGACACGTCTTGGAACTCGCTCGAAGAGCGCTGGAGGTTGCAGTCGAACTGGGTACCCGGGGGGCTGAACTGGCGGAACACGTCGAACTGCCTGTCCACTTCGTTGCGCATGATCTTGTACATGGAGACCTTCGGGTGGGCTTGCATATCGGTGAGAGCCTTCGTCCACGCATCCATCGCCTTCGCGTTCCGCGCCGCCGTGCATGCCGACGGCGCATCGTCCTTGGACTCCTGCCACGCCGTGTTGGCGTTGACGAACTGCGGGAAGAACTGCATGGCGATCGTGCACTCCGAGGGGGGGCACACGTCCGCGGGCACGCCCTGGCAGACGAGATCGCGGATGCGGACGAAGTAATCGGCGATGTTGTACTTCAGACCTTGGTAGATTGGCGAAACGGGGCCTGCCAGAGCAGAGGGCGTCACGCTGAGCGGCTTTTTCGTGCTCGTCGTCAGCTTGAGGATCTTCGCCTTCAGCTGCGGGTTATCGTCGTTCATGAGGACTTTCGGCGAGTCCGAGTTGAAGACAGCATCCGGCATCGGAACGTCTGCGCACTCGGGAAGCTCGTTCGTCGACGACCAAATCATGCTGCTGTACGAGAACGGCGTCTCGACGTCGTACACGCACGGGTGCGTGTTGAGCGCCTTTCCAAACTCCGCCGTGTGGGCTCCGTGGTCAGAGATGACGACGAGCACCTGCGAGCGCACCGCCGGTTTCACGGCCGCTGCCGGTGTTGGTCTCGCGGTCGCCATCGGCGCCGGCGTAGGCTTCTTGACCGCAAGGGGCGCGGGCTTGGCCACATACGGAGCGGGCTTGGCCGCGAGCGGCGCCGGCTTGGCCACATACGGAGCGGGTTTGACCGCGAGCGGTGCCGGCTTGGCCACATACGGAGCGGGTTTGGCCGCGAGCGGCGCCGGCTTGGCAACGGGCTTGGCTGCGACGGGAGTCGGAAGGACCCCCGTAAACTGCACAGGGTCCGGGTGGTGCACGCGCTCCATGTACTGCTTCGCGCCATCACGCCAGTTGATCTCGGGGTGCGCGTCGAAGTACGCCTCTGGCCCCAGGTTCTGAAGTACTTCGCTTTGAAGATTGCTTTTCTCAAGTGGCACGCCGAGGACTGCGAGAATTGTGACCGCGACGACGAGCATTGTGTCCGAGTCCGGATTTGGGACCTTTCAAAGAATCCATATTAGGGAACAAATTAGGAAGGTCCCAATTAAATGTGACAGGAGACTCTGACTTTCTGAAGAAGTAGACGGATGATGGATGCACCGTCGATGAGCGTGTGAAGCGCACGCTCGCGAGACACCGGAACAGGTCGGTG
>ENA-UOXP01000364-UOXP01000364.1-mixed-culture-metagenome-genome-assembly--contig:-NODE-364-length-35061-cov-33.662429_pt1 | contig 35061 bp, 24 predicted proteins | sample MGYA00238161_ERZ761639 | MGnify/ENA primary metagenome ERZ761639 (study PRJEB28913, sample SAMN08776760) | mixed culture metagenome | isolation source: Freshwater growth medium | place: USA...
GCCGCCGCCGCCCTCGCCGCCGCCGCCCTCGCCGCCGCCGACCTCGCCGCCGCCGACCTCGCCGCCGCCGACCTCGCCGCCGCCGCACTCGCCGCCGCCGTCCTCGCCGCCGCCGCCTTCGCCGCCGCCGCCCTCGCAGCCCGGCCGCCGCCGACGCTCGCGAGGAATGAGCCCGCGGAGCCCGGAGCGTCGTACCTGTGAGTTATAGAAATGCTTGAGATATGAAGCAGCACATGATTTCGTCGACTCAGGACGAATGTTGGGCAGCAAGCATCTCTTGAGTGCCATCTACGCGCTAGGTAGCTCAGATTACCCTCGGTCCTGCGACAAATACCAAGGAATTCACAGTACCGTTCACAGCTCGACGGGATGTGAACGCATAAGTGACTTGAGTGTGAACATAACGCATGTTATTCCACCCTAGATTTGCGTCGCTGCTCGCCCGCCGCAAGCGCTATTGGAGGTCTGGTGCTCGCCCGGCGTCTGCCCGCCACAGGCGCCGCTGGGTCAGCTCGCCGCCCTAGGCGCGCCGCAGGCGCCGCCGGAGGTCAACCCGTCGGAGGTAACTAGCCCGCCGGAGACCAGCCTCGAGCCCGCCGCAGGCGCTGCCGGAGGCCAGCCCGCTGCAGGCGCGGGCGTATTCCCCTTCTTCCCGACAAAGGGGGTCACGAGGCTCGTTGGGAAGTACCCAAGAGGGAAGATGTACCAACGTCCAACGAACCATCCTGCTGGCCTGCATTCACCGTCTGACCTTAGTACAGATGACCCACGGGACGCGCGTTGATACGGTTTAGACTGGGGACAGGGGGGTGGGGTGCCGCGTGTCTCTCGCGTCGCATGTCTCCCGACTGTCACAAAAGGCCCTTATAAAAAATGGCCAAATTTTTTCGCGTCCCCCCCCGCATTTTCCTTCCTTTTCCTTTTTCAGACAGAAGGGCGCTCCGCGCCCCTCGCCCCCCCCCTCCGGGGGGGCCCCGGGGGGGGCCCCCCTTCGTTAAGAAGGAACAGTTTCTGCCCCGCGGCTGACGGCAGCGCGCGCCTTGCGACGCCGATGTCAGCCCTTCTCGCGAATCTCTCGAGTACCGAGTGGGCTATTATGCTACGCGATGGGCACGCTGCTGTGCTAACGATGTTAGCCGCGAATGTCGCGAACGTCACCGCTCTGACCTCATTCAACATAACCGCGCTTGCTTACGTGGGCGCGCCCGCGCTCTATCAGCGCCTCCATGCGAAGGCGGCAACCGCGTTCCCAGGACTTGAGGAGGCCACGGCCGCCATTGCTGCCGAGCGGCTGCTGTATGTCAACCAGGCGGGCTCGGCCAATCTGAGCGCAGCTGCGCTCGAACTAGACACCGTCATCCTGGGGCTCTCTCTCCTCACTTTGATGCACGCCATGCTGCACCATCGACTTTCACTCCTGCCGCTCTTTCTACTCGTCGGAATCGTCATCGAGCAGCTCGCCGTACGCGTCGGTCAAACGCACTGCCACAGCGAGGCGCTCCTAATGCTATCCCAGTGCTCCAGCGGCTCGAGTGTCGCTGTATACGTGCCGGTGCTCTACGCATGCCACCTGGCAATTGCACGTCTGCCGCTGCACGCAATTGCGCGCCCCTTCGCGATGGGCGTGCTGTTGTGCGTGCACAGCGCGCCGCACCTGCTCCTTGGCGCCCAGCAAGGCTGGTGGACTGTCTCGTCCCCGTCGGCGGCCGCAACCCATGCAGCGCCCGCTCCCGCCGGCATCGAAGGTGGTGACGGCCGTGGCGGCGAGCTGAGCGGCAGCAACGGCACGCTCACGCTGCGTGGTGGCGCCATGTGGACGCTAGGCGGCGGCGCGTCGGCGACGCTCGAGATGCCCGCTGCCCTTGCCGCCGCCCTCGCGCCACGCTTCTTCGATGTCCCGACGCTGTTACCACTCGTCGCGGCGGGCGTCGGCGGCGGCCTCAGAGCCGGCCTCGCCATCAGTGGTGCGCTCGCTGCATGGCTCACGCCGCCTCGGCGCCTCTGGTGGTGTGTGCGCGCGCCGCTCGCGCTCTGGGCGGGTGTGCTCGCACCGCTTGCAGGCGCCGCCGCCGCGGCAGCTGCCTTCTATGTGCCTGCAGGCGTGCTCCTGCCAGCGATGCTGACCAGGGGCGTCTCGCAACCCCTCGCCGTCGCGGCCCTGCTCCTGCTGCTTCTCGTGCCAGTGGTGCTCCTGCCGCCGCCATCCCCAAAGCCGCGATCGGATGCACTGCTCTTCGCGATCCCGCTGTGGCACCATGCCTACCTGCTTGTGTGGCCCGCGTGGTTCTCATCTGGCCTCGAGGCGGGCCACACTCGACCCGACCTGCCGCCCGATCTGTACGCCATCGTCGTCGTCGCCTCGTCCCTCGCACTTGCCGTGCACGCGCGTGCCGCTCTCCTATGCGCACCGCCCCAACGTACGTCCTCATCGGCCCTCGCGGGACCCTCCTCTGATCACCACCGGCCGCGCAGCAGCAGTCGAGAACTGGAACACCGCAGCAGTCGAGCAACTCGCGCCGGCTCCGCCTCGGCCGATGGCAGCGGGGGCACTAGCTCGAGCCGGTACCGGGAGCGGACCGATAGCCGTCGCACGACCGCACGTGAGGCAGACACGCGAAGCAGCCGCAGCCACAGTCTCTCCGTCTCGCATGAGGACGTACGCGAAAAAGCCAAGAGCTCCGTGGACAAGAAGAATGAGTGAATCGCAGTGTCCGGCTCTGATAAAAAGCAGGCATCTTTTCGATGGGATGGAATTGTTCATTCACAGACGTTCCCATTCATCATTCACAACCCTTCCTAGCGACTGTCGGACGAAGCGCGCCGACATGCCCGTGCCGGTCTGGCGCGGGCAAACCGTCTCGCAGCCAAATTCCCACAGATCGAAGTCCAACCTGGTTACGATCGTGCGGACGGTCGCACTGGCAGCACTCTCATTGCTCGCAATTTACACCACAACTCCTCGCCCACCAGCCGCAGTGGTTGAGCAGCCTGTCCTGCAAACATCTCCAAAATTTGAGCGCGCGCGCCCTCGTACCGCCCAGCCCACGCCCGACAATTGGAAAGAAATGTCAGAGGCCGATAAATTGGCATTCATAGCTCGCAACTACGGGCCTGCGTCGCCACCACCTCCAACACCCACGCCCAGCCCGCCCATCATGCTGCCACCGACGACCACAAGAGTTCGAAGTCGACTGACGGCCTCACAATCGACCCCGGAGAATTGGAAAGACTTCCGCGAGACAGAGAAAAGGGAATTCATTACGCGCAACTACGGCAGCTTGCCCACTTACACAAGTGGAGCAGTGCCAGCTTGGGATCGTGAGTTGATTGCAGATCTTGTACGTAATCACTGACGTCTCCTGTCCGCTGTCACCTCAACTGGAGACCAAATGTAAAGAATTACATTAAGCTGGGTGCCTCGTCTTTATTATATACGAAGCGTCGAGCCCGCGGTCGCTGGTCGGGCTCACGTTCCAGACGATTCGGATCCTTTTTTTCTTTTCTTACAAGTACTGTGCGTCCCGGCTCACCCCGGTTCGACGCCGTGTCCGGTACCGTACTCCGGTGTCCCTTGCCGTGTTTTTTGTTTGATGACAGTGATGACGAGCCGACTTGTCGGAATTTGTCGGAACACCCGCTGGCCGACGAAGCCCCTCTATCCTGACCCGAGCGATGGCCCTTCGCATATTAACGCTCGCGTTGGGCGTCTCACCCCAGCAGCATCGCGCATCTGTCACATTCACCGAGCTGCAACGGTCCTTTTGGAGCGAAACCTCTGGCATCTGGCGCAGCTCCATGTGGTGGCAGTCTGCCAACACCGTCGAGGTGCTTGCCAACCTTGGGCTTGCATCGCAGTCGGATAAGCCCGAGATTGTACGTGTCCTCGCGGCGGTGTTCAACGCCACCTCCGACGACACCATCGCCAGATGTGATAAAAAGGTGGATCTGACGTTCTCCGGCTACTTTGATGATGAGCTGTGGTGGGGCATCGGGTGGCTGCGAGCATACGTCCTCACGGGCGAGTTCAAGTACCTCAACCGTTCGCGTTTCGTGTTCGATGATATCGTCAACCGTTCGTGGTGGAACGCGTCCTGCCAAGGCGGCGTGTGCTGGCAAGCCGCGCGTGACCCGAAGGACATGGGCAAGTGCTACAAGAATGCGATCACCAACGAGCTCTTCTTGAGCTTAGGTGCACAGCTCACCGTAACCTATTCGGAGCGATGCAACGGCGCCCGGCGCCGGATGAAGGACGCCACAGCCGCTCTGTGGCCCGAATCGCATCTGCCGCCCGACTGTGCTGCCGCCGCATACACGGCGAGTTGGGCGCAGTCGGAGCTCGAGTGGTTTCTCAACTCTGGCATGATCAATAAGTCGTCGCTCGTCAACGACGGTCTCGACACATTCGACACCCACCAGGAGGTCTGCCTGAGCAAGCAGGATGGTGCCTACTCGTACAACCAGGGCGTCATACTCTCCGGCCTCGGGCTGCTCTGGGCACAGAGGCAGAAGGAGCGACAGCCTGAGCAACCGCAACGATGGTCGGTGGTAGCAGCTGGTCAGCCGGCAGCGGTGAGTGACGTGGACCTACTGCACCTCGCCGCATCGATCGTCGAAGCAGTTTGGAGCTCGCCGTTCGTGTACAATGAGAGCGGTGGCGTGCTCAGAGATCTCGGTGAGCCCCTTCTCGTGCAGGGTACGGTGCCCAATCTGTACGAGGGCAGCCCGGGCACCGACGGCCTGCAGTTCAAGGGCATTCTGGTGCGGCACATGCGATACCTCATTGACGCTGTGCTCGACGCTAGCGGCGGCTCGGAGGACAAGGCGCAGGCAGCTGTTGCGGCCGCGGGAGGTAATCTGTCTCAGTGGCGTGCGCGGATCACACGAAATGCCGAGGCCATTTGGGAGAACGCAGCTTGCGCGAGGGAGCTGTCGTACTCAGTTGGAGCCGCCCTCGAGGTGCCGGCCTTGTTTGGCTACCGTTTTCTGGGACCGTGCGCGTGGGCATTCGGCGGTCCGAGCGCAACTACGCAGACGCAGGCGCTGGATGTTTTCGTCGCAGCAATCTTCTGAGCCATCCTCCCCGAACGATTCTGAGATGGTCGTGTGGGTTCTTTCGCCGTAGCCGAGGCGGCGTCGTCGTGGGCGTTTCGCCGATTTGCCCGCCCCAAGTTTTTCCTAGCAAAGCACCGCACCGATTATTACCGCACACCCGCCCGGCCCAAGTGAATGCCGCCCAGCTTCGGCGGGGCACAGGCGTCGCGGCCAGGGAACAAGATCGTGCAAGTGCAAGCGCAGGTCGATGCTGTCAAGGGCGTCATGTACGGCGCCACTGCCCCTGCTAGCGCTCGACATCTCTGTGCGGGGAGGCTGCCTCTGCTGCTTGACACCGCTGCTCGCCACATCGCTTGGCATGCGTGAGCTCATGCCGCTGTGCGGCGCGCCGGCTTGCTCGCAGGCAAGAGAACGTCGAAGTCATGCTGGCCAATATCGACAAGACGGAGGTGCTTGAGAACAAGTCTGCGGAGCTCGCCAACCAGGCAAAGGCGTTCCACAAGACGGCGCGTGCAACGAAACGGCACATGTGTAGGCAGAACGCGAAGATGAATATTTTGATCGCCTGCATTTGCCTCGTCGTCATCATTGTCATCATCGTTTCATTAATTCCTTCCTTCACGGCGGCGAGCAGTGCCATCGCGCCAGCATCGCCCTCATCGCCTTCACCGTCAACCTAACCGTGGAACCGTCCCGGCTGGCACTGTCGTGGTGACCGGCCGTGCGGCGCCTGCTCGACTTCCGACGGGGCGCCGCGCAGGTTGCTGGAGGAAGGAGTCGGTCCGAGAGTAGTTCTCGAAAACGGCAACCGCGTGGCGGCACGAGACGGCCCGGCCAGAGCCGGCACAGTGATAGAACAACCTCACTTTTTTCGACGCAGTGTTTTAGTGTTTCTCGCCCACAGAATAGGTGTCACGCGTCGCATGCACGTACATGCACGGGCCAACGGCACGAGAGCGCACACCGCTTCGCGCACAGAAGAGTCTAATCCACGGACTCCCGGGCCGGGCTGTCCCCACACCGTCTACACTGACTCTGACACTCCCGCGGTCCCGCGAGCGAGCCGGGCGTGAGTGTTCTCGGCGTTCGTCGCTCGTTCGGAAGGTACAGATCCGACCCTGGGAGCTCAGCCCAGCGCCCAGCACAGTCGACAGCACTACGCCCCCCTATCGCCACTTTTGGCGCTGCCCATCGTCAGCAAAACTTGTTGAGCGTGAGGGCGGCGCGGTTGACAGCGTACGGCCCGTTGAAGACGAGCTGAACGGCCGTCTCCTCGCCGTAATCGAGGTCGGGAAGCAGCTTGGGTGTGAGGAGGAAGTACTGCTTGCCCCCCTCCTTGCACGCGTGCGTGATGCACTCGAACACGTGTCGCTCGTTGGTCGAGTCCATGGCTTGGTTGATCTCGTCGACCACGCGGAAGGGCGCCGGATTGATGGACTGCAGCGAGATGAGGTACACCATCGTCGCGACGGAGCGCTCGCCGCCCGAGTCGCGCCCTCCCTCGCCCAGCACGTGCAGCGACTCATTCGAGCGCCACTGCACCTTGATGTGCACCTTGTACTGCGCGAAGTCGTCGGCGCCCTCGGGCTCACCCGTCTGTGGGCTGCGCTTGCGCCCGTCGACGAGCTCGACGTGGCCCACGCACCGGAAGCGCTCGAAGTACGCAGAGAAGTTGTCGTCCACGATCGTGATCATCTCCTCGAGCTTGGGCTTCCATTCGGCGACGAGCGAGTGGAGGTGCTCGCGCTTCGCCTCGATCTCGGCCTGCGTGTCGCTCGCAGTGCCCTTGGCAGCCTCAATCTCTTCACAGCGCTTCTCGAAGTCGCGGAGCGTCTTGCCGTCGTCGTCGTCACTCGAGGCGATATCTTCCTCGAGCGACTCGATCTCCGCATCGAGCTCTTTCAGGTCGCCTGGCATCGCATACCACTCGTCCTCATGCTTCTGCTCGCCTCCGCGCAGGCCTGAGCGCGCGTCCCGCTCAAAGTGCGGCGCCGCCCTCTTGGCCTCGGACTTCTTCTTGGCCGCCGCGTCGTTCGCGGCCTTGGTCTGTTCCTTCGCCTCCTCCATCTCGCGCTTCAGCGCGTCCACCTCCCTTGCTGCCTGCTCGGCCGCATCCTTGGCGTCAGCCAGTTGCCGAGTGGCCACCCTCACTGTGAGGCGGGCGCCATACTCGTCGGTGCAGGCTTTCGTGCGCGCGAGCTGCGCCTTGCCCATCCGCGCCATCAGCTGCGCCTCCTTGCGGGCAGCCTGCACGAGCTTCTCTTGCAGCTCCGCCCGCTTCGCGCCCACATCGAAGGCGGCCTCCTCGCGCCGCGCTACGTCCACGCGCTGCTTGTACGCCGGCAGCCTCTCCTCAAGCACCTTGATCCCACTGAAGCCTTCATTGAAGGTGGTCAGCTCCTGCTGCTTCTGCTGCTTCGCCTCATTCAGGTGCGTCAGGCGCTCCTGGAGCTGCGCCTTGCGATCCGTGTGCTCGTTGAAGGCGTGCTTGGCGGACTCGAAGGCAGCCTGCGCGATCTCGAGCTGCTTCGGATCGGCGGCGATGGCGTAGAGGTCGTTTCGCGCGCGAGGGTTCTGCGTGGTGTTGATGAGCGCCCTGTTGCCATACTTGGAGCGCTGCACGCGATAAGTGCGCTCAGGTGTCAATATGGTCACCTGGTCCACCTGATTTTCGGCGAGGTATTGTTGCAGCTCCTCTATCTTTTCTTGCGTCCTCTTCGTACCGAGCAGGTACTTGTCGATCGAAGTCAGGTCCTTGAGCGCGCCGAGGATCTGATCGCGGTTCTCGGGCGCGATCGACACAGCCTCGTCGAGCCACTTGGTCACTCCGAAGCGCGCCATGTCGCTTGAGCTCGGCCGTTTGGACGGAGTGAACGCGGCGCCCGAGTAACGGTACACGTTGACGTTCCACTTCATGTCGGCCACTTTCTTGTTGAGCGCTGTGCGTGCCTCGTCGCTGAGCGCGAGGAAGGCGAACGCGTGCTTGGCACCGATCGCTTCCTCGCAAAGTTTCTGGTGACTCGGATCTGGCACGTCGATCTTCATGAGGAGCGGACCGATCGAGTTGATCACGTCCAGTGGCCCTGTCTCACTGTTCTTGACCGTGTCCACCCAGTTGGCGAGCTCGGCGGCGTGTTTGTTACCACTTGCGACCTTTTGCATCTTGCGGAGCTCGACGTTGTTCAGCTCTTCAAGTTTGGCTTTCGCCTGCTGGAGCGTCGCGTTCAGCTCGGCGGTGTGGCTCTCGTGGTTGCGCAGCTCCGCCTGCGCGTCCTGCGCCTCGCGTCGGGCGGCATCGAACGCCGCCTGCAGCGAGGCGCGGCGCGCAGCTGGGTCCTCGCCGCTTTTTGCAGCATTCAGCTGCGCGCGCTTGGTCGTAATCTCCGATTCGAGCCTCGACAGCTTCTCCTCTTCCTCCTCCCGCTTCTTGCGCAACTTATCCAGGTGCTTGTCCAACTTGCCGATCTCAGTCTCCAATCCCTCCTTGAGCTCACCTCCCTTCTCGTTCTCGTTGTACACCTGCATCCTCTCGTTGTCCGCCTTGAGAGCGCGCTGGTTCGCCTCCTTGAGCTTCTTCTCGAACTCCTTCTTCGCGTTCTCCAGCGGCGCAGACTCCTCCGTTTTCTTTGATAACTGCGCCTGAGCCTCCTTGTATTCCGCCTTCTTCGTGGTGTACTTGGCGTGCTCGTCCACGGCCATCTTCTCCAGAACCTCTGCCTCGACCCAGGTCTTCTTGCCGCGGAAGCCGTCGAGGCGGCGCTTATTCTCCTGCAGGCGCCGGAAGCGCTCTACGTCCTGCTCGAGGGCGCGATTGATGCGCTCGAGGTCCTCGAGCTTCTTCTTCTCGGTGGTGAGCCGCTGCTCGACGCCCAGCACCTCCTTGTCGAGCTCAATCAGTTGCTGGTGCTGCTTGTAGACCTCGGGGCCGATGGCCATCTCTGTGTGCTTGAGCAGCTCCTGCGGCGACATGTTCGAGAACTGGCCAACCTTGTCCTGTGGCAGGAATTGGAGGGGGTTGTCGACCTGGATGTTGAGCCCCTCCATCGTCTCCCTGACCTTCTTTTCGGTCACCAGCACGCCGTCCATCCTCCACTCCTTCTTGTTCTCTATGTTGAAATCGAGGCGCACGGTGAGGTTGCGCCCGGGCGAGACGCCGTCAACCAGCTCGGTCTCCACGAAGCCACTCGTGATCAGCTGACCCTTTTCATCTTTATGCTGGCCTTCGCCGTGCACGCAAGACTTGATCTGATCGCCGCGCTCCGTGAGTTTGAGAGGCCCACCTAGTCCCACGCACATGGCGCACACGATGCTACTCTTGCCAGTCCCATTTGGGCCGACAATGCAGTTGAGCTGCGAGCCAGGGTCAGCGATCTCAGCGTCGCGGTAGGACATGAAGTTGTGCAGGCGCACGCGCGCAATCGTGCCACGCTTGCTATTGTGGGCGGACTCGGTCGCCGTGCGCAGCTTCTTCGCCGGCCGCGCGCCTGCGCCTGGTGCACTGCTCATGAGGACCCGCGACTGGCTCCAGGAAAGGCGGCAAGCACGAATTCCCCACATGGAGCCACGAAGTATCCTCCTGAATTTCATGCAGAAACGCAAAAGACTTTCACAGCATTCTTTCACAGGAACGCATAAATCCTTCATCTGTAGCGATGGCCTCTGTAGCGATGGCCTCTGGTGTCGCGCATGACGACTCAGCGTTCAACGCAGCGACCACGGCGGTCCGCTTAGAGTGTTGGCTGGGCGCGGTGCCTGCGGTGTTCAGGCTCGCTCCCGACGAGGTGTGCGGCATCCGGCCGCCGCGGCCCTTCCACCTTGCCCTGCCGCGCCAGTCGTTGCTCCCATTTGTTTGTGAGGCCGTGAGGGCACACTTTGCGCCCTTTGGGCCACCGCTGGGCGGTGAGCTCTGGTTCGAGCATGCTGGCACACCGCTGCGATGGCAACTTCCGATTGGAGTGCTCTTTGACCTGCTTGTCGGCGAGGAGGGGGCCGCCAGCGCGGCCTTGCCATGGGCCATCACGGTCCACTTTGCATCCTTCCCGAGCCACACGCTGCTCAAGGCGACGCGTGCGGAGGCAGAGGCCGTACTGCTCAACGCGCTCAAGGAGTCGTGCTACCTGCGGTGCGGCTCGGCGCTGCCCGCGATGTCGCTCTCACCCGCCGACCAGGAAAAGCTCACCACGGCACTGGGCTCTTTCGACGAGAGCGCTTACAAATTAGGCTACGCTCCCGTCGCCGCGGCCATCAACGAGGCCACTGCCAACCAGCTCAACCGTCAGCCGCCACGCTCCATCCCGGTGCGAGTCTTCACTTCGCCCACGGCATGGCGACAGCAGCCGTTTGCGCCGCGCCAGGCCGACGGCTCGCCGTCGACGCTCCGGAGCTCACTCGAGCAGCTGCTGCCCGCACACTTTGACACAGCTGCTGTCGGCGGCGCGAGTGGTGCGAGCGGTGGGGACGGAGGGACGCCGCGAGTCACTGTCCAGGGCGTTGCGGTACCTCTTGACGTCTCGCTCGTCTTCCTTGCGTCCGCATGCTGCTGCCCAGATGGATGGCTGTACGTGTGCATCCAACTTCCGGCTGACGTTCCACCCTGCGACACGGCGAGGCCCGAGAGGGCAGCCACGTGAGGTGAGGTCAAATCGCAACGAATCCGGCACAGCGTGTACGCGACACACCAGCAGCGACAGCACCTCTCACCTTCATCTGACCTGGCGCGCGAAAATGCACGATTAGAAAACCGCCTAATCGCTCGGGCAGCGTGCACGCGCCAGTCGCCACCAGCGGTGACAGTCACGTGAGTCGGACGAAAAAGTGCGCTAACATAGTATCTTGTACTGAGCTATGATATAAAACGGGACCCGCTTACGCGGATTAGGACGCCCCGCGGCTCGGCCCGCACACGGGCGCGCGGCGTTGGACGACTCACCACAACCGAACAGTCCAGTCGACGCGAGCTCCTAGTACGCACGCAGCCGAGACGAGCAGCCACGCAACAGCCAACCGAACACACACGCTCGCCATCCCGCATGGACCATGTTCGTGCATTTACCTTTACCATGGGGCATGCGCATGTATCATTTGACAGTTAGTGTACAGCAGCATATCGAAGCAGCATATGGGCATAGCCGCGAGGGGCAGTACAGTACATGAGTGCGGCTAGCCTCGAGCCGTGCAGCAAGGGCCGAACGCGCCCTATCGAGAACTAGACCTAGACGTCGAACTCCTCGATGAAAGTGACTGCCATGCTGTGAGTTTCGCCGAGCTCTAAAATGCACTGGACGAGGGCTGCGTGCAGCAAGCCGCGCAAGTGGTCTGGTACGCTCGGCGAAAAGGCTATCGCGTCCACAACCATCACGTGCTTCAGCGTCAGTGCTTTTTGCCATCGAGAGACGTCGAGCTCGTACCTCACCACGACGACAGCAAACAGGTCTTCTAGCCGATCGCCAACCTGAGCACACGGCAGCCGACGGTCATGTCACCGTGCCCAATGCGATGTAGATTCAAACGGGGGCAGGTTCGAAGGACGATGAGCACACAAAGGCTCCAAGAGATCTGCCAATGAGGAACTGTGGCCAATCTGAGCGGGGAAGGTCGCCCGTCCAGCGGGCAACGAGTTGTGCATCATCAGCGAGGGCTTCATGGTGTGAGCCGGTGTCGTATTGCCATTTCCACAGTGTGGCGAGGGCCATCCTCTCGCTGCTGGAGAGGGTTAGAAGGCCGACAGAGCCTTCACCACCTCCACCATGCCCCCTTGCCACCGCCGGTGGCGCTGGCGGGGCCGGTCGCACACCGCAAGCAATTGGAGGTGCACAGCGATGTCGCGCAAAGCTCCCGGGATGCGAAAAAGTCGCAGCTGTCGCCAGCACCCCAAACAGGCTGCTCGATCCGGCCATCGCGCGCGGCGCGCACGGTTTCGTCAAGGGCAATCAGACATTCAGACTTGCCGTGAGCGTTTGGATGCTGAATTTCAGGAGAAAAGTTATCAGCAAGGTCAGTCAGTCAGTCAGTTTCTTCGCGGTCCCACAGCGCTCACCACACCGCGATGAGCACGTCAGGTCGGGTTATTTTACGATCGCTGACGATACAGAAGCGCCAGCGCGCGTATTCTTTATACTCCGTAAGGAATGTTCTGACGATGTGGTGAGGTGCATGCGGCACGCAAACGCCGCACGACTGGTTGCATCGCCCACGTGCCTCCGGGTTTCTCTTGCAGCTCTCCATCGTTGCACTTGAACGGCACCAGCGCACGTGCTGGTCCTGGCAAGGATGCGCCTTGTCGTAAGCGCTGGCTTGCTCCACGTCTGCACGAGAGAAGCAGCTAAGCACGCGTGGCGGTGCTCGAATGGTTGCATTGAGGGCCTCGAGACGAGGCACGATCCGTCGCATGAGCGCCCGTCGGCTCGCCCGATAGGTCGCATTTTTATGCGTGAGTGGGCGTTGCCAGCTGCCGCGAGTATTGTCGGCCTGCTCCTTTTCGGCATCCGCGCGCAGCCGCTCGTCGTCAATCTCGAGCTTATGCGCGGTTATCAGATGCGCGACTTCATGGGTTTGATCGCTCACGTCGCCGATGAGGCCACCCAGAGACACGAAGTCCACCTCGACGCGCGCTGCCTGCGTGGCTTGGTACACCATCAGGCCGATGGTGCTGTCCTCGGCTGAACAGCTCCAAGGGGCCCACAGTAGCGAGCCGCGAGGCCGATACTTAGTGCGGATCGTGGTTTCGTCCACCCTCAAACCTGTGGGATCTTTGACACTCGTCGAACGTCCAAAGGTGCGCTGCGCCGCAACAAAGGCGCATGCCGAGTCGGACGCAAAAACAAGGCGCGCAAGCGCCGTCGACATGATCTCGAGGGCACCGGTGGCGAACAGGAAAGGACCGACGATGGTGGCGTTGAGCGGGTGCCCCAACGATCGACCTTGCCGGTCGTAGCAAAAGGGATGGTTGACACAAAATCGGCAATTGGTGTGAATCCCACCGAGTTGGCTCACTGTCTGAGCGGCAAGCGCGCCCGCCGGTCCGTGTGACCAGCCGCAGCCAACATTGTGCTCAGGAAGAAACGAAGTGAACTGTGCCCATCCGCCGTACAGGTATCTGGTGCGCGCAGCCGTCAGGCTCATCCTCAACAAGGCCGCTAGGTTCGTGAAGTGATTGAGACTATCGTCGTCGGTTTTCGCGATGAACGTCACCTTTGGGAAGAGCACCAAGGCAGCCACGCTCCACCACGCAAACGACTTTTCGATGCAGGCGGCCAGCCGTCCGTCTCGCATTCCGACGAACACCAGGTCTCCGTGTGCCACATGCTCGGCCATTAGTGCACCAGTGGCCGGACAGCCGACCACAAAGCGTTGCACCACCGCGGGCTCTGCATATCGAAGCGCAGCGGCACGCAGCCAGGAGCGCCGTTTGGGCAATAATGGTGTCGAGACCACGCCAATGGCCAGAAGAAGAGGACGATCGTCCACAATGTCCTCGACCGGGCAAGACGACCGGGTCAAGTTGTCTGTGCACAACGGTTCAATGAGGACGTGAACGTGCATGGACACACGCGCTCTGAAAGAGATGGGGCACCATACCTCTCAACCATTCATGAATTGAGGTCCCTAGGACGGTCATGACAAATCGCCGCCGTGCGCCGAAGAAGAGCCCTCTCTTATAGCGCCTTCTTGCCTGACATGAGGGTGTGAATCTTGAGTGTCGAGCTATAAAGAATAAACTTTGGCTGTGAATTTGAATGTGTTTGTGTGACTTCTACCGTACTGGTACCGGTATTGTTCCAAATCCTGCCAAATATAAGCCCGCCACGACCAGAGACAAATCTGTCATGGTTCAGTTCAGTTACTGCATAAACAACAGACAACCTAACGGAAGCCTATCGAATGTGCTCTCGAGGCTAGCAGTGGGGGTGAGAGTCGACGGAGATGGTGGGGACACAACTGAACTGAACTGAACTGAACTGAAATCTGTCATGGAAGGCCGGAGGTAGTTTCATTGTGAAACGGCGGGGAGGCGTTGACTGCGAACGAGCGGACGTGTCGTGAGACTCGGTGAACGAGTACACAGCAGTGTGTGTGGCGCGCGCCGCGCGCGCGCGCCGCCTCCGCATCCACCGCCTCCGCATCCACCGCCACTGCCGCCGCCGCCACAACCATCTCCATGCTGTACGGCAGCAGCACAGCCTCTCACGCGAAATACGGTGTCGCTTATGCTCCCATTTCAAAGCCAGCTGATTTTGATGCCGTGGCTGCGCTGGAGCGCATGCTGCACCGTCCTGCGCCTCCCGAACCACGGCGGCTGATTGCTGAGGAGCCATTGCCGCAGCATCGACCCGCACCACGGCGCGTAACATGGGGGACCGAGATGCTGTCGCACGCGCATGCTCCACATCCGCCGGATTCGGCACTGGTACGTTGGCGTGCACCTAGGCCTCCGCCACAATCGGCCAGGTCGAGCGACCAGGTTCAAGACGACCTGGAGCGGAGACCTGTATTGCACTCTGCTCGCGACCGTTCCCATGCTCTACTGGATCGATATCTGGAGTTTCATCGGCGGCCGCCATTGGCAGCACCGGCACTACGAGGGCGGCGGGTAACGTGGGAGACCGAGATGCTGTCGCCGCAGCTCCAGTGGATAATCAACCAGAGAGCCGAGGACATCCGTCGCGAACGTTCTGTAAACACGGCAGTGCCTGATGGGCAGCAGGAAACACAACCCATGACTGAGCAGACGCAGCCCAGTAGGTCGAGCGTGCTGAAGGCTGTCGATGGCAAGCATCATGCGTCGGTGCAGATTCTCGTTGAGGTCGTTTGCAAAGTTGATTCAACAGGGCTGGGATCTACACATCATGATCAGAGCAAGTACGACCACTATTTCGACCAGGTCGTCGCTGGACTTTCAGGCATGGTCACTTCTCCACTCGACCCCAAACATACGATCGACGTCAGCGTTGACAAGGTTTCCACAGCAGCCGCAGCCCCGGCAGCGCCGTTCGTCGGAGGGCCCAATGGCAACGGGAGCCGACTTGGAGCGTTTGAGGTCTACCTCTGCACCGATCTCGTGGATGTTGAGACCGTACCGCCCTGCTCCGGTCTGCACTCGAAGCTGCACTCGCGCCACTGGCCCAATATCAAGCAACTGCAAGCTAGGTGCAACGATGTCCTGCTGCGCGTCTTCCATCGCTGGAAGCGCGACGTGGAGCTGCGTGCAGCCATTCCACACATTGTGGAAGCTTCGGGTGCGACGCTCTCTCTCACTCCGAATATTTCTATCGACGATATCCGTCCGATGTCACCGCTGACACAGACGCAAAACTGACTCAGATGCCATCCTCCGTGTCTCGCTCGCAGATGCAGAGAAGTTCGTCGAGGCATACCTGCACAAGGCATCCCCAGGTCTTCTCGCTGTCGTCATCGAGATGATGCACACGTTGCAGGCAGCAGATCAAGCGCTCGCAACCGCGATGACACCACAGACCGATGCCACCGAGCCGCAAGAATTCGATGCTGCTTGGATTCCACCCTTGCATCAGGCCATCGAGGATCACGGCGCGCACGCAAGTCCGAGCGTACTTGCAGCAGCCGAAACGTGCCTTACGTCCTGGATCGCCACGCGCACTGCAAATGACGCGCTCCGCACGGCACCCGCAGTCCAGGAGGAGGTGAGGAAGGCTCTTATCCAAGGCCGCGCCGCCAAAGCGAGTGTGAAATGTATTGAGCAAGCTGAAGCGCGATTGCGAGTCCTTGAGACGGCGGACAATGCTCTGAACGAAGCCATCCGAAGCGCTGTCGTCAAAGATTTGCGGCTTGCAATCCCTATGCACCGTGACCACGCCAGCCCAGGGGTCGTGAGCGATGCACAAGCAACGCTCGCGCACTTAGAGGCGAAGGCCGACTCTGAGCTCCGCGCAGAGCTCGCTGACGCATTGGACGTTAGCAGCATTCGCGCGCTCTGCATGGCGTACGCTGAGCGCTGCACGGCCCCCGGGCTCGCCGAGGCGGCGGCGGCGGCGGAGGCTATGCATAAGGCTGACACGGCAGTGACGTTGGCAATGCAAGGTGCAGAGGTTGCATTTGGTGCTGGTTTCTCCGATGTTCTAGAGGTTTTAGTCAGTGCTCTGAACACCCATGGCGGGCGTGCGAGCGCCAACGTATCTACGGCTGCCGGCAGGGCATTGGCTCGAATGCAAGCTGATGCAGCGTTGATCTCAACACCGTCTGACCAGGCTGAGCTCAGATTCGCCCTGGAGTGCAACAAATCGGCAAGCTCGAAAACCATAGCGCAAGCAGAGGCACGCTTGCAAGCCCTTGTCATGGCAGATGCTGCTCTGAATGAGGCCATCGAAACCTCGGTGACCAAAGACTTACGAATTGCAATACTTGAGCATTATAACCAAGCGAGCCCAGGCGTTGCAAGCGCTTCAAAAGCATACCTTGCGCAACTAGAAGCCGAGGCTGATGCAGGGCTTCGTGCCGGACTGGCTGCGGCGACAGAAGCTATCACGGTCCGAGAGCTCAGCGAGCAGTATGCGGAACGCGCGACGGCGCCCGTGCTCGCCGAAGCGGCGGCTGCGCTGAACGCGCTGGACGCTGCTGACCTAGCGCTCACAATAGCGATGGGCGACGATTACGATCCCGAACTGATCGGTCCCTTGGAAGAGGAGTTTCAAAGGCAAAGTTCCTCCGCGAGTGCCAGCATCGTAACCGAGGCTAGGTTTAAGCTGGAAAGTTGGAAGGCCATCTTCTCAGCTAACAGCATTCTACGTGCAGCTCCTAACTCGGCGATCGAACTCCGGCAGCTGATTGCGGAATTCGGCTCTATTGCGCTCCCAGCTGTCGTGGAGGAGGCACGCACTCGATTAGATCGGCTAGCTATTTCTGACGCTGCCCTTGAAGAGGCTTGCCACGTATCCATTCCTGCTTTGCGAGCCGCACTCCCGGAGCATGGCCCTCACGCCACTCGCATAGTTTCCGAGAGAGCAAAGGCAGCTCTTGCAGAGCAGGAACGCAAGGCGGACGCAGTACTCCGCGCCAGTGTCGCGCAGGAACGAGAGCAGTCCGCACTGCGAGAGCTCATCAACAAGTACCTAGACCAGGCGACGCAGCCGGCTTTGGATGAGGCCGCCGCACGCCTCAAAGTGATCGAAGAAGTGGACGCAGCGATTCGAGACACCGTCTTTAAGTACACCGAGGAGGAGCCGAAGCCTCTGAAATCGTCGCTCACAATGGTGGAGGAGGTCATTGATGCTAACAAAGACCGAGCGAGCCCCAGTGTGGTCATCAGCGCACAACACGCGTTGCTTGAGAAACGCAAACGATTGAATGCTGACGCGAATCAAGCTCTTGTGACGGCCCCCGCAGATTACGATGAGCTGCTCGATGCGATCGATGCGAACAAGGAGCACGGTTCGCCAGAGGTACTCACCGTTGCGCTGGTCGTTCTCAAACTGCTTACACCGATCGCCGAGCTACAGTCCGCTGTTGATGTGCTCAAGATCTCTGCGCTCTCAGGGGGCATCGCGAAGGTCAGTTTCGTGAACGAGAGGTATGACTTTGGCACGTTTCACAAGATAGATGGGCGAGCAGGCAAGGCCATAAAGGAGCGTAAACTGCGCGCGCTGAATGATGCGATTATTGCCGTGAAGACGGCGCTAAACTTCCTGGACGTGGAAGAGCGAGTCTATACGATGAATTCGTACGCAGTAGCGATTGATGCTCCGCAAGATGAGCTCACGTCGGCCAGGGAGGCGAGGTCGCGCGCTGCCGAGGCGCAGAGGGCCGCCGACGAGGTCTTGGCAGATCATGTCGTTCAGCCGCCAAAGTGGACGTTCACCTCTGCCATTGCTGCGGCACAACGCCGAATGTTGAGTTCTCTAAAGGAGCTTTCACCACGCCGGCGTATGCAGCGGCATAAAATCAAGCGGCTTCTAATGCGCGCAGCTTTCGCTCCGGGCGGCCAGGCTGATCTGCGCGTCGCGATCGGCTCCGCTGCCTTTGGACCCCCAGAAAGTCCCATGCCCAAGCGGCTCATGGGTCAAAGTATCTGGGACGGGGATCGGATGTGCAAATTGCCATATGGATGGCTTCAAAGAACGGAACTCATCTTTGTCGAGTGGGCCGCTTTTGTCTTGAGACAGAAGCGGCGGAGGGCGGAGGAGTACGAGAGAAAGCTAGCCGAGGCGGAGGCCGCAAGGAAAGCGCAGGAAAAGCAAGACCCAGATGCTCTTCTCCCGGGTTGGTCTTCCCGAGTTGTGTTCGTGCACGAGAGTGGACAGACGGCGTTGGAACTACCTCTCGTGGCGCTAAAGCCCGAGCAGCAGCCCGAGCCAGAGCCTGAGCAAGAGTACGAGAGAAAGTCATCCGAGGCGGAGGCAGCAAAGGAAGCGCAGGAAAAGGAAAAGCAAGACCCAGATGCTCTTCCCCTGGGTTGGTCTTCCCAGGTCATGTTCGTGCACGAGAGTGGGCAGACGGCGTTGGAACCGCCTCTCTTATCGCCAAAGCCCGAGCGAAAGCTTCCAGAAGGCTGGCAGCAGTTCGTCGATCCAACCTCGCGCATGCCCTACTATGTCGAACTAAAGACACTTAGGACAACCTGGAAAAGGCCGACAGAAGAAAGGCTATGGTTGGAAAGAAATTTTATTGAATGGCGCAACTTGGTCAGACGCATCAAGGAGGAGTCCATGAGGAAGATGGAGGAGTTGCTCCTACCAGCCGGCTGGACCGAGTTTTACGATAAGAAGACCAGTTCCTTCTACTATGTCAGCGACGAGGGTGAGACCACCACGACACGGCCACGGGAGGCGACAGAGAAGGCTCGTAAAGAGCAGGAGGAGGAAGAGAGGATAATTCAGATGAAGAATGCCGCGGATGAGCGCAGGAGGTTGCTGCGTGAAGCACAACGAGCCAAGGAAATCCGCAAGAAGCAAAGGAAAGCGGCCGAGGCAGAGAACAAGCTGCGAAAGGCGAGGGAGGTGCAAGACAAGAAAAGGCAACAAGAGCTTGCGGCCCAGGCGAAGAAGGAGGCCGAAGCAAAGGCTAAGGCTGAAGTAGAGGCTGCTGCGCAAAGGGCCGCCGAGGAGGCAGCGGCTGCAGCCGAGCATGAGCGGCTTGCCGAGCTAAAGGCGCAGGAGGATGCCCTCGCGGCTAAGGCTAAGGCTGAAGCGGCTGAAGCCGCAAAAAGTTTGAATTTACCATGGGCGTACAACACGGAAGAGACGCCGATGGACAACATTCGAACATGGCTCGCATTTCACAAAGCCGGAAGCAAGGACTTGTTTGTACGAACTAAAGCGCTCGAACCCGCGCCTACCCATTCGAGGATGAGCCCTGCATCATTTCATGCTCTGACATGACTGCTGTTGCATGGGGTTGTTTCTATTTCCGCAGAATAAGTGGGATGTTGATCGCAACGGCTTGATCAGCAAGACCGATTTTCGCAAGGCAGTTCCCGTGTGGTCGGGCAACCTCATGACACACGCGCAGATGGAGTTGTTGTTCAATCAACTCGATGACGACGGCAGTGAAGCGATTGACTTTAAGGAGTTAGATAGGAAAATTAAGGGCAGGAGCTATTCAATCGACCCCGACGCTGCCAAGACGCCCGGATACGAGAAGCTCATGAAGCTCATGAAAGTGCACGCCAAACTCATCATAGATTCATTCTCGAAGTGGGATACGAACAAGAACGGGGCCATTTCGAAGGCGGAGTTCCGCCAGATGATACCACGCCTGATCGGTATAGTCTGCAGAGACCCCGACTCTTTCAACAGGGGACTCCGAGAGAAAGACATCGATGCTGTCTATGAATCTTTCGACAATGACGATTCGAACGCTGTGGACATCAACGAATTGATGAGTCGTCTCATTCCGAAGTCACGGAAGAAGTCTCCCAACGAGTTCGCGCGGAGCCCGAGCTCTAGAGGCTCACCAGCACCCTCAACCCAACCTTCACCCGAACCCATGAAGTCCGGACCGTCCTCGCCAGAACCTTCATTGCAAGCGCGAGAGCCCGACTCAGGTGCGGCCTCACTGTCAGATGTTGTCACAGCTGGGGGTAGGCCGAATGTGCACATCGATGGCGAGGAGGACCTCGCCTCGGCCCAGCCACAGGCTATGCGCAGCCCTGATCAGGCCGTCTCCACACCTGAGTTGTAGACTACGGCGGGCGGAGTTCGATCTCAGGAGGTCTATTCCAGGATAAGGCACTTTGAAAGTCACTCAAGAACAGGATGTCATCAGGAACCCCTCAGGTGCGGTCACCTATCCGATCCCCTAGCTTCCTAGGCGCTAGGGGTTCGTCCTAGAGACTAGGAGCGCGCCGCCGTCCGGGGAGCCCGCGACCCCTCGTCCCGGGCTCCGCGGCGTCGCCGACACGCCGCACGGATCCGTTGGTTTTCGCAATGGAAGCGTTTACGATCTTCTCGCGTTAGTAAGCCCGTTAGACGCGTAAAGACGATTTTTCAGCCGTACGCGGTCTACGGCACCCCAGCCGAATATCCCACGCCCCCGCGGGCCCCCGGCAGCCTTTCCCGTTTCCGGTGCGTCATACAAGATACATCATTTCGAGATCGTTGTCGAACGATTATCTTGCGGGACTTGCGCAAAACCTAACGTGCCGTCCTCGGTCAACTCTCGGGGTACATGTATACTCGGGTATACTCGGGTTCGCCTCTTCGTTAACTTTATTGTTTATAAAAGGTCCAATGGCGGGTCTTTCTTACCACACCATATGTTACCAGCACGGCCCGGATCTCACGCCTTTATATATCTCACGCCTCCTCCACAGACCACACCACGTTCCACGGGCCCACGTATCTGCTTTTCCTTACTTTTCCTCGCCGCGCACACACAGCGTGTACTACTAGTAGCTACCATACCGCGTCGTAGTTGCATTACCGTTGCCACATTGCCACCGATCCGCGCCCACACATGGACATCACAGAGAGACTCCTCTGATCCCGGCACCAGAGCACACGAGGCTAAGGTGATCAGAAGTGAACTATACCTCTTGGACCACATCCACCCCACATCACACACGCCTCACGATGAGTCGCACTTCGTACTTCGCCTGGACATTTGGTTCGTCATGCCTTGACGTACTGCCCTGAGTAGTCGGTGAAATCCTTCGTTGATCTTGCGAGCCTCTCCTGCCACGTCGTCTCGATGTCGCCAGCTGTGACGACGCGTGCGAATTCGGTGTACTCAATCGACCCGCTCTTGTCAACGTCCATCAAATTGATGATGGCATCCATCTCATTGTCGGACAGATTGAGGTTGAAGTCCTCCCTGAGAACGAAAGCAATTTCGCTGCGGTCGAGATGGCCGGAACGATCTTTGTCCATGTTCTTGAATGCAGTGGACATACGGTTGTACTTGTCCTTGAACTTCTGGCCGATCTGCTTGAGAGTACGCAGCAGCTGCTTTGCGGTAACACCCTCTGGCAGCACATCGCTGCCCGCAAGGAGCTCCTCGAAGGACGCTGCCTTGGCCTTGAGGTAGCCTCCATCCTCCTTCATAGCCGCCTGGGGCCCGTCTTTCATGGCCGCCTCTGCCGAACGCTTGAGCTTGCGCCACTCATCGGCGGTGCCAGCCTTGCCACTCGCCTGTCCGCTGCGCGGGCGTTGGCTGGTTCGTGCGGACGGCATGGCGGATAAGGGCGTATCGATGCCCGCTCTCACCTTGGCGCGCTGGCGTGGCGAGAGTTTGATCTTGTCGGGCGGTGGCAGGGCCTTGCTGATTGCGCCAGGCGCGATGGCAGGGGCATCACTTGAAGGAGGCTGCAACAGCGCCTCATTGTATGCATTCACCTCATCACGATTAGCAGCATTCGCTGCTGCCATCGCTTCTTTGATCTTGGCATCGGTCGTCACCTCGTTGAGTGTCTCCGACGACATGTACTTGGCAAAGTCGCGGTACCTGCAGACATGGATGTGGGAAGCGAGCACATCATGGGCCATACGTTGGGGACGAAGAGCGGCGTATGCGCACGCACGCCGCTCTGCGCATGCCTGTGTGCGTGTGCATGTACTGTCTTGTGACAGAGCGGCGCATGCTGTGTCTGTGCGTGTCTGTGTGGCATGTAGCAGACGCACTGAATCTCATCACTTCCCTTGCCGCTCTTGAAGTGGTCGCCATCACGCTCGATGAGATTGAAGAGTGCGTCAATGACGGGAGGACGGATGTGCGTATCCAGGCTCATGAGTTTGATCGCGAGCTTGAACTCATTCCTGTCGACGAAGCCCGTGCGGTCGGCGTCCATGTACTTGAATGCTTTGCCAAAGTAGCCGTGCTTCATTTGGATCTGCTCCTTGATCATGGTGTGTGCCTGAAGCAGTTCAGCCGCGGTCACGTGAGGATCGTAAAGTCGTTTCACGGGCGCCTTTTTCTCGACCGCCTTGACTGCCTTCTTGTAGCCGAGCTTGTGGTCGCGCTTGTCCGAGTTCGGGAAGAGAGTGCGCACGTCGTCGGCCGCGAGGAACTGCACGAATTCCTCATACTTGATGTCATAGCCCGCCTCCCCGTCGTCGTCGTCGTCATAGTCCATCATTTCGAGAAGGCAGAGCACGACGGGCTGCCGAATACCGTCGAGGTTGACAGTGCGCAGTGCTCGCTCAAACTCGTGCCGCTCGATGAAGCCGGTGCCATCCTGATCAATGGAACGGAAGGCACGCGTGAACGAACCGTACTTGCTCAGAAGTTTCTCCTTGATTTGATCGTGCGCCGACTGCAACTCCTCGAGACTGATGCCTTGAGGCAGCGCGAACAATTTGGGTGCTGCGGACGTGGTCGGGGGCTTTCGAGTGCTGGGCGAGGCGGGCGAAGCTGATCCGCGCTGCAGCGGTTGGCCGAACTCTCCTTCGGGAACTGTGCCCCATAACTCCAGCGGACCGAAGCCGGAAGGTAAGCCGGAAGGCACGTCGAGGACGCGACCGGGCTTGCGTGTCCGCATGCGTGGGCTTAGGTGACCAAACTGTGCCGACGCCGGGCGTGAGATCGTAGCGCTGCCGTCGCGCGAGAAGCCCCTAGATGCTGCAAATGACTGCCGCATGTTTGTCAGCTGCACATGCTTTTCCCAAAAGGCATACGTCGAGGCATGCGGGTCGACAGCGACTTGTTTCACAAAGGACATGTTCTTGAGGTTCATAAGACGAGGTGACTGCGCGGAAAACAAGCCGCGCGGCGTCATCCCGCGCGGCGAGAGGCTGGCGAGACCCTCGCGTGGAGAGTATTCGCCACCAATGGCTGCGCTCACTGGCCTCAAGGAGATCTGAGGTCCGAAGTGGTGCATCTCTTGCCCACTCACGCACGAGCGAAGCTGTTCATCGTACTTTTTCTTGCAATCGATTTGCTGTTTCTGTTTCGTCAGTGAATTCGCATGCAAAATTCTCAGTTTCATCGAGGCAATCCTGCGAGCTGCCTCTTGTGAAACGAGCTGTGATTGCACATACATTGTATTAGGTCCTACATGTACGATCAATGTGGGGATGTACTGGGCCCTCCCAACTAGGACACCTAGCTGGCCGGGCCGCGCCCGCGGCGGCGGCCGCGGCACGTCGTTTCCCGGGTATCGCCACCCGCGCACCCAGGGGGCGGCTCTTGGCGAGGCACCTAATCTAGCGCCGAGCGCCCTAGAACTGTTCATCCTCATACACAGAGTCTCAGAGTGTAAAGAACATGAGAAAGTGTTTGACTACATTAATTCGTAACGATGAAAAGTCCTACATACTCTGGCGCTGCCTCCGCTCGCGACGGCAGCGGAAGACTGAGGCACGCATTTGGCTTGCTCTCTCCACTCTCCGCTCGTCTACAGGATCGGTACTCAGTAGGCCGTCGGCCCGCCCGCCTTTTGTGCATGCATACGCCGCACGACGGAGGAATGTGGGTAGCCCGAGGGTTGCCCGAATGGTGCAATGACGGTAAGCCGGCACGCTTCCATCAACAATTCATATCGTCGTCATCGGGCACAGGGTAGTTGGGGGCAGCTCTGGTCGCCCCCCCTGGTGCACCCGTCCACTGACTGACATTGGCGCGTCGCGAGCCCATCGGCTTAGCCTGCTCCTCGGAGAAGGTGACTTGGCGCTGTGGCGCCACCAGGCCGTTTGGCACGCGTGCTCGCCGAGAGACACTCGTGTCCTCGGACGTTGAGCGCGCGCATATCGGCTCCACCTGCGTCGAAGCCCCGTTGTCGACCTTGACAGCTGTGGGCGCATCATTAGGCTCCGAGCCGCAGCCCATGGAGCATCCTTCGGTGGACGCGCCCTGCCCACGCTTGCGGGTCTCAGACCGGCCTCGTCCATCCTTGGGCGATGTTGGTGGCAAGGCACCAAACGACCCAAACGGGGACCACTTGGGCTGAGAGGCGATCGGGGGAACGTCGGACCCACCCTTGAGCCCACCCTTGAACAGGGATGCCAGCAAGGCTACAGGTGGCTCGAATGGTGCCGGTGCTGAAGGCTCCGAGGAGGTCGAAGGTGGCGGCACCGTGCCCATGCCAGATCCCACGGCGGTGTCGCCATTCGTCGGCTCGGCCGGATGAATGGCCAAGGTGGCATCAGCGGCGGCTACGAGCTCAGCACTGCTGCTGCTCATCCCGGAGGACAGGAAGGTGCCCTCCTCGTCGACCTCGTCGACCTCGTCGATGTCCTCGAGCTCCGCGTCGCCGCCGCGCAGAGGGCCGAAGATGCCCGTGCCCGCCGTCCTCTCCACCGGCTGTAGCTTCCGAATCTGCTGGGCGCATCGCTCCAAGTCATACTGCGCGCCACACGCTTTGAAGTCCTCGTACGCCGCCTGGAGCAAGCGCAAGCGCACCGCCGGCGAAGCGTCACCATAGATGGCAAGCTCGTACGTGGCGAGCGCCTCATCGTACGGCATCTGCAAGGCGTGCGACGACAGCTGCGACTCACGGAGGAACTTGAGCGCCTTCTTCTTGGCGGCCGGGTTATTTGGCTGGATGGCGAAGAAGATGCCTTTGAGCAGCAGCGCACGTGGCTTGGCGACGGGGTAGATGTTGCCGAACTGCTCCAGCTTGACCATCCACTCCTTTGCCACGAACTCGAGCGTCACCAGGTCGTCAAAGCGCGGCTTCTCCTCTTCATCGGCGATGACGAAGACCGAGTCGACGAACATCACCGAGTCGCGCTCACCGGTAGTCGAGCCCCCAGAGCTAAACTTGGTCGCGCGCACTGGGGAGTTGTAGCCCCACCTGCGAACGCTCATGCGAGAAGAACGTTCCGCACGCATGGGGCGCTCGCGCATGGAACGCTCGCGCGTGGAACGTTCGCGCGAGGAGCCCGCCCCCTCGTGCGCCAGTGCACCCTTGAGCAGCTCGAGGATCACTTCGGCCGTTGAGGCGAACGCCTTGAGCACATAATACTTGGTGCTCCTACCCTTGAAGCGGTCCTTGACGCACATGGCGCGCTCGAACGCCTCCTGGGATTGGCCCGACCGCAGCAGCGCCAGCGCGAGCTGCCCGTATGAGTTCGTCGACTTTAGGATGGCGATCGCGTCCTTGAGATTATTGGTGGCGAGCAGTGTGGCAGCGATGCCCGCATGGCAACGATTGCGGATCTGCTTGTCGACGCGCTCCTCGGCCGACGCCAGCGCTTCCTCGTAGAGCTCCTTCGACCGGATGAAGTTGCCGCGGTAATACTCCAGGTGCGCCTGATGGCAGATGGCCTGTTCCCATTGGCGCTTGTCATGGAGTTGCTTCGAGTAGGACGCCGATTGTGTCAGGTTGTCGGTGGCCATCTTCCATCGCGCCTGGCCCGCGTCGAGCACGCCCGCCGCGAGGAGCGTGTACGAATACTGCCCGAGCTCACCCAACTGCTCGCACGTCTCGAGCGCCTTGCGCTTGTACCGGCGCACCGTCCATGCGGACGACTTCTCAGCGGCTGACTCGATCAGGCAGAGCGACGCGTACGCGCGCCCCACCACGGGCGAGAGCGTCCCGATCGAGCAGCCGAGCATGAGCGCACGCATCGCGCAGTAGCCCGCCTGCTCGCGCTGGTGCTCCTGCATGAGCACCTGCGAGAGCAGCTCGTACGCGACGGCGAGCTCCATGCGCGGGTGAGTGTCCCCATGCTTGTCTGCGCTGCTGTGCTTGCGCTTGGGCTCGCGCACGAACAGCTCCCGAACGCTGTGCTGCATGCGCACGCGTCGGTATCGCCATCGGAAGTCGGCATCGGTCATGCCCTTGAAGCCGTCCGGATGCTCCTTATCGTCGCCTCGGTCCTTCTCACCGCCGAGGGAGACAATCGCCTCGGAAAGAGACTGACGCGCAGCCTCCGTCTCGCCGACAACAAGGTAGGTCTGCGCCATGCGCCGCTGGAGCGGGCCGCGCTTGGGCGCGAGCTCGGGCTTGCGGCCAGCGAGCCTGAGCGCATCGAGCAGCAGTTTGCGCGCATCAAGGTTGCTGAGGGCTGCATCGCCCGCTTGTTGCGTGAGATAGTGCACTGCCTTGCCGAGCGCGTGGGTCGAGTCTCCCGCTTGCGACCAATGGTACGAGAGCTTCGACACGAGGCCCTTCCCGCCGCCGCCGCTGCCGTGGTACTCGCCGCCGTAGTACTCGCCCCCTTCGTAGTACTCGGCGGCCGCGTAGTGGAGCTTCTCCTTGAGCCCCATTGGGAGCTGAGAGTACGACACATCGTGCAGGTACTTGTGCTTGAATCGGTACACGGGCAGCGTGTTGCGCTGGCCGGGTTCGCGCTGTAGCATCTCGGCGCTCACGAGCATGTCGAGCAGCCGGATGAGCTCCTTCTTGTCCGTCGAAAAGTCGAGCTCGGACTGCTCGACGAGGAATCCGAGCTCGGTCGTCTTGAAGATGGGGCCCATGACGGCGCCCATCTTCATGAGCAGCTGCTGCGAGGCGGGCAGCCGGTCCATGCGCGAGGTGATGAGGGACTCGACCGAGCTCGGCAGCGTCACCTGGTCGATGCTCACCGTGAGCTTGCAGACTCCATCGACCACCTCGAGGAGTTTCGAGTCGGTCATCGACTTGAGGAACTCGAGCGCCCAGAAGGGGTTGCCATTCGTGTTCTTCGCGAGCTTTTTTAAGACGTCTTCCGGGATGACGGTCACGCCCATCGCCTCGCACAGCAGCTCGCGCATCTCCTCGGTGGAGAGCCCTGGCAGTTCGCGGACGGCGGTCTCGCAGAGCTTGTGCTCCTTGACGATCTCGTCGTATCCCGCGGGACGGACAGGCACGGGCAGCGGGCGCAGAGTGAGCAGCACGAGCATCGGCTTGACCACATCGAGAGCATGCCGGAGCACGGCCCACGAGGACGAGTCCATCCAGTGCACGTCCTCGAAGATGAGGATCGGCCGTCCCTCGCCAAGCTTGGCCGCAAGCACACTCACCATCAGCCGGATGGTGGCGGCCATGCGCAGCTCGGCCGTCAGGTGCTTCGTCACCTCGTTGTCCTTGATCTCGATGGGCAGAGCTGGCGAGAGCAGCGGCGCGAGCATCACGAAAGACTCGTCCGCGAGCAACGCGTCGTCCGCCCACGGACGCACGCAGTGGCGCCCCTCGAACGTGTAAGAGGGCGAGAGGAAGGCGAGCACCGACGAGAGCGCGTCGCGCCAGCGCTGCCGCACGCCCTCGGTGCCGCTCCTTCTGAAGGAGGCCACGCGATTGGCGGTCGATGTGCCTTGCTTGCCGGCCACGTAAAGGGCGTCGCGGGACCCTCGTACGCCAGACGAAGACCCTGCGATACCTTTCTTTCCACCGGCGGGCGCCGCGGGTGCGGCACCCGCGTCCTGCGCAAGCTCCCTAGGGCGCATAGAGGGGCCAACGCCACCGCCGATCAAGCCTCTGAGGCCCGTCTTCGACTTGCTGAGAGGCTTCACGGGCGCCAACGTCTCCCTGGCTGGAGCGCCACCGTCCTTGGACAGCGAGTCCAATGCCTTCGCCCACCTCGATCGTGGGGTGGCTTCGATTCGTGGTGTCGCTTCGATTCTGCTCGAGCTCGGCCCCGGCTCGGATGGTAAGGACACGTTGAGCGCCGCCCTAAAAAGGTTCTTGCTGCTGGCGCCACGAGAGTTGAAGCTCTTCGACTCCTGTTGAAGCTTCGGCGCGTGCACATGCCGGCGCGGGCTCGCCAGCGGTGCCCGCGGGGTAGACTGCGCGTCCTCGGCGGCCTGACTGGAGGGCGGGGGCGGCTTCACCTGCCGCGTCTTGGCCACGATCGTCTCGAGCGTGCGCTTGGTGAAGAGCTTCTCGAAGACGCCTCTCCACGGGAAGAAAGGGGTGGTGGCCTCGATCTGCTTGGACGAGATATGGAAGAGGTTGATCTGCTCGCCCTCGACCATGATGCCCTGTTCCCCTTCCTTATCATCCTTCTGGCCAAACAGCCTGCGCTCATGCATCGAGCGCATCACCTCGGCCAAATGCGTCTTGCCCATCCCGGCCTCGCCCAGCAGCAGGATCACCCCGCCCTTGCCCGCGCCGAGCTCGTCGAGGCCCCGCCGTAGCAGCGCGAGCTCCATCTCGCGCCCGAGCGTCCGCTTGAGCCGCTTCGCGCCAGCGACCTCGGCGCTTCGCGCTCGAAGGCTTGAGCGATGCATCGAACCATACCGGTCGGAGTCGGAGCTCAGGGGGGCCGTGCTGACGATTGAGCTCCTGTGTTCCGTGCTGCCCGAGACGTTCGAACTCCTGTGTTCCGGCCCACCGCGGCTTGGGCGGCTGCCGGAGTGCAGCAGCGGCCGGAAAATGGGCACGGCCTCTTCCTTGCCCTTGACCTTGATCGGGTCCAGGACCTTGAAATCGCAAGAGCCGAGTTGCACCACAGCGTCATACGTGTCCTTGTCGCACAGGATGCCTTTCTCCCTAGTCTTGCCCGCCGCCTGCATCAGGCGCGCCGCCAGGTTGACCTGCGGGCCCGAAAGCGTATACTCGACGCGCACGCCCTCGCTGCCCGCCTCCCCACAGAACACCCGGCCGGTGGTGATGCCTACGCAGATCTTCATCGCCTGGTAGTCCTCGTCATCGGGTAAGACGCCTGCGGGCAGCACCGGCTTGATGCGCGAGAGCGCGTCGACTACCTGCAGGCAGCTAACGACAGCACGCGATTCATCGTCCTCGTGGGCGTGGCTGGGCAGTCCGAAGGCGATCAGAAAGCGCGTGCCCTTGTCGTCGCAAATGAGGCGCGTGATCGTGCCATCGAAGCGCTGCATCCGCTCCTGCACGATCCCACAGACCTGGCTCGCCTTGGTGAGGTCAGACACCTCGCACGGCTTCGGGCCAAGGCCGTTGATCTTCATGAACACCGAGACGAGCTTGCGGTGCTCTGAGACCCACGAACCCGTCTGGCCTGCCTGCACGCGCTCCTCGATGATCGCCGGTACGAAGCAGCGCAAGGTGCGGTCGAGCTCCACTGAGGGCGTCACCTGGAGAGTGTACGGGGGGAAGGGGGGGGGGGGGGCACCGGGAAGTGGGAAGAGGGACGAGTCGGACGTGATTGACGGATGCGTAACGGAGGCAGCCGTGCCGAGGGCGGCAAAGGCAGCTTGTTTCGCACGCGCAGGGAGAAGTCAGTTCGCCATTTTAAACCATGAAGGCATGTTTCCGCACTGGAAATCAGTCCGACTAGGTAGAACATCATCCAAAGGAGGGCGGGCGGCCAGCCGGGGAGTTGGCAGCACATGGAGAGCCACCACGCAGTTTCGTCAACGAGACGAGGCCAGCGACGCACCTGGGCGAGCAACGAGGTGATGTCGAGTCGCCTCGACGTCTCGTCCTTCTCATCGTCTTCGGCTATCGTGAGGGCCGCCGCCGGTCTGGTCGCCCAGACGGCGCCGAGGGCGACGGCGCCGAGAAAAGAGCGTTTCATGCGCGAGGGCGAGGCCGCCGTCACGTCGTTGTTTGTCTCGTGACGCCCCGGCTTGCTGCTGAGCGTACTAGAGAGCTTGAGGCTCGTCTCGCTGCCGTTGATGTCGCTGGGTACCTGCTGAGTGTGCTGACGCGTGATGCCCAACGACCGGAACAGCCCGCCGCCACCTCCAGCCTCCGCCTCGCCAGACCAGGTGTGTTTCACAGACGGCACCTCCCGCATGTCCTGTACGTCAGTGAGCAGAAACTGCGTCGACTCGAGCACGTTCCCAACGAGGCGCTTCATCGAGGTGATCTCCTCAGTGTTGATCACCTCCCAAGCTTTGCTCGAGAGGACGAGTTGCCCATGCGTGGCCGCCTCGGTCGCGTCAGACATTTGCTGTATGGGTTCGCCCGCCACGAAGTACTCCCACTTGTTGCCATGACCGCCCACATAGAATTCGGAGATGTCGCCGCAGCCGATGCCCATGTGCAACCGTAACGTTACGCCGTCGACGGGCGAAAAGTTGTTGAGGCGCTTGAGCAGGTCGAGGCAGCAGACGGACGCGCGAAGCACAAGCTGCGGCAGCGACTCAAACGTGTTGCGTCGATTGCGCCAAACGACCTGCATGGCGTCGCCCGCGAACTTGATCACATCGCCTGCGTGCTGGAAGATGCCGTCAATCAGCTCCTTGAAATACGCATTGATGTATCTACGAGGACGTGAGACGCGCATTGGTGAGAGGGAGCAAGTTGTGTGCGGCCTTCAGGATCCCACTGCAACACGAGGGCTGCAGCGCGCTGCGCACTGATTCAGCAGCTCCGCGCCTTTGCGGCCATGATCTTTACTGAGCTTTTCGCTCAGTGCGGTGAAACCGGAGACGTCGACGAAGCCGATGGCTCCACGAAAAGTGTTGTGCTCCGGCTGCATTGGCGGCTTCGGATCAGGGTCGTTGGCATACCGCAGCACGACCTCCGCCGGGGAGTAGCTTGCAAAGAGCTTCAGCTGCAGGTCTAGATCCTCCACCCTATCTTCCACGCTAGTGGAGGGGAAACTACCCGCCGACATGGCGAAATCGCCGCGAGGAGTTGGCAGCGGCCCTCCGTGCGCGCTCTCGCCTCGTGGGAGGAGAAGACGGGTCGTTCCAAACTCGAGCGGTTCCAAAGTTGAAGCCGTGACGGGCATCGGAGCTCAACTGTGGCAGCTGTTAGGGTAGCGGTGAGTTCACAGCCAACAGCTCTGAGTTTGTCTTCGAGAAAAAATGGATGGGGTCGACGTGGTGCAGGCGGCTCAGCAGCGCGAGGCGGAGTTGAGCTCGCTCTCGCCAGAGATTCGCGACGCGCAGCTCGCATCCGAGCAGCTCATGCGCGATGCGAAGCAGCAAGGTAATCAGGGTAATCTCGTCATGAGGGACGGCAAGTTACAGCTGCTAAGCGAGGATGACATGGGTGCCGACCTTGGCAAATACCGGTGGGGTCAGACGGAGAAGGAGGTGACCATCAAGGTCTCGGTTCCCGCCGGGACGAAGAGCAAGGCTGTGAAGCTAGATGTGTTGACGTCCAAGCTCAAGCTGGCCGTTATGGGCGAGGTGATCCTCGACGGCGTTCTGCACAAACCGGTGAAGCCTGATGATTGTACCTTTACTATCGAGGACGAGGGCACCGGGCGCTTGGTGACCGTCACGCTGCAGAAGCTGCAAGCGACCAGCGCGAGCCAACATTGGAAATGCGTGTGTGACGGGGAGCCCGAGATCGATACCTCTTTATTCGGGCCAGCGATCATGACTGCCGACCCTTCGGACCCGGCCGGGCTTGCGCAAATACTTGCGGCGCGCTGAGCGACGTATGCGCGACGCCGTAGATAGTGCCTTACGACACTAGGGTTAGGCGTTAGCGGTCAAACAGCGGGGGGCTTTGATTTGCAGCGTGCTGCGCGGCGCACCAGCTGGGATCTCGGCAGCGTGTCCGTGTGCGGCGCGGTGGGATCGACGATCTCGCGGACTCAATCTCATTCTTATCGATCATTCTTACTGAGAAAGTTAGCTCAACATCACTCTCGGAGACGCGGTTGGCGTTCGACGTGACCGCGCGCGGGCGGGCGTGTGAGGGCGTGTGCGAGGACTTGCGTCTTGCGAGCGGACGAATCGTTCCGGTATTTCAGCACACCACGAAAGCACACCCCGCCGGGATTCAGAATTCAGCGATTCAGCAGTAACAAGCTGTGGGGGGCGTGTGTCAGAGCGGCGGGCGCGAGGGCACACAGTGCCACTCCGATCTCACTCCGATCAGTGGAGGCCTCAGTGGACTGGCCGCGGGTAGACAGGTAGACACACCGCGACCGCCCCTCTCCATGTGCGTGTCCCTCCCGGACCTCCGCGCAGCCGCGTCCATCACGATCCGGCTAGGATCCTAGTATCTCAAACTCAACGTAAGCTCAGCGAGGGCTCAGGGCGAGCTCGTGGTCGTGCTGCCGCTGCTGCTGGACCCACTGTGCCCGACTGGCAAGCTCGGCTCGCCACCTCGTGCTGGTCGCCTGCGGAAGCGTGGGCTCTATGGGCGTTCCCAGGGGAAGTCGCCTACTGCAGTCGTAGCCGCCCCACCCAGGTGGGCAAACGCACGCCACTGCCACCGCGTCCACACGGCATGTGCCCCGCAAGCTGCAAAAGTTTGGACATCTTGCGTCGTGTTGGCATTCGAGCCCCGCCCAGCCGCTCTCGCACGCGCATTCTCCTTTCACGCACTGACCATGCCCAGAGCAGCTCCCACGACAGCCAAAGACTTGGCAGCCCTCCCCCAGCCAAGGATCCTCGCACTCGCAAGCTCCGCTGAGCAGGCACCTGCCGTGTCCGGAGCACGCGTACGAATCCCCTCCGACTGCCCCCGGGCATGCCGGCGGCGAGGGCGGCGGTGGTGGCGGGCAAGGCGGCGGCGAAGGCGGCGGCGGCGAGGGAGGTGGTGGCGAAGGCGGCGGCGGCGGGCTGGGTGGCGGTGGGAAGGGTGAGGGGCTTGGCGGCGGCGAAGGCGGCGGCGGCGGCGAGGGCGGTGGGCTAGGTGGCGGCGGCGGGCTCGGTGGCGGCGGAGATGGGGGCGGCGGTGGAGATGGGGGCGGGGAGGGCGGCGGCGGTGGCGAGGGTGAAGGAGAAGGTGGCGGTGGTGAGGGCGGCGGCGTTTCAGTGCAGGCAGCTCCCGCCCAGCCGCCATGGCACACGCACGTGCCGCTGCTGCTGTTGGTCGCATCGAGCATGCATGTGCCGTGGCCGCTGCATGAGGCACCAGCTACCCCCGAGGGGCACACGTCAGACGCGCAGTGTGGGCTCACCCGCCAGCCCAGCTCGCACTCACAGCGCCCATCGACGCACGCGCCGTGGCCATAACAGTCGTACGGGCAGCGTTTCACGTCGCACGCGGCGCCCGTCCACCCACGGTCACAGGTGCACACGCCGCCTCTCGTGCAATTGCCGTTGCCGGAGCATCCCATCGGACATGAGGGGGCCGAACAATTGGTATCTCCCCACCCACGATCGCAATTACACACGCCGCCGAGGCAGGTGCCGTGGCCGCTGCAGTGCGCAGGGCACGTATCAATATCGCACGCAGCACCACTCCACCCCTGCGTGCAAACACACTGGCCGCTCACGCAGAGACCGCGGCCAAGGAGCGCCCCGCAACCCCGCGATGCGCCCGCGGGAAAGTGCCCAGGGCAGGTGTCGATATCACAAGCCGGCGGCAGCCAGCCGATGTCGCATCTGCAAATTCCAATGTGGCAAGTTGCGTGCCCTGTGCAAAGCATGTGCTCACAAGCGTCAACCGAGCAATCCTCCGAAGCCCAGCCCCGCTCACAGCGACACCTCCCGTTGACGAGGCTGCCTCGACCCGAGCAAATAATCTTGGCATCCAAACTTTCAACCAAAGCAAGCGCCGGCGGAAGCGTCAGAGGTGCGGAAGGGCAACTTATGAGCGACCGACCGGCCGAAACTGCATCGCGTCGAGAAAATTCCCGACGAAACTCGCCAGATTACTCCATCGGAAAACTGCTGGGCTTTCAACTGGATTGTCAGTTTCGTCGAGCTGAATGCGTGACGTGGCCGCTAGCGATTTCTAGAAACGCGCAAAATGCTTCGTCGGCCGTGGCTTGTACTGTTCATCGCCGTCCTTCCGTCATCATCTGAGGCAGCAGCGGCCCAGTGCACGGCGACAGCCACGTGGCCCGACGGCACTGAAATCGTGCGGTGAGCAAGGAATCAGCGCCAGAGCGGCCTCATGATCCATGCCTGGCTCTTGACGGTGCTGCGATGCTGTCTGCTGCCACAGGGAGTGCATCGTGGAGGGCGAGGGCAAGGCCAAACGGTCCGTAGCGTCTAATAGCGTCACCGACGAGGAGATGGCGTGGCTCAAGAATACTCGCTGGCTTTGGAACAACTGGAGGGAGGTGATCTTAAAGGGAGATGGCACTTTCCTTGCGCCAGCTGAGGACTGCGAGAGCGACGGGAATCCAAAGTGCCGATGGAGCGCGGCGGACGACCAAATCATCGTCAAGTGCGCGCCATGCGCCACGCGATTGCACCACCCCGTAGCCTGCACCGTATGATCGACGCCGCCGCCTCGGCACTGATGATGAGCGACACTTTCACCACTGCACTTGACCATTGTGATGTCTTGTCTTGGGAGCGCTCGCAGCTTCGGCGGTGCCGGCGCTCACACGCTCACGGTGACATCTGATCAGCTGATATCGGGCTTCCGCGATTCTGATAGCGATCCAGTGCAAGCGCAGCGCGTGGGTTAACGTCCTAACGACGCACAGCGCCAACAACAAAATCATTGTGCCGACTGACTTCGAGACGGTCGCATCAGACACGCACATGGCTCGACGCTACCTGCTCCGCTCGCTACTGGCGGCCACGAGGGATCGGCCTAGTTCCTAGTTCACGTACACATCCGAATCGGAACCCATATGTTTCGGCGGGTTCGCACAATATGTGTTCCTTTCACCGAAACTTGAACATGTTCCTCCTTGGTAGGCTTTCATGCTTGACACTTTTCGTTTCTTTCGCGCGTTCACAGCCTATGACTTGACTTGACTTGACTTCGAACTTGAGAAAACATGAAAACATGCAGAGGACCACAAAAGCTTCGCTACTGCATCGCGCACACAAACATATGGGCCCAGGGGGCGAGGGCTGGGGACCCGCTTTAATCCTTCGGTGGAACAA
>ENA-UOXP01000378-UOXP01000378.1-mixed-culture-metagenome-genome-assembly--contig:-NODE-378-length-34658-cov-43.230529_pt1 | contig 34658 bp, 20 predicted proteins | sample MGYA00238161_ERZ761639 | MGnify/ENA primary metagenome ERZ761639 (study PRJEB28913, sample SAMN08776760) | mixed culture metagenome | isolation source: Freshwater growth medium | place: USA...
CAAAGCGCTTAGCGGGTAGCTCGTCATCCGAAGAGTCAGAGGCGTTGAGATCGAAACGTCGATATTCCTTGAGCGCATGGTCGACACTGAAGGCGACGCGTTGGAAGGCATCGGACGAGAGTTCGATCTCGACGGGTTCGATAGCAAACTGCACGTAGGCGTTCGCAACGTCCCAGTTGTGGCCGATGCCCAGCGCTGCGGAAGGATGGCGCGGATGAGGGGGCTGGCTTCATCCGCTGAAGAGTCTCAACCCGAATGAGAAGCTCAGCATCAGCGACTGGCTCATCAAGTTCCGTGCTGCCGCTGGCGACATCTGTTCCATCGCTTTTGCTGATCCAGTTCCACGCGATGAGTTCAGACTGCACTTCAACATGGCTGGCGAGGGCTTCTGGACCGACCTCGACGGCTGGAGCGAGGTCGAGTTCTTTGATGACCTCTACTCCAGGTACCTCGTTCGTTACGCCTTCATCAACGGCGTCGTCGCCTCCTTCCTCATCGGCCACGTCGAGTGGGAAAAAGAGCCTGCACTCGCTCGTTGCATCCGTAACCTGCCAGGCGTGCTCGGATGGGCCTCCACCGGCAACGGCAAAGCAATCTATGATTGGCTGGTCAAGCATGGCTCCACCGACGACGCTGCGACGCAGGAGCTCCTCATCACTGAGTGGTCAACCTACCTTATCGAGGCTCGCCTCACCACGCAGGGCCTCCCTCGAACCAAGGTCGTCTTCCACAACTCGTCGTCGGCAGAGGACGTCATCGACCGCATGACGGCGCTTCTCGACCTGTACGAGAAGGTTCCCGAGCATTGCGCAGCTCCGGCACACATCTTCATCAAAGTTGTGGCTCAACTTCTCTCCGAAGATGTTCTCTCCCTTGGCGACTGGGGCAGGCGCTTCATCATCGACCTCATGACCGGCAAAGGCTCGATCACGTGCACGAGATCAGCATCTTGGGTTGCCACTGGCAGAGCTTGATGGTGAACTTGGGTTTGTCAAAATCGGTGCGCAGTTGTTTGAAGTCGATAGACCAGTTGTCCGCTACCATTGAAGAGCCAGTAGTTGACATGCTGTTGTACTAAGACGTACTGGTTTCACTGTTAGTATGCTCCACTGAGCTGTGCACTGGCGCCACTGCGCACACGCACAAAGACAAGGACCACCATCGAGGTCGCTGTCGTCCAGTCACGGAGCAGAGTCAGGGACTGGCTCAGCCCGGATACTTGCCCGGAAAGGCAACTGGACAACCTCGACCATATGATGATCGGTTACAGACACCCACCACTATTCACACATGAACACGGTTGTGTCAAATAATTGTTGCATGTCCGATGTCGGAACGGAATGTGGGCCGGGCGGCCCTTACGAGGCCGGGCGGGCGGGGTCTCTCTCGAGTCTCGTGCCGCGCGGTGCGCCGCGCGCGGCCCTTCTCGAAACCGTCTATATGACTATGTACGCCGGTCGTTCGCCGGTCGTACGGGCGCGCCCCACGCTATCGTATGCCGCTGAGGCTTAAGCTGGGGCCGCTGGGCTCCGGCGTCCACTCGGGATTGGGCATCTTGGGGCCTACCCCGCGGACGAGGGCCCCTGGGCCCGTGCGTTTTCCCGCGACGCGTTTTTAGGGCGGGGTGGGTGGTTCCCCAATGGACCGGTGGAGGCTTTGCCCCTTCCCCCGTCGGACGTCGTGACGTGTTGACCTCGTGAGTGACTTTCCGGCGGCGTGGGGAGCAGGTCGACGACGTGCACTCCCACTCGTCCATGCCCACATCAAAGAGCAAGCTGAACGCCGTCCACCCAGATGGCAGCTGCACGCGGTACCAGCTGCCGCCCGACAACACGTTCGCTTAGCACGGGCGCGACCCGGGGCGCGACCGAGTGCAGGCTCGCCGGTGCCTCGTTGCAGTCGTAGTAGCACCTGTTTGCGGTCAGATTGGACAGGCATGACACAAAAGTCCAGGGTAGTGGGTACAGGCTCGTACCCATCTACTCGGGGGAACCCCCACGAACCCCATCTATCTCCCCTGAGCGCGTGTAGGGGGTATGGCGGATTGGCCATTGGCGGTGCTATGCCCTATGGGATCGAAATCACAAAAGGGAAATGGGACTGTGGGAGACACAGTTTCTCCATTCGGGCGAGGAAAGGAGGATTAAGGAGGATTTGCCGTGCCATTGCGCGTGTCACCGCACGGCCTGCCCCCGGATGCTTGGCGTGGGGGGGGGGCGATTAAGCTTTAAGGGGGCGACTCGCGCCGTAGGGTGATGGCTTCGACGCTTCGAGGTCGGAGGTGCGCGTACGTTAGAATGAAATTCTTTTCTTGTTTTCTTGGATGCCCGGCCGGAGTGAACGCGCCCCGCCCGGGCGGGGCGCGGGCGGGCGCCGGGGGCGGCGCGGGTCGCGCCCCGCTTCTATCAGGACTTCTATCAGGGCGCCAGGACCCCACATACACGTCGCCGCATGCGACGCGCATCGCTCACACTCTCGCAAAGCGCCTATTCGTCCATGCTCTCAGAACCACTTTGCACGTGCGCCGCGCGTTTGCGAGACGGGAGCGCTCCGCGTTCGAAAAGAACCTCTACACTCGACTACGCTCTGTTCACGTTCTGTGGCTCACCATTTACGGCTGAGCTGGCGTCGCGTAATGCACATCGCAGGGCTCGAAGCTCGTTGGGCCGCTCAATGTCACGCCTAGACCACTCGACGCTGCGTCCTTGTCGCTGGTGGCCGTCACATCGAAGACGCCAGGTGCCACTGGGTTTGCCATGACTGCCAAAGCAGGGTTGACGGCGGTGGCAATCGTGGCGGTGGCAAGGGCGACCGGCGGTGCTGGCGGCGGCGGTGCTGGCACTGCGCTGGCGGCCTCAGAGGCGGCGGCCTCGGCGTCGGCCATCTCATCATCCTGGTTGATTCGGTCGAACATGCCTGCAAACTTTTTCTGCTCGCGCTTGCGCAGCTTCTCAAAGGCGCCGCGGAGGGAGCGCAGCTCGCGCTTCGCGTCACTGTTTTCAGGCTGGAGCTGTAGCACGCGCTCAAAGTCTGCCTTGGCCTCATCGAGCTCGTTCAGCTGTGCATAGCACTTTCCTCGGCGGAAAAGCGCCTTGACATTGTCAGGGTCGATGGCAAGCGCCTTGGTGCAATTGTCGCGCGCCTTGAGGTACTTGGGCCCATGCTTCATGTGGCACATGGCGAGGTTACAGTAGTGCGCGAGCTTGAGCTCGCGAATCTGCACCATTTCTTCTTGTGTCACCTGCTTGGTCGTCTGGCCAGTGAGCCCAGGCGGCCCGCCACCTCCGGAAGATGAATAGCCGTTGACGTACATGTAGATCTGGTGGTAGGCAGCGATGGCAGCGGGGTAGTCGCCCTCCTTGAAAGCTAGGTTCCCCTGCTCCTTGAGCTGCACCGCCGTCAAGATGTTCTTCGTCACTTCTTCACCACTCATCCTGCTCGCAAACGGGGCAAGTTCGCGGTCCGACCCCGCACTGTGGGGAAACTATATGCATCGTCCACTTCTCACACATACCGGTATTGAGAGCGCTTCCCCACCAGTCAACGCGACAGAGGAGGAATGGGCGATCCTCAGGAATTGCTCGTCGATCTGGCGCGTCCGTACGCGCGGCTGCGGAGTCGCGTGAAAAGTACCGTGGAGCCCCACCCGGCGCTTGAGGCTGCTCAACTAGAGGCGGTGCGCAAGCTAGCGAGCGCATTCGAAGCAAAATGTGCACATGTTCTCGGTGGCCGGAAGTGGTTTTCTCACTTCGAGGCATGGTTGTGGACGAGCCGGGGAACGATTGAATTGCAAGACGCGAAAGCTGTGCCAGTGCTAATCGTGAATGCAAACGACATCGAGCTGATTCGCAAGCTCAGCGCTGCCGGCGTCGGCCCCGCGGATGCAGCCAGTATGTGCAATGGCCTTTCGGAGCTCGCAGCGTCTCTGCGCGGGCAGTTGGAGCGCCTGAGCCCACAGCTGCGCGCTCTTCCAGGCGTCGTACGCAACACGCCGTCGGCGACGACACCTCTCGTCACACTCACCTGCGCAGGCGTCGACGTGCACTGTACCGAAGAGCACCTTGAAAAACTTCGACTTCTGTACGAGACCACTTGTGCGAGGCACGCTCGCGCACGAGCTAGGCGAAGAGGGCGTGGCGCGGCGACAGTCAGCGCTGCAGGTCGCACTGATAGCGGGCATATCGGCACCCTCGGATTTTTTGATGGCGAGCTCGGTGGCGCAATTGCAGGATCCTTCGGGCCCAGCAGGAAACGTGCCAGGGCGCAGCCATATCCAATGGTACCGCCCAACTTGCAATCAGCGCCGCAGGGCATGGGCGCCGCGAGCCAGAAAGAGCCCTACGACGAGGCACATTTTGTAGCACTCGCCTACTGCTGCCTCGCGCGAGTTCTCGCGCTTCAGGGTGGCCATGAAAAGGCCGGTGGCATGCAGGCCGCGTGTCCCGCCGCCGTCTTTGACTGCCTCCGCATTCACTTAGGCGTTGCGGCTGAGCTCTTCGCCTCTCCTCTCAACGCCCGTTTTCCGGTATACTGCTCGGCATCGGCCGACGTGGACGCACCCTTTGGCTCCGTCGGGTCTTTTTTCGACGCCAAGCCTCGCCGTGGGGCCTACCTCGCCAACCCGCCCTTTGCCCCTGTCGTGGTCGATGCGATGTTCGCACGAATGGCGAGGCTGCTAAAAATCGCTTGCCGTACCGGCGAGGCTCTCACGTTCGTCGTGGTGATTCCCCACTGGCCTGAAAAGCGATGCTGGCAGGGGCTTGCAACAAATTGTCACATGCGCTGCCACTTGCTTCTGTTGCAGCAAGAGCACGGGTACGTGGAAGGTGGGCAGCAGTACCAGGCCGAGCAGCGTTGGCGACCTTCGAACCACGACAGCTCCGTCTTCTTTCTCCAGTCCGACGAGGCGGCGGCGGCGATCCCAGTCACGGCAGCCGTTCAGCGGGCGGTCCGCGATGCCTTTCAGAGCCACTGCACGCGCAGCAAACGCTTCGCTCGTCGCGCCAGTAGCGCGGACTAACCCAAGCGCCGAGCTCAGAGCGAAAGGCGCACCCCCAGAGCGCCAGCCGGCAGCCGCGCAGTCCCCTGCCTCGGCCTCTCCCGGGCGCCACACCGCCGCATCGAACCGCCGCAATTGTCTTTAGCGATTCGGTATGCGCTATCGCTCTCTCTCCGTCGGCGTCGCGGACGGACGCTGTCTCGCTCTGCGCGCTCACGGCGCGGTGTCGTGTGGTGTCACATAGTGGACTTGTGAGTTTGTGAAGGCCTGAAGTTAAGCGAACTCGTAAATTTATGTGGGGTGCGCATATGTAGTATCTCAGTCGCGGTAGAGCGGTCCCGCGCTCGGCAGCGGCACCATTTTCCCGGCTCCTCCATTAGACCTCGCGCTATTTTCTGGGATCTTAGGCGTGCGCTTCGTTTGCGATCCTGCTGGACGTGCTGTCGCGCTGGCTCGTGGCTGGGGCGCTCGAATCGCGACGCGTTCAGTCTTGGAGTTTGGTGAGCCCCGCTGCTCTTCGATGGCATCCATCCCGTCAGCCATACCCACAAGCCACTGTGGCCGCGCGCCGGCAAGCCGAGCTTGCTCTCGCCACTGAGTGTTGCCGAAAGTGATGTTGCTCAGTGCTCTGGCGCCCCACTCCTGGATGCCGGCTTCCTTGCCGTAGAAGCGCATCGCGTTGATAATGACAGGAAGAGCACCCGCGTCGACCGCCGCCTCTTTGCGAGCCTTGCCTTCTTCAACGGCAATCCGCTTCCGCTCTGCCTCCGCCTTCTCCTCATCAGTCACCGCTTCGTCACCTTTGCCGCGGTCGGCACCGCCCACGCTAACCGTGATGCTTCGGCACACATTGCCGAGGGCAAAGCAGCCGTACTCTTGCACAGCTGCATCCGCGCTGTGAGAGCGCATACCGCTCACGATGGCCGAGATGGCGCACGCATCAGCGGCTTGCTGCTTGCGTCGCAGCCCGTCTTCATCGGCTGCAAAGCAAATGTTGCCGATTGCAAAGCAGCCGTACTCAATCACAGCTGGTGTGTCTACATGCGTTTGCATTCCGTTCACGATCGCAGGGAGTGCGCCCGCGTTCGCAGCAACCTGCTTGCGCTCCACACCTGGCTCGTCCATACCTGCAACAATGTTGCCGATTGCAAGACAGCAAACACCTGTTACCTCAGAGCTTCCTCTATGATGAGTCATCGCCTTGACGAGAGCAGGCAACGCACCCGCATCCGCTGCAGATTGGCGTCGCTGTGGGCCATAGCTCATGGCCTTCCAGCGATCACATACTGCGTCCACAACCCGCTCATCCTCGAAAAATTGCTCTAGAGCACGTACAGCAGCGTGCACTGGCATGGACAAAACTTCCATACGATTTGGTGGAGCACGACGTCCCGAACTACCACCGACCAGCATACTGCGCAGGTCGGCAAGCTCGCTCGATTCGTCCTGCGCCGCATCTTTCGCCTGGCGCATCTATTTCGATTTTCGCGATCGAGAGAAAGTACAAAACAAAAGAGGTCAAAACGAGAAGTGTGAACGGCGAGACCCATGTATGAACTCCAAACTCGGGAGGGGGGGCACCCGCCGACATGGACGGGGAACCCGCCAGATGGAGGCGATCCAAGGGGCAACCCTTCTTCACCAGAGAGAGTTGTTCAGCACATCTGGACATCAACAGTTCAATTGGGGTGTCTAAGAGTTTCGAATGGCTGCCATAGGAAATTTCGAGGCCATAATTTCGAATCGTGTGTGTCAAATTTCAATAAAATTTCGTTTTTTCACTTCGCTCCAGCTATGGCAAATTTCGTGGATTTCACCCCGGATCAATTCGTACTGCGGTGAGCAATACGCAGAACCCCACCCACACGCACTCACGACTCAGCGCGGCACACACTATAACAATGTCACTATTTTACCAGACCATTACAGTACGTCAGTACCCGGCTCTGACCTCTGTGAGGGCGGGGGATTCTGAAAGCCTTTGTTACGCTCGCCCCGGGGTTGAAACGTTGAATTGAGGTTCAGGCTCAGCCAACAGCACGCTCGTTGTACTTGAGCGAGAGCGGTGTGTGGCAAATTTCGAAAAATTTCGGCGCCTGCGGCGCCTCTGCCAAATTTTTCTCTAAATTTCGCGAAACTCTTAGACACCCCAACAGTTCAACACGGGGCCCTTCACGGGGAACATGGGGAACGCGCAACTCAATTGATGGTCCTTCCACCACCGACAGCGGCCGGGGCCGCTCAGCGCTCAGATCACTATCAGCGTTTTTTTGCGAGCAAAACATTCGATTGCCGGCGCCCCTCCGTGCTCCGACCTCCGAGTTCCGACCGCGGGTCGTCGCGACCCCCGTGCGGGCAGAAAAGGGCAGAATCATGATGGCAGATGCCTCTCATCGCGCGACTATAGGTCAAGTATACGGTCAAGTAATTAGGCAAAGTTTCATATGACATTCCTTTTGCCCGCAACTTACGTCGCGGATTCGAGCTCCACGTGCCGAACACGCTTGCTGCTTTGGGGCTCGCCCGCAGCTGTCGGCGGTGGCCTACCTCGCAGCATATCAGAGATCGCGTGGCGCACCTCCTCAAGCACGGAGCGCTGGGACTCGACGTACACACGGGCGTTCTGCCGTCGCTTTCGGCGGGCCTTGTCGTCCTGTGACTCGGCATCATCCGCGAGCTCCGGAGCTGAGGGCAACGCATCGAGGTGAGCACGCAGAAGCGCTTCCAGCGCTCGGAGCGTCCGCTGCTCGCACGCTACGCCCACAGGTGCGGCTTCTTCAACGGCCGCATTGGCGACTGCAAACGGATCTGGAGCAGACCAATCGACCAGACTCCAATCGAAGGCCTTGCACGCGCTGCTGCTGCTACCTACTAGTACATCTGCTCCAGCTCGCCACTCCTCGAGAGCCGCGCGCAGCTCGTCGCCCTCATCGGCGCAGAGGAGACGCGCACTCGGCAGTAGCTGCGGAGGCAGTCCGCCGCGGAAGAGCTGACACACGAGGGGACGTTCCCTGCTCCTGCTGCCAGTGCTCACTCCGTGAGTGCTCATCATGTGAAGCCGCTCAGCGACCATGCAAGCATCCAATCCGAGTCCGCTGCGCCGGCTCGCGCCTTCATGGCCCAGCACGAAAGATGGCAGCTCACTCAGGTCCAGCTCGCACACATCCGCCGAGTTATCGAGGAGGGTGAAGCCATGGCATCGAAGCAGCTCGCCCGTGCCCTTGGCTCCGTAGTTGATGAAGATCTCTTGACCCCTCTTGATGGCTCCGCTGGCGCGGAGTGCGTACGTCGGCTCGGTAGACGCTGCGACAAGTGAGACAGTAGTGGCGACGCCTGGGCGGTGATTGCACAAGTCGAGGAGCGGCACTAAGGCCTCACGCTTGCCTCCGGGAAACGTGAGGCCAATGGCTCGCGACCAGTACACTGCATGGGCCCAGCAGAGAGCGCGAAAATTATAGGCTTCGCGTGGGAACGCTTCTGGATGACGCGCACACAGATCGTCCAGTACCTCTTCGTGGAAGCTCCTAAGGGTCTTCGCACCCTCTCGGGCATGCCGTAGCAACGACGTCCCACGAAGCCACCCAGATTGTTCCTCGTCTGGCCAATTTTGAGGCAGATCATCATCCACGTCATTTGGCAAGCATGAAATGTACGCGGCATGCAGCCCGGATTGGCGGCAGTGCAAGAGGTAAACTATGTTCATCATGTGGCGATCGATGCGCGACGCGTGTGATGTCAGCGCTGCTCCTATGGAAGGATCGGCCATTGCAGCTTCAGCCGTCAGCGTCAGGCGGCACGGGCAGCGAAACACCTCACCTCCTGGTGGGATATCAACAGCCGCAAAGAGACCAAGCCCACCCGCTAGTGCAGACTTTTCTATGGATACGTTGTCCACGGAGGCGCCGCACTCTTGCATCCACGCGAGAAGAGAGTCAGAGGCGCTCTGGAGATGCGACATTTTTTGGCGGGCCGTGAATTTCTATCCTAACTATCCGTGAACTTGTGGGAGTGCCGCTTGACCCCAACCTCCGCGTGAAGAGACAGACAGCGGAGCAGATCAGCAAACGGCACCGGTGTGGGGGGAGTAATTCCGTACAAATACGAGGTGTGACAGAGTGCGAGTGTTGAGCGACTCACAGGACACAGCGACGAGCGAGATCCTAAAATTGTCTGACAGAGTGAGCGGTCGGAGTTTGGGGAGTGAGAGCGTCTGCTAAGCGTCTGCGTGCTCCGCGTGCTGAGTGAGCGTGTGCTAAGTGGTAAGTGAGTGGTGTGAGTCGGTGGAGTCGAGACGCGAGATATAATAATTAAATTTAAAATAATAGTGAGACAGACACGACCCTTGCCACATGGAGACGACACAGACTACAAACAAAGATTGAAATCCGGTCTACGTCTAGGGTCTTCCGCGGCGCGGCCTCCGGGTACGTGGCTAATGGAAAGTGCGGCCGATCAGGTGAGTGAGTTCAATTGACTGATCGCCAGAGTTGAGAGTTGTCTCTCTAATAAAATGCCTCCCCGAAGAGTTGTCTGGAGGAGCGCATGCGCGTGGGCCGGTGCGCGCTGAGAGCATTTTGAGACTCCTGCACGAGCGCTGAGGCGGTCTCCAGCTTGGCTGGCGTTTGCTGCGGCTTTGTCGGGAACAGCGAGGCGACCGTACTCCCCAGTGGCCGCCGCACGTTAAGCGCCGCATCTTCGAGGGGACGGCCAAACGTGGAATGTTGATGGTGGGGGCTTGCACGAGGTGGTGATGGCAGGGGCCTTCCGCCGCCATAGCAGCCATCGCCCTTGCTCGGTGCAGCATGCTGCGCTCGAAGATCCGAGGCTTCGCGGTACTTCGATGCCACGGGTCCCACTTGCACCGTGGCCGCCGGCGCGGCGGGCAACGGCGTGGCGGGCGGTGGCGCGGCGGGCGGCAGCGGTACAGCGGGCGGCGCAACGGGGACTGGTAACTGTTTGAAGAGAGCGATGCACGTCGGCGGCGCGCTTGCACTCACGTCCGTGAACGAAAGCTGTCTTTCCTGTCCGGAACCCGAACCGTTCAAGCCTCGCCCACCAGGCGGTGCAAGCACAGATGGCGCCTGCCCGCCACTTCCACCGTTGCAGGCAAAACCGCCGCCGGCGAAGGCACCGCGGCTCGCGGTACCACTCCCACCTTTGCCTCCTCCGCTGCTCCCACCGCAGCCGCCGCCGCCACTCCCGGTACTGCTCCCGCCGCCCGAGTGGGTCGCACCGCCAGTCAGGGCCGGTGTCGGCTGCGGCAGCAGCTGCGCCGAGCGTTCCTGCTGCAGCTGGCGAATCTGTCTCTGCTGCTGCCGGCTGAGTCTTTCAAAGGCGTCGAGCTGAACGCGCGTCTCGCTGAGCTGGCGCTCGAGCAACGCGACCATCTCCCGCCACTCGCGGTCGGTGCGCGAGAGCTCGTGCAGAAGTGTCGAGCGCTCCGTCTCGCGCGATGCACACGTCGCGCACGGCTGTGCGTGCGAAGGGCGGCGAACTATCGCCGGTTTGGCTGCCGTTTGCGTCGCGGCGTCCGCAATGTAGACGGGTGCCAGTGTCTGCGGCTGCTCGATGACCTGCTGCATGGGATTCGGTGCCACGGTGGCATGGCAGTGGGAAGAAGCGTCGGAGATGGCTCCACCGACGACTGCAACAGGATATGCCGCGTGCGAGGTGCTTGACGGCGTGCAACCGAAGCCGGTAGCCGCGCTCGGCCGCGAGGGCGGCGCGGAGCTCGCCCTTGCCTCGCGCCGCGTAGGATTGACGCGAGCGCACACCCACACGGTCTTTCCCGCTTTCGTGCGCTCGGGGTGGTGTGATGTGCTCGCCGTGGTATACTCAAATGTGCCAAAGCCCACAGTCTTCCTGTGCGTCGCCGGTTCCGCTTCGTACTCCTCATGCTGCAACGCCGCCTGTAACTGTTGCGGCTGTTGCAGCGACGGTGGCTGTTGCTGCGGCTGCTCCTGCTGCCGTGAGTGCGGCAGACGGTGCGCGTGTGCCGGTGGACGGTGTACATGTGGCGGCGGCGTCTTCCTGCGGCGCCACTTCCACTCCTGAGGCTGCATTTCTGACTTCCACTCCTGAGGCTGCATTTCTGACTTCCATCGCTCCTGTTCTTGCACCGTTGCGGCTGCGACATACTGCGCAGCTGCACAGGTGCCCACTGTGCTCGCGAAATGACGTTCACGCTCCACGTTCTCGGACCACGCCTGCGGCCGTGCAGGCTCAGCTGGAGCCTCTAGCGCCCATGGCCTTGCCCTTCGCTTGGGGCTACCAGTGTGGTCAAGCGGTTGGTCCAGATCGTGGGGCCGGTACTCGTCGAGCTTGACCTCGCCACCTGTCAGGTTGACATGCGTGCGCCGCTGCTTGGCGTGCAGCAGGTCCAGGTATGAGGTGGGACGAGAGAAGTTTAGCGATTCGACCATGATGCGCCGCCGCCACTTTGAGCCCAGCGGGCGGGTGAGCCGTCCGCTCGAAAGTTGCAGAGATCTGTTCATTCACAACAAAAAGCGTGAAGGGCAACATACACAGCACGTGATCTGTTCACACAGAGAATCAAGTCCGTCAAACTTCCGTCACGTTTTTGAAAGTGCCGCTCAGAAGGACAGAACGCCCCAAGAGCTGCCAATTGCAGGCCACCAGGCAGCACGCCGGCAGGAACGCAGGATCATCGGTTAGAAATCCCCAGACACACATTCACATTCACACCTCCACCTCAACGAAGGCTTCGTCACCGCGCTTGGATTTCTCGTTTTGGGAACTCCCAAAAGGTATCGAGTGCGCATGGCAGTGATGGCCAAGACCGTCGGAACGCCACAGAAGCCCCCAACGAGCGCTAACACCAAAGTCACCAGTGGTGGCAAGATCAAAGCCACTATTGACGGAACTACCTACCGCCAGATTGTCGCCGACATTGAGGCCAAGTCTACGCCACAGTACTCGCCACCCAATGAGCTGGGCATCTCGATTGCGGGCAGCGCTTTCCTCGAGGAGAACAAGGCCAGGCCAGGCGTAGTCTGTCTGCCATCCGGTCTGCAGTACCGCGTACTCAAGAGCGGTGCAGCAACTGCCAAATCGCCCCTCCGGTCCACCGAGTGTGATGTACACTACCGCGGGAAGCTCATCCCAGCTGAAGGTGGTATTGAATTCGACAGCAGCTACAAGCGCAGCAAACCCGCCACTTTTGCCCCCGGTAATGTGATCCAGGGCTGGACGATTGCGCTACAGCTCATGGGACAAGGCGACAAGTGGGCCATCTTCGTGCCGCCTCACATGGCGTACGGCGATGCAGGCCGGCGTGATGAAAACCGCGGCCAGTACATTCCTGCGGGCGCCGTCCTCTGCTTTGAGATCGAACTGGTCTCGGTTCACGGCACGGGCAAACCACGGCCTGCTCGGCCTCCCAATTCTATCAAGCCGCCACCGTCAGATGGCTCGTACATCGCCGCCAAGACCTTCGACGGCGCTCGGACTGGTTACGTCTTCACGACGCGCGAACATGGGGCAGGCTACTATCGCGACTCGCAGGCCGTGGAGCAGGACATATCAGAGATGCATGCGAACCCGACAGAGGAAGTGCCGATGATGGCCACGGGCGGAGCCGATCATGCCACGGACCCTCGATCAGTGCTCGGCGACCTATCGAACCAGAGCGACGGGGGGGTTGAGGTGGAGTCGTCGGGGCTTTTCGGGCGTGCGCCAACGAAGAAGACTAGCGCCAAGGAGGCTGGCCTTTCGGCTCTCAAGCTCGCGGCTGACGAGATTGCACGGCCACCGCCTCCACTCCAGCCGGCCGCACCGCCGCAGCCACCTCCTCAACCTCCCCCCGAGCTCATGGCAAGGATGGTCTCAGTTACAAATCCTCAGGACGACTCAGGCGCTGTGACGGGCCGATCGACCAAGAGCACCGCCCGCCGGCGCAGAACCGGCACTCCAGAAGAGCTGGCGCTGCGCGAGCAGCTCGCCGAGCAGATGTGGCTTACCAAGGCGACAGTCGGCGCGCTCGAGACGTTGCTGCTGCGGCTAAGGCTGCCAACGCTCAAGCACGCGCTGAACGACCTTTCGCTGCCAAGTGATGGCAACAAGGATGAGCTCGCAGCACGCCTGATCAACGCCATGTCCGAGCTCACCCCTAGAGATCCAAACATCCAAAAAGAGTGGCGGGGCATCCGCTGAGCACCGTGCTCAGGCCGCCGGCCAGACGCATGCCGCACCGAAAGGAAAGAAGACGATGCGGGTGCTATCTGTGGGAATGAGCATGGAGCATGGCTCGAGAGCCAAAGTGACTCATCGGGCCCGGGACATGCTCCATGCTCCACACGAGAGTATCATGGTCGGAGTGCACAGACAAGTGCACACGAATCGAAATCCACAGAGGTCAGAGCTCAGAGGGATCCACATCCAGATGTGACGGTCCCACTTGGTGCTTGGAGGTCACTGCGCGTCGCTCATCCTTTGTGGACATTCTATTGCCTAATCTGTCCTGTCAACGAGTGAGTGAGTGAGTGAGTGAGTGAGTGAGTATCCGAGCATTGTGAATGAACTCACTCACTCACTCACTCACTCACTCACTCCTGTCAACAGCGCCGCGGTGCACTTGCGAGAGTGTACTCAGGCGGGTCATGTCCCCCCCTTCTACTAGTATGGAGTATTCCCTTTTCATTCAGAGAAGCCCTTTCCTTACGCCGAGATGCTCACGCCGCACGCTCTAGGCGTGCACAACGTGTTGAAATATGTGCGGCCGTGGCTGCATCCGCTGCTCGACGCACCGTCCCGCTACCGTCTCGCGCGCGCGGTGAACATCGCCGACCTGCGCGAATGCGCGAGGCGACGGGCGCACAAGATGGTCTTTGATTACATGGATGGATGCGCAGAGGACGAGATCGCCTTCCGCTGGAGCCGGGAGTCGTACGCAAACTACGAGCTCCACTACAACGTGCTCGCTGGGAAGCAGCAGCCCATCGACTTGAGCACGAGCATAGTGGGCGCACCCGTTGGTGTACCCTTCTTCTGTGCGCCTTGTGCAGGACACCGCATGTTCCACCACGAGGGAGAGGAGGCGGTGGCCAAGGCGGCGAGCAAGTACGGCGCGCTCTTCTGCTTGTCATCGCTGGCCACGACTAGCATGGAGGACGTGGCCGCGCAACACTCGGGGCCAAAGCTGATGCAGCTCTACCTGTGGAAAGATCGCGCCCTTGTGCGCGACGTGGTGCAGCGGGCGCGCGAGGCGGGCTACCACGCGCTCGCGCTCACCGCTGATACGGCGTGGTTTGGAAATCGCGAACGCGATCCGCGAAATGGGTTTTCCGTGCCGCCCAACTATACGCCCCGTCAGGTGTGGCATGCGCTCAACGCGCCATCATGGAGCCTCGATCTTCTCTCTCACCCACCGTATAAGTATGAGATTGTTGGGGACGAGCGACCCGCAGAGGACATCGGCTCGTACTTTGCGAATCTGGTCTCCAAGGACTACTCGTGGGACGACGCCGAGTGGCTGCTCGGCGAGTGGGGTGGCCCGACGCTCCTCAAGGGCGTCGTTCGGCCCGACGATGCGAAGCGAGCTTTCGCGCTCGGATTTGACGCCGTGTGGATCAGCAACCACGGCGGCCGGCAGCTCGAGACCTCACCGGCGCCTCTCGACGTGCTGCCCGCGATTCGCGAGGCCGTTGGGCCCGACGCGCAGCTCGTTCTCGACGGCGGCGTGCAGCGCGGCACTGACGTGGTCAAGGCGCTCGCGCTCGGCGCGAACGCCGTCGGCGTGGGCAAGGCGTATCTGTATGGACTTGCAGCTGGCGGCGCGGCAGGCGCGACCAAGGCGCTTGATATTCTGCACCGGGAGACGGAGCTCGCGATGGGATTGCTTGGCGTAGGCAGTGTGGTCGAGCTGCGCCGCCGTGGGCCGGAACTGGTGCGGCGGCGCTCAAAGTGCCAGCCGTGCGCGTCGCCGTCGGGGGCGTCAACATTCGATAGAACATTTTAGCCCGACCGGGACTAAGGTCTAAGCGGGTACGAATCTAGGAAGCGTAAGTGAAAACGGGAGCTGCCAGTTTAAAACGGCGCAGCGCGTGGCACCGTCATTGAGACTGAGTCCACTGAGTCGAGCTAGCGCTACAGTACGGTTTAGTAGCCATTGCCAAAACAACCGATGAACGAGGCAGCTCAAAATGGCAGCTCAGTTCAGGATCAGGCCCACGCAACGTACCTCCCCCGGGCCGTGCACGAAGGCCGGCGCGGAGAGAGACAGTCCTGCGACGATCCGGTCCGCGGGCCGCCTCGGCCTCGCCAAATACGCTTTACCGGTTCTGCGCCACGCTCTCCGTGGTGCCCGTATGCAGCTCGTGGATGCTCGTTAGGAGCCCATCACACGCAAGCTTCAGGCCCACCTTGAGCAGCAAGTTGCAAGGGCCCTCAATGGCCACCCGCGGCACGAACCACGGATGTGGCAGCTCAACGCGCAGGGTAGTCGCGAGGCTGCAGCGCAGCACAGCCTGGCTGCTTTCGAGTGCCGCTCCGCCCTCAGCCCACTCCACATCGAAAGCCATGCGCAGCTTGGCCACCTCTAAGGAGCGCAGCGCCCTCTCGTACGGCGTGCCGCCCCCTACAGCGGATGCTGCATCGCCGCCGCCATCCGCAAGCACCGCGCCGTTAGCGCCGCGTGCAGCCCGGCAGGCTGCGGGGTCGCGCACCAGGTGCGTCGGCTCGACCTCGATGGTGAGCATATTGGCGCGCACCTGCTGGAATGCCCATCGCCAGCGCCCAGCGAGCTCATGCGGTGCGCCAGCGCTGCCCAAGCTGGTCCCGCCCGCGCCTCTTCCTCCGTGTGACGCATGCACAACCTTCAACGCTAAGGCAGGCACGATCTCGAAGTGACGCATGGCATCGGGTAGTGCATCGACGTCGTGCTGCGACGCCCACGTATTGTACCGGTCGACGAGTGGCTCCATAGCAAACGCGAGCTGGTCAGCTTTGTGCCTAAAGTGCTGGCCGGCAACCAGCCACTCGTACGTGGCGGAGCTGGCCGCCGTCCCAGCGGCTGCTCCGTTCCAGCTGCTGCTCGACGAGGCCGACATCGAGCGCTTTCGCAGCGGGAAGGCCCTCGAGGTCGAGGCGTGCGCGAGAAGGCTCTCGAGGTAGCGCGATGGCTCCTCTTTGAGGTGCCCTAGGGTGCACGTAGCTTCGTGCTCTGCTGAGCATGTGAACAAGCTGAAGTCCTCCAAGCTCGTGCCTCCCGAGGCGACTGCGGACATCATTGGACTCGGGCCATCCGGCCGACGGCCGCTGGAGAAGAGCTTTGCGAGAGTCGCAGCCGCGCGCTCGATCAGGCTCGACTCGCCGCCGCTGCTGCTGCTGCTGCTGCTGCTGCTGCTGCTGCTGCTGCCCTTGCCGCGACAACTCAAGCTGTTGGCCAACGAGGATGACGGGGCGCTGCCCCCACCTCCGACCCACGATGCGGAGGAGGCCGTCTTGGGCGAGCGGCTCGGCGTTCCGGTGAAATCGCTGATGGATGCAGTCGCCGCCGGCACCTGAGAGTCTGGCACGTGCAATGGCAGCGACGGCTGCGACACGGGCCCGAGCGTGTACGTGTTCTCGGCAGAGACGGCGTACTCCCACCAGCCACTGGCCGCGCCGAGGGCCTCGCGGCCGAGCACGGTCGTGATTTGACCCTTGCCATCGTGCGCGTCCGAGACCATTTTCCTGACTGTCTTGAAGGGTGCTTGCTCTCCGCCACGCCGGGCCATGATTACAAATGATTGGATCGGCCCCGAGCCGCTCGTGCGAGGAGGCTCCCAGGTGAGCTCGACCTGCTGCGTACCGCTGCGCCAGCGGGCCGTCGGCCGCGGCGGCGGGCCGGGCGCCTTACCCGGTGTCGCAAGCATTGCTTCCCAAAACGCGAGAGGAATCTCGATCAGATTTCAGAATACAAGTAGTTGGTTCAAAAACGCGGAGCGGGACACAAGGGACCTCACGGTTCACCGAACCGTAAATAGCACCGGGGACGAACCTGTACAGTACGGTATTTCTGCATGACTTTCTTGACTTCTTCATGTGGGCAGCGCACGATGTGGGCAGCGACAGCGGCCGAGGCCGACGTGCGCCGTGCGGCCGCAGAGAGGCAATCGAGTCACCTGGCCGAGCGGCTCAAGCACGAGCACGCCTCCTACGCCGATCTGCTGGCAGAGTACGAGGTTGCTGTTCAAGGCCGCGCATTGTATGCTGCACGGTCAGAGCAGCTGCAAGCCGAAGTGGAGGCGCTGCAACGGGAGGTCGCCACTGAGCGCGCGCGCGGCATCAGCTTCGAGGAGACGGCCGCTGCGCTCCGTGAAGAAGCCGAAACGCTGCGCAAGGAGCGTCAACGATCCGAGTCGACGGCAACCGTCGAGCTCAGCCACCAGGCAGGCCATGCACGCGGCATGGTGTCGCAGCAGGTAGAGGCGGAGGCAGCGCGAGGGCGCGAGCTCGCGGCACGGCTCGAAGCGGCCGTGCTGGAGGCACGCGAACGCGAAGCGGCCGCCATTGCATCGTTGGAGTCCAAGGTGGCTGCGGCGACCGCCGAGGGTGAGCGGCGCTGCCGTCAACTGCGACTCCAGCTCGAGCAGGCCCGCGAGTCAGTCGCCTTGCGCGAGCGAGAGGCGGCCGAAGCCGTGCGCCAGCAACGAGCTGCGGAGACTGCGGCGCGCATGGCGGCAGAGGCGGAGGTGGCGGTGCGTGCCCGTCTCCCCGAGTTGGAGCGACGCATCGACGAGCTTCGGCCCATCACATCAGAACGGGATGCGCTCGCCGCACGTGCCGACCAGCTCGCGCGTCTCGTCGACGCGCAGTCCGCCGAGCTACGCCGGCTGCAGGGAAGCAAGGCGAACGCAAAGGCGGCGATTGCAGCCCTACGGCGGCAGCTCGCTACCGAACGGCAAGCGCACGCGACCGCGGAGGCGCGCACGTCGCATCAGCTGCGCGCGCACGCAGAGGCCTCCGCTCTGGCCGCGGAAGTGCGGCGCACTCCACGCGGTCGCCGGCGGCGCGTGTACAGCGACGACGAGGACGACGACGAGGAGGACGACGACACTGGCGACAGCACTCAGCCGGCGCAGCACAGGACGGCCACAGCCTTGCTGGCAAGTCGACGAGCGTCCGTTGAGCAGCGGGCACGCGCCTCGGCGGTTCGCACCTTGAATCGCTCCGTGCTTGGCGATATGTTTGGCACCGTCGGCGTGCACTGCGATGACGAAGATGACAGCGAGAGCGACGGAGACGAAGCGTTCGTGACGCCACGCCCGACGCAGAACCGAGCATGCAGTGCAAAGCCTGGCACTTCACACGCCACAGAAGCTTCGTGGGCTGAGACGGAGGCGCAATCGCTCACGCTTGCGGCGCGACTTAAACGCGACGCACAACTCCTCTCTGCCACCCTACGGGTGGGAGCATTGGGTAGCCGGGAGGCTACCTCGGATCCGGCGAGGTTCTATGAGAGTTCACCCTCCACATAGGAGATGATACGACGGATAGGAAAGTTTGCTTTTGGTGACCGGACCATACCTATACACGCACGCACCCGAGGGTTCAGCGTACCTCCCCAAGAGATGGACGTGTACTACGGTACAGAACTGTCTGCTGTGGTGCACACCTAACTAGACCCCCCTTAGAGAGAACCCACACCTCGAACCCCGCTTTCCCGACGGGGGGTGGGTTGGGAGGTTTCGTTTTTTTTGCTGGTGTGTTGGACGTCGTGGCCACCCCTTTATGGGGGGTGGTCCCACTCTCTCCCTGTGGGGGAGGGTGGTGACGTGGGTGATGGGGTCTTGTGTGTGGGTGGTGGGTATGGAGGGGGGTTTTGTTTTAATTGGGTTTTTAATGACGGGTTCGTATTGGTGAGGGAGTGGTGTTTTAGTGTGCTGGGGGGTGGTTGCCTGGTGCGGGTGGGTGGGCGTAGTGGAGGGTGACTGCTGCTTCTTGGATGTCGAGCGCTTTCTGGAAGGTTGCGGTGAGTTTGAATTTGTAGTCGAGCTCGTTGATGGTGACGAGGGCAGCGAAACGCTTGCGAGCTTCTTCGGGGGGGGTCTTGAGCTTTTTCGAAGTGAAGCGCCTTTTGATGTAGAGGAGTCGAATCGTGTAGGCGTAACGGAGGACGGCGGAGCGGAAGCTCAGGAGGGTTTCGTGGAAGACGAGGGTGGGGGTGAAGGGTTTGTTGGTGAGGTCGATTTGTGAGAAGGCGTCGTAGAAGCAGCCGAAGGCGTGGCGTATGAAAGCGCAGGTTGGTTCAGAGAGGAGTTCGTTTTGGGATCTCATGTTGAATATGATGGCGGTGGTTGGGTAGGGGATGTATGGTTCGCCGAGTACGGTGGTGATGAATTTAAATACGAGGTTCCAGTACGGTTTGAGTTTATGACACTGAACGATGTGTAATTGGCTCTCGATGTGGGTGCACCCGTGCATCCTGCACAGGACTGTTTTAGTTGGGTCGCGCTGGCGGTTATGGACGAAAATGCCGCGGTGGAGTAGTTTTCGCCAGTGTTTTTCTTCCGAGGCGTCGGAGATGGGTGTGCCGAGGGATTCCCAGACGAGTGGCCATGGGACGGTGATGTGGGGGAGGCGGTGTTCGGTGGGGTCGGTGGAGGCCCATCCTTTTTCGCAGTTCGGTCGTGTGTTTTGGATGTGTGGTTCGGTGTAGTGCTGCGTGATGATGGGGATGGTTAGGTGGGTGAGGTTTGTGATGGTCTTGGACGGCTGTACCGTGGTCCATCCGTCGGGGCTGGGGAAGGTGGTGGTAGCGGGGCCGGCGATCTGGAGGTAGTGGGCGGGGTTGATGTCTTCTCCTTCATCGCTGTCGTTTTCATCTCGTTGTTGGACTGTGCGCCATGTGATTGCTTGCGTGATTTGGGCGTGGGTGAGGGCGGCTTGGCCGAGGGTGCGGCCCGTGTCGTGGGGGGCATTTCGGGAGTCGAGCCATTGGACGTGGTAGGTTTTGTTACCGCGTGGGTCGATTTTAAGTAATGCTATCTGGGTGTTGCGGTTGGTCCATTCGATGTGGAGATAGTCCCCTGATTTAGGTTGGTCTCTGCTGATCGCGGCTTGGACGATGGCTGGTGTTATTTCGGCTTTGATGGCTGGCCATGTGCTCATGAGGGCGTCGGAGAAGGTTCGGGCGGCTGCTCCTTTGAGGTAGCGTGGGGCGTGGGTGTAGGTGTATTCGTCCATTTCGTCGTCGGTGAAGATGCGCGCGTGTGCGCCGTCGATGACGTCATAGATTCTTTGGAGACCGATGAATTTCATCCATCGTTTGGCGACGTCTTCATCGATGTCGATGGAGAATCGCCAGTTGTCGAAAATGGGTTCGCTCTGGACGGTGTGCGTGAGTTTTGTGGTGTCTTGTTTGAGTTGAAGACTGTAGAAGGTTTTAAGACAGCGACGGAGGTACCGGGCTCTTGTTGGTACGTTTCCTAGGTATGGGTTTCCTTTTGCGAGGATTGCGCCGCGGCCGTAGCATGTGTCGGTGAGCCAGAGGTCGGCGACCTGTTTCCAGGGTTGGTTTCCGGGCTCGATGTATCGGCGGATCCACTGTGTGTAGTATGCGAGGGCGTGGGAGCGAAAGTGCATGACGCCTCCGCCGCCTTGTTTCTGTGGGAGGTAGGAGGCTGCTTTGTGTATGTATGCGCGTGCGTTGGCTGACGTGCCGTTGATACGACGGATACGCAGATGTGTACGCGTAGTCACGGTATGATTGAGAAGGTTTTAGGATTTAGCTCGTAAGCACATAGCACTCGTCTGAATAACTACAGGTCGATAAGCGCGGAGCCGCGGACCGCGCGGCAGCGAGGTTTGATGCGGGGGCGCGGTGAGTTCTCAAACGCGGCCTTTTAGTTTTAATTAGATAGCCTTTCGTATAGAGGTACGGAGTCCGCGCGCCTCAGAGACAAACGGACAAAATATCTTCGAAAGATCTGAATCAAAGGAACCCCGAGCGGCTTCCCTGAGCTGTCCGGCGCGGCGGCGCACGATCCCTATCGTCTCACGACGAGATTGCGCACGTCGCATGGGAGCTGCGTGTACAACTCTTGCGCAGCAGCCCCGTCCGCCAGACGCAGCGCGGCCTCAGAGCGCGCCAGGGCTTTGCTGCCTCCAGCTGCGGACATGGTGATTCCACAGGTCACATCGTCGGAATGCTCCGCTGCTCTCTTACCTCGGCCGCCCTGCTCATCCTCTGCTTCATCCCCGCTGTCCTCGACCTCGGCAAAGTAGCGAGTGTCCAAGGGTCCACCGGCCAGGCGCGGCACAAATGGTGGCTTGACCGCCTTTAGTAGCATCTCCTTTTTGCTGAGCGCGGGCACTGTGTGGGTCGGTGGCATAGAATTTGCAAAGAAGTCGTAGTTCCATACCTCGGCGGCCGACGGGCGGCGTGCGGCGGCGTGTGAAAGGCACGCTGAGAGAAACTCCTTGGCCGGCGTCGAAAAGGTGAAGTGATTGGCCGGGAAGAAGAGCGGCTCATTTAGGACGCGCTGATAAAGTTCTGGGGGTGCCCCGCCGTGCGGATGACTTGCGAGCAGCATGACGTAAAGGCTCGTGCCAAGGGACCAAATGTCGCTCCGGGCATCCTGGCCCTCGCCCAAGAATCCTTCAGGAGCCAGATACTCAGGTGTGCCCAGCAGCGTGGCAGCACGCGCGCCTCGAGGCAGCTCACGAGCGTAGCCCAGGTCTGCCAGCTTAGCGTAGCCATCTGCCGCAATCACCATATTCTCCGGCTTCACGTCGCGATGGATGACGGAGTGGTCGTGAAGAGCCTCGAGCGCCAGGGCAGCGCAGCCAATGTAGAAGCGAGCAGCATGCGGGCTGAGAGCTCCCTCTCGGTCGATGAGACGGCCGACATCGCCTCCGGGACAATAGTCGAGCATCATGTAAACTTCGCCCGGAGCGTTGAACCAGCCAGCGGCCGTCACGACGAACGCCCCGAAATTGCGCGCGGAAAGTGTCACCTCTCTTGCGACCAGTTCCGCTGTGGAGGCGTCAGTCACTCGGATGGCTTTGAGCACCACTGGCGCTTCGGTTTGCTCGTCGCCGTTTAAGCGGCAAAGGATGATGCGGCTGCGGGTCGAGTTCTCCAACAACTGCACGGGTTGCATGACACCTTGTTGTGCGCCCATCAAAACTGGATTCGATTCACGCTTCGACGCGCACCCGCCCGCGTCCGCCGACGTCCGCCCGTCCGCCCGCGTGACGCGGCGAACTTGGACTTCGGAAAATACCACGAGGGAGCCGGGCAGACCATCGTGCTAGTGATCGTGCTGTCGGTACAGTACAGTACATGTATCCGGATTACATGATCTAATATAATCAGCATGAAATAGCATCTATCGGCGGCCGGTTACCTGTGCGTAGTCAGTAATGACCGGACATCGTTGACAAAGTTTGGGGATTGGGCGGAAGACGGCGCGCTACACACGCGGAGCGTTTAGAGGGGCCGCGTCAGCCCGTCAGCCCGTCACAGCTCACTGGGGCTCGCAATTTGCGCGCAGGAGAAAACTTTGGATGCGCTTGAGCTCGTCGAGGGCGTCGAGCACGAGGGGCGCGGCCGGCGACGACGACGGCGACCTCAGTTTCCGTCTCGACGTGGTCGGCGTGGTCGGCGTGGTCGGCGTGGTCGGCGTGGCAAGCGCATCGACATCACCAAGAGTGCGTGCCAACTTGCCAAGTTCGTTCTCGGCAGCCAGCGCGACAGTCCGAGCCATAGCGCTCTCAACTGCAGCCGAAGCCGTGGCTCCGCCCTGCCACCCCGCGGTGGCGACGAGAGGAGGTGAGACCTGTAGGTAGCGTGTGATGCGCTGAAGCTCGCCCCGCACGCGCTCGCCCTCTAGCGCGCGCTGCTGTGCATGGCCCGCGCGCTGCTCGGGGGCCGCCGCCGCCCAGCGATGGAACTGGCGTGCAAGGGAGACGTAGCTCTCCGCACCGACTGGGCGCGAGGAGCGCACGGTGCACGCCCGGCCATCGGGATACAGCAGCTCGCAAAGCATATCGGGTGTCTCAGTCGAGGGCGAAGGGGCGGTGGGCCCAGCTGGCCGCATGGTGAGCACGACGCCATCGGCAAAGAGGGCCGAGACGCGCCCATCGCCAAAGAGGCGAAAGCGACCCGCGCCTTCGTGCTCGACCTCCTCGAGCAATGCAGCCGGGTCGGCGCTTCGCGCCGCGGAGGCGGGCGCGGATGGTGCACCTGGAGCACGGCGAGCTGCGTCGTCGCCGCAGCTGCGATACGCCGGCCACTCGCGTGCCTTGCGTGCAAGCGCCTCGCCTATGGCCGTCAGGTCGCAAAGCCGCGCGGGGGGCCCAATCGTTCCCACCATGCCGCAGCGCTGCCGCGGTGGGACGGCGCCCACCGCGTAAACGGCCTCGCCGGTGCCACAGCCGGTGGCTTCGTCGTCCGTAGAGGTGGCATCAAAGGCGTCTGCGCCCCTGCCCGGCGCGTACGAGCGGCGGCAGCTCCAGAAGCGCTCATTCTCGGCGAGGCGCAGGAGGCGCCCGTCGCCGAGGATCGTGAGAGTGACCGGTGGCAGCGGCGATAGGTGCGCCGTAAGCAAGGGTGGTGCCGGCGATGGGCGGATTCGGAACAGAGCGTGCTGCGTGAGTAGCAGCCGCGCACCCTCGGCGGGCACATCGGCGCTTAGCGGGCGGACGAGGACGAGAGCCTGCGCGGCGCTCAGGCTCATGCGCAGCCGCCACTCGCTCTCATCACTCGTCGCTGGCCCAGCAGCGGGCAGGAACGTACGCACGATACCGCTCATGGCCGGCGCCGCGGGCTCGTCGAAGGCTCGTGCGCCCTCGCGAGCGAGGATGAGTCGCTGGAGGGCCTTAGGAAGCGGCGCAGTGGTGCCCGGCACGCTCTGTGGCGCTCGAGCGCGGCGGTCACTGACGGTACGTGCCAGAGGCTCGCATGCGACCGCGGAGCCTGCGCGCGGCAGCAGCAGCAGCAGCTCGGCCTCGCTCACCCAACCATCCGAAGGCTGGTCCTCGGTCTGGTCGACTGGGGTGCACGTCGAGGTGCGGCCCGCAGCGGCAGTGCGCGCCAGGCAAAGCGGATGCCGCCACTCCGGGGGAGCATCGGCTTCGGCGCTGTGTAGCTGCACGTAGAAGACGTAACGTTGCAGGTCAGCGGGCGACGGGCGGAGCGGAAGGACGAGCGACACCGCAGGTGCTGCCTTGGATGACTTGGACTCGGTCGATGCCACCGTCGCCGCCGCTGCAGCTTCCAGAGTGGTGAGGGGCAGGTCGGCGACCCGGCCAACACACACCGGGAAGCACACGGCGAAGCGCATGCCATCAGGATGAAGTAACAGCCACGCGCGACGGTCTAGGCTGAGCACGCGGATGGCACCATCGGCGTGGCAGAAGCTATGTTGCGGCGAGGGCGATGCCTCCCAAGGCAGCGCATCGAGTTTGGCGGCGAGGTCAAAGTGGCGGAACGGCGCCGGCATGAGGTTTGCGAGCAGAGGCCAGAAGAGGCGTGGCGGCGCGTTCGAGAGCACGTTGCGCGCGTGCAACGCCGCTGCCAGTCGCGGGCGCACAGCTGAGGGTGCGCACGCACACAAGCCGCGCGCCATCTGCGTGCCTTCGGCTGATAGCACCGCGTAAGAGCCCGCAACTTCATTGAGGAGGAGCGCCGAAGTGTCGCTGAAGGAGGCGATCGCCTCGCCCGTCGGAAGAAGAACGAATCGTAGGAGCACAGCCCCGGCCGCTGGCGAAGAAAGCGCGTTCGTGTCCATCAGAAATTGCGGCCTCGACCAAAAGGCGGGAATGATGAGTTGCGGCAACCTGTTTGAAAGCTCAGAACTTCGCTCTACCGGGAAAACGCTCGCATTCATTGAGTCTGTAAGGACGATGTATCGCGTCCCAAACTTTATGAACCCGCAAAAATAGCATGCTGGCGCGAATCGCGTTCATCCTCCTGTTGCCGGCGCACGGTTCCGCGCAGAACGTTCTGCAGTATTGGATAAGCCTTCGCGACAGCTCACTGCAGTCTTCGGGCCTTCCGCCCTACTGGGCACTTCTCGGCGATGACATCACCCGCTCGTCACGGCTGAAAAGGGTGCCCGGCTCGACGTTCGAGCGGGATGTGCAGGCGCTCATCAAGTTCTTCAACGTTACGTGCACAGAGTCGCAGGAAGACCCGACCGACGCGGCCAACCCCTACCGTGGCGCCTTTGCGCAAGTGAGCCAGTGGCGCCAGCAGCAGGGATGGAGCTCAATCGTCAGCGCGCATGCAGACGTGGCCGTTCAGTGTCGACGGCTCAACATGGAGGGTGGCGAGGAGTTCACGGCAAAGCACTGCTTCTGGAACATCCAGTCGCTCGCCAACCGGACCGTGTACCCCTCGCCTCAGTGGACCATTGTTGAGGACTGCTGCGAGCGGCTACAGCGGCCGGTGATGCATGTGCACGATGCAGTTTGGGCGACCACGCGCGGCGTCGGCCGGTTCCGGCGTAGGGCACCCGGCGTCACCACCGGTGCTGCGGCCACATACGCGCCAGCCGACGACGACGCATATGTGCCCGCCCTTGACTGCGATTTGCAGATCAACGAGGAGGATCCGATTTGCCAGCCGCAGAACCTGTACAATCGGAACAGCCAGCGGTGCACGCAGGATAACGTCGAACAATGTCGGACGAGGACTCCCGTGTCACGCCGAGGTATCGATAACAACTGTTGCCCGGTTGCAAAGCCCATCGGTCTGCGCTCGAAGCACTACTTCAACGTGGGCCTCGCTGTGGGCGCAAAGGGCACCATCGTACGCACGATGGACGGCGGCTATAGCTGGGACTGCCTGCGCGGCTGCACACGCACCGCAGGCCAGCCCGACGCGCCCGACCTGCTCTCCATCTCGGTCAACGTGCGCATGGGTGGGTTCGGCTACGAGAACTCGTACTACAACGCCCAGGCTGGACCGAACATGGACGGCGTCGACTTCACGTTGCTCAATTTGCAGGGAAGTAACATCGGCGTGGGCCTCGACGGTGTATACTGGCCTGCCGAGACTCGCATGGAGGGCTATGCTGTCGGGGTGAACGGTGTTATCCTGCGAATCGATGACGCTGGCGTGACCGGCTGGGACCCATCGGACATCGCCAACAACGACCAAACAGTGGGAGCGGCGACCATCGTGCAAGTCACCGCCTCCAATTCGGCCACCGACGCCGGCTGCGTGACCACCAAAACGATCCGAGACGTCTTCTTCTGGAACGTGCACCTGTCCTTCTTCGTCGGCGACCGAGGCTTCATCTGCCGGTACGGTCTCGCCATTCAGCCGAACACCGCCACGCAGGCCAACTCGGCGGTGGGCCCCGGCCTGAATGTGGACGACGTTCTCGATCCGAACACGCCACTTGAGCCCACATGGGACCTAGAGGGTGCCGACGAGCAGGACCTTAGCTGGGGGCGCATCGTCGACAACAGCGACTACATGTTCTCCAACTTCCGCTCTGTCTTCTGTCTGCAAGTGGCCGACCTGAGCCCCTTGAACTGGGTGCGGACAGTGATGACCGAGGCCACGATGATCACCTACTCGCAGCACCTGACGTGCTTCGCCGTGGGCACCCACCCGGGTACGGCAGGCACGACGAGCGCGATCCTACGCTACAGGAGCCGGGCCGTGTTTCTCGGTATAGACGACACCGGCAAACCCCTCTTCAGCGAGGACATCAGTTGGAAGCCGCAGAACTCGATGACCACCATGCCCCTCAACGACGTCTACTGCGTCAAGTCACGCGTGCTGCGAACTAATGCGCAGACGCCGAATTTCGGGGCGAATGACCCACTCTACTGCTACGCTGTCGGCGACGGTGGCCTGATTCGCTACACGGCCAACGGCGGCGATTCGCCGTGGCGCACCCTGTTCTCCGGCGTGCTCGAGAATTTGAATAAGGTCGTCATCATCGGTGTGACGTTCGATGAACAGGGCTACGGCACTGGCGGCGTGAATGCTGGCAGCCAAGCTGTTGTCGTGGGCGATAATGGCCGTGTGCTGTACACCAACGACGCCGGCAATACGTGGCAAAAGCTTGAGCGCGTGACTCCCGAGCATCTCATCTCCGTCCAATTCAATGCCTTTGACGACTATTACTACTTCACGGGCGGACTCGAGTTCGCGGCCGAGTCCGTCTACTTCGAGGATGGAGGCGAGATGAGGATGCCTTTTGGCAACGGCATCGCCACAGGTGCCGTCATGTATGATTGGATGGCATATACCGGCCAGTGCGGCTTCGGCTCGCCAAACGACGGCCAGGCATGCACGCGCTCGTACAACTGCCGCAAGCCCGAGCTGTCCGTCGTGCTGCGCACAAACTGTGGCGGCACGCTCACGTCGACGCATTGGCGATGCCAAAGCGAGTGTGTCGACGCGGGAGCGACCGTGGCGGTCGCGCTTGAGGATACGCTCGCTACCGTCGCGGTTTGGAACCGTTACTTCGGCACCACCACTTCAATGCAGCAGGGCGTCGCGGTGACCACCCCCAAACTCCCCAGGGCGCGTTTCACGGAGCTCTATGCCCGCGTCCCCAAGTGTGACGAGGTCTGGACGATCGGGCATGGGCGGGCGTGGCACGAAGACACTCGCGAGACGAAGCGATCAGAGCAGGCCCCGGTCACTCCAGATTGTCTATACGTAGACTTTGAGGACGTCAAGGCCATTCGCCCAGCGCATGAGATGTGCATGTACGGCTGGCCACGACACAAGTACATGCTGGACCAGGGGCGGCGTAGGAAGGTTCTGAACAACGTCACCTCGCGGGCCGCCACTCGGGCGGAGTACACGTTCCTTGGGCGACTGCGGCACTCGCAGGAGAATTGCACCGCGCTCGGCGGCCGCTATTACGAGGCCGAGCTCCACCACCTCGAGGACTGCGTATTCGAGTTCGGCGACATGACCTCGTGCACGTCTTGGGAGGTGCACGGTCTGGGGCACACACTCGACAGGCGTATCGAGCCAAGGTCTACGCGCATTCCCTACATCAACTACAGCGTTATCACCGACCCGTGTTTGGACGAATGGTTCGGTGTCACTTGCGACGAGGAGCGCGCAGCCGTCGCAATCCCCAATCAAACCGTCACGCAGCTCTGGCTGTATTCGAACAATCTCCAGGGAGAGATACCTTCGAGTATCAGCGAGCTTTTCTCGTTGCGCTCTTTCAGCTTGGGTTCGAACCGGCTGACAGGCCTCATCCCGAGCACCGTATGGCGAAACTTGACCGACCTTAGGTACTTATCGCTCGCGGAGAATTCGCTCATCGGCACCATTCCCGAGACGCTCACAGGCCTCCGCAGACTCGAAGAGCTTCGTCTGCACGCCAACGACCTTACCGGCAACATCCCCACAGCGCTGGGTCGCCTCTCTAACCTGCAATCACTGAGTCTGCACGCGAATCATCTACAGGGGCAGATCCCGTCGGAGCTCGGCGCGCTGAGCGCGCTCCAGTACCTCTGGATGAGCAGCAACAACTTGACAGGTGCTTTGCCAACTGAGATCGGTCGCCTGGGCCACCTGCGCTACCTGTGGTTTGCCAACAACTCAATCACGCGAATCCCTGCTGAGCTGGGAGAGTTGACGAGCCTGCGGTCGATAGACGGCAGCAACAACTCCATCTCTGACCGGTTGCCGTATTCGCTCGGAAGGCTCTCGAACCTGAAGGTCCTGAAGTTCGGCCACAATCGTCTGCGAGCCACAATCCCCGATGCACTTGGATCGTGCGTCTCGTTGGTCATCGTCGAGTTACAGCATAACCAATTGATCGGGCCCGTGCCTGCATCATTCGGTGAATTAGAGGAGCTCACGAGCCTAGACATATCGCACAACCTGCTGGAGCGTCGAGTGCCCGATTCGATCGAGGGTATGCGCAACTTGCAGACACTCCTCCTCAACGACAACAACTTAGAGGGCGGCCTTCCCAGCTCGATCGGAACGCTGCGCCGGCTCCAGCACCTGAACCTGGCGCGCAACCGGCTCACCGTGGGGCTTCCCGACACTCTGGCCAATTGCGATAATCTCGAACTCATCGACCTTCAGAACAACCAGATCGACGGTCCGCTTCCAGCAGGTATCTGGCGGCTGCAAATGCTCGAGTATTTGCTAATGACTGGTAACCGTGTGAGGGGACCGCTGCCAGAGGGCATCGGCTACCTCGCCCAGATCCGCGAGATCCGCCTGGACCGCAATTTGATCGACGGCACCATTCCGGCGACCATCGGCGACGCCGTGACGCTCGAGGTCTTAAGAATGGATGACAATCGCCTCTCAGGCTCCATCCCAAGCACCATGGGCCAGCTCCGCAACGTGCTCAACCTAGACTTGCACAAGAATTCCCTCGTGGGCACGATTCCGACGCAGATAGCTGGGATGCAGAGCATGCTGACTCTCTATCTGCACGAGAACCAGCTCGGAGGGCAGATCCCCGATACCATCGGCAATCTCAGTTCGCTGAGGGAGCTGCGGGCGTCGCGGAACAGGCTCGCCGGCGTGATTCCGGCGTCGTTCGGAAATCTGGGCTCGCTGCTGCGCCTGCAGCTCGATCAGAACAGCATCGGCGGCAGTATCCCCGAGACACTCGGCGGCCTGCGCCGCCGCCTTAGGATGCTGCACCTGCAGGGCAATCGCATCAACGGGCTGCTGCCCACATTCTTCAGGTATCCTGAGTTTCGCTTGGTTTCAATCGACCTCGCTAACAACGAGCTCTGGTGCCCGCTGCCTGCGTGGCCGGCGCTCAACAATACTGCCTCTTGCCGGCACTGCCCTAACGACATCTACCTCGATGACGCGCACCGCACATGCTCCGACCACGGAGTTTGTGTCGACGGGCAGCAGTGTCGGTGCGACCCGATGTGGGAGGGCGAGACCTGCAACCTGCTCCGGTGCCCGAACGCGTGCAACCAGAAGGGGAATTGCATCAACGAGCGCGAGCCGGAAGCGTGTGTGCTTAGCGGCGGCGCAAGGGCTAACACGACAAGCGTCGTCGACGGTATGTGCGAGAACCTGTCGGATGACTGCATCAAGGCCTTTCACGACTGTCCTCAGAATGGCATCAGCGTGCAGGTCGACTCGGAGGGCATCGTCCTAGCCGAGGAGATTACGCACAACCAAATCGTGTTCGCCCGTTGCATCTGCGACCCGGACGCGGCCTACTTTGGCAACGACTGCTCGATGCCGCCGCTGTCGCCGCCGACGGCCGAGCCGTGGCCGGACCCGTACGCCTCTGCCGCCCCGAAACGTGCAGCGCGCGAAGGCGCTGCGGCGAGTATGAGCTTTGTTCTCGTCATTGCCGCGGCGGTTGCGATAGGACGTGCGCAGCAAGGGAGGCGATTTCAGTGGCCAGGATAGACACAGGTGGGGTCAGAATACTGTATCTTGAGACCGTGAGTCGTTCGCTCTCGTTCGAAACGTATTCCGTATCGTTCACGCCTCGAACATGAACAGTGTGCCTATACGCTTCCTCGGCGATCATCATCATCCAATGGAAGATCCATCGATGAGCGATCCCACGCACGCCTTTTTCGGGGCTTGTGGGTCACTGTGTCTAGCCGGGAGGGCTCTGCCTCGAACGAACGAACGAAGTGATGCGTCGTCATTTGTTTACGAGCGTGGGGGGACCGCGAAGAAACTGAAACTGAAACTGAAACTGTTTACGTTTGGAAGTGCAAGTGGCAACACGCTGAAAATTGTCGCGCCAAAAAGAAACGTATGAAACCTTCATAGGCCCATGCTGACCGCTTTGCAGGCTATCTTATTCAGCAACTCGACCGCCTGCGCTGCCACACGTAAGGCCGCTGAGTCTGAGAAGGTACCACGGCCGCCAGCTGTCGCCTGCAGTGACGCCGATGAGGGCAACGATGATGTTCCCCAGCCAGCGAAGCGGCCGGCATCGGCCGTTGCAAGCCCACAAACTCTGACGAAGGTGGCCCTTACGCAATACAAGGGCACCGCGCTCGAGTCGGGCGGGGGCACTGGGAGCGAGCTTGAGGACGGCCAGCTCATCAGCCTGCTCAGCTCGCAGCTGCAACGTGGCCCACGAGCTGAGGCGGGCCAGATGATCATCAATGTCGCCAGACTGCTCGCCCGCTCGCCTCTCAACGAGCGCGCGCTGCTTTCGGCGCTGCCTCATATTATGACTTGCATGCAGCGCCACCTCGAGCACGAGGGGCTACAAGAGAGTGGCGTGGGCCTCCTCGGCAACCTCGCGGGCGGCGGCGCAGAGAGCCCGCTCGCGCTGCTGCGCTATGGTTGCCTGCACCATGTGGTCCAATGCCTGCAGCAACACGCTGATCATGCGGGCATCCAACGCAACGCGTATCGCTGCCTGCGAAACGTGACGAGCGCGGCTGTGGGCAGCGCCTCCACCGAGTGCGCCACCTTCCTACTCGAGAGCCGCGTCCCGCAACTCGTGTGCTTCCTGCTCCACCGGCACATCGAGGACGTGCGCGTGCAGCAGCAGGCACTTGCGTGCGTGTGGAGCTTCGCGTGCTACTCCGAGCCACTCGCAAGGCTGCTCTCGCTCATCGCCGCCGCCGACGGCGTCCTGCGCGTGCTTGCGCGCCATCCGAGCTGCGCCGAGGTGCAGCGCGTTGGCTGCGGCGTGCTGCTCCAGCTGCTTGACACATGCGATGACACATGCGGTGGCGAGGCCGAGGCCGATCGCGCCATGTTGCCAACGGCGCGTCCGTTCCCTCCGCCCGCGGTCATAGCGCCCGCCGCGCTCGCCGCCGCCGTTGCCCACCCTACCTCGGCCGCCGTGCAGGCCGTCGCAATCGAGCTCGTCTCGGCCCTCGAACGCTCGCGTCGCTCGCCGCGACTGCGCACGGAGCAATTGATCGACGGTCTGCGCTGTGCTCGCGCGGCCTTGGAGGCTCACGCTCACGAGGCGACGGTTGTGGTGGCGGTGTGCGAGCTTTACGAGGAGAGTCTCCAGGCGCACGCTGACGAGGGTGCCGGCACGTTCACAGCCGAGCGAAGCGGCCTCGGCGGGCAGAGTGCAGACGATGCGTGGATGCAGGGGCGCGTGCTCGAGGAGACACGCCCGATGCTGCCCTTGCTCTTTCGGGCGCTGCAGCACGAGCACGGTGACGAGGGCACGTGGGTCGAGGTGGCCGAAAGGGCCTTGTCGCTGCTCGGGCGGCTTTGTGCGACGCGTCGTCTTGGGCTCCTCGTCGAGACTCTCGCCGTGCGTGCGGCCATCGGTCTCGCGCACCGTTGGGCACAAGAGGTACGTGTCGTTATGGGTTCGATGCGTGTGCTGCGGTACCTTGCATCGCTCGCGCCGGCCATGATCGACGCGATCCTCGATGCCAATGGCCTTGGCGTGACGATTCGGGGAATGCGGCTGCATTCTAGCCGCCTCGACGTGCAGGAAGCGGGCTGCTCGCTGCTCTGGAGCTGCGCGCTGCAGCCGGCGCCACATGCGCGGCTGCTGCCCTCGAGCGCGGATCTGCAAGAGGTGCTGCTCCCCCTCCTGGCAGACCCAAAGTGCGTCGCGAACGTGCCGCTTCAACGACAGCTGGGCGGGCTGCTCTGCACTCTCTCGCTACGGCCGCAGCACGGGCGCCACCTCGGCACACCGCAGTGGCTCGCCACGCTCGCACGCGCGGCAGCCTCCTCGCACGCGTCACTCGATCCTCGTGTGCACGAATACGCCTGCGCCACGCTCGCCAACCTGCTCTGCCGCGGCGGCGTTGAGGTGCGCATGGCGGGTCGCGCTGCTACGCCACTTCTCTCGCCCGCCGCCCGGTTCGACGTAGTCGCTGCCGCCGCACTGGCGATGCGCATCGGTCTCGCCGCCGATGCCACGGCGACCCTCAACGCGGGCACACGGCTGGTGCGCCAGGCGGCCTCGGCGTGGGAGGGTAGCCTCGTGAGCCTTTTGCTGCGCGCCGAGGTCCCCTCGCTGTTATGGCGGGCGCTCCGAGACTCGGAGGCGGCGGCGAGGATGTCAGGAGCTGCAGAGCAGACAACAATGGAGGCAGCTGCCGCTCTAGAGGCACTGCTTCGGCCCTTGAAGCCACGCCTGCAATTGGCACGCGCGGCCGATGCATGTGAGGGTGGCGCGTTTGGCAGGCACGTCGGCGAGCCGCCGCTCCCGACCGGTGGCACGCTCCCACGGCCGCCGGTGGCCTTTTACTCGCTGCTCTCTGCCCACGCGCTGGCTCGCTCGTGGCTGCCGGGAGCCGACTCCACCACCGGGAGTGAGTGTTGGCTGCTGCCCCTCCCATTCGCTTGTGGCGTGGCCGCGGGCGCCTCGGCCGATGCAGTCGCGGACTGGCGCTTCCTCGCGACAGGGAGAGCGGCAGGTGCTCGCCCAGCACACCACCCTTTGAGCGCACCCGCAGCACACGTGGCCCCTAGCCGCGGCTCGGGCCGCTTTGAGGTCCTCGCGGAGGAGCTGCAGCTATTGATTCTCGCGCACGCGGCGGCTGACCTGCCCACCCTCCTCGCCGCGTACGCGACGTGTGCGCGATGGCGCCGGCTGCTGCGTGCGAGCGACGTGACGCGGCGGCTCGACCTGACAGAGTACGCTGACGAGCTGCGCCGGGGAGCTCTTTGTCTCAAGACCCTCTGCGGGCTCTCGGTGGGTGGGCCGCACGCGCTTGCGTTGTGCGAGCTGCCCCCAACATTGCTCGAGGTGGCGCTACCACTGTGGTGCACCAAGCTGCGCATGCTCGATTTGAGTCGGTGTGCTGTCTCGAGCCTTGCTGTGCGCCGCATCGTCGAGGGATGCCGCCACTTGCGCGTGCTCGATCTCAGCGGTGCGGAGCAGCTCGATGACGCTGCACTCGCTGCACTCGGCTGCCACGCGGCTCAGTTGCAAACCCTCTCACTCAACGGCTGCTTGGGCATCACGGACGGGGGCCTTGATGCGATTGCCGCAGGCGTTCCGAGCTTGCGTGCCTTGCACCTCTTCGGATGTCCGGGCATCAGCGAACGTGGCGTTCGTAGCGTTGCGGAGGGCTGCGTTGAGCTCGAAGTGATCGACCTCACCGCCAGTGGCGGCGCCAATGACCTTGCTTTGCGTTCGCTAGTGATGAATCGCTGTACCACGTTACGCGCTCTCGGCGCCGGCGGCGCACAGCTAAGTGATGCAACGATGGTAGCTATCGCGACCACGTGCCACGCGCTCGAGGTTCTCTCCCTCCAGAACGTCATTGGTCTGACTTCGGTGGGCCCAGGCCCGCACTCTTCCACGATGACACTCTACGATCCGCTGTTTTGGCTGGGTGCGACGCGCCCATCGATGTAGCCGTCGACTGCGCGGACCAACACGTGTCACTGCCGCCTGAACTGGGTGGCTTATGAGTCGGACGTGTATAGTTGTAGATGGTCTTGATGTCGTTCCAGAGGACCAGCTGCCGTGCGGCATCGTCCGACTTTCTCTCACGCGCAGGTGAAGCAAACGCTTTAGAAACGCTTTAGTATCTGCCAAGGCGTTTTTTAGCCGTTCAGCTATCACGTGCGTTTAGTAGAGACTTAGCAACCGGGAAAAACTAGGGATGGACCAGGTTTTCGTGGTTTGAACCGGGGAAAGCGGTCTGAACCAGCCCAAAGTGGTTTGGACCACCGACGGTTCGTACCACTGTTTTCTGGTTTGAACCACTTTGCCAGTACAAACCAGAAATAAGTGGTATGAACCAGCTTCGTGGTTCACACCACTTTGGC